>Ga0137409_10004084_pt1 | contig 15419 bp, 14 predicted proteins | sample CZODoug1_16funga_FD_122059 | JGI IMG/M metagenome (GOLD analysis project Ga0137409, IMG submission 122059) | Vadose zone soil fungal communities from Angelo Coast Range Reserve, California, USA - CZODoug1_16fungal (Hybrid Assembly) | ecosystem: Environmental > Terrestrial > Soil > Vadose zone... | reverse complement strand
GTCTCCGAAGCCGAAGGTCGTGGGTTCGACTCCCGCCGGGCGCGCCAGATTCTTCCGCTGTTCTTCCTCATTTCCCCGCCGTTCAATTGAACGAATCGATCGGCCTCGGCACCCTGTTCCTGAGCAGTTTTCTCGCTGCGACGCTGCTTCCGGGCGGCTCGGAACTGCTCTTCGCTGGCGTTCTCGCGAGCGGCGCGGCGACCGTGTGGTCGGCGCTGGCGGTAGCCACGCTGGGCAATACGCTCGGCGGCATGAGTTCCTACCTCGTCGGGCGGCTGGTGCCGGACAAAAAAATCAGCGCACAGGCGCTCGACTGGGTGCGGCGCCGCGGTGCGCCGGTGCTGTTGCTGTCATGGGTGCCGCTGATCGGCGATGCACTGTGCGTGGCGGGCGGTTGGCTGCGGCTCAATCCCTGGTGGGCAGTGCTGTTCATTGCGCTCGGCAAATTCTGGCGCTACTGCGTGATCGCGGGGCTGGTTGCCTGATGCGCATGCCGCCGCTGCGCTGCGATAGAATCGTTGCCTCAGCATAAGATTACTTCGAGATGCAACCGATTGCCCCGTTCGTGTCCACCGGCGCACGCCTGCGCGAAATCCCCTACAACTACACGTCGTTCTCCGACCGCGAGATCGTCATTCGCCTGCTCGGCGCGCCGATGTGGCAGGAGCTCGACGAGCTGCGCAGCCAGCGCCGCACCGGACGCTCGGCGCGCATGCTCTACGAGGTGCTCGGCGACATCTGGGTGGTGAAGCGCAACCCTTACCTGCAGGATGACCTGCTCGACAATCCGAAACGGCTGGACGCGCTGATCGAGGCGTTGCGTCACCGTTTGCGGCAGATTGAAAAGCGCCGCCTCGAACATGGCACTGTCACAGACGAGGTCAGTACCAAGGTGGCGCAATTGATCCGTGCGGCGCAGCAGGCGGTCGATGCGTTCGAGCGCGATTTCGAGGAAACCGCAAAGTTGCGAAAGCGCGTCATGCGCCGTCTTGCACGCGTTACCCGCCGCGACAACATCGCCTTCGATGGTCTGGCGCGGGTGTCGCACGTCACCGACGCGACCGACTGGCGGGTCGAGTATCCGTTTGTGGTGATCCATCCCGATACCGGGGAGGAGGTGCAACCGATCGTCAAGGCCTGCATCGAACTGGGGCTCACCATCATTCCGCGCGGCGGCGGCACCGGCTACACCGGCGGTGCAGTGCCGCTCAGCAAATTTTCGGCGGTGATCAACACCGAAAAACTGGAGACGCTCGGCCCAGTGGAGTTCTCCAGGCTGCCCGGAGTCGATGTGCCGGTGGCGACCATACGCTGCGGCGCGGGGGTGGTGACGAAAAGAGTGATGGAAGCGGCGGAGGCGGCCGGCCGCGTGTTCGCGGTGGACCCGACATCGGCGGATGCCTCCTGCATCGGCGGCAACATCGCGATGAACGCCGGCGGCAAGAAAGCGGTGCTGTGGGGCACGGCGATCGACAACCTGACGTCGTGGAAGATGGTCACGCCGGATGCGGAGTGGCTGCTGGTGGAGAGAATCGGCCACAACCTGGGCAAGATCCACGACGCCGAAGTTGCCCGCTTTCGCCTGACGCGCTTCGGCGCCGACGGCAGGACGGCGCGCGGCGAGCCCGAAATGCTGGAAATTCCCGGGCGGCGCTTCCGCAAACAGGGCCTGGGCAAGGACGTGACCGACAAGTTCCTCTCCGGCCTGCCGGGTGTGCAGAAGGAAGGTTGCGACGGCCTCATTACCGAGGCCACTTTCGTCCTGCACAAGATGCCGGCGCACACGCGCACCGTTTGTCTGGAATTTTTCGGCCAGGTCGCCAATGCCGTGCCCTCGATTGTCGAGATCAAGGCTTACCTCGATCGGCGCCCGAGCGGCGCCATCCTGGCCGGCCTCGAACATCTGGACGAGCGTTACGTCAAGGCCGTCGGTTATGCCACCAAGGCCAAGCGTGCCGGCCGCCCGAAGATGGTGCTGCTTGCGGACATCGTCGGGGAAGACGCGAACGCGGTGGGCGAAGCCGCCTCGGCGGTGGTGCGCATCGCCAATGCCCGCGGCGGTGAAGGCTTCATCGCCGTCTCCGCCGAGACGCGCAAGCAGTTCTGGCTCGACCGCGCCCGCACCGCGGCGATCGCGAAGCACACCAACGCCTTCAAGATCAACGAAGACGTGGTAATCCCGCTGGACCGGCTCGGCGACTACTCGGACGGCATCGAGCGCATCAACATCGAACTGTCGCTGAAGAACAAGATCCGCCTGATGGAGGCGCTCGAGGAATTGTTCCAGGGCGATTTGCCCATGCATCAGGAGGCGGACAAGCTGCCCAAGGCCGAGGTGCTCGGCAGCCGCCCGGCGAACGCAGTCGAGACGGTACGCGCCGCCCGCGCCCGTTGGCAATGGCTGTTAGAACATCTCGACTCCGCTTACGAGGAGTTCGAGATGTTCAAGGATGAAGGCGGAAGGCGGAAGGATGAAGTGAGTTCAAAGGCTTCTGACTCTCCTTCATCCCTCATCCTTCATCCTTCATCCTTGGATGCTCGTCCCTCACCCCTCACCGTCTTTCACGGTCTTCAGGACCGAACGCACGTTGTATCCTGGAAAACCGAGGTTCGCGAGCCGCTGATGCAGATCTTCGACGGCCGCGCCTTCGACGCGGTCCGCGCCGGGATCGACGCCACGCACAAACGCGTGCTCAAGAGCCGGCTGTTCATCGCCCTGCACATGCATGCCGGCGACGGCAACGTGCACACCAACATCCCGGTGAATTCCGACGACTACGCGATGCTGCACGAGGCCAATGTCGCGGTGGCGCGCATCATGAAACTCGCCAAGGCGCTCGACGGCGTGATTTCTGGCGAGCACGGCATCGGCATAACCAAGCTCGACTACCTCGATGCGCAGGAAGTGAACGCGTTCGCCGACTACAAGCGGCGGGTGGATCCGGAAGGCCGCTTCAACAAGGGCAAGCTGCTGCCAGGGGGCAATCTCGACGACGCCTACACCCCGAGCTTCAATCTGCTCGAACTGGAGAGCCTGATCCTGGAGCAGAGCGCGATCGGCGAAATTTCCGATTCGATCAAGGACTGCCTGCGCTGCGGCAAGTGCAAGCCGGTGTGCTCGACCCACGTGCCGCGCGCCAACCTGCTCTACTCTCCGCGCAACAAGATCCTCGCCACGTCGCTGCTGATAGAGGCTTTCCTGTACGAGGAACAGACCCGCCGGGGGATTTCGCTCAAACATTTCGACGAGTTCTCCGACGTCGCGGACCATTGCACCGTGTGCCACAAATGCCTGAATCCCTGTCCGGTGGACATCGACTTCGGGGACGTGTCGATCGCGATGCGCAACTTCCTGCGCCGCCAGGGCAAGAAAAAGTTCAATCCCGGCACCGCGGCGTCGATGCTGTTCCTGAACGCCACCGACCCGAACACCATCAAGCTCACCAGGAAGCTGATGATCGACTGGGGTTACCGGGCGCAGCGTCTCGCCCATCGGGTGGCGAAGTCGCTCGGCCTGATCCAGGAACAGGTGAAGCATCCGCCGGCCACCCTCGGCAAGCCGCCGATAAGGGCGCAGGTGATCCACTTCATCAACAAGCCGATGCCGGGCGGATTGCCGAAGAAGACTTCGCGGGCGCTGCTGGATATCGAAGACAGCCGCATCGTGCCGGTTATCCGCGATCCGGAGAAAGTCACCGAAGACTCGGACGCGGTGTTCTACTTTCCCGGCTGCGGGAGCGAGCGCCTGTTCGGCCAGGTCGGACTCGCCACCCAGGCGATGCTCTACGAGGTCGGCGCGATCACCGTGCTGCCGCCGGGCTACCTGTGTTGCGGCTATCCGCAGACCTCGGCTGGCGAGGCCGAGAAGGGGCAGAAGATCAGCACCGACAACCGGGTGCTGTTCCATCGTGTGGCCAACACGCTCAATTACCTCGACATCAAGACCGTGGTGGTGTCCTGCGGCACCTGCATGGATCAACTGCAGCACTACGAATTCGACAAGATCTTTCCCGGCTGCAGGCTGCTCGACATCCACGAGTACCTGCTGGAGAAGGACGTGAAGCTCGACGGTGTCACCGGCGTGCGCTACATGTACCACGACCCCTGCCATACGCCGATGAAGACCTACCAGCCGATGCAGGTGGTGAACCAGTTGATGGGCTCGGAGGTGGAACTGAACGATCGCTGCTGCGGCGAGTCCGGCACGCTGGCGGTGACGCGTCCCGACATTTCCACCCAGGTCCGTTTCCGCAAGCAGGAGGAAATGCAGAAGGGCGTCGAATCGATCCGCAACCAGGGCCACGACGGCGCGGTGAAGATACTCACCTCCTGTCCCTCCTGCCTGCAGGGACTGGCCCGCTATGGCGATGACACCGGCGTGGATGCCGACTACATCGTGGTGGAGATGGCGAAGCACCTGCTCGGCCCCGACTGGATGAGGCAGTACGTCGAGAAGGCCAACCGCGGCGGCATCGAGCGGGTTCTTCTGTAACGCATTTCCAAAAACGTCAACGCAGAGTACGCAGACGGGGAAGCGGGCGTGCTTGTCCTTACCTCAACGCCGGCGCTTACCGGCTCGCGCTGTTTTTGCGCGCGGCCGTGTGGAGTGCGCGGTTAGCCTTTTCTTTCGAAGCTTCTTGAGCATACTGATGTATTGCTCCTCAAGTGCTTTGAAATACTCGCGTTCGTCCGAAGACAGAGTCTTGTGCTCGGCCGGACGTGATTCGGCCGGAACGTCTGCTTCGTCTATTTCGATGAATCTCAGTGTGACTGCATCACCCGTTTGAATCTCCATGTGACCGACCCAGTCCAGATGGTCGTCCGGCGCCCCCTTTCTCGAGGTAAGTCCGCCAACGTGGAGATGCATATGCGGCTCCGTGATCTTCCCGGAAAAGTCCCAGGCGCGCGGTCCGAGCGAGCCCCCAGCGGTGAAGTTCGCGGTAAGCAGGCCCAGGTCCTTAGCTCCGGCGACACATACTCTTACCCCGTTCTTCAGTACTTCCATCGCAAGCATGGTGTGTCCTCGAAAGGTTAGGTGGGTGTTGCACTCTGCCGCTCAACACTTGCAGCGTCTTTGAATCGTTACGAAAAGCCGTCATGCCATCCCGGTCAGGTTCAGCACCTGCTTGGGCGGCCTGATGATCGTTGATAGCCGGGACAGCGTCAACGTGCTCGAGAAGACCGTGAGCCGGGCACGCCTGCTGGAGGAGTTTTCCAGTTCGATCCCCAGGCCCAAGGCCGCCTCCTTCGTGACGCGCAACGACCGTGGTGAAGCGCGCGTGGCCGCTCTTGCCGCGCATCACTTTCGACCACGTGGTTAGAGAGCACCTTCACTTCACGTCTTCCAATTTGACGCCGCGGCCCGCGCGAAGGCTTTGACGCGCCTGCTCTACCCTCTGCAGAAACCGCGGATCATTTTCGAGTCGGTAGTCGAACCAGTCATCCTCAGATTTGAAGCCAATGAGCACCCCAGCCGGCTTGCCGTGGCGCGTGATCACCACCTCCTGTGTCTCGGCTTCCCGTAAAAAGCGAGACAGGTCGTCCTTTACTTCGGACAGTGGCACTTCCTTTATTTTCCGAACTGTGCGAGCCATGGCTGAACCTCCGACTTGGGTACGATCGCCAACACTTCGACGGTCGAACCTGAAACATCGTAAAACACACGCACCTCTTCGACCCTGAGCCGGTATTGCGGTCGCGCCAGACCGCGCAATCGCTTGATGCGGCTACGGGCGGTCTTGGTTGGTTCGTGCCTTAAATGAGTTTCGAGAGCCTCCCTTATCGCTGCCCGCTCGTTCGCCTTGAATCGCTCTCCGTACTTCGCAATCTTTCGAGGTCCAGCCTTTGCCACAACACACCTCCGAGCTGTTAGCCCAAGGTGTCAACTAATTCGGGGGAAGCTTGGCGTCCGTTTTCGAACGCGCGGTTAGAGGACGCCGAGCAGTTTGGACAGACTGAAGACAAGCTGGCCATGCCCCTCTGCCAGATACACACCAAATTGCGCGATAAGTGAATAGGCTACCGCAAACTGAGCGAGCGCAAAACCAGCAACAGTGAACTGAGCGATGCTAAACACACCGAGCCCAAATTGCGCAATGCAGACAACGCCGCACCCGAATTGACCAATGGCGATGATGCCGCACGCCACAACGGGTCTTCGATTGGGCCGAAACTTGAAGGAAATATGCAAGAGAGGCAGCCCAGCTACGGCTAGCTTGGACTTGTACTCGTAACCCCAACCATCCCACGACTCGCGCGCCGGATATGGCGCCCCACAGTGTGGGCAGGCGAATGCCTGCTCGGAAATTTCGCGGCGACACTCGCGGCAGGGTTTCACGGATAGTCCTCTAACGTCGCCGCTCCCGAGGATCGGGTGCAACGGCTGGTTAGGCGTATGTTTCGGAGCGCTCATGATCTACTCCACAAACTGCAAGAGTACTCGGAGACAACGTCGTACATGAAGATCTCGCGGAACTTATGCGCGGGCTGTCCGCTGTGGACCTCTGAGATCAATACTGCCCACTCTTCCGGCGTATAGAGGGTGTTCAGAGAACACTGAACGATGAGCGTCGTGTCGAGAGGATACTTGATACCCGCCTTCTTCTCTATTTGCTTTAGCACCAGCTTGCTGTATGAGTGAACGAACTCTAGATTTCTACGAATGACTGGCTTTGATTCAATTTCGCGGGTCTTGAGACGACGAATACCTTCGGGCCCGAACGTTCCGCCCTTCTTGTCGAGTAGCTCTCTATTGAGGTAGTCGTTGGGGTGCATCACGCAAGTAGCCTCCAGATAGCCAGAGGCTGCGAGGCAGTTTTGCTGAACATATGCCCCAGCTTCAACGACCTCGGCATCGAATTGTTGACTCCCGTTGACCCAGCGAACAGAGATGTACCGGCCCGCTCGATATTTGGTTTGTACATACTTGCAGATTGGCAGCAGTTCCTCGATCAGCTTCTTCTCGATGTCGCTGGCCCGCATGCGCAAGCGTGACGGGCCGTCTTCTGTATTGCGTATCTGCTCGAAAAGCGCGTAGGCTTTCGAGCAGAACTGCAACCCATCAATGAGTTCTCCATCAAACTGCGACAGTGGAGAGGTTGTCATACCCCTAACTAGAAATAGCAATCCCATTGACGGGATATTTTCCGTCAACTTGACGTATAAACTGGCGGAGCACATGATAACTACTGGATATATCACCAGTTCCCATTTCGAGACACCTCCCAATACGCCATGAATACGCCCGACACCTCAGGCTCGACGAAAAGCCTACTCTTGGACCGGGTCCGGGACAAGATTCGACTGAAACACTACAGCATCAGGACCGGAAACCGCATACGTCGATTGGGTACGGCGGTTCGTAGTGATTGAGTGATTGAGTAATTGAGTGATCAGGTGACCAATTCATGCGGCATCGCGCACCGCCCGTTGTTTGATGGCTCAACCCGCCAATCACTCAGTCACTGAATCACTCAATCACCCTAGCAGCAACTGCGCGCCGCCCCTCGTTCGATGGCTCAATTTCCCAATAACTCAATCGCTGAATCACTCAATCACCCTCGCAGCAACTGCGTGCTGTGCGCGCAGGCCGGCGGAGAGGTCCTCTGGGACGACGGTTTTGCCAGGGTGGTGCTGATCGGCGATGCCGATCATCCCGCCTATTGCCGGGTGATCTTGAACGCCCACAGGAAAGAGATGACCGACCTCGCCGAAGCCGAGCGCGAGCGGCTGATGAAGACCGTGTTCGTCGTGGAGCGCGTGCTGCGCGAGCTGCTCGCTCCGGAAAAGATCAACCTGGCCAGTTTCGGCAACATGGTGCCGCACCTGCACTGGCACATCATTCCGCGCTTTGCCGATGATCCGCATTTTCCCAACCCGGTGTTCGGAGCCAGGCAACGTGACGGCGCCCATCCGCTGCCGGCGGGATTCGTCCGCTCGATGCGACAGCAGTTGTCCGGGTTACTGGAGAAAACCCCCTAGCGGGAAATCGCGGGTTCCTGGACCGCAGCCGCCAGCCCTTTTGCGGGCAGGCGCCGGGTGTCCGGAAAAATGACCGAGAAGGTGCTGCCGCGTCCCAGGTTGCTCTGGACCTCGAGCCGCGCCTGGTGGCGATTGAGCACGTGCTTGACGATAGCCAGGCCCAGTCCGGTGCCGCCGGTTTCGCGCGAGCGACTGCCGTCCACCCGGTAGAAGCGCTCGGTCAGGCGGTCGATGTGCTGCGGCTCGATGCCGATGCCGGTGTCCCGCACCGCGAACACCGAATGGCCTTCATGTCTTTCCCAGCGTATTTCCACCTCGCCGTTTTCCGGCGTATAGCGCACCGCATTGCTGATCAGGTTGCCGAAGGCGCTGCGCAGCTCCTCGGTGTTTCCCTTCAGCCAGTCGTTCAATTCGATCCTGACGCGCATCTTGTGCCGGCCGGCGGAAAGCGCGATCGCGTCCTGGTGCAGCGCCTTGACGAGGTCCGGAACGTTGACGTCCTCCTCGCGCAGCGGATTGTGCGTGCTCTCCAGCCGCGACAACGTCAACAAGTCTTCCACCAGCCGGGTCATGCGGCTGGTTTGCTGCGCCATGAGCATGATCGAGCGCTGCGTCATTTCCGCATCCGGATTTTTCATGTCGGCCAGGGTTTCCAGAAAGCCGCCGACCACGGTCAGCGGCGTTCGCAACTCGTGCGACACGTTGGCGACGAAATCGCGCCGGGTCGTCTCCAGCCGTTCCCAGCGGGTGATGTCGCGCCCAAGAACGAGTTTGTGCCGGTCGCCGTAGGGAACCAGTTGCACCGACAGAATCATCTCGCCCTGCTCGCGCGAAACCCGCAGTACCAGCGATTCACCGACCTGGCCGGAGGACAGGTGTTCGACGAACTGCGGCTGGCGCAGGATGTAGGTGATCTGCTGGCCGCGGTCGCGTTCATTGTCGAGACCGAAGTAGTCCTCCGCCTTGGGGTTGCACCACTCGATGCGGTCGCCTTCGCCCAGGATTACCACCGCATCCGGAAGCGCCGCACCCGCGAGTTGAAAGCGCGACAGCGCCTCGCTCAGCCGCACTTCGCTTTGCTTGTGGCGCTTGAGCATCCTGAGCAGGTGCGAGAACACGTACTCCCAGGCGCCGCTGCCTACCGGCGCGTTCTCGGGACGGGCGTTCTGCAGCCAGCGATAAAGTGCCGAGAGGTTGAAAAGGTGATGGAAAAGCAGGGCCAGGAGAAGCGCGGAGAGGACCAGCAAGGCACCCTCGCTGCCGAGAATCGGCCAGGAGACCAGCGCCAGAATGCCGATCAGGACGACGGTGGAGAGGGGTCTGCCCCACATGGACTTCAAGCGTTCCGTCCTCTGGGTTAGCCAGGGCGGATTATCCCAGAATTCACCGGAGCGGACCCCCGGAGACGCCGGTCAGATTGCCGAGAAGCGGTAGCCGGTGCCGCGCACGGTTTGCACCAGGCGGTCGAGCCGGGTGGGTTCGAGCGCCTTGCGCAGTCGCCGGATGTGCACGTCCACGGTGCGCTCTTCCACGAAGACATGGTCGCCCCATACCTGGTCCAGCAACTGGGTACGCGAATGCACGCGCTCCGGGTGCGTCATCAGAAAATGCAGCAAGCGGAATTCGGTGGGGCCCAGTATCACCGGTTCGCCGTTGCCCGAGATGCGGTGGCTGGCCGGATCGAGCTTCAGTCCCCCCAGTTGCACTACATCGTCGGTCATCTGCGGCGCACGTCGCCGCAACACTGCCTTGATGCGCGCGTTCAGCTCCCGCGGCGAGAACGGCTTGGTGATGTAGTCGTCCGCACCGGCGTCCAGGCCCATCAGCTTGTCCTGCTCGTCGGAGCGCGCGGTGAGCATGATGATCGGCACGGTCCGGGTTCGCTTGTCGGTTCGCAGCCTGCGGGCAAAATCGATCCCGGACTGTCCGGGCAGCATCCAGTCCAGCAGTACCAGATCAGGCAGGGCGCTCTGGACCAGGTTCATCGCCTGCTCGGCGTTGTCGGCGCGCAATGGCTGGTGGCCGGCCTGTTTCAGGTTGTACGCGATCAACTCCTGAATTGCCGGTTCGTCTTCGACCACGAGGATGGTGGCTGCCATGGGCTATACCAGTCGGATTTGAGCGTTTGCAATACTATGAAGCAAATGTTACAACCACATGACCATTTTTGACGGGTAATAACAGGTCGCTCACATGACCGAGGCCCCGTCCGCGGCTATGATGCAGTCCCGCGCCTGCATTCCAGGGCATTGAATTCTACGCACGAAATATCCCGTGGCCGGACTTCAACCCGGGGCGCCCCGCCCCACTGAGATCAAGCTCCACCAGAAGTCGCGCGTCCTCGAAATCGCGTTCGACGACGGCAAGTCGTTCCGACTGGAGTGCGAGCTGTTGCGTGTTTACTCGCCATCTGCGGAGGTGCGCGGCCACGGGCCGGGCCAGGAGGTGCTGCAAATCGGCAAGAAGGACGTCGAGATCACGGCGGTCGAGCCGGTGGGCAATTACGCGGTGCGGCTGGTGTTCAGCGACGGACACGACACCGGGTTGTACTCGTGGGACTATCTTTACGCACTCGGCGAAGACAAGGAAAGGTTGTGGAAGGAATATCTGGACCGGATGGCGAAGGAAGGCGTCAGCCGCGAGGCCGCGCCGACCACCGCCCAGTCACAGCCCAAACCCGGCTGGAAAAAGCTCTGACCTACCCTGACAAGAACAGCTCTGAACGCAGAGGGCGCAGGGGACGCGAAGGAAAAATCTGAAATGATGACAAGCTTGGGCAGGCCGCGAGCAATACGGAGAAGTTGTTTGCTTACTGCGCACATTCTTTGCATCCTTACGCTGCAGTTCCCCTTTTTTGTTGGGGTACCTTTGCGTCCTCCGCGTCCTCTGCGGTGAGCGTTTGAATTTCATGGACAAGAAGACCACGCACTTCGGATATCAGGAAGTCGACGAGGAAGACAAGGCGAAGAAAGTCGCTGGGGTGTTCCGCTCGGTGGCGCAGCGTTACGACCTGATGAACGATCTGATGTCGGCGGGAATGCACCGGCTGTGGAAGCGCTTCGCGGTGCAGATGAGCGGGGTGAGGGAAGCCGGCCGGGTGCTGGACGTGGCCGGCGGAACCGGGGATCTGTCCGCGCTGTTCGCGGCGCGGGTCGGCATGACCGGGCAGGTGTGGCTGACCGATATCAACGGCGCGATGCTCGTGCGCGGGCGCGACCGGCTGCTCGACCGCGGCCGCGTCGTGCCGGTCGTGCAGTGCGACGCCGAACGCCTGCCGTTTCCGGACGATTATTTCGATTGCGCGGTGGTGGGCTTCGGGCTGCGCAACATGACGCACAAGGAAAGCGCGCTGGCGGAAATGCTGCGCGTGCTGCGCGCCGGCGGACGCCTGCTGGTGCTGGAGTTCTCGCAGGTGTGGAAGCCGCTCAAGCCGCTGTACGACGGCTACTCGTTCAAGGTGCTGCCGCTGCTGGGCAAACTTGTAGCTGATGATGCGGACAGCTATCGCTACCTCGCCGAATCGATTCGCCGCCATCCCGGGCAGGAAGAACTGAAGCGGATGATGGAACAGGCCGGCTGCGCACGGGTCGAGTACTACAACCTCGGCGCCGGGGTGGTGGCACTGCACCGCGGCCACAAGATCTGAAGCCGATGCTTGCCGCCGCGTTTGTAGCGTTCGCCAATCACCTGCTCGAGTCCGCGCCCTGGGCGCGCGACAAACTGAGCTTACACGCCGGCAAGACTGCGCTGTTCGACGTGTTTCCGGTCCGGCTGGCGTTCTCGGTGGCGGCGGACGGGCGGTTGCAGCCGGCGCCACCGGAAGCCTCGCCGGCGGTGACGATCCGCCTCTCGCACCTGACCCTGATCGCGGTGTTGGCTGACGGCGAGGAGGCCTGGCGCAAGGCCGAAGTCGTCGGCGATACCGATTTTGCCGCGGTCATTTCCCAGGTCGCGTCCAACCTGCGCTGGGATGTTGAAGAGGACCTGAGCCGGGTGGTCGGCGATATCGCGGCGCATCGCATGGCGCAGGCCGGACGGGCGGCCGCGGCGTGGCCAAAGCAGGCCGCTGTGAGCATGGCCGAGAACGCCGCGGAATATCTCACCGAGGAGAAGGCGGTACTGGTTACGCCGTTACAAGCCGCCGAGTTCATGCGCGAGGTCGACGAACTGCGCGATGCCGTGGAGCGCATGGACAAGCGCATCGAGCACCTGTCGCGGCCGGCGCGCGGCAGATAGAAAAACAAAGGAAGCGCGGCGCAATCGCCCTGTCATGCACCTGCTGCGGCTGTTCAAGATCGTGTACGTCTCGCTGCGCTTCGGGCTGGACGAATTCTTCCTTGGCCATGCCCGGGTGCGCGGGTTGCGTGCGCTGACCGCGGGGTTGCTGTTCTGGCGCCGCCTCGGGCGGCCGCGCGGAGAACGCCTGCGCCTCGCGCTGGAAGCACTCGGGCCGATATTCGTGAAGTTCGGGCAGGTGCTGTCCACCCGCCGCGACCTTATCCCGCTCGACATTGCCGACGAACTGGCGAAACTCCAGGACCAGGTCCCGCCGTTCGCGGCCGCGCAGGTGTTCCAGACCCTGGAGCGCGCCTACGGCAAGCCTGCCTCGGCGGTGTTCGAGCGCTTCGATGCGGCGGCGGTCGCCAGCGCCTCGGTGGCACAGGTGCATTTCGCGGTCCTGCCCGGCGGGCGGGAAGTTGCTGTGAAGATCCTCAGGCCGGGGATTAGTCGCGTCATCGTCGAAGACATTGCGCTGCTCAATGTGGCCGCCGGCTTGATAGAGCGCCTGTGGAAGGATGGCCGCCGCCTCAAGCCACGGGAAGTGGTCGGCGAGTTCGAGAAGCACCTCAATGACGAACTCGACTTGCTGCGCGAGGCGGCGAACGCCAGCCAACTACGCCGCAACTTCGAGCGTTCTCCCCTCCTGCGGGTGCCGGAGATTTTCTGGGACTATTGCAGCAGCCAGGTGATGGTGATGCAGCGCATGAGCGGCACGCCGGTAAGCCAGGTCGAAAAACTGCGGGATCAGGGTATCGACATCCCGACACTTGCGCGCGCCGGTGTGGAGATCTTTTTCACCCAGGTGTTCCGCGACGGCTTCTTCCACGCCGACATGCACCCCGGCAACATCTTCGTCGCCCCGGACGGGCGCTATATCGCGCTGGATTTCGGCATCATGGGCACGCTCACCGAGGTGGACAAGAATTACCTGGCGCAGAATTTCCTCGCCTTTTTCCGGCGTGACTACCGGCGCGTGGCGCAGGTCCACATCGAATCCGGCTGGATCCCGCCGCAGACCCGCGTGGACGAATTCGAAACCGCGATTCGCGCAGTTTGCGAGCCCATCTTCGACAAGCCCCTGAAGGAGATTTCCTTCGGCAAAGTGCTGCTGGGCCTGTTCCAGACTTCGCGCCGTTTCAACATCGAGATCCAGCCGCAACTGGTGCTGCTGCAAAAGACCCTGCTCAACATCGAAGGCCTGGGCAGGGACCTCGATCCCGACCTGGATCTCTGGAAAACGGCCAAACCCTATCTCGAGCGCTGGATGTCGGAGCAGGTCGGCTGGCGCGGCCTCTTGCGCAACCTCCGCAACGAGGCGCCGCAGTGGGCGGTACTCCTGCCGCAGCTGCCGCGCCTGGTGCATCGCACGCTTTCGGATCGTCCTGCCAACGACTTGCGCGCGGCAATGGATGCGTTGCTGCAAAGTCAGCAGCGCCATACCCGCCTTCTGACCGGAATCCTCTCCGTCCTACTGATTATTCTGCTGTTGCAGATCGCAGCCTGGCTCACCTAAGTCGCGTCCGCGGCAATGTTCCTGTCACGACGGGGACATGTTTCGTTAATCAGATTGTCATATTTGGCCTCCAGAATCCGGTCCCGTTGGGGCGCCGGCTTCGTGCCTGCGTGCCGCCTCCCGTGAAATCCGGGCATTCGCTGCCGCGCAACGGGTGCGCAAGTTTTCACCACCAGGAGACATCGATGCCAAACGCAACCAAATTGCAAAATTCCAGGCCGGCACCTGCCCCGGCGAAGCGCCTTGCACTCGCAGCCTCGATCGCCGCGCTGTTCTGTGGCTTTTCCGCCTCGGCGTTTTCCGCGGAGACCGAGACTCTGCTCGACAAGCTTCGCGAGAAAGGCGTCCTGACCGAGGAGGAATACCAGGAAATGCGCACCGAGGCGCGCACCGAGCGGCGCGCGAAGGCGCTGAAAGAAGCCAGCGAAGAGGAGAAGAAGACCAAGAAAGCCGAATCTGCCGCCTCGGAAATTACCGGCAAGTTCAAGGACGGTTTCACCTTCGAATCCGGAGACGGTCGGCACGCGTTTTCGGTGAATGGCCGGATCCAGGGCGACTACCGCGCGTTCGAAAAAAGTACCAGCGCCAACACGTTTGACGTCCGCCGCGCATATCTCGGGGTCAAAGGCAAGTTCTACGACGACATTACCTTCAACGTGACCGGCGATTTCGCCCAGTCCAGCGGCAATGTCGGGTCCGGCGGCAGCGCAATTCAGTTGGACGAAGGTTACGTGAACTTTGGCTGGATCAAGTGGGCGCAGTTCAGGGTCGGCCAGTTTCAAATGCCCTTCAGCCTGGAAAAGATCACCAGCGATCTGTTCAGCAATTTCCAGGAGCGCAATATCGGTGACGTGATGTCGCCCGACAAACTGCGTGGCGTGATGATCCACGGCAGCCCGACCACCGGCCTCTACTACGGGGTTGGCGTGACGAACGGCAACGGGGCAAAGAACACTAACGACACCAATACCGTGGTTGATGGAAAAGAGGCGGTGGGCCGCCTTGCCGCGAACATCGCGCAGATGCTTGATCATAAGAATTCCATTTATCATTTCGGCGTATCCTACGCGGAGACTTCCATGGCGCCTGGTGCGGCCTTCTCCGGCCGGACCGAAGCGCGCGGGATCACTTTTTTCACGCCGATCGCATTCACCGGCTCCAACGTCGAACGCAAACAGGCGGGATTGGAGACGGCGCTGGCCTATGGCCCGGTGAAGCTCCAGGCGGAATCCATTACTACGAATTACACGGGCACTCTCACCGGCGGAACCGGTTACGACAAGGACATCAAGGCCTATTACGCCAGCATCAATTGGTTGATCACCGGGGAGAAATTCGCGGACGCCTATACCAACGGCGTGTTTGGGCGCATCAAGCCGAACGCCAATTTCACTACTGGCGGCGGAACCGGCGCCTGGGAAGTCGGAGTCCGTCTCAGCCAGTGGGACGCCGGTGATTTCGTCGGAGCCCCGGGCAGCACAGCGGCGGGAGGATTCGACTCGGCCAAGTTCACCAGCAAGGCCAAGGCGACAACCGTCGGCCTGAAGTGGATCACCAACCCGAATACCCGCATTCTGCTCAACTACATCGATACCAAATTCGACACGCCGGTTCTGATCTCTGCGGCGCAAGGTTCAGTGGATCG
>Ga0137409_10004082_pt1 | contig 15425 bp, 13 predicted proteins | sample CZODoug1_16funga_FD_122059 | JGI IMG/M metagenome (GOLD analysis project Ga0137409, IMG submission 122059) | Vadose zone soil fungal communities from Angelo Coast Range Reserve, California, USA - CZODoug1_16fungal (Hybrid Assembly) | ecosystem: Environmental > Terrestrial > Soil > Vadose zone... | reverse complement strand
CAGAGGTCAGAGGGCAGAGGTCAGAAATCAGTGGCCAGTGGACAGTGAGCAGTAAGCAGAGGGCAATGAGCAGAGGGCAGGGGAGGAGGGCAGTGAATAACTGGCAGTCTTTATCGGTCGATATGCAAATCAACTCCGATCCACACAAGAGTCAAAACTGCGTTTAAGGACTCAAGAATTTCCTCAAGGATTACTCAACCCCGGTGAATATCCTGCACCTGTCAACTCAGGTGGCCGTCCCTTTCAATCACGAAAAGTCCGGGTGGGACGGCGCAAATTAATTTGCGTCACGCTGCCCAGCATGGAATCAATCGACAACTTTTCAAAATTGTCGGCGAGACCATAGCTGTCAACTGGAGGCCCCCTGATTCCCCCGCTAACCCCCTGAATGCCCCGACTTCAACGTGCGTTCTTACGCGAGTCTGAAGTGTGACTCCCCGCGCAATCTCAAGGAGGAACCAATGAAGAAAGAGTTTGAATTTTTACGAGAAGCTTTCCAGAGTCTCATCCGCTTGAGAAAGAGGCGATGGTTAATTGCTGTGGGACTAATCCTGGCGATGGGTGGTTTGGTATACGCAACATACTTTCAAAGTTTTGAAACGGATACAGCCGGATGGTTCGGCGCCACGCGCGTGCCATCGGGCACGCACCTGATCACGTCGAAGACCGGCGCTTTCCATGCCGAAGATGGCGGCGGCGCGTTCACGCGTTGGGGCGGTTACAGTGATACGTTTCCACCTGGTGGTTACACCACATCAATAGACATCTACCTGGACATCTCGTCGCCCTACGGCACTCTGTCGTCACTGACGCCCTATTCAAACGACACGCGGTTCGACTGGTCATCGGCAATCAGCACGCCCACGTGTAGTCATCGCCGCGACTTCGTCTTTAACGCAGGTTTCTACACGGATACAGATAGCACGGGCTCGGGCCCGCGCTTCGTAATCAGCGCCAGCAACAATGCCACGCGGAGCGGCGCCTTTCCAAAGAATCCGGGCAGAGATCCATTCACAATTTATGCGGAAGGCTGGTACACGTTTGAGCACCGGTTCTATGCTGTACCGCCCGCGGCGGGCGGACAGTTATTCGTGGATCTGACAATTAAGAACTTTGCCGGCGTCCCGCTGCATACCTGGACGCTCACCAATCCGACCGACATCATTGGCACCACTGTTGGCGGAAACCGATACGGTTGGTTCGTCATCGACGAGTTTCCTTATCTGGCATTCGACAATTCAGCGCTAATCGGTTTCCAGGATTTCTGCACTACGCCACCAAGTACACCGGGAGCGAAGATTACCGGTGGCGGCTGGATCGACGTGCCCCTCGACAGCAAGGGAACGTTTGGATTGGTAGCAAAGGCCGAGAGCGCTACATCTTCAAGCGGCAATCTGACCTACCAGGATCACGGCATTCAGAATCGGACCGTTAAGAGTACGGCGATTACCTCCGTGACGGTAAGCGGTAATTGCGCACAGATACTTGGCAACGCGACTGTAAATGGCAGCGGATCTTTCGGCTTCCAGGTACAGGTGTGCGATAACGGCGAGCCCGGTAACAGCGACACTTTTTCTATCAACATGAGCGATGGTTACTTCGCCGGAGGCGCTTTGCGCGGCGGTAACATTCAGATTCACTGAGAAAGGAGAGAAGCCATGAAGCGAATTACTTGCACAATGTTCATCATTCTGGGGATGGTTGGCGTTCTATTTGCACCAACTCCTACCACCGCGGCCGACGAAAGTGGCTCGGTCACCGGCGCCGCGCGGGCTACGTTCGCCGCCGGTGCGGCGCTCGGCTCAGTCGCGCTTAGCAGTCTTGACCTCGGTGCGGGCATGTTCATCGAACCGGACGGTTCGGGCACTGGTGTGTTTAGTGCCGTGCTCACCGGACAATCGCCGCTGGGTCAGGCACGGCAAATCACGATTGACGGTGAAGTTTTGCACGGCGCCCTGACGCCCGATGGGCGCGCCCATTTCAGTGGCACGGCCACGGTCAATTTTGGGGACGGCACGCCTACTCTTTCAGGAGTCCCTTTCAATGTCACGACCACAGCCAACAGCGTGAGGTTGGCCCTTGACTCGACAGTGTTACCCGTTGCTCAGGTGAGCAGCGGAACTCTCAATATTAACTAACCACCAGCAACGGTTAGTTGAGAGGTCTTGCCAACATCCTTGCACCCGGCTAAAGCCACGTGTGAATGAGAAGGCGAGAGAAATACAAGAATGCCGCGACACTCCAACGTGCGCGGCATTCGAGGTTTTAGTTGTGGATTCGAGCTCGATCGACTCTCACAGGGCTTAGCTGCTCACGGCCGGTGAGCAGTGGGCAAAGGATAGGAGGTCGGGCCGGTCAGAGGTCAGGGGTCAGAGGTCAGCGGTCGGCCGTCAGTAGTCAGCAGTCAGCAATCAGCAATCAGCAATCAGCATTCAGCGCGTGGGGGAGGGAGATGGTTCGGGGAGTTCGATGCGCACGTAAAAGATTTCTGTCTTCTTAGTCTTCTCATCCTGGCCCAGGACGATGGCCAGGCCTTCCTCCTTCTTTCCATCCTTGCGCTTGAACAGACAGACTGCGCCCTGGCTTTCCTGACCCTCAGTGTCGCCGACGCAACCCTTATCGCTGGGCGTCCAGCCGGCCGCTTTCATGCGTTCGTTTGAATAGAAGTCTTGCACCGCTTGCGCCTTCGCGTCGGTCGTGAAGGCGATGAAGTTTAGCTTGCCCTGCATCATCGCGCGGATCGCCAGACGCGCGCCGAGCGGAATTTCGAGATCGGCCTTCGTAGCGCCCGCGAAGGGTGGCACGTCGGACCATAAGCTGCTGACGGTGCCGGCCTTGGGGTTGCCGCCGAGGCTCTCGACAAAACGACAGGAGACTGCGACTGCAAGAATAAGAATTAGAGCCAGGATGGGAGTGGATGATTTCATGGGCTTAAAGAGTAGACAGTAGACAGTAGACAGTAGGCAAATTGTAAATCGTGAATCGTGAATCGTGAATAGACAAGACGCGGGCAGGTACGAGCCCTGCCCCTACCTATATGGCTCCCAGCTATTTCCTGCAGGCGGCGAAGGCGGCATCGAAGAGATTCTTCGCGTGGCCCGGGTGCGGCTCGGCCTTGATGTTTGTCAGGAAGCGCTCAGCAACGCAGTCGGCGGCTTTTGCTTGCAGCCCGCGCGATTGCGCCGCGCTCTGGGCCCAACCCTTCACCCGAAAATCGACTATGCACTGACTGCAATCCAACTTGTCGAGAAGTTTGACCAGTGGTTCCGGGCTGACGTCGCCAGCGTGTGCGATCCGATAGTTATACACCGCACGATGAACCCCGTAACAATCAAACCCGCCGGACATAACACGATCATTCTGGCAAATCGTTAAGGCGGCCTGCGCTTCCTTTGTAGCAAAGTCACGAGCGTCCACTGCTGGCGCTGGCCGCGGTTGCTTTTGTGGTGGTTCCGGATCGTCGTCAACTTTAGGCGTGGGTTTGGGCAACGGCTTGTAAGTACCGGTCGGGTCGTATTTCCAGCCGGTCTCGACGGCCTTGTGGTTGTTGGCACGCACGCCTCCGACTCGCGCCTTAACATTTCGTTCCGCCTCGCGCACCGTATTCAGTGGGGTGCACGTAGCATCGACCTGAGGCTCGAACCCATAACGTTTACGAAGAAAGTCATTGAACGCATTGCCCAACGCCTGATAATTCTGCGTGCTAACGGTGTCGAATACGTCGCTAAAGTACATTGTGTCGTCGTGGCCAACTGCGCAGAATGTGTGAGTAGGAATCGGTGGCGACTGGGGAAAGAAGCCGGGTCCCCCCGGGGACTGCAATGGTTGCGCCCAGGCGGGGGGCGTCCAATCAACTTCAATGATCTGTTTCGCTGTTGGTTGCACCTGGGCCTGCATTTTCCGTTTGGTCGCTTCTGCTTCGCTTAGTGTTTTGTAAAGCGGACACACGACTGGATAGTTGGAGCCGCTTTGGTAGTCATACTTTTCCTTCAAATGAATTATGAAGCCATTGACGAGCGGCTGCGTGTCAATAGTTGGCACAGTGATGTCTACATCGAAGATCTTACTGAAATAGACAACGGGCTTGTCCTGCTCCGTGAAGCAGAAGGCCTTTGTGAATATGTGGTTTGCACCTTGAGCAACGGGGGAATTTTCAGTCCGCGCGGGAATGGCAAAACCAAGAGCTATGAAACCAAGGCAAAGGGCAAGAATGATGTGTCGGGAAAAGTTTCGAGGAATCATGAATAGTCTCCTCCTGGTTGGCGTCTAGATTGTGCGCATCATAAACAGTAAACAGCAGACAGTAAACAGCCGAGAGTGAACGGCAGAAGGTGGTCAGTGGCCAGTGGGCAGTGGGCAGTGGTCAGAGAACAGAAGTCAGCGATCAGAGATCAGAGGTCACACGGGTAGAAGGGAAGGAAGGAAAGTAATGAGTGATGAAAGGAATCTGGCTTGCGGCTGAACAGTTAACTCTCGTGGTCCATCTGCACGGCAAAGCTCTCACCGTGGTGGGATTTGGCTATGAAACAATGATTCTCGGCCAGCATCTGGCAAGAAGGCGAATGGTTTATCGCACAATGTGTCCAAGTCGATGTTGCGAGCCAGGGCATGAGTGAAGACGAGGCCTTAGAAAACCTACGGGATGCCCTCGAACTTCACTTCTCACCGCCAGTGGCCACCATCGTCCCCCATGTGCGGGATATTGAAGTCGACAGCTACTGCAAGCGGGCAGCAGTCAGCTAGAACTTGAATGGCTTGGTCAGTATGCTTCCGGTCTTCCTCAAGATTGCCACAACTTTGGATCCTTTTGCCTGACGCGAACTCTCGGATTGACTGCTGGGACTGTTTGCCGCAACAGCACCACTGCGCCGGGAACGCGACGCGGCTGGCGCCGGCTTTACGTGACTCCTCGCCTGCGATTGACGGCTGGATGTTGTCACGCCTCTGCCACCGCGCTGCCCGGCTGGGGATCCCGTTCTTCGCTGATTCCTGGCTAACAACTGTCTGTTGGTTTTCTCGGGTCTTCGTTTACTCGTTCTAATTCCGGAAGTTGAGGTCGCCGCCAGTTTTGCGGGCGATGGACCACGTCGTGACCGGGACGATCGCAAGCGGGAGTTTTGTGACGTCCACCTGAGCATTGGAGAAGTTATTGCAGACGACTTTGTGGCAGCGCTGATCCGCCGCTGGGTGGAGATCATTTTGGGCTGCGCCGCTTGATCGGGCTTTGCTTGATCCGAAATCGCTGACGAACCTTGAGGGCCTGGATTGGCCGTTTCGTTTCTGCTCTCGGAATTCGAGGCGATTTCGGCACTGGACTGACTTGCAGAATCGTAATAACCGATCAGCAGCGCGCTTGAGATGAGACCAGCCAGCACCAGGGCCGCTAAAGCAACGCGGGAACGGGCGAGGCGGCGAAAGGGTGACGTGCGCACCGCTTTCGGAACGGACTCCGGAATAATAGTCAGTTCCGTGCCGTCGAAATCGCAAACCTGCTGGTGGTCTTCGAAAGTGAAATCACACTCTGAGCAGCGTTTCATGGCCAAACTCCTAAGGAATTAAGTTGTAAAGGCGAGTGCGCAGAAGGGAAAGTGGTTCGTCTCAGACAAACGTAGCGAGTCCGCACCTAGAAGATACACCAAGAACCCGGGAATAGGGAACAGTAAAGGAGGAACCCGGCAGTGAGCGGAGGTCAGAGGTCAGAGAACCGGTCAGAAGTCAGTGGCCGGTGATCAGTGGGAGGCATGTAGGGGGCAGGTCTTGTACCTGCCCGCGTCTTCGCTATTCAGGATTCACGATTTACCCGCACGGAAACAACCTTGAGGACTGAAAACTGACGACTGATTACTACCTGCGCGTGAGGTCGGCGTTGTAGAGTTGTTTATAGACGCGGTAGTTGTTCATTACTTTTTGCACGTAGGCTTTGGTTTCGTCGAAGCCGACTTCTGAAGTGAACACGCCGGGGTCTTTTTGTTTTGCTCGTCTCACCCAGCGCGCCACATTATCTTCACCGCCATTGTAGGAAGCAGCTACAGCTTCCGGCAGATTGGGAAACATCGCCGACAACTCCGCCAAGTATTCGCCGCCGAGACGAATCGAAGTTTCGGGTTGATAGAGTTGGCTCTCTTCCACCGGCTTCATGCCCGCATTCGAGGCGTATTTTTGGGCGGCGTCGATCGTCAGTTGCAACAACCCGCGAGCGCCGGCGGGAGATTTTGCGAGCGGACGAAAGACGCTCTCCTGCTTAATGAGAGCTAGGATGAAGCGTGGATCGAGTTTGCGCGCCTTGGCGGTGGCGACGATCGCCTGCCGGTAGGGCGCCGGATATTTATCAGCAAGCGCCGCGGCCTGCGAGCGATTGCGATCAGCGCGCTCATCAACCAACGCGCGTCGCTTCGTGTCGGCGATGTCTGCGAGTCGCTCGGTCGCAAGCCAGCCGTAATATGAATCGATGCCGGCGGGCACGAGCAGATAGGCGGCGACAGCGTCGTCGCGACGGCCCGCGCGATCCAAACTGTAAGCCTTTAAGTAAGCCACCTCCGCGAGACTGATGACCACGCCCTTCTGAAAAGTTTTTCTACTTAACTCATCGGCCGCGGCCATCGCGCGCTTCCAGTTACCCTCAGCAATTTCCAGGCGCAGTTGAGCAAACAAGGCGTTGGTGTCGGTGGGCGTGCCGGCGAACCGCTGTCGGGTGCGCGCAATCCAGGCGGCGGCGTCCTGCAAGCGACCGGCTTCGCGCAAGGTGTCGATGGCGTTGAGGTGTGCAGTTTCAATTCGTTCGCCGTCGGGAAAGCGATTGATGTATTCGAGGTAGCGATCGGCAGCTTCCGAAGTCTTGCCCAGGCGCAGCAGCGAGGCGGCGCTGAAATTGAGTCCCTCGCGACCTTCTTTGGTGGCAGAGTAGCTGCGGGCGAGCCGGTCATATGTGTTGTAGGCTTCGTAGTAACGTCGCTCCTGAAAATATGAACGGCCCGTACCCAACAGCGCCTGGGCCACAAGCGGATCGTCAGGATAGTAATTGATCAAAGCCTGCCAGTGTTCGCGCGCTTCATCGAAAGCGCGGTTGGCGTGATAGATGCCGGCGCGACGCAGGTGCTCTTCAGGCGAGAGGCGTGTGATTGTTCCTTTGGCGTTGCGCGCGAGCCGATCTTCGCGACGGACGGCGGCGAGGCTGGCGTCGCTGTTCGCTTGCTTGCTCTGGGGATGAGCGGCAGCGAAAGGGGAAAGCGCGAGGGCGCCGAGGAAAGCAAACAGCAAACAGTAAACAGTAAACAGCGGAGTCTTTGTCCAATAGCGTTTTCGTTTCCCTTTGCCCATTCCCCTTTTCCCCTATTCCCCTATTCTTATCCTTCGATGATTTCAAAGCTGGAAACGATTTCCGCGGTCGGTCTCAAGGTCGCCGCGACGCTACAGTATTTCTGTTCCGAGAGCTCGATTGCCTGCGCCACTGATCGCTCTGAAATACTACGGCCCGTGACAATGTGATGCACTTCCATTCGCTTGTAGCTGCGCGGATGTTCCTCGCGCCGCTCTCCGCGGACCTCCACGCGATAGCTGGTCAGGTCCTCCCGCTTCTTGCGGAGAATAGAAACTACGTCCACACCCGTGCACGATCCCAGCGCCAGCAATAGCAGCTCCATCGGACTCGGCGCAGAATTGCGAGCGTGATCCGTGTCGATCGCAACCGCATGACCCGATGGGGAGAAGGCAACAAAAAGATCATCAGCCGCTAATTGCACAACCGCTTTGGAATCCTCGGTACTCATACGGTGACCTCCACGCCAAGAATAGCACAGCAGCAACTTCGCGAATGGCCTCCTGAATTCGTTTTCCTAGTCACAAGCTTCAATTAATTACAACAGTTTTGCGACGAAAATGTTTATTGCCCCAACGTGGCACGCTCCTTGTTATGATCATTGCAAACCCGGAATGCGTGTAACGCAAACTGTCTAGTTTGCGGATGATTTGAGAATATCAACTGACCCGCAAGCTGAGAGTTTGGGCTACTGAAAACTGGAGGAAGAAAAATGATTGCAATTAGAAAAACGCTGGTGGCATTGCTCGCGGTGATAGCGTTATCCGCGAGCGCTTCGCTTACTCAAGCTCAACGTCAAACCTATCGAGGCGCCTCTCGTTCGGTGCGACAACTAATACTTCGAATCGAAAATCGAACCGACATATTTCGTAATACCGTGAACGCACAGGCCCAGAGCAGCATTTACGGGACGAGCGGTGAGAACCTGAACAACCTGGTTGACGATCTCGATCGAGCCGTAGTGCAACTACGAGAACACCTAGATCGGCGGCAGGCAACCGCGGCGGACGCGCAGGAGGTGCTGAATCGCGCCGCGTTCATCGATCGGTTTATCACTGATCGAAATATTCGCAACGCAGCAGTCGTGCGCAGTTGGAGTAATCTGCGGGTTGACCTGGAGCAATTGGCGCGAGTTTACAATCTGAGTTGGCCGTCAATTAGTCAAACTTATCCAAACCCCACTTACCCAACTACCGGCTACGGCGCCAGTCAATTGACCGGCACCTGGCGACTCGATCCGTCGCGCAGCGACGATCCGGCACAGGCGGCTGACCGCGCCACGCAAAACTTGCCCAACAACCAAGGTACCCAACTGCGCGATCGACTAGCGGCGCGACTCGAGTCTCCCGATCAGCTCGCCATCGAAGTACGCGGCCGGAGTGTAACGCTGGCATCTTCGCGAGCGCCGCAGATCACTTTTTCCGCCGATGGTACGGAGCGAATTGAGACCACGAGTACTGGCCGCACGATTCGCGCGCGCGCGACGCTCAATGGCGATCAACTGGTGGTCAGCTCCACCGGAGATCTCGACAGTGAGTTTAACGTTACCTTTAGCCCTATCGATAATGGTCGCAGGCTGAGCGTCACGCGCAGGGTTTATGTCTCGGGCCTCTCGCGGCCAGTAGTTGTGCAGAGCGTCTACGATAGAGTATCGGACGTCGCTCGTTTTGATATCAACACCGGACCACAGACGACCTACCCGACTGACAACAACTATCCGACCGACTCGGATTTCATTATTCCGAATGGGGAAACTCTGGTGGTTGTGCTCGACAATGGTCTCTCTACCGCGAATGCCCGGGTCGGCGATCGTTTCACGGCTACCGTGCAACAGCCATCGCAGTATCAGGGCGCAACGATCGAGGGCCATGTTTCGAGTGTGCAGCGCAGTGGACGTCTGACCGGACGGTCTCTGTTGACGCTGAACTTCGATAACATTCGCATCCGCGACGCCAGAACGTATCGCTTTGCCGGCATCATCGACTCGGTGAGAACTGCGCAAGGTGAAACGGTCAGGATAGACAACGAAGGAACGATCAGGGATGACAGTCAGACTACCAAAACTGCGGAACGAGCAGCCATTGGTACGGCAGTCGGCGCGATTATCGGTGCCATCGCCGGCGGCGGCAAAGGTGCGGCTATCGGCGCTATCGTCGGGGCCGGAGGCGGCGCCGGATCTGTCTACGTCCAGGGTCGCAACGATCTGATACTGGATCGAGGCACGGAGTTAGTCATTCGCGCCACGGGCCCACGCTAAGCAGCGCAGGCAGGTGTGGAAAAAGCATGAGGGTCGGTTACGAAAGTAGCCGGCCCTTATTTCGTTTTTGAGATTCGCATGTGTGTTACTATTTCGGCGTTTAGAACCTCACTCTATTAGTCGATCCTCCCAGAATCGGCCGCGGTGGAAACTTCGCGCTTACGAGGTTCGTAAAATTGTTTGCGTGAAAAACGTGGGAGGTCCAACACATGGCACGAGTTCTGGTGGTCGACGATGACGAGACCATTCGCGATACACTCTACGAGCTACTCTCCGAAGAATACGTTTGCCAGACTGCTGAGACGGCGGAAAAGGCATTTGCCCGGCTCGAGGCCGACGTTTACGACGTTGTGCTCACCGATATTTCAATGCCCGGCTTGAGCGGTCTGGAATTGCTCGGCCACATACGCCAGCGTTTTGCAGACACTCCGGTAATAATTATCTCCGGGATAAGCGATCAGGAACACGCTCAGGGCTTGATCAGGCTCGGGGCTTTCGATTTTCTACTGAAGCCTTTCACGCTTGAAGTTGTGGACAAGAGTGTAAAGAGGGCCGTCGAGTATCGCAGACATTTGCTCGAGGATGCTTCGCATCAAGCGCCGGCTACGAATGGAGAGGCAAAGCAAAACGATGCGAGCGACTGGAAGATTGTGAAGTAGGATTAAGCGGAGAGGGTCAGTCTTCAGATTCGAATCACGCAGCCACAATCGAGAAAGCTACTCGCTTGGCCGCAACGTCACGTCGCTTGCTAATCTCCTGGGCCAACTCGCTGATGCGTTCCGCCCGGAAGGGTTTGGTGACGACCCAGTCAACACGAGCTTCTTTCTGCTCATCAGAGCCGACCGCTTCTCCCCATCCCGTGATTACCGCAATCGGAATGGTTTCGTTGCTTTGACGGATCGCGTGGGCAAGTTCCCAGCCGCTCATGCCCGGCATGCCGACGTCGGTGAAAATGCCATCGAATTCGTGTGCTTCAAAAAGGCCCAGCGCCTCACGACTGCCCGGCGCCAGGTAAACTCTGCAACCTTCGCTTTCAAGCAAATCGCGCAGGAGTTCACGCACCGCTGCTTCGTCATCGACCACCAGAATCCGAGGCTGATGTTCATCGAACAAGCGCGCGACGCCGCTATTTGGCGGTTCGAAAGTGGCGGGCCTCTCGATTTGCGCTTCAACCAGGATGGGCTCCTCGGCTATCTTTGCCTTCGGCAAACTTATTCTGAACTTCGTGCCGACGCCGACTTCCGAATCAACCTCGACCGAACCTTCATGCCGCCTGATGATGCCGAAGCTGACGGCCAGGCCCAGGCCCATGCCGGCTTTGCCCTTGGTGGTGAAGAAGGGATCGAAGATGCGTGACTTCACTTCCGGGGCCATGCCGGAGCCGGTGTCGCCAACTGAAATTACAACCGCGTTGTTGACGTCTTCTGCCGCCAACGTGAGGTTGCCGCCCTCAGGCATGGCGTCGACTGCATTGAAGACCATGTTCACCAAAACTTCGCGCAGCTCCGACTCATCGCCCATGACCTTTGCCTTGGAGCGAATCTGAAGGTCGAGGCTGATCTGAACATTGGAAGCTTCGGCGCGATCCTTCCAGCGCGGTCTGGTAATCTCGCTTACGTCGAAGAGTATCTGGTCGATGGAGACGGGTTCAAAATCGTGATCGCGGCGTTGACGCGCAAAGTCCTGAATTCTCTTTACCGTTTTAGCGCCATCCTCGGCCGTCTTGATAATAATATTCAAGCCACGTTGGATCTTCTCCGGGTCGTTGGTACGCTGAATCAACTGCGCACGCCCGAGAATGCCGGCCAGGGTGTTATTGAAATCGTGAGCCACTCCCGATGCCAACTCGCCGAGCGCCGAGAGTTTTTCCATCTGTGAAAACTGTTCACGAATGCGCTCCTGCTCGGCAATGTAGTGTGAGAGTTCCTTGACGTGGCGATGTGCTTGTTCCGCTTTGTCTGCCGCCGCGTCGATATTTTTCAGGTAAGTGCGATAAGTGAAAAATACAATGGCAATGATCGGCAAAGTTATGATCAGCGCATAGAAGCCAAACTGACCCATGAGTTTGGCGATGACCGCGGCGGCGGAGGCGCCGGCAAAGTAAGTGATCGAGGTCCAGAGATAATGTTTTTTCCAGGTCCGCCAGATTGGACTGCCTGCTTTCAAGGCGCCGCAAACTGCGACGATGCCGGAGTTGGTCACGTATTGAATGAGGGCCATCAGCCCCATGGCGGTGATGAACCGCGCCGACAGGGGGCCGGCGTTGAGTGAAACCGGATCGCCAAAGAAGAGAACCAAAGTGTAAGCAGTCACGCAAGCCGACAAAGCCGCGCAGCCCCAGTTAAAAAGAATAGTGGAAGGCCTGCGGCAAAAGGCACTGCGAAAGGACGAGAGCAGCGCTTCGGTTGCGGCCATCAAAATTGCGGCCTCACAACCGTAAAGCAGCAGGGTCAGAAAGATGAACGTGTCTGAAACCGAAATTTGTGAACCAAACTGGGGAATCTTTATGGTTATGCGTGAGCTCAGAACAACTGTGATGACCACCAGCATACCCAGGTTGAGGTCAATGATCCTGGAGTCGAGCCGCAGCGCAGCCAGGAAATAGATCAAGCCACCGGCGCCGATGGTCGTCCACATGTACGCCTTAACCAGTTTCTCATTCTTGATGTCGGCTTTTGGTGGCATCCAACTCAATATCTTCGCGGCCATTTCTACGCTTAATTAGGCCACAGCGAGCGTGTTCCAGTTTGCTTCTTGCTCCGGGGGATCGAACGGCGGGGAAAGTTGCGCAGAGGCATCGCCATCGGGCGCTGGCCACTCCGCCGTACCGCTTGCGCCGAATTGAGTGGGAGATGCGTTGACCAGCACCGCCCGCATTCTCACCTGGCCCAGCAAAGTTTCCAGGTAGCAGCAAAACTGATGGAGCACTGACTGAAGGTCCGGCGCTCGCGTGCCAAGCTTGATTCGATCGCAGAAGCTTTCAAATTGCGGCCAATCCGAATACATCAAAGACTCCATGCTCTCGTGACGAAACTCTTCAATGCCCGCGGTCAGGCTCGAGAGCGCCGCCTCAACTGTTTCGTTTTCCGCGGCCTCCACGAGCTGCATGAGCGCCGAGAGGTCATGACAAAGTTGAAGCGATTGCCGGTAGCGCAGGTCGGAGTTATTAAACAACGTGGCGCCATCGAGCTCGGGGTCAAACATCATGGCCAGAGTGATGGTCGATTGTTGCAGGCAGTTTGTGAGGACGTCGTGAGCGCGATACAACTTACCGACAACGACGTGAGCACTGGGGCTTTGCGGTTCGAGATTCGAGCTTTCGGAAGTGGCCCGCGGCGCAGTCTCAAACACCCGTTGCAGATCGTGATTTACAGCGAAGGTAATGCCGTCAAGTGTGTCGACCAAATCGTCGTCCATAGCCGCGCAATTCAGGCCATCCTCGCGGATAAAGTTCACGAGCACGCGCGCCTCATCGTGAATGACTTGAAATAACGCGAAGGTTTCTTCCGCCGCATCAACCTGACGCAGATGATTTTCAATAAAGGTTAGACATTCCAACAGGCGAAGCAAATCCGCGAATACCGTGCCGACGATATCACGCACTTCAGCGAGCTCAATCCGCTTCACCAGTTGAATTAAGTGGGGGCCGCAGGTTGTCGCGGAAATCAGACCAGACTGCGTCTGTCGCGTCACATCTAAAGGTTGCGCGAACGTTGATTGGTCCAAGCTAAGATTGGCTAAGGTCATTTCCGCACTTTTGACCCTTAAGAAAGGGTAGCTAATTTAGGAAGATCGTATCGTAGACCGCACGCAGCTTGTAGCCGGCCCGCTGATAGAAGTTCCGGGCTTTAGCGTTTTTCTCATTTACGAGAACGCAGACCGACTGAGTGCGAAGCAGCAATGTGCGCGCAAGTTGCGACATACAACGCAGGCCGTAGCCTTGAGAACGCCGCTCCGAGTTTGTCCAGACACCTTCAAGATAAATTACTGAAGAAGTATCGGACACAATATCTGCCTTGAAAACCATCTCGCCGCCATCAATCCAAACCCAGGTGCGACCTTGTTCGATACGACGAACGCACCGTTGGCGAAAGCCTTCCGGGTCTCGCTCCAATGGATTGACACCGCTCTCCTCAAAGGCCATCTGGGCGTGTACGGGTATGATTAGCTCGAGCTCGTCGCTAGTTGCGAGTCGGAGACCGGAAACCTCTTCCAGAGCTTCAATGGGCCATTGCAATTCGAAGAGCAGTTCGCGGCAGAAGTGGCGCATGTGCAGACCACCTTCCGCATAGTAGTCCCAAAAGTCTTCTATTCGTTCCTTCTCACCCATGATCATGTGAGCACTGGTGCATGTCTGGGCGACTTCAGCCAGCGCTTCCAGGGCTCGGTCGGTCGTAGTTTCCAATAAGGTTGCGTGGCCGACGAGCGCGACGCCTTCTAGTCTGCCCTGGCGGTTGCGACAACCATGGAACGTTCCGCGATTCAATGGACTAACCAAGCCGTTGTCATGAATGAAGCCGACCATAGCCACCGTGTGCAGGGGACGCTGAGCGAGGAAGGCAAGGACCTCGTTGCGGTCTTGCTCTGTCAGTTTGCTGACAGAAACGCTGACGTCGGCTTGCGGCAGGTATTGCGTCTCGGCCATGACCGTGGTCATCAGTGCGTTGCGAGATGGGGTTTTCTCAATCTGTGTCATGTTAAGCTCCGAAGTCATTGTGGGTGAGTTGATCTTGGTTGATTGTCTAATGGTTGCAGGGCGGACTCAGTAACCTAAGTAATCAACTCCGGAGTCCAAAGCTAATTCCATTGAAGCAGTGTTATCGCCGCCGAGCGTTGATGATTGCGCTTGCAAGTAGGCATCGCTCAGCAATACACCGTCAGCCAGCAAGACGCCATCACTGAGCAGTACACCGTCACCTAGCAAGACGCCGTCACTGAGCAATACACCGTCGCCCAGCAAGACACCATTGCTTAAGAATAGCGTGCCATCACCGAGGAGGACGCCATTGCTCGTCATGATGCTGTCGCTCAATAAGACGCCATCGCTGAGTAGTACGCCGTCGCAGAGCAGCACACCATTGCTTAGCAGGGCGCCATCACCCAAGAGGACACCCGTACCATAAATCTTTTGATACTTAACAATCAGGTTGGTACCCGTCGCAAGAGTGCGATTCAGAATGATCCCTTGCGACCATTTGAAGGTCTGTCCCGCGATGGTGGTCTGAGGCGTCGGGAGCGTGGACGTTGTTAGAAGCGATCCGCCGAGGATGGTAGTGAGTAGATCAGTACGAATGAGCTTGGCGAGTCGCACCGCACCTTCGACATTGAGCTCGCCAGTGCCTTGCTCGAGCGTGTTAAAGCCGGGGAGCTGCTGCGCCGTGTACATCAAGATCATTTTGACCATGTTGGGCGTCAGTTTCGGATTGGCCTGAAGCAGGAGGGCCACTGTCCCGGCCGCAACCGGCGTCGCCATTGAAGTACCGTTCATGTACATTTCCCGGCGGTTTTCAGCCTGGCTTACACCAGCATCCAGCTCGGGGTGCTGCGTTACCAGGAGGTTATAGTCCGATTCCGCACCAATAAGTTTATTGCCGGGAGCTACGAGGTCGGGTTTGATGAGATTGTCGAAATGCTTGCTGCCGCTCGAATCTGTCCACCAGCTGCGCGTTGGGCCACGCGAACTATAAGTTGCCATTACGTCGTCTGCGCGACCGTTTGTGCCGAAGCTGTTGGAAGCACCAACCGTGATAGCGGAAGGCTCGATACCTGGCGAATGGACGCGGCCGTACAACTTCCGACCCGCGCTATCCTTGCCGTTGTTACCCGAAGCGGCGACCACGACTACACCAGCAT
>Ga0137409_10004081_pt1 | contig 15426 bp, 15 predicted proteins | sample CZODoug1_16funga_FD_122059 | JGI IMG/M metagenome (GOLD analysis project Ga0137409, IMG submission 122059) | Vadose zone soil fungal communities from Angelo Coast Range Reserve, California, USA - CZODoug1_16fungal (Hybrid Assembly) | ecosystem: Environmental > Terrestrial > Soil > Vadose zone... | reverse complement strand
GGATCGATTAGGCTGATGCAGAGGAAAGTCGCTCGATCGATGGTGGTATCGAGCGGCAGGCGCTCTCAAGCCGTGCACATAATGCTTCCGGTAATGGCTACAAAGCAAGACATATGTAGTCGTAACGGGCGGCTCAGATCATCGCCTACGTGTTCACCGCTCGGAGGTGACGGGCCAGGAACGTAAGCGGGGATGCTGTCTGCGAACATGGAGCCCTGGCTCTACGAGTTGTGCTAGGCTCCTGGTGCTACGCTGCCGCTGGAATGCTCAAACAGGGATCTCACCAGTTACAAAGCTTTGGTCCCGCCGTCTAAGAATGCGACGAACTGAACCCAAAGAGTTCCCGGGAGGTACTTATGACGAGGCGAATTCTGCGAATGCGTTTGCTAGTCGTCCTGTGTTTTGGTGCGAGTTGTGCAGCGCAGGAAGTGCCTGCTCCGCGCGTCGTGGATTTGAAGGCCGCGGATGGCACGAAGCTGAAGGCGACATACTTTGCTGCCGCTAAACCCGGCCCGGGCGTGTTACTGCTGCACCAGTGCAATCAGCAGAGGAAGAACTGGGATGATTTGGCTCGGCGGCTGGCGGGAACTGGAATCAACGTGCTCACGCTTGATTATCGCGGCTACGGAGAAAGCGGCGGAACTCCGTACAAAGATCTTGCTCAGGACGAGGTTACCAAAGTCGTGACGGAGAAATGGCCGGGCGACGTGGACACGGCATTCAGCTATCTGGTTGCGCAGCCGGGTGTGACGCGGGGCACTGTTGGTGCAGGAGGCGCGAGCTGCGGCGTTAACCAGTCGATTCAACTGGCACGGCGGCATCCGGAAGTGAAATCGCTGGTGCTGTTGTCTGGCAATACCGATCGCGACGGGCGGGGGTTCCTGTGGAGGTCGGAAAAGCTTCCGATGATGCTTGGAGCGGCGGACGACGATGGCGCGGCGGTGGAAGTGATGCAGTGGCTGTTTGAGCTTTCGATGAACCCGGGCAGCAAATTCGTGCATTACACGTCCGGAGGTCATGGAACGGAAATGTTCGCGGCACACAAAGAGCTGCCCGGGACGATTGTGGACTGGTATGTGCAAACGTTGGTGAAAACACCGGGGAGCGCCCCAGCAGTCAGCGTTCTATCAAAAAGAGGTGCGCCCGTAATTTTGGAAGCAATCGATTTGCCCGGGGGCGCAAGCGCAATCGCAGAGAGGTTGGCAGAGGCGCGGCGGCGTGATCCTAAGGCGAATCTCTTCTCCGAAGCGATTGCGAATCAACTCGGATACGAGCATTTGCAATCGGGGGACAGCCAGGGAGCGGTGGAAATCCTCAAGCTTAATGCTGTCGCCTATCCGAACTCGCCAAACGTGTACGACAGCCTCTCCGATGCGTATCTCGCCGATGGGCAGAAAGATTTGGCGCGGGAGAACGCCAAGAAAGCACTGGAGCTTCTAAAATCGGATACGACCGATCCCGAGGCACAGCGCAAAGCGATTCAAGAAAGTGCTGAAACCAAACTGAAGCAATTGGGAGCGGGGCCGCAGTAGGGGGGGACGCGGCGATTTTCTAAGTGCCGCTACTATGATCAACTGTTAGCACGATTTTGCCTTGCGCATGTCCTTTTTCAAGATAACGGATGGCTTCAGCCGCTTCGCGTAGCGGGTAACGTCTATCGATGACGGGTACGAGTTTTCCGGCTTCCATAAGTTCTTTCAGAAAAATCAGATCTTTCTGGTTTATGTTCGCTATGAAGAAGCACGTCTTCTTGTTTCCGATCCGTGAGAGGAATGGTGCCAGTAACATGACCTGGAAAATTTGAGGCAAACCACCTCCGACGGCGACATAAATGCCGCCGTTAGTTAGCGCGCGCCGGTAATTGAAAATCGAATGATGGGCGTTCACGCCGACGATGAGATCGTAGCGCTGTCCGCTCTGCGTAAAATCTTCCTGCGTGTAATCTATGACATGGTCCGCTCCGAGCGATCGGGCGGTGTTGATCTTCCCCGTGCTACACACGGCGGTGACTTCGGCGCCGAACGATTTGGCAATTTGAATGGCGAAGGTGCCCACACCACCCGATGCGCCGTCAATCAAGACCTTGCTGCCTTCGTGGATGCGTCCCTTATCACGAAGACCCTGGAGGGCAGTGAGGGCTGCCACGGGCATCGCCGCGGCGTCCTCAAACGAACTGTTGGCCGGCTTTGGGGCCAACTTATCTTCCTGCGCGCACACGTACTCGGCGAAGGCTCCCCGGCATGCGCCGAATACGTCGTCGCCTGGCTTGAAGTGGGTTACGTTTCTGCCCACCGCTTCCACTCGCCCTGCGATATCGTGGCCGGGGATCTTGCGTTTTGGTGCGCGCAGCCCGCCGCTTATTAGGCGAAGGAAGAACGGCTTACCTCTCGTAAGGTGCATGTCGGCTGGATTTACGGACGCCGCGTAAAGTTTTATCAGGACCTCATTCTCGGTGGGCGTGGGATTTGTTACGTAATTGAACTGCAGCACATCCGGTGGGCCGTATCGTGTGCATACAATCGCTTTCATAAGTGCCGCAAAAAGAAAGACTCATCCTTGCCCAAACCGCAACGATGGGGGCCGGCATGCGCAAGATTAAATCTCAGTTCTTGGATGTAGTCGAGGAAAAATCGGAAGAGTGGTAGGGGAAGAGTCAAAAACCGCACCCTTGCAAACAACGCAAGAGTGGGGCACCGAGCAAGAGTGCGGCACCCGGCCTGACAGCGGACAAACCCGACGGCCCTGAGACGATTCAAATGCGAAAGGAAAGTATTACCTCCATAGCCGTTGAAGAGATCAGTGGTATCCATGGCCTGAGAAGGTCGTAATTTGCTCCTGATGGTGCAATATATTTGGCCGAACGTTGCTCCCTGCTGTGCACGAGTGCATTCCTTATCTTTCGGAGAGCAGGAGGAAATGAAATCCAGCTTTGCCGGAAATCATCGAGATTCCAGCCCATCTTCAACATTGCTGGTAGGGTAAAGCCTCCCTCAAACGTCGTATCTCGGCAGAAAAATGAAAGATTAGGTTCAATTTGCTTCCAAACGGTTTTTGCTTCGACAGTCTGTTGTATCGACATGTCAAATCTCTGATCGTCGGTCATCTTCAGTTCGGTCATAGCCTCAAGCGCCTTCTCCGCAGCAGCTTGAGGATTAGCAAAGGCTTCAGGCGCGCAAATGATTTTCTTGAGCTGGCGCTCTAATTTTTCCTGCAAGAAGTAAAAGGCAGCGTATTCGAGAATTTGAAAATTATATAGATAGCGCCTGAAAGGGTCGGGAGCGGTTACGGTGTTTTCCCAAAGGGCCAGTAAATGGTCATTCAGGGATCGAGCGCCCATCTCAACCGGAAACGAGCCATCAACAAACTGGACGGGAATTTCGGACTTTCGGTCTGGCGGGTTTTCATCGTGCACTATGATGCACGGAGTATCACGATCAAAATATTTCATGTAAAAGTTTAGATGACGAACTAACCGCACTACAGCGGAATCCGTCAACTCGATCGCGCGAATCCAGAACGAAGTGAAGACGTAGTCAGCCAAAACGGGTTCGGCGGGTACTTGTTTCATTCGCCCTAAGACTTCCTTAATCAGAACCAGGTTTCTAAAATTTGTGTCCGATACGGCCTCAAGGGCTGAAGCGCATTCCACAATCCTATTGAGTCGCTCACTGGCTGAAGCAAACTCGCAGATGTAGTCTTGACCGTCGAAATGGAAGCGGAAACTCCTTTCGCACTCGGGCCTAGACCTTGGTATTGCGCCCCAAATTACTTCCAAGTCCCGAGAATCTCGATGCCAAATGGCTGTGAACCGTGGAGGAAGAACGATTTGGTTTAGGGCATCAATTAAATCCCTGTTCTCGTTGGTTACTCTGAGGCGAACTGTACGATCATTCTAAGGCATAACAATAAAGAAACGGCCCTTCGTCTCTTTTAACGACGAATGTGGATTCTCATTGAGAAACGGCCTTAAGCGTTCACGAAGGTGCTCAAATGATGGGTCCGGGGCTGGCTTTGCTGCTTCCATTGTCTGTCGTGCCTCCACTTATAAATCCCCTGGGGAGAATTGGCTGAAGGCGTCGGGGGCGGCTTCCTCGAACCTTGTCAGGCGGCTGCGGAATACGAAGCGGACTGTGTCGGTGGGGCCGTTGCGTTGCTTGGCTATGCGGAGCTCGGTTTCTTCGCGTTCTTCGGGGGTGGCGCCGGCTTTGAAGAAGTGGGGGCGGTAGATGAACATGACTACGTCGGCGTCTTGCTCGATGGCGCCGGATTCGCGCAGGTCAGAGAGTTGGGGGCCGCGCTCGTCGCGCTCGGGGGCGCGGGTTAGCTGGCTTAGGACCAGGACGGGGATCTGGAGTTCTTTGGCCAGGCCTTTGAGGGAGCGGGAGATGCTGGCGACTTCTTCCTGGCGATTGCCGAAGCGGCCGCGCGCGGTGATCAGCTGCAGATAATCGACGATTAAAAGAGAGAGGCCTTTGTCGCGCTTGAGGCGGCGGGCTTTGGCGCCGATTTCGAGGACGGAGATGGAGCCGGCGTCGTCGACCCAGATGGGGGCGGAGGAGATGGTGCCGAGGGCTTCGGTCATGCGGCGCCAGTCTTCGCGGGAGAGATGGCCGGTGCGGAATTTGTGGGCGTCGATCTGGGCTACGGAGGCGACGAGGCGCTGGAGGAGCGACTCCTTGGACATTTCAAGGCTGAAGACGGCGACGGGCTGGCCGCCGCGGATGCCGATGTTTTCGGCGAGGTTTAAAGCGAGCGCGGTTTTTCCTTGCGAGGGGCGCGCGGCCAGGATGAGCAGCTCGGAGGCTTGCAGGCCGGAGGTCAGCTTGTCCAGCTCGACGTAACCGGTGGGGATGCCGGTGATGCTCTTGCCTTCGCGGAAGATTTTTTCGAGGCGCTCGAAATTGTCGCGGACGATGTCCTTGACGGGGATGAGGCCGGCGCGGATGCGGTCTTCGGCGAGCTGGAAGATGGAAGATTCGGCGTTGTCGAGGATGGCGTCGGCGCCGTCTTCGCCCTCGAAGGCGCGCTGCTGAATATTGTGCGTGGCGTGGATGAGATTGCGGAGGATGGCTTTTTCTTTGACGATGCGCGCGTAGTGCTCGATGTTGGAGACGCGGGGCATGCCGTCGGCGAGGGAGGCGAGATAGGGGGCGCCGCCGGCGGCTTCGAGGTCGCCGCGGCGGTGCAGCTCTTCGGTGAGGGTGATGAGGTCGATGGCTTGCTGGGCCTCGCCGAGGGCGATCATCTGGGTGAAGACTCGGCGGTGCTGGTCCAGGAAGAAATCTTCGGGCTTAAGATTTTCTATGGCGGCGTTGAGGGCGTTGTTGTCGAGGATTACGGCGCCTAGGACGGAACGCTCGGCGTCGAGGTTGTTGGGGAGCGGCTTTTCGAGGATGGATTCGGTGGGCATGCGTGGTTTTGTATTCGCTTTATTTTCGCCTACGATAACACGAATCCCTTTTGCCGCGCAAGATTGGTTGCACGGGATGCTTGCTGATGCAAATTTTTTCAGGTGGCGAGGACGATTGCCTGGGCTCGACCGAATCCCTGTTTGCAGCGTGGGCGCATTGTGAGGGGAAGATCGCGGCGCGTCAATTGGTGTAGCTGTGCATCGCTTCGGAAAATGTGCAAAAGTTTTTTTCGGAATAGAAATTCAAAACAAAGCATGCTGCGCGACTACAAGAAAATGCCTTACGTTATTGGATTACCGGAGCGGGCACGGGAGTCCCACGCCCCTACACATGGAACAAGAAAAACCGCCGCTTGGGTGAGCGGCGGTTGTGGAATGGCGACGAAAGAAAAGTCTATTACGATTCTTTTTCTACGTGGACTTTCACTTCGGCGGTTACGTCGCGGAAAATTTTTACGGTGACGGGATATTCGCCGAGAGCTTTGATGGGTTCCTTGAGCTGGAGCTGGCGCTTGTCGATTTTGAAATTTTGCGCGGCGAGGGCGTCGGCGATGTCGCCGGAGGTTACGGAGCCGAAGAGCTGGTCGTTCTCACCGGTTTTGCGGGTGAAGTGCAGCGAGACGCCGTTGACGACGGAGGCTTGCTTTTGCGCGGCGTCTAGCTCGGTGGCGGTTTTCTTGGCCAGGGAGTTGCGGATGCGCTCGAGGGCTTTCATGTTGCCGCTGGTGGCTTCGATGGCCATCTTGCGGGGGAGCAGAAAATTGCGGGCGTAGCCGGGCTTTACGGTGACTATGTCGCCGCGGTGGCCGAGTTTTTCGATGTCTTCTTGAAGGATGATTTGCATGGTCATTCTCTTTGCTCCTGTTTCTTAAACCTTGGCGCTGCTCACAGCTAAATCCGCCCGCCACGTCGGCGGCCGCCACGGTTGCCTTTGCTGCGATCGCCGTACTGCGTTTAAAAATGGTTTCGTGCTTACTGCTCAAAAGCGGGAGCTTCGCTTCCCGCACTCCAAAACTGACCGATCTGAAGATCGGCCACTACAGGGTGGCTGACGCCGCTACGTTTTCGGCGCTTCGCTTGCCGGTGGTGGTGCTGGCGCTTGGGCTGCTGCTGCTGCCGGGGTCGCGGCATGCGGTTGTTGCGCTGCCGCGGCTGGGGCGTGGGCACCGGGGGCGCCTGCTGGTGCTACTGGGCGCGGGGCGTGGGTGCCTGCGGCGCTGCCGGCAAAGGGCATTAGCGCGATGTTGCGGGCGCGCTTGATGGCTACGCCTAGCCAACGCTGGTGGCGCGAGCAGACTCCGGTCATGCGGCGCGGGAGAATTTTGCCGCGCTCTTGCACGAACTGCGAGAGGATGTCGGCGCGCTTGTAGTCGATGAAGTCCATCTTCTCGACGCAGAACTTGCAGACTTTCTTTTTGCGGAAATATTGGCGCTTGCCGCGGGGGCGTCCACCGGGACCGCCCGGGCCGCCGCCGGGTCCACCTTCGCGACGCGGGCCGCCATGACCGCCGCCGGGGCCGTGTCCGCCGCCGTGACCGCCGGAGCCTTCGCGGCGAGGTGCGCCGCTGGGGGCTTGCGTTTGCTGCTTTTGTTCATCTGCCATAACTGCCTGCCTTTCTAAATTCGCGAAAAACTTTTTAGATCAAGAGCCCGCTTCGGAAAGCGGGCGCTACAGTTGCTTTGGTGCGATGGCGATACTTCGTCTGACATCGCTGATCTGCTTACTGCTCAAAAGCGGCGGCAAGACCGCCGCACTCCAAAACTAGCTGGCTGCGGCTTGCTCTGGGGCTGGGGCTGGGTTTGCCGCTGCTGGCGCCGGAGTTGGAGCTGCGGAGGTGCGGCGCGGGCGACGGGCTGCGCGCACGGCACGCTTGTCACCGAGCTTCTTTTGGCGCTTGAGATCTTCGTCGAGGCGCACGGTCAGATACTTGATGACTACGTCTTGCACGCGGAGGCGGCGCTCAAGTTCGGCGATCAGCTCGTGGTGCGCGGTGCGGATTTGTTGATAGACGTAGATGCCCTCGCGATGCTTGGATACGCGATAGGCGAGCTTGCGGGTGCCCCAGTGCTCGGTCTTTTCGATTTTGCCGCCCTTTTCGGTGCAGGCGTGCTCGACGGTGGTGAGCACTTTCTTGATTTCGTCTTCCGGCGTGGCGGGGCGGACGATGAAGATCAGATCGTACAGACGCTCTTCCATGTGATGACCTCTTCCTTCTGTTCCCGGGCGTTGGCCCGTGAAAATTGTTTATGGCGGCGCCTTGTGGCGCTGGCTGGGCTAAAGCCCAGCCACTACAACTGCAAGGGGCTGCCTCTAAAAACCTGTTTCCAGCGCGGCGTGCGGCGCTGTACCGGGCTAAAGCCCGGCCTCTACATCGGGTGCATCCGGCTTGCGGCGATTGAACTTGGTCATTGCGGCGTCGATGCCTTCTTTCAAGATCATTTCTACCGCGTTGCCCGCTTCGTCTAGCATTTCCGCCGCTACTTCTAACTCTGCCTTCTTCATCGGCCGGAGGACGTATTCTCTTCGGCTGTTTAGCTGGTGCTCGGGGCCGCAGCCCAGGCGGAGCCTGGCGAATTCTTGCGTGCCGAGGGCGCTGATTACTGATTTCGCGCCGTTGTGGCTGCCGGCGCTGCCATCCTTGTGAATGCGGATGGTGCCCAGCGGCAACTGCACTTCGTCCCACATCACCAGCAAATCGCTTACGTTCAACTCGTACTTGGCTAGCAGCTCTCGTACGGAGATGCCGCTGAGATTCATGTACGTTTGCGGCTTGGCCAGGAGGATTTCTTCTCCGGCTAATTTGCCGCGGCCTACCAGGGCTTTGCCTTCGGGGCGCTCTACGCGAATGGAGGCGCGATTCGCTAGTTCGTCCACGGCCATGAAGCCCAGGTTATGCGGCGTCCACTGATACTCGGGATCGGGGTTGCCTAAGCCGACGATTAGCCGCATATGTCTTCAACATTTCAAAGCAGCCGCGAAGGAAAACCCTCGGACTGGCGCAGCATGCTGCGCCGCTACAAGGGCAGAGCGGATGCTGGTTACTTTTTCTTCTCCTTGTCGCCCTTGTCGGATTTTTCGGCGGCCTTGGGCTGCTTGCCTTCGCCTTCGGCGCCTTCTTCGCCTTCCACTTCTTTCTTGCCCTTCTTGATGACTTCGGGCTCGGCTGGAGTTGCGCCTTCGGTGGCGACGACTTCGGCCGGCTTCTCTTCTTCGACCTTGAGCGTGACCACGTGCGCGAGAACCTGTTCGGGATCGGTGAGGAGCTTCATCTTGCTGGTATCGATTTGCAGATCGCGTGCGCGGAGAGCTTGATTCAACATCAAGCCGCTGACATCGGCTTTGAACTCGCTGGGGATATCGCCGGGCAAGCATTCGATTTCGACTTCGCGGGTGACAACCTCGAAGACGCCACCCTGGACTTTTACGCCGGCGGGATCGCCGAAGGTGTGCACGGGGACCTTGACGCGCATGCGGACGTCCATGGCGACGCGGAGAAGATCGACGTGGAGCAAGTTGCCGCTGACGGGATCGTTGAGCCAGTCTTTGAGGATGGCGGGCTCATGTTTGCCATTGAGGTCGACTTGAAAAAGGGTGTTGTGGCCGCTTTCGGAACGCAGGATGGCGTTGACCTGCTTGGTGTTCACCGAGAGCGTGATGGCGTCGCCTTTGCCGCCGTAGAGGACAGCGGGGACGCGGCCGCTCGCACGGAGGCGGCGTGCTTCGTTTTTTCCACGCTCGGGGCGGGGAGCTGCTTCTACTACTACCTTTTGTTGATTCTGAGCCATGCTAGTTCCCTTCTTGTTTTTCCAACAGGCCGGGCTAAAGCCCGGCCTCTACAACTAAATAAAAAGCTCGCTTATCGACGTTTCCTCGTGAATTGAGCGGATGCCGCGGGCTAGCAGGCCCGCTACGCTCAAGATTTTTATTTTGCCCATTTGCCTTGCGGTTTCGGACATGGGCACGGAATCGGTTGCGACCACTTCCTTAATCTGCGACTTGGCGATGCGCTCGATGGCCGGACCTGAAAGCACTGCGTGGGTGCACGCGGCGTAGACTTGCGTTGCGCCTTCCCGAAGGAGTGCTTCCGCGGTTTTCACGAGGGTGCCGGCGGTATCGATGATGTCGTCGACAATCAAGGTGCTGCGGCCGCGAACATCGCCGATGAGGTTCATGACTTCGCTTACGTCAATATCGATACGGCGCTTATCTACGATGGCCAAAGGCGCATCCAGGCGCTTCGCGAAAGAGCGGGCGCGCTCGACGCCGCCAGCGTCAGGCGAAACGACGGTCAAGTTCGGCAGCTTAAGATGGCGGAAATGCTCGATGAGCACGGGCGAACCATAAAGGTGATCCACCGGAACGTCAAAATAGCCCTGAATCTGCGGCGCGTGAAGGTCGAGCGTCAGCGCGCGGCTGGCGCCCGCGGTTTCCAGTAGGTCGGCAACTAATTTCGCGGAGATCGGAACGCGCGGCTTGTCTTTGCGGTCCTGCCGGGCGTAGCAGTAGTACGGCAGCACAGCAGTGATGCGCCAGGCGGATGCGCGTTTGAATGCGTCAATCATCAGCAATAGTTCGACAAGATGGCTATCGACTGGATAACTGCACGGCTGCACGACGAAAACATCGGCGCCACGCACGTTTTCGAGAATCTGAAAATAAATTTCTCCATCGCTAAAGCGGTCAAGCTTGGCCTCGCCCAGCGGAACCTCCAAATGCTTGCAGATGCTTTGCGCAAGCGGGAGATTCGCGGTGCCCGAGAAAATCTTAAAGCGGTCGTCGTTCAAGAACGATGGCTCCAGAGCGTCAAGTAAGACGTATCCCCAGGCAATTAATGGAATAGCTGTGACGTAGAGACGCTGCGGTTCAGAGGGCTGGCGCACCTTTAGGGCGCGCTTTGGACCTTGCGAAGATACCTGTCGCGCGAAATGGATTCGCAAACGAAGGTTTGTTCGTCCTGAAACCCGACAGCGGCTCGGCGCGCCATCGCTGGGCTCGGGAAAACTCCAAACACCGCCGAACCGCTACCCGCCAGCGAGGCTTCTGTAGCTCCGCGTTGAAGCAAAGCCCTCTTGATTTGCGCTAATCGAGGGTGACGCTGAAAAACCGGCCTCTCAAAATCATTGGATAGGCCGCTTCCCTGCGTGCTCCAAGTCAGAGAACAGAACTTCCAAAGTTTAGAGGCAGAGCGGATTTTTGTCAATGCAGGGGCCTTGAGCCAACGATAGGCGTCGGGAGTGGGTACGTGGATATCGCTGGGTGAAACCACCAAGAAAGTTACCTTGGGAACGTCCGGCAAAGGGTAAATTTCGTCACCGCGGCCGATGCCCAGCGCGCGGCCGCCGAAGAGGAAAAAAGGGACGTCCGCACCGAGAGAGGCGGCAATTTCCATAAGGCGAGCGTCGGGAATTTTGCCTCCGGTCAGCCGCAAATATCCGCGTAGCGCTGCAGCGGCATCGCTTGAACCGCCGCCAAGACCGCGACCGGCTGGAATCTTTTTGTTGAGATCGATCTCGACGCCCCGTCGAATCTCGAGTTCGCGACGCAAGGTATCAACGGCTTTATATACGAGGTTCTTGCGCGCGGGCTCCAGAGAAAGGGATTGGTTTCCGTTAATGTTCAGGCAGATGCCAGCGGTCTTGGAATCGCGCAGGCGCAGCTCATCATGGAGAGAAATAGTTTGAAAGATGGTGCGGAGTTCGTGGTAAGAATCGGGGCGCTTGCCGAGGATGTCCAGGCGCAGGTTGACTTTGGCGAACGCTGGGATTCGGATTTCGCGCATGCGGCTATTGCGGCTTAGCTTCCTGGACCGAAGACTTCTGGGCTACGCGATGCTTTGTTTGGCCGAGCTTCTTTTCGATTTCGGCGATTTTCTCGTTTTCAACATCGGCGGGCAGAGCGTGACGCCATTCGGAGAGAGATTTCTCCCATTCGGCCGCGGCTAGTTCGTTGCGGCCAAGTTTCGCGTAAACGTCACCGAGATGCGAATGAATGGTGGGGTCGTGACCGTCGCGCTCGAGGGCTTTACGCAAAGTGGCTTCCGCTTCGCCAAATTTGTTCTGCTTGTAATAAATCCAGCCCATGCTGTCGAGATAGGCGCCGTTGAAGGGTTCTTCCTTGAGCGCTCGCTGAACCAGTTCGGCAGCTTCGTCGAGGCGTTGACCTAGATCACCGAGCATGTAGCCGTAATAATTGAGCACCGAGCCATTTTTCGGATTTACGGATAGGGCTTTCTTGAACTCGTCTTCCGCGCGGTCGAAGAATTTCTGTCGCTCGTAAATGGCTCCGAGAACAAACCAAACCATTTCGTTATCGCGAGTGCGGCCGGGCAAAACCTCGGCGGCGTGAGCGGCTTCCTCGGCTTCTTTGAAGCGCTTGGCGCGTTCGTAGACTTGGGCGATGTTCAGGTATGTGTCACGGTCGGCATCGGATTTGGTTAGCTGCACGCGAAGCATTTTCACGGCTTCGTCGGTCTGCTCGTTTTCACCAAGCAGCAAAGCCTGGCTGGCGCGAATCCCAGGATCGTTGGGATATTTGACGAGCGCTTCCTTTCCGGCCTGCAGAGCTTTGGTGAGATCTTTTGCCGAGCGATACGTGTCCATGATCATGAGGCGGGCGCGGCGGTCTTCTTCATCGCCAAGATGCCCTAGCTCGTTGAACGTGAAAATCGCAGCCTGATAGTTCTGGCGCTCTTTATAGAGTTGGCCGAGTTCCTGATACAGAATCGCGAGAGAACGACGGCGCGACGGCAGCACGGCGGACTGCCCCTTTACGCCGGTGATCGCGTCGGAAAGGACGCGAATGGCGTCGTCGTAACGCCCCTGCGCCTGATAGAGCATGGCCTCGTTGTACATGACTTCGAGGCTGCCAGGAGCGTACTGGCGAGCTTTCAAAAGGCTCTCTTCAGCGCGATCGAGTTGATGCATCTCGCGGTAGATTTGCGCGATGCGCAAATAAATATCGGCATCATCGGGCATCAGGTCGGCAAGCTTTTGATAGACGGCGAGGGCATCGGAATACTTTTCCTCAGTCATCAAGGTTTGGCCGAGCCCGCGTTGGTGGCTTAGCTCGGAGGGATCGAGTTCAACGGCTTTGCGATAGGCCTGCTCGGCTTTGGGGAGATCTTTGGTTTGCGTGTAGGCATCGCCGAGCAGGTCCAGAAGAGCCGCGGATGGTGCGCGGTTGGTCATGCCTTCCAATAGAGCGACAGCGTCGGCTGACTTGCCTTGATCAAGAAGGAGCTGGGTGAGTTGCTCGACGGCAGGTTCGTTTTCCGGATCATCTTTCAGAATGCCGCGGAGAACGGTTTCGGCTTTGTCATGCTCGTTGCGCAAACGATAGAGGCGAGTCAGCCAGAGAGCAGATTCGGTATCCGACGGATCCAGACGATAGATTTCTTTGTACTGCTCGATCGCCTTGCCGGCGCCCTCGGACTGGCCGACGCCGGCGCTCAGATCACCGAGGCTGCGAAGGTAAATTCTAGCCAGGAGTCGACGGGTGGGAGCATCGTCGGGATGGCGCTTGAGAATTTCCTGAGCTTCCGTGACAGCGTCACGAGTACGCTGGGCTTTCCAATACATTTCGGCCAGACGCTCGCCGATGACCGGGGACTTGGGGTCTAGCGCGTAGGCTTTCTTGTAAAAATCGATGGCTTGCGAGGCGAATTCGGCTTTGCTGGTGTTCTCGTACTGCTGCTCATAGATGTGGCCCATGGTGAAGTCGAAGTAGGCGTCCGCGCGGGAGGAAGGGCCGGTAGGAGCTTGTGTCGAGGCCAATTCCTGCGACGAAGGGGCGTCCTCGGCGGGTTTGGCGGGAGTTTGCGCCTGGGCGTGTGCGGTTAAAGCGAAGGTAGAAGTTAAAACTAGAGATAGAAAGAAGCTGTAAAGTTTCATCAGTGCCCCGAAAACAAAAAGTATCCCATGCGACCCAAACGCGGTCAAAGCAAATTGGCGCGGTTTCCAGGGCCGAAGAACCTTAGATAGGATGCGACAGGAAGGCGGAGCGTTCCTAAGAGAAAAGCAGTAGGAGAGAAGAAGTTGCATTTCTACCGTACTACTGCAACAATCGAAATATGAAGAAGCCAGAGCCGGCGTTGGTGAGCCGCAGCGCATTGCGATTTTCGGCGCTGGGGGCGGAGCCGCGTTTGCAGATTTTGCGGTTGCTGCTGGCGGCACATCCGGAAGGGATGGTTGCGGGAGAGGTGCAGGAAGAGCTGGGCATACCGGCTTCGACGCTTTCGCATCATTTGGAGAAGCTCAAGCAAGTGGGATTGGTGAAGGTGCGCCGCGAGGGGACTTTTTTGTGGTATGCAGCGGAGACGGATGCATTGCGGGAAGTGCTGAATTTTCTGTATGAGGAATGTTGCACGAGGAGCCGGGCAGTTGCGCCGGAGACGGTGGTACAGATTTCGCGGTGAAGATTTCAAGGAGAACGACATGAGCGAGACGAACATTCAAGAGGTGGTGCGGCAGAAGTATGGCGAGGCGGCGAAACAGGTGACCGCGGGAGGGACGGCGTGTTGCGGGGGCGGCGGGGAGTTGAGCGGGTGCGACCCTATCACGAAGAATTTATATGACGATGCGCAGAAGGCGGGGCTTCCTGCCGGAGCGGTGGCGGCTTCACTGGGGTGCGGGAATCCTACGGCGCTGGCGAAATTGCAGGCGGGTGAGGTGGTGCTGGACCTGGGGTCGGGTGGCGGGATTGATGTGCTGCTTTCCGCCAAGCGCGTGGGGCCGACTGGCAAAGCATATGGGTTGGACATGACGGACGAGATGCTGGCGCTGGCCCGCGAAAATCAGGAGAAGGCCGCCGTGGAGAACGTGGAGTTTCTGAAAGGGGCGATTGAGAATATTCCACTTCCGGAAAATACGGTGGACGTGATTATTTCGAATTGTGTGATCAATCTTTCGGGGGACAAGGACCGCGTGCTGGCTGAGGCGTTTCGCGTGCTGAAGCCGGGAGGGCGGCTGGCGGTTTCGGACGTGGTGGTGCGCGGCGAGGTGCCGGCAGAGATTCGGCGGAGCATGGAATTGTGGGTTGGGTGTATTGCGGGGGCGCTGGAGGAAAAGGAGTATCAGGAGAAGTTGCGGCGGGCGGGATTCGAGTCGATTGAGGTGGAGCCAACGCGGGTTTATAAGGCTGAGGAGGCGAGGGATTTTCTTGCCGCCGCGGGCCTTGATCCGGATACCGTCGGACCGCAGATTGACGGAAAATTTATCAGCGCGTTTGTTCGCGCGGTGAAGCCTGCGAGTAAGGCGACTTGCTGCGGGCCAGCGTGCTGTAACTAATCCTAGCTTCGTTCAGCGCGATCAATCGTTGGCGCGATGCACTTTCATGTGCTGGTGGTCGGCTACGGGCGAGGCCAAGCGGAAGATGTGCTCGCCGCGATTGGCGTCGAAACGATAGAGGAGAACGGCGTCGGCTGCGCGGTCTTCGCGGGCCAGCTCTAGCTCGGGATTGCTGACTACGACTTCGCCTTTGTTGGATACGCGGAGTTCTGTACCCACCTGCAAAACAATTTTCATTTCCTCGCTTGCGGCCATGGCGCCTCCCATTTTGCGTGATTGCTGAAATTTGGATGCAGTGAAGGCGCGTAACGGCGCAAATACCTTTGCCTAGGGCAAAGCTCCGCGGATTAGTGGAGAAAATGGCGCATGCCGGTGAACACCATGGCTAGGCCGAGGCGGTCGGCGGCGGCGACTACGTCGTTGTCGCGTACGGAGCCGCCCGGCTGAATGACGGCGGTGGCGCCGGCCTTGGCGGCTTCTTCTACACCGTCGGGAAATGGGAAGAAAGCGTCTGAGGCGACGACAGTGCCTTGCAAAGGCGACTGCGCTTTCATGATCGCGAGTTTGACGGAATCAACGCGACTCATCTGGCCGGCGCCGACGCCGAGAGTCGCACCGTCGCGCGCGAAGACGATGGCATTGGATTTCACGTGTTTGCAAACTTTCCAGGCGAAGCGCATGTAAAGTTTGCAAACACGTGAAATCCAATGCCATCGTCTTCGCGCGCGACG
>Ga0137409_10004079_pt1 | contig 15430 bp, 12 predicted proteins | sample CZODoug1_16funga_FD_122059 | JGI IMG/M metagenome (GOLD analysis project Ga0137409, IMG submission 122059) | Vadose zone soil fungal communities from Angelo Coast Range Reserve, California, USA - CZODoug1_16fungal (Hybrid Assembly) | ecosystem: Environmental > Terrestrial > Soil > Vadose zone... | reverse complement strand
TTGCGTCCGGCGATCATAAGTCCGGCTCCAACCACCAGCAGGACAACACTGACGGCGGGCGCAACCTTTTCGCTCTCATGGGTCTGAATACCAATGTTGACGTCTCCGGCCTTGATACCGTGATTTTCGGAATGGGGAACCGCCACGAAAAACGAAAGAATTCCCAGGATCAGAACCGCGAGCCCGACCACAAATAGAGCCTTCATGAAAGCCTCCAGAAAGCAAATTGGGTGCATGGACCCGAGCGTCCATCGAGCCGGTTCAGATGCCGGATAGGAGCGGATCGGATGCCTTTACCCCTTGCTATCGGCAAAGTCCCGGGCAAACTCCACCAGGCTGCGCAGGGCGATTCCGGAAGGACCTTTGGCGATCCACGGCTTCTGTTCTTCGGTCCAGGCGGTGCCTGCGATGTCGAGGTGCAGCCAGGGCGTGTCCTCGGCGAATTCTTTGAGGAACATCGCGGCAGTGATGGCCCCACCCCAGCGTCCCCCGGAGTTCACAATGTCGGCGATGCTGGAGCGGATGATTTCCTTGTATTCGTCGTCGAGCGGCATGCGCCACATCTTCTCGCCGGCCTTGTCGAGCGCCTGGCTAAAGCGGTCGTACATGGCGTCATCATTGGCGAAGATACCGGCATTGATTGAGCCGAGCGCGACCACCACCGCGCCGGTGAGCGTAGCCGCGTCAATCAGGTGAGTGCAGCCGAGTTGGCGAGCGTAGAAGAGTCCGTCGGCCAGCACCAGGCGGCCTTCGGCATCGGTGTTGATGATCTCAATCGATTTTCCGGACATGGCAATCTGCACATCGCCGGGCTTTTGGGCTTTGCCCGAAGGCATATTTTCTGTGGCCAAAATGATGGCCGTGATTTTCAACTTGGGTTTGAGCAGCGCAATGGCGCGCATGGCGCCTATCATGGTGGCCCCGCCCGCCATGTCGTACTTCATCTTTTCCATGCCATCGCTGGGCTTGATGGAAATGCCGCCGGTGTCGAAGGTGATGCCTTTGCCGACCAGTCCCAGGACCGGTTTTTCCCGAGCGCCCGCGGGTTCGTAGCGCAATACAATCAGTGTGGGCGGTTCGTCAGAGCCCTGGGCAACGCTCCAGAAAGCTCCCATCTTGAGTTCCTTGATCTTGTCCGCGCCATAGACTTCGCACTTCAAACCGACTTCCGCGGCCATTTTTATCGCGCGGTCGGCGAGGATGGTCGGGGTCATGCGGTTGGAGGGCTCGTTGACCAGATCGCGAGTGAAGTTCTGCGATTCCCCGACGATGCGGGCCTCGTCCACGGCCGTTTGCAGCTTGGCTTGATCGCCGCGAGCGACAACGGTGATAGCGTCGATCTTCTGGTCCCTGCGATCGCTCTTGTAATAGTCGGGATCGAAGTTGCCCACGAACGCGCCTTCGACGATGGCCTTCACCGAATCTTCCATTTTCAACCCGGCTTCCGGTGCCAGGAAGGCAAAGCTGCGCAGGCCTTTTGATTTGAGTGTGCGCACGGCAGCGCCCGCTAGGCGGCGCAAGTCGAAAGCGGAAAAGCTTTTGGCTTTGCCGCCGCCGAGCAGTAACAGGCGCCTCGCTTTCAATTTCGCTGGCCGATGCAGTAGCGTTGTTTCGAAAGCTTTGCCGGTGACTTCACCACCCGCAATCACGTCAGCGGATGCGTCCTTGACCGCGGTGTCCGAGGTTTCAATCGAAAGTTGCTGCTTGTCTTTTTCTCCGCGATTCTTTTCTGCTTTGTCGAGCACGATTGCGACCAGGCATTCGGTTTCTACTTCGGCGGCATTGGAGAGCGAAAGAATAGTTTTCATGATTGTGTGTGGTTCCAGTATCGTTGGCGGGAAGGGAATTGCGCAAGAGGTGCTAGACAATCAAAGCTGCACGATCGTGATTCCCAGGTTCCGCCTACCTAGATCGTGATCTTGTTTCAGTTCGGTCCGGGCTTTGATAAGGGCCCACGCCCGCTCGTCCGATTTGGCCCAGTCCTCGCCGAAGATGCAGGCGCGAATCTCTCCTCGACCGGCCATCTCGGCTAAGCGTCTTTGCACCGCAACGCGGATTTCGCCGCCGGCTCCGGTTGATCCGTAGCCGTGGACCAGCTTCACAACTCCGCATCCTGCCTGACGGGCGCGAGCCAGTTCGCGATCCAAATGTTGCAAGGCTTGGGCCACGGTCGGCATCCCGCCCTTGAGATTTATGGTCGTGATTATTCGTGTGCTCCTCTTGACTCATGATTCGCGATCTCCATCATGGCAGCCACTTCAGGCTGACGTAGATCGAGAGCGAAAGAATCCACATGAATACCCAGGGCGACAGCCGATCGCGGCAAGCCACCGCCGTCAGGGGCAAGACCAATATCGGAAGCCAACCGGATGCGTTGTTGACGGTTTGGGACTTGGTAACTTGCATCCACGTCGATCTTGTACCAGATGTCTTCCGGGCCGGAATAGTCTTCTTTAAGTTTAAGGCTGTTGGCAAATTGTGGGCACGCCGTTTTTACCGAAGGCTGTGTTCCCGCGGCAACATCGTGTTTTGCAACCCACAGTGCGCGAACTTGTGGCTTTCCTTAACCCACGCCGAATCAGACATTTCTGACGTGGATCTCGGCGTGCGATCTCTTCAGGCGGGCAGTGACCCTGGAGGAAAATATGACGCAACTCAATTTGTCCGGAAGGCAGTCAAACAATACGCCGCAGAAACCGGCTGTAGACCACGAAGACGGATCGATCAAAAACCAGACCGTGGGCGTGTTGGGAGCGCTCGCCATGTTTGCTGCTGTAATCGTGATCGGCAGCTGCTCCCGAAGCAGCAAGCCGGTAGCAGTGCAGCAACCCGTACAACCAACCACGCCAGTCTCGGCGCCGGCTCCCACGGTTTCGACTCCGGGCCCGACTCCCACGCCTGTCGTAGCGAAGGCGAAGAAGCACCGGGCGGCAACTCTTTCCTACGTGAACCGAGAGTACGGACTCTCATTGAACTTTCCACGCAACTACCAGCTGAAGACCGAGTTGACCACCGATCCGGCGACAAAGACCGGCAGTGAGACGCAACTTGGTTCTACCGCGACCGAGCCGTTGCTAACGAATTTTGTTCATCCCGGCGGAGTGATCCTGGCAACCGTGGAGATGCCCCGCAACTCGTTTCCCGGAACCAACTTCAAGTCCGGTTTCGTCAACGTCAGGGTGAATCCGAGCATGACCCCCGAAGCTTGCGCCCAATTTGCAGTTCCTGCGCTGAGCATGGGAACAGACGTTTCAACCCCTGTAAAGATCAAGCAACTGAAGTTCGGCGCTACCGAGTTCCAGGAGTTGGAGAACAACGCCGACGTCACGACGGAACAGGCATACGCAAAGTACTATCACGCCTTCAACAACGGCGTGTGCTACGAATTTGCACTGGAGATCGCCACAGACGGCGCGGCTCAGGGGACGGTGGAAGAAATCACGCCGGTGGATCGCGAGCTAGTATTTGCCAGGCTGGAAAAGATTCTGGCCACGGTAAAACTTCGGCCCGCTGTGAAGCAGGAAACGCAGGCGCCGGCGGTAGCCGCAACTACTCCGGCCGACGCTTCAAGTACACCAGCACACGAGGCGGCCGCGCCAAACTTCTAACCGGTTGGCGAATCCGCGATGGCATTACCTGGACTGCCGGCACTCGACGGCGGTCCAGGTTTTTGATTTCCTGGCGACTGATAGGTCTTGAATCCGGCACGTAGCATGCCGCGAGCCGCCTCCGGATTCTTCATGAAAGTCTCCCAGACAAAGCCCGTGCGGGCGTTTTCCGCCATGAGCAGCGTGATTCCCGTATCGATTGCAACTACGTCGTTGTCGTACCAGTTTTTCAGCGGGTTGAAGGCGTTCACGAATCCATAGGTGCACCACGCCGCGGGATAGCGGTTCCTGATATTGCGCAGAACCCGCATTGACGGTTGGGGAAGAAACGGAATTGAGCCGCCGGCCGCGCTGGGAACCACGGTGCCATCGATGGGACCCATCGCCGGGGGGCCACCCCAAACCACATAGCCGGTTTCCGAATCCGAAGCCGTGATGCCCCAGAGGTCATCGCTGTAGTCGGGAAACTGTTTTCCCAGTTCGAGGCAGAAGCGGCGATGTACATCCGTCGCGATGGCAGAATTCTGAAAGTAATCCGCGTAGCGGTCGCGCTTGCCGCGGAAATCGAACCAGGCCTGCGAATACTGGTGCACAAACAGCGGCGCGAACGAACCGATATAACGCAGGCCGTCATACTCAAATATGTTTCGTTTCCAGGCGTCCCATGTTTCCGGTTTGAGGGGATGCGAAGACGAACCCATGCCCAGTAGGTACATCATCATCAGTTCGCTGTAATAGTCCCAGCGGTAGGGCAGGAAGCCGGCTTCGGGCAGCCATCCGTGAGGTAGCAGCGTGGTGTCTTCCGAGAGCCAGGTCCAGTCCACGCGATCGAAGATGGCACGGGCCAGATCGCGAATTTCCGAATTTTCGAAATGCTGCCGGCAGCACAGGATGCCGCACAGCAGAATTGCAGTGTCCACCGAAGAGATTTCCGAGTCCCACAACCGCTCGCCGGTGTGGACGTTGGCGAAGTGATAGAAAAATCCGCGATGGTGAGGCAGGGTCTTCCAAAGAAAACGCAAGCAGTTGAGAACGCGCGCGCGCGCCTCGTTCAGCGAAATAAAGCCGCGTTTCTCTCCAATACAGATCGCCGAGAGACCGAAGCCAGTGGCGGCAATGCTGGCGACGACGGCGTTATCGGTGGTTGCTTTGCGCGCGTTGCAGCGGTCCTTGACCAGGCCTGTCTGGGGGTTGGCCTGCTCCCAGAAGTAGCAGATCGTGGTCCTTTCCAGATCGTCGAGGAATTGGTCATCGTCCCGCGAAAGATAAGTCTTGACCGGAGGAGGTGCCGGTCGGGCGTGCTGCTCAGGCGATGGTGACAGGAAAGAGGCGAATCCCAATTCCGCGCACGCCGGCAGACAAATGCCCAGGCTGGCTATCTGTCTGAGGAACTCCCGGCGGGAACGCGCTATGCGGCCAAACTTCCTCTCATCCACCTCACAAATCTAAACGATCCTGCCCTGAGGAACGACGCCCTAGCGCAAACGATGGTAACAGGAATGGTTACACCGCCTGAGACTAAAGGCCTTGACGAAAGCTGGTATGAGACTAAAAATCGGGTCTGGAAGCTGGCGTCGTAGAATATCCCTGGTGCCGCAATGACGGGAATAAGATGACGGGAAGAAGATGACGGGAAGAAGATGACGGGAAAGCGAAGGCTATTCATGTGGACGGCGACTCTGGTCGCTGGGGGAGTGATTGCCGCCGTCATCGTCCTGACTCGTCCGCACACCCGGCCTCTGACATTGAGCGGCGCGGTGGTCAAGCAGGACCCGGATCCCACCAAGGAACTGCCGCTGGCCGACGTTGATGTCACCGCACTCTACCGTGGCGCAGCGATCGGAGGGGGCAAGTCGGATGCTTCTGGTGCTTACACCGTCCTGTTGCGCAACCGGCTCTGGATCGGACGCCCGGTTACGCTCCAACTTCGGCATCCGGACTACCAGCCGCTGGACCTGAAAGAGTACATCGGCGATAAGCTCTACGTGGCCCGCATGGTGCCCCTGCCGCACGAGGTCAATACCGCAAATCATCCCCCGGTCATTGTGTCGAACGTCCTGGCCCGGTATTCGATCAAGACCACCAACACGGCCAATGTGGGCAGCGCGGTCAAGACCTTCGAAGTCGCGAATACCGGGAATGTGCCTTGCCGTAAACAGCCTCCCTGCTCGCCCGACGGGAAGTGGAAGGCTGCGATGGGTTCGGCGTCGCTCGATGCCGGAGAGGGAAACGAATTTCGCAATGCCCGCACATCGTGCATCGCAGGGCCGTGTCCCTTCACCAAGATCGAAGCGGAAGACTTCTTGCAAGGCGGCCGCGAGGTCAAAGTATCAGCCCGGAACTGGTCGGATACGGCGACATTTCTGCTGGAAGCCGAAGTGTTTCGGCCCATGGTCAGCGACATGGTCCGGACATCCCATCCCGTGATCTTCGGCCAGGCGCTGAACTTTACTGTGCCCGGCTCGGCGGAAGGGGTCAGCATTCTCGCCGAGATCAATGGTGACACCATCACTTTCCCCTTTGGACCAAATCTTTACTTGAGCTGGGCGGATTGCAACGCGCGCGTGAATAGAGATCAGACGAAAGTCTATCGATGCGAACTTAAGCCCGGATATAAGTTTCCGTAACCTTTCCTATTCAATCCCTTTAACTAAAACGCCCCGCCCTTCAAGAAGCAGGAGGACGGGGCACTCTTGTACATGAGAATCGGCAGCCTAGTGATCGCCTCCTTGGTCGAAGTGGAACAAGTCGAAGAGATCGCCGAGTGCTGGACTATTGAACGGCGCATAGGGGTTGTCGTGCGCGGACACTGGGTTCGGGAAATTATCCCGGCTGCGATGGGTCAACGGCTTCAAGTGCCAGTTCCGCTCGATGAACTTTAGGATCGAGACGTGATCGGTATAAGTGTGGCTGATGTGGCCGCCTTTGGTAAATGGCGAGACCACGATCAAGGGAATACGCGGGCCGTCGCCGAAGAAGTCGACGGGTTGAATGTAGCCCGAGTCATAGTAACCACCCCCTTCATCGAAGGTGATGATAAACGCCGTTGTCTCCATAAGTTCAGGATTAGCCTTCAAGTGATCGTAGATGTTCTCTACCATGCCCTCGAACAGGTCCAACTTGGAAGATGCGGGGTGGCCGTCGGTCAAACCGTCGGGCTTGACGTAGGACACTGAAGGCAAATCGTTATTGTCGATGGCGGCGAAGAAATCGGTTGCATCTTTTATGTGTGCGGCCCGTTGTGCCGAGTCGCCCATGATCGCCGTAGCATAGGACTCGAAGTTGCAGATGTTGCAGTAGGCCCGGCCAATCTGCACCAGCGGGCTCGGGTTTGTAGGATCGTGCTGGAACTCTACGGCGGCGTTGTACGCTCCGCCGTAGTAGGCCCAGGAGATTTGCTTCTCATTGAGCGCCTCGCCGATCGTGCGCACGTTAACCGGCGGTATCGAACCCCCGCTGGTGATGCCGGCGGTATCCACCGTGCCATCGGGAAGGAAGCCGGGCGAGTCATTGTTGATCATGTAGAAATGTTTCGATTGGCAATTCGGATCAGGGTGATAAGGGAGAGAGTGCAGGTACTGCACGATCGGCTGGATGCCAGGCTGAGAGGCATCCCCGCACTCGGTGAAGTTGCCGTCGAACCCCAGGTCCACCGTATAGACGTCGTCGGTACCGGGTTGCGGATTGGGGTTGGCGATGTGTGACGGCGGCGTCGTTGGGTTTCCGTTTCCGTCGCTCCAGAAAAACGCGTCGCCGGTGCCGAGCATCACGTGGTTGGCGCCCGTTCCGCCCAGGAACGCCTGATGGAAATTGTCGCTCATGGAGAATTGATCGGCGAGGCGCTTCAGAACCGGAACGTCGCCCGCCAGCACGTTGTAGAACGCCATGGAATTGCCGCCGCCGTTGTCGTCTATCGCTGGCGGATTGGTGGCGGGATCAATGATATTGGTGTAGTTGGTGATCACGAACGGATAAAGATCGCTCAAGCAGCCCGAAGGGTTCCGCCGCGTGGCGTTCTTGATGTCGCAGTCTGACTGTTGCCACATCTCGAAGAGCCGGTGCGTTGTATCCCCAGTGTAGGAATCGTACGGAAGGTTTTTTCCCTTGAGCGGAAAGGGCCCGTTCGGCGAGAGTTGAAATTCGCGACCCGGGTATCCGGATCGGGCAGGAAGAAGGTCTGAGTGAACTGGCTGGCAGCGCCCGTGGTGAGCAGGTTGAGATCGTCGGAATCCAGGGATGGCTCGACAGCGGCTAACAAGGAAGCGAGCGTTCCGGCAGGGAAGGTCGGCGCAATTGGCGCAAAGTTCAGGGTCGGCTGGGGCAGGGTCCGGTACCGCACTTTCTCGTTCCTATCCAAGCTGATGAAGTATTCCGTCTTGAACGGCGGTACAGGCTGGAATTGCGCCGCCTTCGAAAAATTCCAGCCCGGTGAGCCGTCGGCTCTGATAATGCCTTCTGACAAGAGGTTCTGGACGGAATCTCTTCCTCGCGGTACATAGGTGGCGAATACGTGATCGAAAGTACGGTTCTCGCCGATCAGAACTATGACGTGCTTGATCGGCGTTGCGGTCTTCTGATGATCGGAATCGATGCCGGTGCTTTGGCTCGAGGCAGGGATGGTGATGGACACGAGCGCGATCAGGACCGACCCGAATGTCGCGCGTTGCAACCAGCTTTTTAGAACGATAGGCAGTAACATTCTCTCCTCCAATGTCCAGTGACCCAACTGTTTTGTCGGGCGATGAGGAAAGGGTATTGAGCTTTGATGACAGGATCGTTAACGTCGGATGAAAGTGTGAACACGCAGGCGGAATCGTAAGGCCCGTGGCGCCTTTTCCACCAGCAAGTCGTCAAAAATGGAAAGACGAAACACTGTGGAGTTGTGTACTAAGGAATTAGGACATTCCTCTCGCCGTGAAGAAACGCTAACGCCCTTTGCGCGATCGGTTGACGGCTTCTCTCGCCTCTTTGTCGGCGGTGCGGCGGCGTTCGGTCTCGCGCTTGTCCCATAACTGCTTGCCTTTGGCCAGGGCGAGTTCAACCTTCACTCTACCGTTCTTGAAATACATCCGGGTGGGGATCAGTGTGAGGCCCTTTTGCTGGGTCTTGCCGATGAGTTTGCGAATTTCTTCCTTGTGGACGAGCAGCTTGCGGGTGCGTAAGGGAGCGTGGTTGAAAATGTTGCCGTGGTCGTAGGGACCGATGTGGCAGTTGAGCAGCCAAAGTTCGCCATCCTTAAGCAGTCCATAGGAGTCTTTGAGGTTGGCTTGTCCGGCGCGGACCGACTTGACCTCGGTACCAGTCAGCGCGACCCCGGTCTCAAATTTTTCCAGCAGGAAATAGTTGTGCGAGGCGACCCGGTTGACTGCGGCATCGCGCTGGCCTGCGGCAGTGGGATCGCGGCGGGGGTTCTTCTCGGGACTCGGTTTGGTCTGATGTGAGGTTGAGCGGGCCATGACGTAAATAAGTTATCTCACACGAGGGGATGTGGGCGCGAGCGTCCGCGCCGGTGCACGCCCGATAGACTGTCGCGGGGTTTGGCGCATCTAGTCAGCTAGATATCTGCGTTGGGATTTGGAGTGGTGGCTGGCACTCAGCGGGGACGTACGAGTCCAAAACGGGTAACGCCGTTGGGACTAATCCTAATGAGTAACTGCTACCAGAGCAGTCACTTCCACGGCTGAGGGCCGATGCTATAATCAGCCAGCTTACTTCTCAAATCAGCGCATTTTCAGCGGCCTAGCCCGGGGTTTTTGGCCGATCCCCGAGGGAAGACTGCCTGCGAGGGACCAGTGAAGACACGCCTGATTCGCCCGGCAGCAATCGTATTGCTCGTCCTGGCGGTGACCTTGCCGATCATCGCCGATAGCGCCAAGTCGCTATACAACAAAGGCAAAGACGCCGAAGCTCGCCAGAATTACGAAGCCGCCTTCGATTTCTACAAGCAAGCCTACGAACAAAAGCCCAAAGATCTGGCCTACCGCGCCTCCTACGAGCGCACGCGGTTCCTGGCTGGCGCCTCGCATGTGCATCGCGGACAATTGTTGCGGGAAGCAGGCAAACTGCAGGAGGCCCTGGCCGAGTTTCAGAAAGCGGCTGAGATTGATTCCGCAAGTTTCATCGCGCAACAGGAGATCCGGCGTACTCAGAAACTGATGATCGACGCAGGCAACGCGCCCGCGCTCACGACGGTTGAGCAGCCCCCGACCGGCCTACAAAAGCGAGTGCAGGAAGCTCAGGGACCGGTTGACCTGGCTGCCATCTCGAACGTTCCTATCACCCTCAAGCTCACCGAAGATACCAAGGTCATCTACGAGACCGTGGGAAAGCTGGCGGGCATTAACGTGTTGTTCGACCCGGATTACACTTCGCGACGCGTCAAGATCGAACTGAACGGCGTCACGCTGCAAGAGGCACTGGAAATCATCGCGCTGGAATCGAAGACGTTCTGGCGGCCGGTGACGCCAAATACAATTTTCGTCGCGTCGGACAATCCCGCCAAGCGCAAAGAAGTTGAACAAAGCGTCATCAAGACGTTCTATCTGGCGAACCTTTCGCAGCCCACGGAATTGCAAGACGTGGTGAACGCGTTGCGGCAAATTCTGGAAATCTCCCGCATTCAGCCCCTGCCTTCCCAGGGCGCGCTGGTGGTGCGCGGAACTCCCGATCAGATTGCGCTGGCGCAGAAACTAGTGGGCGACCTGGACAAGGCGCGTCCCGAAGTCATCGTCGAAGTCGCAGTCATGCAGGTTAGCCGGGACAAGACGCGGAATCTTGGAATCAGTCCGCCCACCAGCGCCACCGTTGCCCTTCAGAACAACGTCAATACGACCACCAGCACCAGTACTAGCACCTCGACGACCGGCACCGGCACCAGCACATCGGGAACCGCGAACCAGGTTAACTTGAACCGCCTGGGCAACCTGAATGCCACGGACTTTACAGTTACGATTCCGGCCGCCACGGCCACCGCGTTGTTCGGTGACAGTAACACCAAGATCATCCAGAATCCGCAGATCCGCGCGGTGGACGGACAGAAGGCTTCGTTGAAGATTGGCGACAGGATTCCGATCGCCACCGGATCATTTCAGCCCGGCATCGGCGGGGTTGGCATCAATCCTCTGGTCAACACTCAATTTCAATACACCGACGTCGGGGTGAACATCGACATTACGCCCAAGGTGCATGCCGGCCGCGAAGTCACGTTGAAAATCGTCATGGATATTTCGTCGGTCACCTCGCAGTCGAACATTGGCGGTATCAGCCAGCCGATCATCGGCCAGCGGAAGATAGAACACGAGATCCGTCTCAAGGAAGGCGAAGTGAATATTCTGGGCGGAATGTTGGAGGATAGAGACATCAGGTCCTTAAACGGTATTCCGGGGTTGTCGAGTATTCCTATTCTCAAATACCTCTTTTCCCAGACCAATACCGAGCATGCGACGAACGAGATCGTATTCGCCATGATCCCGCACATCGTCCGCTCTCGGGATGTGACCGACCTGAACGAGCGGGCCCTGGAAGTGGGCACCGCGTCCTCCATCGAGTTGCGACGCACCAGCCAGGCTCCGCCGCCCCCAGTGCCGGCAAACGAGGCAGCCCCGGCGGCCGCGCAGGCTCCGATGCCGACACCTCCTACGCAGCCGGCACCCCAGACGGCCGCGGGCGCGGCGAGCTTCGTGTTCGATCCGGCCAGCCTGACGCAGGCGCAGGGCTCCACCTTCGCGGTCAATGTGTTGCTGCGGGGGGCGCAGAATGTATATTCCGTGCCATTGCAGGTGAGTTACGATCCCAAGCTTTTGCAAGTGGTGAATGTTTCGAATGGAGGCCTGCTCTCGCAGGATGGCCAGCCGGTAGCGCTGGTGCATCGCGACGACGATACCACCGGCGCGCTGCAGATCACCGCAACCCGGCCGCCCGGAGCCACCGGCGTTTCCGGGCAGGGCACCGTAGTCACTCTGACCTTCCTGGCCAAGGGCAGCGGACAGTCCACTCTGGCCATCTCGAAAGGCGGAGCGCGGGACCCAGCCATGCAGGCCGTGGCTGTAGCCGGGGCCGTGGCCACCGTTACGGTGCAGTAGCGGCTTAAAGTCTAGGCCGTTTTCGACGATAGTGTCTAATGAAGTCTGCCGCCTTGAAACCCGCCTCCGCACGCGGCCCACTCGGGTTCACGCTCATTGAATTGATCGTGGCCACCGCCATCCTGGTGATCTTGACCGGGCTCGCTGTGCCGATGGCGCGGGTGGCCATCAAGCGCGAGAAAGAACGCGAGCTGCGAAGCGCTCTCTGGGAATTGCGCGATGCCATCGACCGCTACAAAGACGCCGCCGATCGCAACGCATTCCAGATCAAGGTGGGCACCGAAGGATATCCGCCAGACCTCGATACACTGGTGAAGGGTGTAGACGTGGGCGGCAAGAAGGTGCGCTTCCTGCGCCGGATTCCGCAGGACCCGATGACCGGCAGCACGGAATGGGGCCTGCGTTCCATGCAGGATGATCCCGACTCAGATTCCTGGGGCGGACAGAACATATTCGATGTGTTCACCAAGTCGCAGGGCACCGGGCTCGACGGCACGGAATACAAGACGTGGTAATGGCTAGACCCTGGTAATGGCTAAACGAAGAAACAGGCAGGAACGCGGCTTTACCCTGATCGAGCTGATGATCGTCATCAGCATGATTCTGATCCTAGTGTCGATTTCAATTCCGGCCTACAACCAGTCCATCCTGCGCGCCAAAGAGTCGGTGCTGAGGCAGGATTTGTTCGAGCTGCGCTCGCTCATTTCGCAATACACCCTGGATAAGCAGAAGGCGCCGCAGTCGCTCGACGACTTGGTGCAGGCGAGCTACATCAAGCAGATCCCCATGGATCCGATGACCGGCAGCAACAGCACGTGGACGGTCGATCAGGAAGACACAGTAATGTCGGTAGACCAGCAGGAACCCGGCATCAGCGACGTACACAGCGGAGCGTCCCAGACATCGAGCGATGGCACGGCCTACAGCACCTGGTAGCTTGCTGTGGTCTGGGTAGTTTGTGTGGTCGCGGGCGACTCGCCCGCGGCTTTTGATTCTGACTCAAAAATCTCGCGGGCGAGTCGCCCGCGACCACCCACACAATTCCCCCGCATTTGAACACTTCCCGCCCAGGCACTAACATCTAACCATGCCGGTTGAAACCGAAATCACTCCCTCAACCTACACGCCCATTCGCGCCCCGCGCGGCACCAAGATCTCATGCAAGAGCTGGCAGCAGGAAGCCGCCATGCGCATGCTGATGAATAACCTCGACCAGGAAGTCGCCGAACGGCCGAAAGATCTGGTGGTCTACGGCGGCACGGGACGGGCAGCGCGCAGCTGGGAGGCCTATCACGCGATTGTGGCGTCGCTGAAGAGTCTTGAAAATGACGAGACCCTGTTGGTTCAGTCCGGCAAGCCGGTGGGCGTGTTCCAGACCCATGAATACGCGCCGCGCGTGCTGATCGCGAATTCCAACCTGGTGGGCCATTGGTCCAATTGGGAAAAGTTCAATGAGCTGGAGCGGGCCGGCCTGATGATGTACGGGCAGATGACCGCTGGTTCGTGGATCTATATCGGTTCACAAGGGATCGTGCAGGGAACATTCGAAACGTTCTCTGCGGCGGGAGAAAAACATTTCAGCGGCGGCGATCTCGCGGGCCGGCTGATCGTCAGCGGTGGCATGGGCGGCATGGGCGGGGCACAACCGCTGGCCGCAACCATGACCGGTGCGGCGTTTCTCGGAATTGATGTCGACGCCGAACGCATCAAGAAGAGGCTGAAGACCGGCTACTGCGACTTCATGGTCACAACGCTCGACGAAGCGTTGCGCATCCTGAAAAACGCAGTACGCAAAAAAGAAAATGTTTCCGTCGGGCTGGTGGGGAATTGCGCCGATATTATTCCCGAACTGGCCGAGCGCGGCGTGCTGCCCGACATCCTGACCGACCAGACCTCTGCGCACGATCCGCTGAATGGCTACGTCCCGACCGGAATGACGTTTCCGGAAGCGCTGGAACTTCGGCAGCGCGATCCGAAAGCCTACCAGGAGCGCTCTTTAGATTCGATGGCCCGCCATGTGGAAGGCATGCTGCGCCTCCAGAAAATGGGTGCGGTGACTTTTGACTACGGAAATAATATCCGGACATTTGCGTTCCAGCGCGGAGTGAAAAACGCATACGACTTTCCCGGTTTTGTTCCGGAATACATCCGGCCGCTTTTCTGCGAGGGACGCGGACCGTTCCGCTGGGTCGCGCTTTCGGGTGATCCGTCGGATATCGCTGTGACCGATGATCTGGTGCTCGAGCTCTTTCCTGAGAACAAAATTCTTCGCCGCTGGATTGATCTGGCGCGCAGACGCATCAAATTTCAAGGCCTGCCGGCGCGCATCTGCTGGCTGGGATACGGCGAGCGCGCGCAATTCGGCCTGGCAATGAACGATTTGGTGAAGAAAGGCAAAATCAAGGCGCCGATTGTGATTGGCCGCGACCACCTCGACTGCGGATCGGTTGCGTCCCCATTCCGCGAAACCGAAAGCATGGAAGATGGAAGCGATGCGGTGGCAGATTGGCCGCTGCTCAATGCGCTGCTCAACACCGCGGCCGGAGCGTCATGGGTTTCAATCCACAATGGTGGCGGTGTGGGCATTGGCTATTCGCTGCATGCCGGCCAAGTCACAGTCGCCGACGGCACTGAAATGATGGCCAAGCGAATCGAGCGCGTGCTGACCACCGATCCAGGCATGGGTGTGATCCGCCACGTGGATGCAGGCTACGGCGAGGCGAAAGACTTTGCGAAGAAGACCGACGTGAAAGTGCCAATGGCGAAGTAGGACCTGGCACAGACCCTGGGGGACGGGCACAGGCCGTGGGGGGATGGGTCTCGGACCCGTTCCCACACAATCCCATCCCGACACAGGCGCTGCTAAACTAACCATCGAGTGACTTCTCCAACTAAAAGCAGGACCCCAGATCACGCGCTACTCCTGGTCAACATCAGCCAGCTACTGACCCTGCGGTCCGCCTCCGGAAATTCCGGCCCACGCCGTGGTCCCGAACTGCACGAACTCGGCATCATCAAGGATGGCGCAGTGCTTTGCACCGGCGGGAAGATTGTCTCGGCCTGGAAAACCAAAGACGCGCTGCGCGATCCCTGGCTAAAACGAAATCGCAAGAAAATCGTCGAGATCGATTGCGCGGGACAGGTTGTCCTCCCCGGATTCGTGGACTCGCATACTCATCCCGTGTTCGTCACGCCACGGCTGGTGGATTTTGAGAAGCGCATCGCCGGCGGGACCTACGAACAGATTGCGGAAGCCGGCGGCGGAATCCGTTCGAGTGTAGAGGGCGTGCGCAAGGCCGGAAAAAACCTGCTGGTGGAGAAAGTGCTGGACGCGCTGCACCAGATGGGGGAGCAGGGCACGACCACGGTCGAAGCCAAGTCGGGATACGGATTGACGGTCGACTCCGAGATCAGATCGCTCGAGGCCATCCGCAGCGCAGCCGCTAAATGGCCGGGGACAGTGGTTGCAACATTACTGGGCGCGCATGTTGTCCCCAAAGAATTCCACGGACGATCGCAAGAGTATGTTGAGGTCGTCTGTGAAGAGATGATCCCCCAGGCGGCCAACCGCAAGCTGGCGCAGTTTGTGGACGTATTCACCGACCGCGGAGCCTTTACGGCGGACGACACAGAAAAGATTTTTGACGCTGCCAAGAAGCATGGCTTGGGCGCGCGGGCGCACGTCTGTCAGTTGAGCGAGACCGAGTTGCGGCCGCTGTTGCGTTTCAATGTGGCGTCTCT
>Ga0137409_10004078_pt1 | contig 15431 bp, 14 predicted proteins | sample CZODoug1_16funga_FD_122059 | JGI IMG/M metagenome (GOLD analysis project Ga0137409, IMG submission 122059) | Vadose zone soil fungal communities from Angelo Coast Range Reserve, California, USA - CZODoug1_16fungal (Hybrid Assembly) | ecosystem: Environmental > Terrestrial > Soil > Vadose zone... | reverse complement strand
CGGATTTCCGAGTTTGCTTGACACCAGTCTTTTCCGCACGCTGACGACTAGTTTTCTGGTCGGGTTTGTTTCCCTCGTTTCCATTTTCATTATCTTCACGCTGTTTGAACTCTGGCGCTTTATCGGCAGCAACAAAGTGCCGGCGGCCATCGTCGGACGAGCAGGATACCGAGCTCCCTCCAACGAAACTTTGTCCCGGCGGTTGGTATTGATATGCGCTAACCGTGAAATCGGCACGGCATCCGCGATCGACCCACACCCCCCCGCGGTCAAAACCCCAACTATAACCTTGCTGGCAGGGAGAATCGCTGCGTTGTTTGAGCAACTGCACTCCCCCGCGTGTGTCCGCCGGACAGTAATGCCGATGGCCATCATCAGAGGAGCACGAAATAGTCTGCGCAAAGCTGCGCGGACCGAATAATACAAACGCTGCCACCACCACACTCAAACGCACCCAAGCTTTAGTTGTAAACATTCCCAACCTCCCGAAGTAATGGCAAATTTGGCTGTGAGCTTACCAAGCGTTGCGGGATTTTGAAACTTCACTCAATCCCGCCGCCGGGCCTATTTCGGCCGAAGCCGATCCTCTCGCCGAAGCCACTCGCCTACCGGTGAGGTGACACGCTGGGAGCCGACGAACGTGACGCAGGCGCGCTCGCCCGGGGACTCGCGCCCCCTGCAGCGGAACCGCCTCGGGACGTGGCGCCACCACGCTGAGCGGCCACCGGCATTCGTGAGGAAGCCGGCAGACGAGCCGCAGATGGGCTGATGGAGGATGGGTGGGAAGTTTCTATCTGGCGCGAGATCTTGCCCAGATCGCGCACGCTTCCACGTGGAACTCCCAAACCGGCTGAAGCGCTATTGAAGCGGATCCGATTTTGGACCATTTCCGCTGAGGAAGGCGATTGCGCGCTCCGGTTCACCACCAGGACTTGTCCCGGTGTCGCCGGAGGCTTGGGCGAACTGAACTGCCGCGGAGGATTGGTAATGCGAGGAACGTTGTTCCATCCCGACCAACCTCCCGGCTGCCAGAACCAACCATAGGTTGGCAGGTAGAGCCAGGATCCATAGCGATACGGAGTCCAGCCCCAGGGGTACGAAGAAATCCATGAGTAACCGGCTCCGGGATACCACATCCAGGCGCCATTCATGAACGGGTCCCAACCCGCACCTACCAGGTAGGGCTGCCACATCATCCCGTAGCCGGGAATGTTGTAGAAGCTTCCGTAATAGTTCAGGTCGCTGGCCCCGTAACCGTAAGGTGAGTAGCTGTTGGCGCGGTATTGCTGGTGATACTTATCCTGCTGCTTGTCCCAATCGTCGTAGGGATCCGGCTCGAGGTTGTTGGCGAGGGTGTATGGAGTTGATCCGGCCAGGTCAAAGGTTGCGCTGTGCTTCTTTTCGACGTCCACCTTGCCTGAGGCACCATTGACTTCAACCGCACCATTGAACACAGCCACCGTGGCGCTGGCATCTCTTAGTTCGAGACGAAGGTGCGAAGGCTTCTTGAGAGTCAGGCTTTCCCGTCCAAAACCGAGAACAAACTCTTCCCCTTTGTCGCCCTTGAAATTCAGATATGCGGTTCCTTGCTGAAGTTGGACGCTCGACGAACGAGCGCCGGAATCGCGCAGGGCCAGCTCGGGGAATTCGAGGACAGTGCCGGGCGTAAGGCGCAGGCTGCTACCGTCTTCGAACTCGATTTCAGCCCGTGCGCCTTGTCCAGTGCGCAATTTGGCGCCCTGGGTGACGGGTAGGTTAATGAAGGCTTTTTCGTAGCCCTGTCCGAGGTTGCGGTCAATCTGAACATCCCCGTCCACCTGACTCAGCCGCACGATGCGAGCTTGAGAGTCAGCGAAAGCGGGAACCGCCAGCGAGCACGACAAAACCAGGAGAATGGTGAGAGCAGGCAAACTGCGAACCGACATGTGGGACCTCCCGAGACGACCCCGTTACTCGATTAGAACACCTTTTGGCCGCCCTGGTTGTCAACAAATCGCGATATAAGCGGAAAATCGACGCCCAACCGAGTCATCGCTTCAAGGACCCAGCCCGCTCAATCATCCTCTGGGCGCGGGCTCGGACAGGATTGATCACGGAGGTGTCGGTCACGATGCGCTGCAGGATCGGCAAAACTGCGGCCATCTCCTCCAGATCATTCCGGCTGGCCGCATCATCCATGCGCTTCAGCTCCTCGTCCAGGGCCAGCTTCTGATAGCGATGGAAGTACTCCAGCCGGCGGCCAAATTCCAGGGTGGTTGAAAGGCTCTGGAACAGCTGCGTAACCTGCTGCACCGCAGCCACCATGGAGTAGTTGTAGGTAGCTGTCGTGCTCCGCCCGGCATCCTTGTACGTCAGGGTCTTGACTCCCGTGGAGGCCAAATTCTTTTTGCGGGAATCTACCTCTCCTTCAAAGTAGTGCGCGCGTTCGGCCAGATCGAAGATCCGCCGGCTGGTCTCAGGGGACATGGAAAACTCCAGATGGAAGGGATCGCCCTCGGAATCGGGACTCAGCTTGCCGTCGGAGTCGTAGGTGGAGTGGCCGTTGGAGGACACCGAAATCGCATAGTGCGAAGGCTCGGAGCCGGGGAAATCCAGACTAAAGGTTACGACCGCCGGCTGTTGCGCTTTTACGCCCGCCGGCAAACACAGCAGGAGGAGAGAAATGATCCAATGTAGGCGCGAGCGTCCAGGCTTGTGCCGCACCGTCCGTGGCGCTGCTGCACGAGCGTGGACGCTCGCGCCTACATTTTTTCCGGCAGCCATCGAGAAAAGATTATGCCAAAAAAGCGAGGGGATGGTCATCCGCTCACGGCGCGTTGGCGAACCATCGTAGCGGAAGTGTGCAGATGGCAGATGGCGATGGCCAAAGCATCCGCGGCATCGGCGGGTTCCGGCACCTCGCTGAGGTTGAGCAGGCGGGCCACCATGTACTGGACTTGCGGCTTTTCCGCTCGACCGTAACCTACCACGGCGGACTTGATTGACAGAGGCGAATACTCGGAAACTTCCAACCCGGCCGAAGATGCAGCCAGCATGGCCACCCCGCGCACCTGCCCCAGCTTGAGTGCGGACTTTACGTTCAGCGCGTAGAACACATCTTCGATGGCGACGTTGTCGGGCCGGTGTTCTTCAATGATGGCGCCCAGGCGGTCAAAGATAGTCGCCAGCCGCCGGGCCAACGGCTGCCGCGGCAAAAGCTTGATGGCCCCGCATGTCAGGCAAACCAGCGTATCGTCGTGGCCGAGTTCGACCACACCGAAACCGGTGTACTCGGTGCCGCAATCCACACCCAGCACGCGCATGGAGAAGAGTTTATCTCACTTTCCAAGGAAGCCTGTTGGCATTCCACGTTCGTAAATGCAATCAGCAGCACCTGGGGCGACGCGCCTTTGTGACTTCGTACTCCCGGCGAAAAGAGGCGTAAGCTGCGCGCGACGATGCCAATTGCCTCTGACTCAGGAAGCGAGCATAGGCCGATTCGTCGAAAATCTCTCGCAGGGCGGCAAGGAAAATCTGAGCGCACGACTTGAGTTGTCCAGCCAGCAGTCGGATTGCCTTCATCCTTGCTCCTCGGCGAAACGCGTGGCTACGAACGGTGACTCTTTTACCCTTGCCTGCTTGCGGCCGGAAAGCACTCGCAGCCATTCCACCGCGGACTCGATCAGGATCAGCGTGACCATCACAATCAGGGTTCCGGTTACCACAGCATCGAGGCGATCGTTGAAAATCAGCCGGGCATTCGCTCCCGCGCCGGAAGCCAGCTGCGCCGCATGCGACAGAAAACCGATGCGTGGATTGGGATCAAAAATCTTGTGCCAGGAGGCTGTGAAAGTTACGGCGACCAGCCACGCCAGCGGCCCCAGCGTCACCGCGGCGTAGCGAGCTTTGCCCATCTTGATGACGATGGTGGTGGCCACGCACAGGGCGACCGTGGCCAGCAACTGATTGGCAATGCCGAACAATGGCCACAGCGAGTTGATCCCGCCTAACGGGTCTTTGACACCCTGCCACAGGAAATATCCCCAGGCGGCCACGATCAGCGCGCTGGTGGCGAGAATGGAGGGATACCAACTGGTACGGCCCAGTGGCTTCCATATGTGTCCGAGGGCGTCCTGCACCATGAAGCGGCCGACGCGTGTGCCGGCATCAAGCACCGTGAGAATGAACAAAGCTTCAAACATGATGGCGAAGTGGTACCAGATCGCCATGAGCGCCTGTCCGCCCAAACTGTTGGAGAAAATGTGGGCCATTCCGACCGCGAAGGCAGGCGCGCCGCCGGTGCGGTTGTAGAGTGTCTGCTCACCCACGGACTGTGCCAGCGCATGCATCTCGGCGGCAGTGATGGGGAATCCCCAGTTGCTGATGGTCGCAGCAGCGGCCTCCGGCGCCTGACCAACAATTCCCGCCGGACTGTTGATCGCGAAGTAGATTCCCGGCTGAAGAACGCAGGCGGCGATCATGGCCATGATGGCAACCATGGACTCCGCCAGCATGGCGCCGTATCCCACCATGCGGGCTTCGGTCTCGCGCCGGATCAGTTTTGGAGTCGTGCCGCTCGATATCAGCGCGTGAAAGCCGCTGATTGCGCCGCACGCGATGGTGATGAAGGCGAAGGGAAACACATTTCCCGCAAATACCGGGCCAGAGCCATCAATAAAGCGAGTGAGCGGAGGCATGTGCAGCGTGGGACGGAGAGCGACGATTCCGAGTGCCAGCATGGTGATGGTTCCCAGCTTCACGAATGTGCTCAGGTAGTCGCGCGGAGCCAACAACAACCACACCGGCAGCGCGGACGCGGCGAATCCGTAGATGATGATCAGAATCGCCAGAGCGGGGCCTGAAAACGTGAACCAGTGGGCTACCGACTCGGTTTGTGAAACCCACTGTCCACCCCAGATCGCGAGCATCACCAGGACAAAGCCGAGCGCCGATGTCTCCAGCACTTTGCCAGGGCGCAAGGTGCGCAAATAAACGCCCATTAAAAGCGCAATGGGAATCGTCATGGCGATGGTAAACGTGCCCCACGGACTGGCCTTGAGCGCGTTCACCACCACCAGGGCACAGACGGCGAGCAGGATCACGATGATGCTGATGACGGCGACATAGGCCACCAGTCCGCCGAGGCGTCCGATTTCGTCACGCGCTATTTCGGTGAGCGATTTGCCGTCGCGCCGCACCGAGAACAGCAGGACAACGAAATCCTGCACGCAACCGCCGAAGACCGCGCCGGCCAGAATCCACAATGTTCCGGGAAGATATCCAAATTGCGCCGCGAGAACAGGACCGACCAGGGGCCCAGGCCCTGCGATGGCGGCAAAATGGTGGCCGAAGACGACCCACTTGTTGGTGGGAACGAAGTCGCGGCCATTGTCCAGGCGTTCGGCGGGAGTAGCCCGCAAGGCGTCAAGGGTCAGAAGTTTGGCCGCAATGAATTTGCTGTAGAACCGGTATCCCAGCGCGTAAGAGCAGGCAGCTGCGACGACCAGCCACATGGCATTGATTTGCTCGCCGCGATGTAGAGCGACCGTCGCCAGGGCCAGAGCGCCCAGCAGGGCAACTGCCAGCCAGATCAGCATGCGTAATGTTTTCGACATGAGGTTCTTATGATTTGCAGAAGATATTGTGGCGAATCCGTCGCCCAGGCGCAATCGGCAAGAGAGGCTCCCGGTCGAGATAGGCGCGAGCGTCCTCGCTCGTGCCTGCACCCGGACTGAACAATAATGCACCGTTTAATGGTAATCTTTAGCTTCCGCGGCAAGCCATTACAGCAGAAGTATATCCAGCAGTAGCAGCGGTTCGGCTCCGCCGCATCGACCCAAGTTAACGATTTCTACGCGCACTGAGGAGCAGGCGATGAAAGTTGGCATACTCACCGGCGGAGGCGACTGCCCAGGGTTGAACGCAGTGATACGCGCCGTGGTGCGCAAAGGTTGCTTCCACTACGAGGATGAATTCGTGGGCTTTCTGGAGGGCTGGCGCGGTCTGGTGGAAGACAAGACCATGCCGCTCGATCTTTCCAGCGTGGGCGGAATTCTTCCTCGGGGTGGCACGATACTCCGCACTTCGCGCACCAACCCCGGCAAGAAAGCCGACGGATTAGAAAAGTGCGTGGCCACTCTGAAGCAGCATAAGGTCGAGGCCCTGATCGCCATCGGTGGCGATGACACGCTTTCTGTCGCCCAGAAACTGCACGAAAAGGGGGTTGATGTGGTGGGCGTCCCCAAGACCATCGACAACGACCTGGCCGGAACCGACTTCACCTTCGGATTCGATACCGCGGTCAATATCGCCACCGAGGCCATCGACCGGGTGCATACCACCGCCGAGGCCCACAATCGGGTGATGGTCGTGGAAGTCATGGGACGAGATGCCGGCTGGATCGCGATGTACAGCGGTATCGCCGGCGGCGCGGATGTCATTCTGATTCCCGAAATACCTTTCGACGTTGATAAGGTCGCGGAAACTATTCGCTTGCGGCACGCGCGCGGTCGCTACTTCAGCATCGTGGTGGTGGCCGAGGGCGCGAAATTCTCCACCGACGTTGATCCCAAGCACGGCGCTCCGATTGTGGTCGACATGGGCAAGGATGAATTCGGTCATGCCCGGCTGGGCGGAATCGCTGCCATCCTGGCCCGCGAGATTGAGCGGCGCACCAACTTCGAGACCCGTACCGTCGTTCTGGGACATGTGCAGCGCGGTGGCTCCCCCAGCGCCTTCGACCGCATGCTGGCGACCCGCTATGGTTTGGGCGCTATCGACATGGTCCATCGCGGCGAGTTTGGTTGCATGGCGGCCCTGCGCGGCAACAAGATCGTTTCGGTTCCCCTGGCCGACGCCATCGCCAAGAACCGCACCGTCGATCAGGAAACGATTGACGTTGCGTCCGGCATCCTCGACAAACTGACCTCGGACAAGGTCGTGGTAGGAAGGTAAAAACGGACGTTGGACGTTGGATGTCAGACCTCGGGGGGTCAGCTAAATCCCGAGTCCGATAGCACAATCTGAAGTCCGAGGTCTGACGCCCGAGGTCCGACTTTTGACGCCCGATGACAATGGCCCGCCTCGCGCCCTCGCTGCTGCAATTCATCGAGCTGATCGTGGTCGCGTCCGCCTTCGCGATCATCGCCTTCGCCTCACGCCATGCGAGTCGAGCGACTCCTCGGCCTGCTGGCTTCGGCCATGTGGAAAAGTGCTTTCTACAACTGGCGCGGAGAAAGATGCTGTCCGTTGTTGTGGTCGGGCTGCTGGTAGTTTCCCTTCGCGTTTCCTTGATTCCCATTCTTGGAATTCCCGCGCCGCGATGGAATGATGAATTCAGCTATCTGCTCGCGGCCGACACCTTCGCTCACCGGCGTGTGACCAACCCTACCCATCCCATGTGGGTGCACTTCGAGAGTTTCCACATCATTCAGCAGCCAACCTACATGTCCATGTACCCTCCCGCGCAGGGCCTTTTTCTAGCCGTTGGCGAGCGACTCGGCCATCCCTGGATCGGCCAGTTGCTCGTTACTGCGCTTATGTGTTCGGCCCTCACCTGGATGCTCCAGGGGTGGCTGCCTCCGGCGTGGGCTCTGCTGGGCGGGATGCTGGCGATTCTGCGCCTCGGAATTCTCAGCTACTGGATGAATGGCTACTGGAGCGGATCTGTTGTTGCTTTGGGCGGCGCTCTGGCACTGGGAGCGTTGCCTCGGGTGAAAAAATATTCGCGCCCGATGGACGCCGTCGTTCTAGCCATCGGTCTCGCTATTCTGGCGAACAGCCGGCCGTATGAAGGATTGATATTTAGTATCCCGCTAGCGGGAGGGTTGGCGATTTGGATATCGGGCAAGAGTCGCCCCTCAGTTTCACTTTTCTTCGGCCGCGTGGTGCTACCGATTACTCTCGTTCTGGCCGTGACGGGAGCGGGAATGGGTTACTACTACTCGCGAGTCACCGGCAATCCGTTCCGCATGACTTACCAGGTGAATCGCGGCACTTATGCTACGGCGCCATATTTTCTGTGGGAGTCTGCGAGACCCGAACCAAAATACAACCACGCGGTGATTCGCGATTTCTATCGCTGGGAGTTGGAGCGGTTCGAGGGGTACCACACTCTCGGCGGCGCCGCCTCCCGCACATGGGACAAGCTGGTGGGTGTGTGGAAGTTCTATTGCGGACCTCTACTTACGATTCCCCTGCTGGCGTTCCCATGGATTCTGCGCGATAGGAAGATGCGTTTTCCTCTGGTCGCCGGCGAATTTTTCCTGCTGGGCTTGGCGGTGGAAACCTGGACGCTGCCTCACTACGTCGCCCCCGCCACAGGCCTGATCTACCTCTTACTCCTGCAGTCGATGCGTCACTTGCGGCTGTGGCGCTGGCGAGGACGACCGATGGGAGTTGCGCTGGTGCGGGCCATCCCGACCATCGCCTGCGCCATGGTCCTGTTGCGCGTTGGCGCGGCAGCAAGTCACGCACAGATCGAGCCCGCATGGCCGCGCGGCAATTTAGACCGAGTGGCGATTCTACGCCAGTTGGAGGCCGCTCCGGCACGCCATTTGGTGATCGTAAGCTATGGTCCACATCATGATGTGGATTGGGAATGGGTATACAACGCAGCCGACATCGACAACGCCAAGATCGTCTGGGCGCGCGCAATGGGCCCTGAGGAAGACGAGGAATTGCTTCGGTATTTTCACGATCGAACGGTGTGGCACCTGAACGGTGACGACTCCCCGGCGCGGCTGGAACCATGAGCTCTAAATCGTGGCTCAGCGCCAAACCCATCCGCATTCATGGTCTGCTACTGGCCGTATTGCTCTGGACCGTCTATGCCGTGGACATGTCCACGCCAGGGTTGTCAGACCGCAACGGTTTGGTCAAAGGGACGGACTTTCTACACTTCTACACGCTGGGACGCCTCGCTTTGCAGGATCGCGGAGACCTCCTGTACGACATGCGAGCACAGGCTGACTTGGCCCGGCAGTTCGTGGCGAACGCGCCGGACAGTTTATACGTCCCGCTCTACGGGCCGCAGGTTTCTCTATTCTTCGCGCCGTTCACCCGGTTGCCTTACGGTGACGCGCTTGCCGTGTGGCTGGCCGTGAACGTACTGATTTACGCTTTCTGCTGCTACGCGGTATGGAAGAGTTGTCCCGGTCTCCAGACCTATCGCTGCACGGTTCTAATTCTGGCCGTTGCCTTTCCGGGGTTTTTTCACCTGTTGGCCTGGGGACAGACTTCTGGTCTCGCGCTTCTGTGCTTCACACTGGCGTATCTCGCCCTGCGACGCGATCTTACCCTGCTCGCAGGATTAGCCATCGGTTCGCTCATCTTCAAACCGCAGTTGGGACTGGCCGCAGCAGTAGTCCTTGTGTTGGCGCGCGAATGGAAGGTCGTCGCCGGCGCTGTGATGGCTGCATCCATCCAACTGGCCGCGGCCTGGATCCACTACGGCTCCGAGGTTATGAGCACTTACCTCGGTGCGCTGAGGCATGTGGAAGGCGTTTTGCCGCTACTTGAACCACGCTTGTACCAAACCCATTCGCTGCGGGCTTTCTGGTCTCTCCTACTGCCATGGCCGCGCGTCGCGTTTGCGTTGTATGCGGTGAGTACCGTGGCGATTCTGGTGCTGGCGGTTCGAGTTTGGAGAAGCCGCTCGGCGTTGACGGTTCGCTTCTCGGCACTATTGTTGGCCACGGTGCTGGTGTCACCTCATTTGACCGTGTACGACCTGATAATCCTTGCGCCGGCCTTCCTGCTGCTCGGTGATTGGGCGGTGGTAGACCGTGAGCAGATGTTCGCACCGCGAGTTCAGCAACTCCTGTATCTGTGCTATCCCCTGTTCTTGATGGGACCGTTGACGCAGGTCACTCACCTGCAGCTTTCAGTCCCGGCGATGACGGCCCTGTTGTGGACCATCTGGCGGGTATCATCTCGCGAGGTATCTTCACCGCCAACCACCCTCCCAGTGTCATCCCGAGCGGAGCATCAGCGTTCGCTTGCGAACGCGGACGCGCAGTCGAAGGATCCCTATGATCTGCAGTAATTTCGTGAGCGAGGACGGTTTGGTTTAGCACTGAAATCCCCCGAACTTTACATTTTGTAAAAGCAGGTAGGGATCCTTCGACTGCTCAGGATGACAGGCCGAAGAGAAATGCCAGCGCTTCCGGAAACCGTTTGGCCCACTCTCTTTCATTGTGGGTAGCGCCTTCGTCAATTCTTACCAGCAATCGGTCTTCTTTCAATCCAGCGCGCCGCAGAACGCGTTCCAGTGCGAGAACGTCTTCGACCACCTGTCGGTCGCGGCCTTCACTCCCCGCCTCGTTGGTTCCCATCGCCATAAAAATCTTCTCCGGCCACTGCCGGAAGGCGCGGCTGGATTTCAAAAACTGGCGGTTAGAGACGAACAAAGACGGACTCTCCAGGAGCAACCTGCCGAAGATTCCGGGGCGGTCCATCGCCGTGTACAACGAGATGATCGCACCCAGGGATGATCCGCCCAGCCCCGTATTCTCCGGACCTCGCGCGATGCGGTAACGCTGATAGAGAAACGGCATCACCTCGTTCAAGAGAAAGTTCGGATAGTGCTTGCCCTGCGGCCGCATGATGGGCGGATTGAAGGTGCGGTAGGGCAAATACTCCCTGGGGCGATCCTTCTGGGCGTTATCAATACCTACGAGGACCAGCGGAGGAATTCTGCCTTCGCGAATCAGGCGATCCGCAGCCTCATCGGCTTGCCAGTCAACTCCAATGTATGCCGTCGCTTTATCAAACAGATTCTGACCATCGTTGAGATAGAACACAGGATAATGTCGGCCCTGGTTTTCGGGTGCGCTGTATCCCGGCGGCAACCATACCCGTAGCATGCGCGTGTTGCGGAAAATGCGGCTTTGCAATTCATGCAGCCGCAACTCCCCCGAGAGTTCCAGAGGGCTTTCATCGCCTGACGGCAGAGATGATGTGGTTTCTTCCATGAGTATCAATCACTCTGCCGGACACGATGTACCCACAGCACCGATGAAAGCACTGCGATGCTCAAAATCAGAGCCAGAGACGACAGGCACAAAATGCACCACGCCGCTAGGACAAAGCCTTCGATGTAAGTCAGGTAGAGTGCGAAGCCGAGTCCGGCCAGCGAACCGATGGCCAATATCACGGGGGCTTCGGCCTGGTTCCGATAGAAGGTCGCGAGCGTCAGCACAGCCAAGTATCCGGCCACACCAACCAGCGCCACTGGAATGCCGGCGATTGTCGAATAGATGCTGCGGTTCACAATGTCGCAGTTGAAATTCTCTCCGATGTCGCAGTAGGGGGTGGCCGAAGTGCCGTAGTGATGATAAAGAGACGCCGCCGACACTACCGCACCAGCCAGAGCCAGCACAGCAATCGCAAGGAAAATGCGCCGAGAAAAGCGCGCCGTTGCAGCTAACGTCATGGCAGGCTGCATCCGGTCTTGGTGCTGAGCGCCTGCAGGGCCAAGGTCCCTTCCTGACGCTCGCCGCCGAAAAACTCCCAGGTGGGAAAATGCTTTATCCCGGCGTCTTTACAGACTTGAGCTTCATCGCGCGAGCCGGGCACGCCACACTCGACATACGGAACATGCTGGAAGGAAGATTCGAACATTTCTTTCTGATCGGCACAGTGCGGACACCAGTAAGCCCCATACATCTTCGCCTGTTTTACAGCCAGACATTTTGCGAAGGCATCGAGTCGGTTGCCTCGCTTGCGCAATCCTAGGTAGATCACGAGGGCAAATGCGGCGACGATCAGCATCGCAGTAACGATTGTGCGCGCCGACGATGATGTTGGCTGTGACTTTCCCCGGCGATTTTTGCTGTCTTTCGACATGGAGTCTTTTTATACCACGACGTTCAGGGCGGAAGGCAGCACGTCTAGGCTTTGGCAGTGCAAGGTGAAGACCTCTCCATCCACCATGACATCCACCGGCGCGTCGAGGGCGAAATCAATGCGCTTCGCCGGCCGGCGCTCCGCCAGCGGATGGTTAATATGGGTGCCGTCGTAGAGTGTCGGCAGGTTGCGGATCAGTCCCAGACGCCCGATCGGGCCCCAGCGTACGAACTCGATGAGCCCGTCATTCACCTCGGCTTGGGGAGCAATCATCATGGTACCGCCGGTGAATTTGCTGTTGCTGAAAGTCAGGAACAAACACGGCCGCCGGTCCACTTCCGCCTCTCCATCCACCCGCAAGGGAAAAGGACGACGCCGGAGACGCGCCAGGCTGATGAAAATGGATGACTGGTAGCCTAGCTCTCCCCATCCGCTGAATCGGCGGGCGCGCAGGGTGGCTACATCGGCAGAAAACCCCATGCTAAGCAGATTGATGAAGTGCAGCACGCCGGTCTGGTGCGTCAGCCGCAGCACGTCACAAGGAATGGAGCGCCGCGCCAGCAATGCCTCGATGGCGAAATCAACGCCGCGGTCGCTGAAGTCGCGTAAGAACGAGTTGCCCGTGCCGAGGGGAAGAAATGCCAGCATCGCCGGCTCAACCGTTTCCGATGGAAAGAGCCCGTTGACCACTTCGTAAGAAGTTCCGTCTCCGCCGACCGCGATAAATCTCCGACAGCCTTGCGCGTGAGCGTCGCGAACCAGGGCCGTCGCCTGGCCGGGAGCGTTGGTTTCGACCACTTCGAGATGAATGCCGCTGGCACGTAAACGATCCAGCGCTGGCCCGACCAGCTTGCGGCATCGTCCTCCGCCCGCCGCCGGATTGACCACCGCCAGAAACGTTTCGGAATCATTCACGGTTGGTCGCTCATTTTTTTAGAGTTCAACTTTATAATTCAACAACGGCGGCGCGACTGAGGGTCTTGCGGATCTCGTCGGCAAGAACCAGGCGCTTGATTTTCATGGCAGCAGTACGCGGAAAATCCTTCTCCCAGACCAGGCACCCGCCCACCCGCTTGAAATCAGGCAGGCGGCGGTTGCGGGCAATGATCTCCTGTTTCAGCTGCTCACTGAATTCCGAAGCCTGTCCATCTTGTCCCGGCTCCAGCCGGAGTACCAGAATCAGCATCTCCTGGCCGAGGTTTTTTGCCGGCCAGATGTAGTTGACCGCGAAGACGCAGTACTCCTTGACCGGGAGACCGTCGAAAGTAGTTTCGATGTCCTCGGGATAAATATTTTTCCCGCCTTCGGTGACAATCATGTTCTTCTTGCGGCCGAAGAGTTGCAGATGCCCGCTACGATCAAAGCGGCCCAGATCGCCGGTGAGCAGCCATCCATCCACGATGGTCTCGGCAGTCAGCTCGGGATCGTCCAGATAGTGCGACATCACGGTCTTGCCCATCGCTGCCACTTCTCCGATGCCTTCCGAATCCGGATTCAGTACGCGTAATTCCACGCCGGGCAGAGGCTTGCCCACGGTATCGGAGCGGAACGGTTTCAGATCATTGAGCGTGAGCACGGTGCCGGCTTCGGTCAGACCATATCCGTTGGCCACGGGAACACCCAGGTCGTAGAAAAACTGCAGCGTCGACGGCTCCATGAATGCCCCGCCGGTAAACATGGCCCGCAATTCCCCGCCAAAAGCCTTGTGCACCTGGCGCAGCATCACCCGGCTCAAACGCACGTCAGGACGCCAGCCGGTGAAAAATTTATTCACCGCGATCGATCGCTCCAAAACAAAGCGTTTGGGCTTAGACAGCGCGTCAAACTTGGCTTTGAGCCCCCGCTCCAGGTTCTTGAGCACCATGGGAACCAGGCTCACATAAGTGATCTTGTAACGGACGAAGGCATCGCGCACATATTCAGGTCGCAGGGTCCGTAAATGCACGACGCACGCGCCACAAACAAATGGCCCGATAAAGCCGACCATGAAATCAATGGCGTGGTTAGTGGGCAGAATACTCAAGTAGCGAACGCCCGGCCAAAAAGGAAAGAGCGTGATCAGCGCCTTGCACTGCTCCAGATAATTCTCATGGGTGAGCACGCATCCCTTGGGATTTCCTCCGGTTCCCGAAGAGTAGACAACGCAGGCTACATCCCGACGTTGGCGCGGAACAAACACGGGATCACCTTTGCGGCGAAAATCTTCCCAGCGGAATGCGCCCGCGAGATCCGCTCCCGGCGGCGCTTCTGTGACCAGAACAGTTTGCACTCTATGGTCTTTGAACCCGGGCGCTTGCATGATCGCACGCCACAAGTAGTACTCGACCACCAGGAATTTCGCTTTGCTGTGCGCCAGCAATTGCAGATGCTCGGGCGCGGTCAACTTGTAATCGAGTGGCACCAGCACGCCACCCTCATGAAAAATGGCATACGCGGAAATCAGCCATTTCGACTGATTGGTCATGATGATCGCTGCCCGGTCGCCGGGACTGAACTCGGCGTCTTCAAGAGCTCGCGCCAGGGGCAGCGCCATTTCTTTGAAGTCAGAATAGGTAAGGCGGGTCTTTTCCTTGTCGCGGTCGGACTCGATCAGGCAAGTCTCATTCGGCCAACGCTCGAGCGCCTCTCGCAGTGCTGCACCCAGGCAGGTGTATTGGTCGAGGTTAAGCATTAATGCTTTATTTCACCACAGATGCCGACGAACTGAGAACGGGGAACCATAGACCGACAACTGATCTTGGCATCTTGCTCTTTCGCGGTGACGCCAGAGTCTCTCAGAAGTTGCCGGATCCGATTCACAGCCGTGCCTGGATCCGGCTGGCGAGCGTCCTGAAGTCTGAGACCCCTTGCAATTCGTAGTCGGGGAGTTCGACGTTGAAATGGTGCTCGAGCCGGGTAAGCAGGTCGAGCGCTTGCAGGCTGTCGATCCCAAGCGTCTTGAAGAAATCGTCGTCAGGAGTGAGCTTCTCGCGCGGGACTTTGAACTGCGCCGCAGCGAGGTTGAGGATCTCGTCCAGAGTTTTCTTACTGTCTGTCATTCGCTCCATTCTCATTTTAGTCGAAAGATGTCAGGGCAAGTAAGGGAGGGCGTCTTTGCTCTCCACGAACTTCTTCAGTCCAGCTTCGACTGCTGGTTGTGTGAACAGATCGCAGAAGATATCAATTTCCCGCTGCAACTCTTCATACGGAATCGGCTTGATGAACTTTTTCGCCGCGATCGCCGTGCGGCGGTCGAATTTCCCCAACTGCGCAGCTGTGCTGCGAGCCGCCTTTAGCGACTCGCCTTCGCCGACTACCTGGCTCACGAGTCCGATCTGCTGAGCCTTCGTGGCATTGAAGCTGCGGCCGGTCAGTAACAGGTCGCGCACTACGCCGTTCCCCAGATCGCGCTTCAGCCGTGGGATGCCGCCGAACCCGGGAATCAACCCGAGCCGCAGCTCCGGAAAACAGAAGCGTGCCATTTTGTCGGCGATGATCAGGTCGCAAACCAATGCAAGTTCGAAGCCGCCGCCGAAGGTTACGCCGTTGAGGGCGGCGATCGTGGTGAGCGGCGCGGCGTCCATTGTGTTCATTACTTTGTGGATGCGCTCCAGAAATTCCCGGAC
>Ga0137409_10004076_pt1 | contig 15435 bp, 10 predicted proteins | sample CZODoug1_16funga_FD_122059 | JGI IMG/M metagenome (GOLD analysis project Ga0137409, IMG submission 122059) | Vadose zone soil fungal communities from Angelo Coast Range Reserve, California, USA - CZODoug1_16fungal (Hybrid Assembly) | ecosystem: Environmental > Terrestrial > Soil > Vadose zone... | reverse complement strand
CCTCGAGCTCACCTACAACTATGGCGTGAACTCCTATGAACTGGGATCGGCCTTCGGGCATGTCGCGATCGGCGTGCCCGATGTGCGCGCAACCTGCGAAAAAATCCGTGCCGCCGGCGGCGCGATCACGCGTGAAGCAGGCCCGGTCAAAGGCGGCACGACGGTGATCGCTTTCGTGCAAGATCCAGACGGCTACAAGCTCGAGCTGATTCAGGCCGGCGCGTAGCTAGTAACAGGCCAAGCGCGTGGCGGTAACTTCGCGCCGGGGGCCTTGCCGATGTCCGCTCGCGCATTGAATCGGCGCCGTTGCCACCGCGGCGCGCCTGCAATCACATTCGCGTGAGGAGATCTTCGTGCGCCGACTATCGCTCGCTGTTCTCTTCTTGCTCGCCGCCACGCCGGCCGTGGCGCTGACGCCCGCGCTGACCCGGACGCCGCCGCCCGAAGCAACACCCAAACCGGTGACCGAGACCTTCTTTGGTACGCCGATCGTCGACCCCTACCGCTATCTCGAGGACGTCAAGAATCCTGCCGTTGCCGCGTGGATGCAGTCGCAAGCCGACTACGCGCGCGCGGCGCTCGATGCCATCCCCGGCCGCGCGCCGCTGCTCGCGCGCATCAAGCGCTTTGCCGATGCCGCGCCGGCGCATCTGAATGATGTCCGGCGGCGTCCGAATGATCTGTATTTCTATCTGAAGCGCGCGACCGGCGACGACCAGTACAAACTCTGCTTCCGGCGCGGCATGGTGAGCGGCGAAAAAATCCTGGTCGATCCGCAAGCGCTCGCCAAGGCGAGCAGCAAGCCGCATGCGATCAACTGGTTCGAACCCTCGGCGAGCGGGCGTTATGTCGCCTACGGCATGTCGGCCGGTGGCGCCGAGGATGCCGATCTCTATGTTGTCGATAGCGCGACCGGCAAGCGCTTGCTGGGACCGGTGACACGCGCGGACTATGGCGGAGTGAGCTGGGTCGGCGACGACAGCGGCTTCTTTTTCACGCGCCTGCAGCCGCTCACGGCCGACATGACCGCAGTCGACAAATTCCAGAAGCCGCGTGCGCTGTTCGTGCGCCTGGGGCGCGACGTGGACGATGCGCCGTCGGTGCTTGCGTTTGACTCGCCCGGCGTCACGATGAGCCCAGTCGACGACGTGCCCGTTGTTTATCCGCTGCCGGAGACCAGTTATGTGGCGGGCGTGATAGCACATGGCACCGATCGCGAAATCGCGTTTTATGTTGCGCCGACCGTGGAGGCAATCGCGGGCCATGCGCAATGGCGCAAGTTGGTCGATCCCGGCGACGAGATCACGGCCGTCGACAGCGCCGGCGATCGGCTGTTCGCGTTGTCGCACAAGGACGCCACCCGCTTTCGGGTGCTCGAGACTTCGTTGACACACCCGGACTGGGCGCACGCGCGTGTGTTGATCGAGCAAGGAGCCGGTGTCCTCACCGGGCTTGCACGTGCGGCCGACGGACTTTTCGTCACGCGTCGCGACGGCGCGGTGTCGCATCTGCTTCGGGTTGATCTCAAGACCGGCGGCATCAGCGAAATTTCAGTGCCGCTCGCCGGTTCGATCGAACTGAACGGCATCGACTATCGGTTGCCCGGTGCCTTGCTCACGCTGCAGTCGTGGACCCGCGCCGCGCAGATCTATCGCGTCGCCGGATCGTCCGTGATCAATACGCGCCTGCAGCCGCGCGGCCGCTTCGACGAAATGCCGGACTTCGTCAGCACCGAGGTCCTGGTCAAGAGTCATGACGGCGCGCTGGTGCCGCTTTCCATCATTCACAAGCGCGGAGTTAAGCTCGACGGCAGCAATCCGACGATTCTGTATGGCTATGCCAGCTACGGATTTACGGAAGAGCCGTTTTTTTCGCCATCGCGCCTGGCCTGGCTCGAGCGCGGCGGCGTTTTTGCCGTGGCCAACCCACGCGGCTCAGGCGCTTTCGGGCAGGACTGGTACAAGGCGGGCTTCCAGGCGAGCAAGCCCAACAGCTGGCTCGACTTCATCGCCTGCGCCGAATATCTGGTCGCGCAACGCTACACCAGCAGCGCGAAGCTGGCGATCTGGGGCGGCAGCGCCGGCGGCATCCTGATTGGTCGCGCGATGACGGAGCGGCCGGACCTGTTCGCGGTCGCGATCTCCGCCGTCGGTGTGCTCGACACGCTGCGCGCCGAATTCACGGCCAACGGCATCCAGAACATTTCGGAGTTCGGCAGCGTGAAATCGGAGAGCGGATTTCGCGCGCTTGTGGCGATGAGCACCTATCACCAGATCAAGGACGGCGTGAAGTATCCGGCGGTGCTGTTCACGGCGGGCGTCAACGATCCGCGCGTCGATGTCTGGCACAGCACCAAGACCGCCGCGCGCCTGCGCGCCGCGAGCAGCAGCGGCAAACCGGTTCTTCTGCGCCTGGACTACGACAGCGGCCATGGCATCGGCGACACCCAAACGCAGACTGAGCAGGAGCGGGCCGATGTGTTCGCCTTCGCGCTCTGGCAATTCGGCGTGCCGGAGTTTCGCAGCCCGTAATGCGCATGCTGCAACCCGTGTTCCGTGGTGCGCGTCGGCGCCGGTCACAGTTGACGTACAAACTGCCGTTGCGCCTTAGTCCTCAACGCACTGAGGCGCGCGCCGTCAATTGTTGCGCAAGGCGAACGAACGCCGATTGATCGAGCGTTTCCGCGCGCGCGCCCGGATCGACGCCGGCCGCGCGCAGCGCGGCCTCCGGCAGCAGCAGTTGCAAGGCGTTGCGCAACGTCTTGCGGCGCTGATTGAATGCCGCGCTTACGACGCGCGCAAAATCGCCTGGATCGACAAGCGGCAGCTCCGCCGCCGGCCGCGGCAACATGCGCACGATGCTCGAATGCACCTTGGGCTCGGGCACGAACGCGTGCGGCGGAACGTCGAACTCACGCGCGAGGTGATAGCGGGCTTGCAACATGACCGACAGCCGCCCGTAGTCCTTGCCGCCGGGCGGCGCAATCATCCGGTCGACGACTTCTTTTTGCAGCATGAAGATCTGCGCGGCGACGTGATCCGCGATCGGTAGCAGTGAAAACAAAAGCGGCGTCGAGATGTGATACGGCAGGTTGCCGGCGATCGTCAGCAGGCGCGGATCGCTCGCGGCGAGCGCCGCCCAGTCAAGGCTCAAGGCGTCGGCCACGGTCAACGTCAATTCATGGGCGGCAAAGCGCGCGCGCAGCGCTTCGGCAAGATCGCGGTCGATTTCGATCGCCGTGATGTGCCCCGCACGCGCAATGAGCGGCGCCGTCAGCGCACCCTGCCCGGGTCCGATCTCGATGACGCGAGCGGAAGGCTGCGGCGCAATCGCATCGACGATGCGCGCGACGACCAACGCATCGCGCAGAAAGTTCTGCGAGAACCGCCGCCGCGGCCGATGCGCCGCCATGACGATTGACCGCCGCGTCAGCCGCGATCGAGCGCCGCGCGGGTGCGCGCGGCCGTCGCGGTTTCGCGCCGGCGTTGCACCAGATCGATCGCAAAGTGCAATGCCGCGCGCAAGCTGCCGGCGTCGGCAAGGCCGCGTCCGGCCAGATCGAGCGCGGTGCCGTGATCGACCGAGGTGCGCACGATCGGCAGGCCGAGCGTGACATTGACACCGCGGCCGAAACTGGCCCGCTTGAACGGCGCCAGGCCCTGGTCGTGATACATCGCCAGAATCACATCGAAGTTGCGCGCGTGCTGGTCGACAAACAACGTGTCGGCCGCGATCGGTCCGGTGCAGTCGATGCCGCGCGCGCGCGCGGCGGCGATCGCCGGTGCAATGACATCGACCTCCTCGCGTCCGAGATGACCGTTTTCGCCGGCGTGCGGATTCAGTCCGCACACGGCGATACGTGGCGCCGCCAGCGCAAAGGTTCGGCGCAGATCGGCGTCGATCACCTGCAGCGTCGCGTCGAGGTGTTCACGCGTCAACGCGGCAGCTACTTCGCGCAGCGGCAGGTGGGTGGTGGCGAGCGCCACGCGCAGCGGCGAGGAGATTGACGCGGGGCTGGCGCTCGTCGGCACAGTTGCGCCGTCGTCGCGCGTCGGCCAACACGGCGCTTCGTCGACCAGCAGCATCACCGGCGTGCGAATCGCGCATTTGGCGGCCAGGTATTCGGTGTGACCGGTAAACGCAACGCCACTGTCGTTGATCACCCCTTTGTGCACTGGCGCGGTGACGATCGCGTCGAACTCGCCCGACAGCGCACCGGTAAGCGCGCGGTCGAGCAAGGACAGAACGTAGCGCGCATTGCGCGGATCGGGCTGCCCGGCAGTGACCGGCGCGGCGAGCGCGATGTGTTCGATCGACAATTCACGACCCGGTGGCAGTCGATCGTTTCGTGCTTGCGCCAGCAAGCTGCGGTCGCCCAGCAGCGTGACCTCGATTTCCGGTGCCAGCCCGCGCAACGCGGCGATTGCGATCTCCGGACCGATGCCGGCGGGTTCACCCGTGGTCAGAGCGATGTGCATAACCCGAAGGCCCACGCGCCAAGGCGCATGCGAGGCCACGCAGATTCACCGACGCGCGCGCGCGCAGGTCCGCCGTTGGCGAATGTGCGTCGACCACAACCGTGCGTGGCCCTCACGCCTCATCCAGGTGGTACTCGACGTAGGTACGGTCGCGCAACTGGCGCAGCCAATCCTGGTATTGCTCCTCGGACTTGCGATCGCGCAGCGCCTGGCGCGCCGTCAGGCGGCCACGCTCGACCGGATTTTCCTCGGTCTTGCGTTCCAGCACCTGGACCAGGTGAAAACCGAACGGCGACTGCACGATATCGCTGACTTCGCCAATCTTCAATTGATCCATCGCCTTCTCAAATTCCGGCACGGTGTCGCCGGGGTACATCCAGCCCAGTTCGCCGCCGCGCGTGCTCGATGGATCGACCGAATGCAGGCGCGCCAGCTGGCCAAAGTCCTGGCCGCCCTTGACGATGCGGTCGCGCAAATCAGCGAGACGCCGGCGCACCTCCGGCTCTGGCGTCAGATCGGAAACGCGCAGCAGGATGTGGCGCACGCGCGTCTGCTGCACCGGCCCGGTCGCGAGCTTGCCCTCGGCCGCGTTGCGGCGGCCCATCAGCTTGAGAATGTGAAAGCCGCCCGGACTGCGCACGACCGGTCCAACCTGCCCGGGCTGCAGACCTTTGACCGCATCGAGAAACAGCGATGGCAGCCGCTCGGCCGTGCGCCAGCCCAGATCGCCGCCCGAGAGCGCTTCCGGCGCACTCGAGAAACTGGCCGCGAGCTTGGCGAAGTCGGCGCCATCCTTGAGCTGCGCCAGCAATTCTTCGGCGCGCGCGCGCACCGCTTCGACAGCGTCGGTCGCGGCGCTGTCGGGCACGCGCAGCAGGATCTGCGCAACGTCGAATTCCAGCGTGCCGGCCGCGACACCCGCCTGCTCGGCGAGAAAATTGTCAAGCTCTCCCTCGGACACGGTGATGCGACTGTCGACCTCGCGGTCGCGCAACCGCGCCATCGTGATGTCGTCGCGCACGTCTTCGCGAAAGCGATTGAACGTCACGCCGTCCTGCTCCAGGCGGGCGCGAAAGACCTGCAGCGTCATGCCGTTCTGATCGGCGATGCGACCGACGGCGGCGTTGACGGTGGCGTCATCGACCCGCACGCCGGTCTCCTTGGCCATTTGCAACTGCGCGCGATCGATGATCATCCGCTCCAGAACCTGCTTGAGCAGCACGTCGCGCGGCGGCATTGCAATCTGCTGCCGCTGCAATTGCTGCTCGGCGACGCGGGCGCGGAAATTCAATTCGTTCTGCGTGATTACTTCATCGTTGACCACCGCCACGACCCGATCAAGCAGGCGCGACGCGGCACCGGGCGCCGCTGCCGCCGCCGGCGCTGCCGCTGCTGTGGTCACGTCGGGAATGGCGGCCCGCGGCGACTGCGCCAACGCAGCCGTCACCATGCTCGCCAACACCGCCGCAATCAGGCGCGCCAGCACCGATTGCATCAGCACGATTCGATACCTCATCATGGATTCACTCGCACAACATCTGTGGGCCGCGGCGGCGTCGGTGGCAACCGGCCTTACAGCCGGCTCATCGCCCGCCGTGGCCACCGCCACGCGTCGCGTGCCGGCGACTCAATGCGGCACACCCCTTGGCAACGCGCGACGCCTCACTCGTAGTACTCAAAGCGTCCCGGCTCGCGCGGCGGCGGATTGATCAACTGGTAGCCGGGAATATTACGCTGCAGAGCTTCCAGCGGACTGGTGCCGACACTGCCCAGGCCGTTCAGTTCGATCGAGAAAAAGACCGCGGTCGTGGGCTTTTCGGCGAGGGTTGCAAAGCGCTGCGCGGCGAAGCGTGCCACCCAGCAGCCGCTCTTGTATTCGAACCCCGCCAGCGTTTCCACCGTGCGACCGTCGCGGATCGAGTAGTTGACGCGCGCCAGCGTGTACCAGCGCGCCGACAGCGGCCATTGCGTCGACAAGTCGATCTGTTCCAGTTCGCCGATCTTGTAACGATAAGCAAGATTGATCACTGATGCGGGCCGCGGCTGGTAGCGAATCCCGACCGACGCTTGCACGACCTGGTTCTGCAACGTCGCATGATCGAGCGCGAGATCGGCGAGCCAGGAGCGCGTGATCGACCCGGATAACGCAAACAACACGTCGGACTCCTTGTCGGTGCGCGGTGTTCCGCCCGGCAACGTCACCTCTTGCGGCGAGAAATAAAAGCGCTGGCCCAGCGCGGCGCGCAGGCGTTCGCCGCCGCTGTCGGTTTCGATCACCCGACTCACCAGTGCCGCGGTCAGTTGGTTGGCCTGGCCGATTCGATCGCCGCCGACGAACACGTTTTCGGTGAACAGCTGCGCGAAATTGAAGTCCGCCAGCGCGCTGTCGAAATTTGGCAGGTTCGTCTGGTCGCGGAATGGAATGCGCGCGTAGAAGAGACGCGGCTCAAGGGTCTGCAACGAATTGACACCGAACCAGTCGGTCGGGCGTTCGAACACAAGGCCGGCATCGAGCGAGGCGATCGGCAGGCTGCGCGCCGGGGTTGCGTCGCCCACGTGCCGCGCCGGATCGAGGTCGTACCAGGTCGCGTGCCATTGCACCTTGGGCACGACAAACCAAGCCGGTGCGAGCAACGGGTAGGCGAGCGATGGATTGACGATGAGGCGCGAGCCGGGTTCCTGCGTGGGATGGTCGAAACGCGTTGCTTCGCTCGCGACCGCGAGATCAAAACCGGCGACGTCATTGCGCAGCGCTGCCAGCGTCCATTGCGGCACTCGTTCGTAGGGCTTGCCCAGCTGCTGCGGGTCGGCGGCGAGATCGATCAACGCCTGGTTCTTGGTTACGCGCAGCGCGCTATTCCAGTAGGTCTGGTTGTATCCCAAGTAGGCCTCCTGCGGCAGGACGTTCTGGGTCGCGGTGACGATGTTGTGGCCGAAATCGACGAAGAACTGATCGTCGCTGACCCGGTTGTAGTTCCAGCCGCCGACGACCCCGCGCGCATCCGCGTATTCGTTCTGCGCCGAGATGTGTTCGCGCGACCCGCCGAAGACGCGATCGTGCGGGATCGTGTCGAATTCGATCGCGCCGCGCCAGTTCGGTTCGAGATAGCGAAATTCATTCTGCAGCAGCAGGCCGCGCCGCGAGCTCACGTTCGGTGTGACCGTCACGTCGCGGTTGGGAGCGATGTTCAGATACAGCGGCAGCGAAACTTCGGCGCCCAACCGCGAATTGATGCCGAAGCTCGGCGTCAGCAGGCCGCTGCGGCGTCGTTCGCCGAGCGGAATCTGGAAATAAGGCGTGGCAAACACCGGCACGCCCTCGAAGTACAGCGAGGCGCCGCGCGCGCGCGCGACTTCATCGAGCGGATCGATCACAAGGTCATTGGCCTTGACCCACCACGAACGGTCATCGACCGGGCAGGTCGAGATCTCAGCACCGGTCAGGCGCGCGATCTCGCCCGGCAGGAATTCCGCCAGCCGCGCACTGCCGTGCGCGTTGCGCGGCACGTAGTTGAACTGCGTGCCGGGCATCGCTCCCGTTTGCGCATCCGGCTTGAATGTCACCGATGGACCGGAAAACACGGCACCATCGCGAAACACGCGCACGTGGCCGTCCCCGTGCAGCTCATCGGTTGCAATCGTGTAGATGATGCGATCGGCGCGCAACACGGCGCCGCCTTTGCGAACCTCGGCGCCGCCCGTGAGCTCGAGGATTTCATCGGTGCCGCTAACGTTCTGCGCACGCGTGTAGAGCGCCGGCACGCCCAGCGCGCCGGCCGGGGCCACGCCGCGACCGGCGCCGAGCGCACGCTCGGTGCGCAACGCGAGCGCGGGCGCCTCCGACTGCGCGTGGACCATGGCCGGCACGGCGGCGAGCGCGCTGCAGAAAGGTAGCAACAAGAGAGTGCGAGCGAACGCCGCGCGGCCGCTGCGTGCGGCCCGTAGAGTTGGCCGCACTGCGGCCGGTTCAACCTGTCGGAATTTGGGCGGCGGCAACTGCGCGGCTGACGGTTGTGAGGTTTTGAGCAGTCCGGCAATGAGTCGGCGCGCCTGATGTCGGCGCTTAGGAATGCGCGACGGCGTGGCATTATAGGAAGTAGCGAAAAACAGACGGCGACACGACGGTCGTCGTTGTAGATTCGAACGCAAGTCGTCGATCGAATGACGGCGACTCAGTGACGAAGATCGGACAACGTCGATCGACCACCGCTTGGGTCCACGTCTGATTCGCAAGATTCGCTCCGACGCGCCGTGCCCGTGATGACTGCGGCAGCATCCTTCTCCAACGAGGCAGCAGACAGCGAATGAACCGCGGCGGAGACGGCGGCGATCCTCGATTGGCGGCCTTGCGCCAATGGCTGCAGCAGCAGCCCGCTCACCTCGCGCTCGCGGTCGATTCGCTGCGGCCGGCATCGACCGATGCCAGCTTTCGCCGCTACTTTCGCATCGACGCCGCGCAGCGCTACGGCGGCGCGCTGATCGTGATGGACGCGCCGCCCGCGCGCGAAGACTGTCGCCCCTATGTGCGCATCGCCGCGTTGCTGCACGACGCCGGCCTGCACGCGCCACGCATCGTTGCCGACGATCTCGCGCTGGGCTTCCTGCTGCTGACGGATCTGGGTCAGACCACCTATCTCGCGGCCCTGCGCGACACCCAAGGAGAGACCGAGCCTTCGCTCACGCCGCACCCGGCGCCGGTTGCGGAGTCAATCGATTCTTCGCTTGCATCGCCCATCGCAGCGTCGAGCGTGGCGCACGTCACGATGCCGATCACGGCCCATAACCCGGCGCCAGCCGCACGCCCGCACCGCGCGCACGAGCTCATGATCGCTGCCATCGCCGCGCTGGTCCGCTGGCAAGGCGCCAGCCGCGCCGGCGTATTGCCGGCCTATGAGCGCGCGCTTCTGCAGCGGGAGCTCGATCTTTTCCCTGAGTGGTACGTCGCGCGCCACCTCGGCCGTCCCCTGAGCCCAACGCAGCTCACGATACTGCACGATGCCTTCGCGCAGATCATCGCCAGCGCGCTGGCGCAACCGTCGGTCTACGTGCATCGCGACTTCATGCCGCGCAATTTGATGGTGTGCGATCCCAATCCCGGCATCCTGGACTTCCAGGACGCGGTGTCCGGTCCGATCAGCTACGACATCGCGTCGCTGCTGCGCGACGCCTTCATCAGCTGGGACGAAGAGCTCGAGCTGGATTGGGCGATCCGTTATTGGGACGCTGCGCGCCGCGCGCAGCTGCCGGTGGCCGCGGACTTCGGCGATTTTTTTCGCGCGCTGGAATGGATGGGTTTGCAGCGGCACCTCAAGGTGCTCGGCCTTTTTGCCCGCATCAACTATCGCGACGGTAAACCCGACTACCTTGCCGACACGCCGCGCTTTGTCCGTTATGTTCGGCGCGTGACGCAGCGCTACTCGGCCCTCGCGCCGCTGGCCCGATTGTTCGATGAGCTCGATCGCAGCGCCGGCAGACTCGGCGCCACTCTCTGATCGACGCACCCGGCAATGCGTGCGCTGATTCTCGCGGCCGGGCGCGGCGAACGAATGCGGCCCTTGTCTGATCGCACGCCCAAGCCGCTGCTGGCAGCGGGCGGGAAAATGTTGATCGAATACCAGATCGGGCGGCTGGCTCGCGCGGGGGTGTGTGAGATTGTGCTCAACATCGCCCACTTGCCGGAGCAGTTTACGGCTGCACTCGGCGATGGCGCGCGCTTCGGCGTACGCATTTCGTTCTCGCGCGAAGGCGAGCGCGCCGAAGACGCGCTGGAGACGCTCGGCGGCATCGTCAAGGCACTGCCGTTGCTGGGCGACGCGCCGTTTGTTGTGGTGAGCGGCGACATTGTCACCGACTTCGACTATCGCTCGCTCGCGCTGCCGGCGCAGCAGCTTGCCGCCGGCGCGCGCGATGCGCATCTGGTGCTGGTCGACAACCCATCATTTCATCCACGCGGCGACATGGGTCTGGCCGATGGATTGATAACGCGCGCATTGCCTTGGCTCACGTACGCCAACATCGCTCTGCTCGCGCCCCGCCTGTTCACCGGCGAAGCGGTCGCGCGCAAGCGACTTTTTCCCTGGCTGTACCAGGCCGTTGCTGGGAGCCGGGTCAGCGGCGAGCGCTTTCGCGGTCGTTGGCACAACGTGGGCACTGAAGATGATTTGCGGGAACTCGATCGCGAGTTGCGGGCAAGGCCGCTCGCGTAGGCGCAGTCACGCGACCGCGGTGCGTTCCGCGCTTCCCGATGCACTGCCCAATTTACGACCTTGAATGACCGCAAGACGTAGCAGGTGCGTCTGGCGTGCGGTGCGCAACACGCAAATGGCGTGCACATCGGGCGCGCCGCTGTCATGCGTGGACCGCTTTCGCCTTCGCGTCCGCGCGCGGCGTGCGGCGTGCGCGCACCGAGGGCCACGCAACCTAATGGCGAAAGTGCCGCACCCCGGTAAACACCATCGCCACATCGCGCTCGTCGGCAGCGGCGATGACTTCGGCATCACGCACACTGCCGCCGGGTTGAATCACGCAGCGCGCGCCGGCGTCGACTACCGCGTCCAGTCCATCGCGAAATGGGAAAAACGCGTCGCTCGCCGCCGCGCTGCCGGCGAGCGACAGGCCAGCGTCCTTCGCCTTGATCGTTGCAATTTGGGCCGAGTCGATCCGGCTCATCTGTCCGGCGCCGATACCGAGCGTGGCTCCTGCAGCGGCAAAGACGATCGCGTTGCTCTTGACGAACTTTGCCACCCGCCACGCGAACAGGAGGTCGTCCAGTTGCGCCGGCGATGGCCGCTGGCGCGTGACCAGGCGCAAATCCGCCGCCGCAATCGCTTGCGCGTCCGGCGTCTGTACCAGCAGGCCGCCACCGATTCGCTTGCAATCGATATCGTTGCTCGCCGCGCCCAGCGCGACCGTCAGCAGGCGCACGTTCTGCTTGCCTGCGAATACCGCGCGCGCTGCGTCACTGAAGGCAGGTGCGATCACGACTTCGACAAACTGACGCGCGACGGCGGCGGCGGCGGCTTCATCGACGTCGCGATTGAAGGCGATGATGCCGCCGAACGCAGAGGTCGGGTCGGTCCGATATGCCTGCTGATACGCCAGCAAGGCACTGGCCGCAACCGCCACCCCGCAGGGATTGGCGTGTTTGACGATCACGCAGGCGCACGCCGCGAATTCGCGCCCGCATTCCCATGCGGCGTCCGCATCGGCAATGTTGTTATACGACAGCTCCTTGCCTTGCAGCTGCGTATAGCCTGCGAGCAAACCGGCGCCGACTCGCGGTTCGCGATAGAAGGCCGCGGCCTGGTGCGGATTTTCGCCATAGCGCATCGTCTGCACGTGCGTCCACTGTCGCGTCAACGTGCGCGGAAAGGCGGCGCGCTGACCGTCGTCGTCCAGCGCTGACAGGTAGTTGCTGATGGCGCCGTCGTAGCGCGCGGTATGGGCGAACACTTTCTTCGCCAGCGCCAGGCGCGTCGCGGCGGCAACCGAACCTTCGCGTTCGATCTGGGCACACACACCGGCGTAGTCGGCGGGATCCACCAGCACCGTAACCGAACCATGATTCTTGGCAGCGGCGCGCAGCATCGCCGGACCGCCGATGTCGATGTTTTCGATCGCGTCATCGAACGTGCAATCGGCGCGCGCCACGGTCTGTTCGAACGGGTACAGATTGACCACCAGCAGTTCAATGCGCTCGATGTCGTGCGCGGCAAGTGCGGCGCGATGCTCGGCCAGGTCGTGGCGCGCCAGCAGGCCCGCGTGAATGCGTGGATGCAGGGTCTTGACACGGCCGTCGAGAATTTCCGGGAAGCCCGTGACTTGCGCCACTTCAGTCACTGCCACGCCGTGCTCGGCCAGCAGTCGCGCAGTGCCGCCGGTGGACAGAATTCTGTATTTCTGCCGCTGCAGGAAACGCGCCAGCTCGAGCACGCCGGTCTTGTCGGATACGCTGATCAGCGCTTGCGGTGTCATCGTCGGTTTCTCGTGCAGTACTTGTTCGAAATGTCGCACCTTGCGGTCCTGGTGCGTTGCCGCTCGACGACCGCCGCTGCACTAGCGCCGCTCTTGCGTCGAGGCCTCCGCCGCCGCTTCGTTATCGCCGCACCGCGCCGCCGCCACCCGCGCGCAGTGAGTCAGCAGCGTTGCAATGCGATCACGGCGCAGCGGCGAAGGCAATGCGAGCCGCGTGCCATCGTTCACTCGGTCGGTTCAGTCGGTCGGTTCAATTGGTCTTCACGCGATCTTGTAGTCCGCGAGTTTCTTGCGCAACGTATTGCGATTGATCCCGAGCAGATCGGCAGCGGCTGATTGATTGCCACCGCAGCGCTCGAGCGCGAACTGCAGCGCGGGCCGTTCAGCGGCGCGCACGACCATTTCGTGCAGTGCGTGCGGTTTGGCGCCGCCCAGGTCAGCAAAGTAGCGTTCCAGCGAGCGCAGCACGCATTGCTCGATGGTTTCGCCGTCGTGCACGATCGGCTTGTCGGGGCGCGCAGACTTGCCGCGCTCGCTGCCATGAGGGACGCTGCGGTTGATGATGCGCGGCGCTAGCGCGGTCGCCATGATGGATTCCTCCCGATTCAATTCAATGAGAGCGCGTTTGGCGCCGTCTCGTTCTGCAGCCGTTCGCAGCGGCTCTCGTGTTCGCGCAGGAAGGCATCGACGGCGCGCGCTTGTTCGCGGCAATCCGTGATCGCATTCATGCGGTCGCAAAAAGGCGCGCCGCCAACCAGCCGGCGCGTGTACCAGCCGATGTGTTTGCGCGCCGTTCGCACGCCAAGGTCCGCGCCATAAAAGCGATAGTGATCCTCGAGGTGCGCGAGCAGGAGCGGCCGCACCTCGGCCACCCGCGGCGGCAGCAGCGATTCGCCGGTGGCGAGGAAGTGCGCGATCTCGCGAAAAATCCACGGCCGGCCCTGCGCCGCGCGGCCGATCATGATGGCGTCGGCGCCGGTGAAGTCGAGCACCGCGCGCGCTTTGGCGGGCGAGTCGATATCGCCGTTGGCGACCACGGGGATCCGCACCGCCTGCTTGACCGCGCGAATCGTTTCGTATTCGGCCGCGCCGGCAAAACCACAGGCGCGCGTGCGCCCATGCAAGGTCAGCATCTGCACGCCACTGCGCTGCGCGATCGCGGCAATTCCGAGCGCGTTGCGATGCTCGCGATCCCAGCCAGTGCGGAACTTCAGGGTGACCGGCACGGCCACGGCGTTGACCACGGTGGCGAGGATCCGCTCGACCAGTTCCTCCTGCCGCAACAGTGCCGAACCACAGGCGATCTGGCAGACTTTCTTCGCTGGGCAGCCCATGTTCAGATCGATCACCTGCGCGCCGCGATCGACGTTGTAGCGCGCCGCCTCGGCGAGCATCTTCGGGTCGGCGCCGGCCAACTGCACCGCTTTCGGCTCGGATTCGCCATCGTGGTTGAGCCGGCGCGCGGTTTTCTCGCTCGCCCAGAGCGCCCGATTGGACGCGGCCATCTCGCTCACCGCGTAAGCGGCGCCGAGCTGGCGGCAAAGGCGACGGAATGGCCGATCGGTGACGCCGGCCATCGGCGCGACGAAAACGCGGTCGGTCAGCTCATGAGAGCCGAGGCGCAACATCAGGAATCCGGCAGTCAATGTAGAAAGGGCGCGCATTGTAGCCAAGCGAAAAATGCGCGCCGGCGGTACCGACCGCAGGCATCGATCGGCGCGACCGCGCCGGTCCAATTCGAGACTGATCGGGAATCGACCGGAACTGATTAGGAGTGGAATGGGAGCTTGTTGGGGGCTTGTTGGGAGTTTGTTGGGAGTTTGTTGGGAGTTCGTTGGGAGTTCGTTAGCACTGAATTGGGAGAAACTTGGGAGCTGGATTGGGAGCGGAGAGCTCACGCAGGGTCGGTCTCATCGGTTCAACAATGACGCAGTCGGTCAGGAAACCACCTCGGCCGCGCTCGCGCGTCGCTGTGTCCACCGCCGGCAAAATCGCGCGACGTTCTTTGGCCGCCCCGGCTACGAGCGCACGCCGAACATCAACAAATGCGTCCATTGCCGGCGCAGCGGCGGCAGCAGATCGAGCGCGCCCAGGGCCGCGCCGCGCGCCGCGACGAGCGGCGTCAGACGGCTCGCAAAGACAGCGGGCAACCAGCGCGTCACGCTACCGATCGCGGCGCGGTCGCGCACGCGTCGCTGCGCGTAGCGTGCGAGCGCAGCCGGAACACCGGCACAGAATTGTTCATCGCCTGCCGCTTCCGGAATCGTTGCCGGCGCGTCCGCCGGCGTTGCGCGTCCTGCCCGCGCCGCCGCCAGACATTCGCCCAATACCGCCACATCACGCACGCCGAGATTGAAGCCCTGGCCCGCGACCGGATGCAAGGTCTGCGCCGCGTTGCCGAGCCAGACCTGGCGAAATGCATGTACGCGCGCACGCGCTTGTGCCGGCAACAGCACCACGCGCTTGCCAGGCCCGGCAAACTGGTTAATGTCGGTACCCTTGATGTTCTGATACTGTACCAGGAGTACCCTGGGCTTTTCCCACTCGCCATTCGACCCGAATTTGACCTTGCCAACAATGGTGTCGAACGTCTGGGTGCGGATGTACTCGCCCACGGCCTTCTGCTCCGTGCTCTTGGCGCCTTCGATGGCCTGGCCCAGCACCTGCATCATGGCATAGGCCCACGGCGGCAGGTAGTGGCCCAGGGGATCTACGCCCTGCTTCTCCGCCTGCGCCTGGTACTTCTTCAAGAACTCATTAATGCCGGGGAAATTCAGCGTGGGCTCGGGGACCCAGTAGTCGTAGTTCACCAGACCGTTCAGCTTGGGGCCGAGCTTGGTCTGGAAGGCCGCAAACTGCAGGCCGACCATGCCGCCTCCAAACAGTTTCGGCTGCAGGCCGACCTCATGCGCCGCCAGCACTATGCCCACCGAATCCGGTGGATACGAGGCCACAAACACCACATCAGGGTTAGTGGCCTTGA
>Ga0137409_10004073_pt1 | contig 15437 bp, 10 predicted proteins | sample CZODoug1_16funga_FD_122059 | JGI IMG/M metagenome (GOLD analysis project Ga0137409, IMG submission 122059) | Vadose zone soil fungal communities from Angelo Coast Range Reserve, California, USA - CZODoug1_16fungal (Hybrid Assembly) | ecosystem: Environmental > Terrestrial > Soil > Vadose zone... | reverse complement strand
ACGACCTGGGATGGTTACGTCGAGGCTTTCGCTCTCGGTGCGCGCGGTTTCGATGCTGTCTTTCAGGAAAGCTTCAGCTTCCTCGAGCGCTTGAACGATTCGGCTTTCGGTTTGCTGAACCAGCTGGCCAAACGCAGCGCGGTCTTCGGGCGCGACCCCGCCGATCAATTTCTTGCAAGCCGCGAGGGCGCTCTTCTTGCCCGAATGCCGCGTCCGCAGTTCCGCCAACGAACGCAGTTCATCTTCCGCTGCTTTCAAGCTGAGGCCCGGACGCTCAACAGAATCGACGGTAAAGCGGGCAAAGCGCTCGAAATCTGATTCGAACGCTTTGCGGGCGGCCTCAACCTGTTGCGCAGGATCTTTCTCGCTTTCGATCATTCAATAACTCGCGTCCGGCTGATTAGGGTTTTCTCTTCACGGCGGCCCACTTCCCGGTCATCTGACCGCTCAAATCGAAATCACCTACCAGCTTTCCATCAATGATCGTGGCGACCATTCCGATCTGGCCGTTCGCGGAATCAAGCACGAAAACCAACTTGCCGTCCTTCCAGCTTCCGGTCGTTATCGGTGACGTGCCCAAATCCGAGCTGCTCGCGCCGGTGACCTTTTCGCCGTCAACTTTCAGAGTCAGCAAAAACGGGAACGGCTGGCCATTCGCGTCGGCCGTGCCATCCCACTGCCCGGAAATATCGTCCCTGGCGACTACTTTGGACAGCTCGATGCTTCCGGTCTCTCCGTGAGCGGACAACTCTCCGACAAGCTTGCCATCCTTTTGCCGCACCGCGAGCTTGCCCGACGTCTCTTTGCCCTGAAGTTCCAGGGACAAGAGCCCGTCGACTAACTGACCTTTGATCACTTCGTACACGTTTGCGGACGTCGTGATGCGGCCAGAGAATTTGCCACCTTCGTCCACGAGATCCAGGGTCAACTTGACGTCGCCGCTGGGGGCCTTGGCAGTGCCCTCGTACTTTCCAGTCAATGAAGTCGTGCTCTGCCCCGGAGCGAGCGCTGGAACGAGCAAAAGAGTCAGCACCAGAACTTGCAAGCTCAAAAATGGTTTATTCACAAACTTCAAATCTTTCATGGTCACTCCTCAATCCAAACCTTTGCCGAGATCATCGACTAAGCCGCTGCCTGTGCCTGCGGTTTGTTCTCTAAAGCCGTCTTCGCAGAAGTAGCAAGTTCGGCGAAAGCCTCCGGCTGTTTCGCGGCAAAGTCCGCGAGAATCTTGCGATCGAGTTCAATTCCCGCCAGCTTCAATCCGTGCATGAACTGCGAATAGTTCAAGCCGTTGAGGCGCGCCGCCGCGCCGATCCTAACGATCCAGAGCGAGCGAAAATCCCGCTTCTTCAATTTTCGTCCGGTATAGGCGAAGTTCAGTCCCCGCTCGACCGATTCCTTTGCTGAACGATAAAGCTTTGACTTGGTACCGCGATAACCCTTCGCTAACTTAAGAATCTTCTTGCGCCGCTCCAGGCGCTTATTTCCACGTTTTGCTCTTGGCATGATTCCTCTCCTTAAACTGTCCGACAAACGTCAGTTTGTCGTTCTTCAACGTCTCTTCCCCGCTGTCCTGTTGGGGGGCTGCTCAGACGACAAACTAAAGTTTGTCGGACATTAATCTCTTAGTCTCTTCCATACGGCAGCATGCGTTCGACGCGCTTCTGGTCGCCATCAGCGACGAGGGCGTCGATATCCAGGAGACGTTTCCGCTTATTTGTTTTCTTGGTCAAGATGTGGCGCGCATGCGAATGCCCGCGCTTGATCTTGCCGCTGGCCGTCAAGCGAAAACGCTTCGCGGCGCCCTTATGTGTCTTTAGTTTTGGCATGATTGCTCCCTTTCAAATCTGAAACTCTGAAATCTTAAATCTCGAATTTGGAATCTCGAATTCTTCTGCGTTCGCCGGCAACCTGCACCACCGAACCCGATGACCGTTTACCAGCTCAAGCAGGCGGCTTCTCATCCGCAGCGGCCGGTGCAGGCGGTCCGGACTGGCCGCCGCCATCATTTTTCGGCGCCGCGGGCCGCTCTGACTTGGCCCCGCCCTTATGTCTCTTCGGTCCAAAGAAAATGAACATCTGGTTGCCTTCCATCCGGGGTCGCATCTCGACCTCACTGATGTCCGCCAGGTCTTTCTCCAGTTTGTCCAGGATGCGCGCGCCCAGCTCGCGGTGCGTCATCTCGCGGCCACGGAACCAGATCGTCGCCTTAACCTTGTCGCCTTCCTGCAGCCACTGGCGCGCGTGTTTCATGCGATAGCTGTAATCGTGCTCGTCGGTGCCGGGGCGAAACTTAACTTCCTTGACGACGATGACCACCTGCTTCTTCTTGGCCTCGTTCGCCTTCTTTTTGGCCAGGTATTGAAATCTGCCAAAGTCGATGATCTTGCACACCGGCGGCTCGGCATTCGGCGCGACCTCAACCAGATCCATGCCCTTCTCCCGGGCAACCCGGATGGCGTCACGTGTGTCCATGACCCCGAACTCTTCACCGTCTTCGGCAACCACGCGCACCTGCGGCACGCGTATCCGTTCGTTAATGCGCGTGACCGGCGCGCGCCTGAAATCAGGACGACCACGGCCTCGGTAACCTGTAGCTATTTCTGCACCTCCATCGTTAGGAGTCTCAGGCTTCAAGTTTCAGGTTTCAGGTTCGGTTAGCGAACTTGAAACTTGAAATCTTGAACCTGAAACTATGTGTTGGTAATTGCGCGACTCTCGACCAGCCGCCGCGCCATCTCCTTGAAATCATCAAGCGACATCGCGCCGATGTCGCCTTTAGTTCGTTCGCGCACCGCGACCTTGTCTTCCTCTACCTCGCGGTCGCCGAGCACCAGCATGAACGGAACTTTCTGCATCTGCGCGTCGCGAATCTTCGCGCCAATCTTGTCGCTGCGCACGTTCACTTCAACCCGCAAACCCGCTCCGCGCAGTTCCTGTCCAGTCTGCTCAGCATATTCATTAATGCGATCCGTGATTGGCAGCACCGCAACCTGGACCGGCGCCAGCCACAGCGGAAACGCCCCGGCGTAATGCTCGATTAGCACGCCGAAGAATCTTTCGATCGATCCGAACAGCGCGCGATGGACCATCACCGGTCGATGGGGCTTGTTGTCTTCGCCGATGTATTCAAGCTCAAACCGTTCCGGCAGGTTGAAGTCCCACTGCACGGTTCCGAGCTGCCACAAACGCCCAATCGCATCTTCAATCTTGAAATCGACCTTAGGCCCGTAAAACGCGGCCTCGCCTTCCATGCGCTGGTAATCAATGCCGCGCGCATCCAGCGCCGCCGCCAGCGCGCCCTCAGCCTTCGCCCAATCTTCTTCTGCGCCGAGATAGAGCTTGCTGGTGTCGCTCCCTTTCACTGACAACTCGAACTTGATCTTCTCAAAGCCGAACGTCGTCAGAACCTGGTAAGCGAAATCCACACAGTCATCAATCTCCAAGCGGATCTGTTCCGGCGTGCAGAAGAGATGCGCATCATCGACGGTGAAGCCCCGCACGCGCATCAAGCCGTGCAAGGTGCCCGACAACTCAGCGCGATAGACGGTGCCCATCTCGGCGTAGCGCTGTGGCAAATCACGATACGATCGCTGCTGCGATTTGTATATGCCGATGTGCATCGGGCAGTTCATCGGCTTCAGACGAAACTCGGTCTCTTCGAGTTTGGTCGGCGCAAACATCGAATCGCCATAGTTCTGCTCGTGTCCGCTCAACTGCCAAAGCTCGCGCTTGGCGATGTGCGGCGTGTAAACAAAACTGTAATTGCGCTTGACCAGTTCTTCGCGCAAGTAATCGTCCATCTGCTGGCGCACAATGCCGCCCTTCGGATGCCAGAAGACGAGACCTTGCCCGTACTCTTCCTGAATCGAGAACAGATCGAGTTCACGACCCAGCCGCCGATGATCGCGCTTCTCAGCCTCTTCTCTTTGCTTGAGCCATGAGTCGAGCTCTTCCGGCTTGAAGAACGCGGTGCCGTAGATACGTTGCATCTGCGGCCGCTCGGCGTCGCCTTTCCAGTAAGCACCGGCCAGCGACAAAAGCTTGAATGCGCGCAGGCGGTTCGTGTTCGGCACGTGCGGCCCCAGACAGAAGTCAATGAACGGCGAACCGTCGATGTAATAGACACTGACAATCTCGCCGGCTTTTTCGTCGATCAATTCACACTTCAAAGGCTCTTCACGTGCGGCGAAGATGCGCATCGCCTCGGCCTTTGAAATCTCGTCGCGTCGATAAGGCATGTTGCGCTTGGCAATGTCGCGCATCTTCTTCTCGATCAAGGGAAGATCGGCTTCAGTCAAAGCTCTGGGAGCAATCACGTCGTAGAAAAAGCCGTATCGCGGATCTTCCAATAAAGATGGGCCGATGCCCAGCTTCGTACCGGGAAACAAATCGAGCACGGCCGCGGCCAAGAGGTGCGCGGTGGAGTGACGGAGCACCTCGAGCCCGGCCAGCGTCTGCGGCAGCACGGGTTCGATCTTGATCGCATCGCCATTCGCGGGCGCATCCAGCGTATACGCCAGATCGACTTCGCGGCCGTTGACGCGCGCGGCCAGGGCCTGCTTCGCCGCGTCGCGGTCCAGCTTCTTCAAAGCTTCCGCGACCGTGACAGAGGCCGGCACTTGAACCACAGGACCGTCCTTAAGTTGTACGTTGAGGTCGCTCATCTCTTAACTGGCCTATGGAGTCAGTACCGGGAGCGGTAGCGACCGGGTCGCAGGCCTGTCACCTCGAGTACCGAGGTTGATTGAGACCCGGTCGCTACCGCTCCCGGTACTGACCTCGAGGGCCTCAGGCCGCAAAGCCGCACCGCGAGCCCAACCAAGGCTCCTTCTCATCACGATTTACGATTCACTATTTGCTAATACCAAACGATCGGATTCGATAGGAGCGCCTTCGCCGCCGGTCCCGACTTGTCGGGACTCAGGCAATCAAAATGTGAACCGCGTGTGCGTTCGCTTCATGACGAAGGTCTTCCGGAGCATCCTATCAAAATTTCGAAGCTTGACTGACTTGCCGCAAGTCCATCAAAGCTGTACCAACAACGAAGCGAAATCTTAGCAGAGCAGCTTGTGCGCACGCAAGGCATGCGGTCCGCGCGGCGTGTCTTAGTCTGGCTCGTGTTTTTTCCTGTTGGGACAAGAACGATCCACGAAATCACAGGAACCTGCCCGAACAATACGCTTCGTGTTTTTTCGTGGATCGTTTTGCCTGACTGCCCAATCTCTCAGAAATGGGACACCTGGGCGGCCTTTTCCCGCCCGTTGCCTGCTCTTTGCTTGAGCCAAACCGACAGTTCTGCGTTAGTATAGCCGCCGCAATTCAGTCCGCAGTCCCCATCGGAGAAGAATATGAAGCCAGCCAAAAGGTCGATCGCCGCAGGCCTAATCACCGCGCTCCTCTTAACCGGATGTCTTTCGCTTGAGAGCATGGCGCAAACCTCATCAAAGGCCACGCGCACAAAAACACCCAGCGCGTCCGGGACTCCGGACGCAAGCGAAGCCGGGACGCCCGAGAGCGAGATGCGCGCGATCATCGAATACTACGTGGTCGATCGCGGGAGTCTCGCCCGTTCGTATCCGGTGGCCAGTTCGCCGGCGCGTCGTGATCGGTTTCGAAAATTCTACTCAGACGCGCTGGAGCGAATCCAGAAACTGGATTTCGATTCGATGAGTCAGGAAGGCAAAGTCGATTATGTGCTTTTCAAAAACCATCTTGAGCACGAGCTGCGTCAACTGGATATCGAAGAGAAGCAACTCGCCGAAATTCAACCGTTGATTCCTTTCGCCAGGACTATCGTTGATTTGGAAGAGGCGCGGCGGCGGATGGAGCCGATCGATTCCGCAAAAGCTGCCGCCACGCTCACGAATCTTAAGAAGCAAATCGACGACACGCGCCGGGGCGTTGATGCTGGCCTGAGAGGCGGCGACGCCGGCGAAGCAATCAAGGCCAAAAAGACCGTGGCGTTTCGCGCCGCGGGCGCCGTGAATAATCTGCGGAACAACCTGCGCAACTGGTACACGTTCTACAACGGTTACGATCCGGTGTTCACCTGGTGGAATGAAGAGCCGTACAAGTCGCTCGACGAATCGCTCAATACCTACGCGACTTTTCTCAGCGAGCGCGTTGTCGGATTGAGAACCGCAACCACGCAAGGTCAAGCAGGCGGACAGCGACCCGGCGTTGGAGGTCCCGGCGCCGGTGGTGGCGGCGGTGGTCAGGGCGGTGGTGGCTTTCAACGTCCCGGCGCAGCGACCGCGCGGCCCGGCGATGCCAGCGACATCGTCGGCGATCCCATCGGCCGCGAAGCGCTGCTCAGCGAACTGCAATCCGAAATGATTCCCTACACGCCGGAGGAATTAATCGCGCTGGCCAACAAAGAAATGGCGTGGTGCGAAGCCGAAATGAAGAAGGCTTCGAACGACCTCGGTTACGGAGACGATTGGAAAAAAGCTTTGGAGCACGTCAAGAACCAGTACGTCGAGCCGGGCAAGCAGCCCGAGATGATTCGCGATCTCGCGCTGGAAGCAATCAAGTTTGTCGACGATCACGATCTCGTTACCGTGCCGCAACTCGCGCGCGATACCTGGCGGATGGAGATGATGACGCCGGAACGGCAGCTGGTCAGCCCTTTCTTTCTGGGCGGCGAAACCATCCTGGTTTCTTTTCCGACAAACACGATGTCGCACGAACAGAAGATGATGAGCATGCGCGGCAATAACCCGCACTTCTCGCGCGCGACCGTGCATCACGAATTGATTCCGGGCCATCACCTGCAGGGTTTCATGACGGCGCGCTACAAGCCCTATCGCGGGTTGTTCGCCACGCCGTTCTGGGGCGAAGGCTGGTCGCTTTACTGGGAACTGTTGCTCTGGGATATGAAGTTCCCGAAGACTCCCGAAGACCGCATCGGATTCCTCTTCTGGCGCAGCCACCGCTGCGCGCGCATCATCTTCTCGCTCAGTTTTCATCTGGAGAAGATGACGCCGCAGGAGTGCATCGATCTGCTGGTCAACCGCGTCGGGCACGAAGTGGACAACGCGACGGCTGAAGTGCGGCGCTCTTTCGCGGGAAGTTATGGGCCGCTCTATCAGGCGGCGTACCTGCTCGGCGGTCTGCAAATCTACTCGCTCCATAAAGAGCTTGTGGATTCGGGGAAGATGACCAATCGGGTCTTCCACGACTCGATCCTCAAAGAGAACCGCATCCCGATCGAGATGGTCCGCGCGCTGCTCACTAAACAGAAGCTGACGCGCGATTACGCGTCGAACTGGAAATTTTACGGGCCGATCCCGGATCAGTACCGCGAGCGATAGCGACCCGGCTATTCCAAAAAATCAGATAAATGCAGAAAAATGGAGAACCGGCCCTGGTCACATCCCGGTAAGTGGAGTGTTTACACCACGCAACAGATCAGTCGATATGGCATAGTTGTTGTGTCTGATTGTCTCTCACATTTGTACGGCGATTTATAAAAGCCTCCTCCTCCCATTTAGGCGGTGGCAAACAAGGTTTAGTACCTCATCTAGGCATCATCTACAGTCACATTCAGTTCTATCGAGTAGAAGACAGTAATTGCCGTTGCTTCTCCGCTCGACCCTTTTGTCATCCCACGAGGAGGAACTCACCATGAATCGCATCATATTCAGGCTTCTCATGCTGCTTGCCGTTATGGTGGCGAGCAGCGTCGTGGCTTTCAGCCAAGGCATCACTACCACCTCTCTCTCCGGCGCGGTGATTGACCCCACGGGTTCAGTCATACAAGGCGCGGATATTATCGTTAAAGAAGAAACCACCGGGGCCGAGTTTCGGACGGTTTCGGCGGGTAACGGCGCCTTCAGCGTGCCGGCCTTAACCGCCGGCGTTTATTCGGTGACGGTATCAGCCAGAGGCTTCAAACAAGTCGTCATAAAAGGGGTCAAGATTGACACTGGTATTCCGGCGAGCGTTAATGCGACGCTCGAAGTCGGAGCCACGACCGATACGGTGGTAGTTCAAGGCGGCGCCGAGGTGATGCAAACGCAGTCGGCGAGCATCAGCACATCGATCACTGGCCGCCAGATTACTGACTTGCCCTTCACCTCGCGCAATGTAACCGACCTGCTTCTATACCTGCCGGGCACGACCACGCCGGGGCGTCCGCGCTCTTCGACATTCAACGGGCTGCCGCAAGGCGCAATCAACATGACGCTGGACGGCGTCAGCATTCAGGATAACGGAGCCAGAAATGGCGACGGTTTCTACACTAACATCTATCCCAGGGTTGACGCCGTTGAAGAGGTGACCCTCTCGACCGCCACACCGGGCGCCGAGAGCGGTGGCGAGGGCGCGATTCAAATCAAAATGGTGACCCGCCAGGGCACCAACGCATATCACGGCAGCCTTTACGAATACCACCGCAATAAAGCGCTCGACGCCAACTACTGGTTCAACAACCGCAACTTCAAGCCCGGACCGAATGACGATCCGCTGACCTTCAAGGCGGACCGCGACCTGATGATCCTCAATCAATTCGGCGGGAGCTTCGGTGGGCCGATCAAAATACCGAAACTCTACGACGGCCATGACAAAGCTTTCTTCTTCGTCAACTATGAGCAATTCCGTCTGGCCACGTCTCAGGCCCAAAACCGAACCATTTTGAGTCCGCTGGCCCAGCAGGGCATCTTTCAGTACAACACCGATTCCGGCGTGCGGCAGGTGGATTTGCTGAAGCTGGCGAGGGATGCGAACAAGGGCTTCACTTCGACAATTGACCCGACCATAGGGAAATTGCTGGCCGACATCCGCAGCGCGGCGACGACGCGGGGCGGCATCCAGCCGTCGAGCGACCCGAGTTTACAGAGCTACTCCTTCAGCCCCAGCGAGGGCGGCGAGATTCGCATCTTCCCGACCATCCGTCTGGACTTCAATCTTTCGAGCAAGCATCACCTGGAGGAGATCTGGAATATCCAGAGCCACCACACATTGGTTGATTTTCTCAACAACGGCGCGCCGGCCTTCCCCGGGTTCCCCAATATCGGCAGCCAGAAGTCGAGCCGGTTTACGAACTCCATCGGGTTGCGTTCGACTTTGACCCCAACCCTGGTGAACGAAGCGCGCTTCGGGCTGACCGGCGGCACCGTGGTCTTCAACGGCGAGAATTCGCTTGACTCTTTCACCGGGCCGGTGGCCAATCAGACCGGCTTAAACCTCAATTTGAATAGCGCGTTGAATAACGTGGCGCTAGGCATCACCAACGCCACGGTCAACACCGCCTCCACGCGCCGCAATTCACCGACCTGGAATTTCAATGACACGCTGAACTGGTCGCGCGGCGCGCACACTTTCAGTTTTGGCGGCAGCTTCTTCCAGGGAAATTATTTCACCACCGGGACTAACTTTGTCCCGACCATCAACTTCGGCGTGGACTCGACTGACCTGGCGAGCGCCCTTTTCAATACATCCAGTAGAGCGGCAAAGTTCGCCGGAATTGGCGACAATGACTTCAACCGCGCCCAACTCCTTTACGCATTGCTGGTCGGCAGTATCACGTCCATCAACGCCAATGCAGGTCTCGATGAGAAGACTGGCAAGTATGTTTACCTCAATCAGAGTACAGTGCGCGCCCGGAATCGTGAGATAGGATTTTTCGCGCAGGATGTCTGGCGCATGCGTCCGAATCTGACGGTCAATGGCGGTTTGCGTTGGGAAATTCAATTCCCGGTGACCTCGCTGAACGACAGCTTGACCAATCCTACGCTGGACGGGCTGTATGGCGTTTCCGGCCCCGGCAACATCTTTAACCCAGTCGTTCCTACTCCTATCCCCAGCGCCACTCAGTTTTTCCAGTTCAAACAAGGGGCTACCGCCTATAACACTGACCGGAACAATTTCGCGCCGAGCCTGGGTTTTGCCTGGACGCCAAATTGGAAGGAAGGAATGTTGGGCCGTATTTTCGGCGGCGGCGGACAGACAGTTTTACGCGGCGGTTTCTCTATCGCCTTCAACCGCGATGGCATCAACACCCTGATCGGCACAATCAGCGGCAATACAGGCGGCAGCATCTCAGTCAACCGCAACCCCACCACCGGAAACCTGGGAACGCTGCCTCTGTTGTTGAGGGATAGCAGCCGGCTCGGCTCGCCTCCCTTCACGGACACGCCAGTCTATCCACTCACTGGGGCGATCACGAATGGGGCCAGCACATATGATCCCAATCTGAAGACGCCATACATCATGTCCTGGACTTTCGGGCTTCAGCGGGAGATCACGAAGGACATGGCTATTGAAGTCCGCTACGTTGGCAATCGCGCCCTCGATTTCAGACAGAGCTTCAACATCAATGAAGTTAACATCGTCGAGAACAAGTTCCTCGACGAATTCAAACTGGCGCAGGCAAACTTGCAGGCTAACATTAAGGCGAAACGCTGTCTGCCTGGGGAGACAACCCAGGGCTGCGAGAATAATTTTCGCTACTTCGGGTCTGGTACCGGCACCTCGCCTTTGCCAATCATATTGGCCTACTTCAGCGGGAATGTAGACCCAAATGACAAAGCCAAATACACCTCTTCCAATTTCACCGGTAGCGCCTTCGTCAACCCGTTGGCGTTGAATATCCCCAACCCTGTCGGCTTCGCTACCAGTCTCTATAGCAATGCCACACGCCTCACCAATGCTTCGAAGACGACCTTGCCGGTCAACCTCTTCCTGGCTAATCCGGGTTTGCAAGGGACCGTGTCTTTCCTGGGCAATGGTGGTCACTCCTACTATGACTCCGGTGTGGTCGAACTGCGTCGCCGTTTGTCGAAGGGCTTGTTGGTTCAAGGCAGCTATACCTTCGCGCATGGCTTTAACATGACCACCCCATCGTTGCGCACAGGCTATTACAAGAGCGCCAACCCGCTGGTCATCACGCATGCCTTCAAAGCCGATTGGGTTTACGATCTGCCGTTTGGTCACGGACGGGCGCTGCTCGGCAATGTCAATGGCCCGATCGGCAAGGCGCTAGAGGGATGGGCCTTCCAGGGCACGGCCCGCATTCAGAGCGGCTCTCCCTTCAACATCAACGGCGTTCGATTGATCGGGATGACGCGCAAGGAACTCCAAAACTCCTTGAAGGTGCGCTTCGACGATGCGAAAGGGATAGCCTATTATCTGCCGCAGGACATCATCGACAACACGATCAAAGCCTTCAATGCGAGCGCCACTTCCGCCAACGGCTATAGCGACCGTGGAGCGCCGACGGGTCGCTACCTCGCGCCGGCTAATAGCGCAAGTTGCATTGAGGTTTATGCGGGGCAGTGCGGTTTCCCGACTATCTTTCTCTATGGGCCAATGTTCACGCGATTCGATCTGAACCTGACCAAGAAGACGAAGATCACCGAGCGGGTCAATATCGAATTCCGCGCGGATTTTCTGAATGCCTTCAATTACGTTAACTTCAGCGTCGTCAGTCCAAACAACGCGGCGTCGACGATTGGCGGACTGAGCAGCGACGATTTTGGCAAGATAACGCAAGCCTATCGTGACGTCTCAACGACAAACGATCCGGGCGGACGCATGATTCAATTCGCCTTGCGGCTTAACTTCTAAGACGTACAGATAGTCAAACCGCAAAGGACGCAGAGGGCCGCAGAGAACGATCAAGGCTGATCTTTCCCTGCGTATCTCTGCGTCCTTGGCTTCGACCTGAATCCGCTGGCAATAGGCCGCGTCGTCGTTGGTCGCGCCAATGCGCCCCTGGTTACGGATCGTTATGATGGCTCAGATAGACGATTCCCTCGTAGTCATCGAGGCCAAAGCGCAGCCGTTGCAGAAACCCCTGCCTGCCCAGCAGATTGCGCGGGATGCGCTGGTAATCAGGAAAGTAGACGAACATATCCAGCGCCAGATCGCCGATCGTCACTGTCGCCTCGTGCCCGTAAACTCTGATGATCGTCCCCATCGCGCTGACGTAGTCCTCTATGCCGTCTTCCACCGTGATGCCCAGGCTTTCGGCGACTTCACGCTGAAAGACGCACAAGGTCGAACCCGTATCGATCGCCGCCGTGACAGTTTCCGTGAGACCGTTGGCGGTAATGATGACTGGCAAGGTGATCCCAGCGTCGTTGACGTCATAGGGGGAGCTGGTGACGGTAGACTATTTCATAAGACACTCTTGCGCGTCAGCCTTTCTTACTCATTCCTTGCGGGAGCGGTTCTTCGATGTAGGTCACCAGCGTTTGCGGAAAACCGGCCCTCTCCTTCGCCTCATGCACTTCGGCCGCCGTGTCACAGGCGGCGATCAGGCGGTCTTCGTAAATCGCCACCCATTTCCCGGCGTATTCGCCCCGGTGCTCGGCGAGCCACTTCATGTCCTTGTTCATGTCCCTCATCTTGACCGGCGGAGGGACGATGCGCCCCCTCTTCTTCTCGTTGAGCGACTGTTCGTAAAGCAGCGCGTCCTTGACTTTCACCCGCCGGTGATTGCCGACCAGCCGCGAGGGGATCTCGCCCCGATCGATCACCTTGACCAGATAGGCCCGCGAAACCTTGAGGTAGTCCGCAGCCTCCTGGGTGGTCATCTCCGCGTCCTTCGCCAGTACCGCGACCTCATTGCCCTTCGCCATCTCCGCGAGGATCTGTTTCAGAAGCGGCTTGAGGCTCTCGGGCAAAACAACCTTCTCCTCCGCCTGTTCGCCCCCAACCAGAGTCAAAGGCTCCTCCGAAGAGAGCAATTTATTGATGGTCCCGGTGTTTTCTGCTGCGATGTCGATTCCCGTAATCATATGCTTTCTCCTGGGCGCGGTTGTTTGAAGAGCACACTCCGAAGGATTCAAGATTGGAATTTTAGCAGATTTTGTGCGAATCGTTCTCGTCGTCCGATTCCCGAGCCATAAGCGCCCCAAGCCAAGTCTACCCAAAGCTTGGCATATTCGCAATAATCGCTGCAAACGATTTATTCGACGCTTAATGTTTATGATGGCTGTTGTGGAAAAACGCCGCAGCGCCCGAAAATAACAGAACACGCGGAACTATCGTCTTCCTTTCCGATTTAGCCGCCCCCAGCAATTATCTGCTGCCTAAGTCGGGGCGTCACCGCCCCGACTCGGCTTCAAAACCGTGCATGAGAGTTTCCAACTCACACGGCTCCTCAACGGCTTGGCGTTGTGTCACACGCGCCTCTCAAGACGTTCAATTTCTCTGGCCGTCTTTATGTCGTGGCAATGACGGTGGAGCAGTTGTAGGTTGTGTAGTCCTGACGTTCCCCCACGCTTGCGCGGGATTACGTGATCCACTTCCCACACCTCCCCTTCACGAAATCGCAGGCTGCATTCTCGGCATTTCCCTTGCTGCCTCTTGAGCAGACTGGCTACCCTTGGCGGCACTTTCGGGTGATAGCCAAGTCGCGTGCTCCAATAGAGCCAGTCCCCATCGTAAGGGCTGCGCGCTCCCGCCACCTTCACGTAACACTGGTAGTGTGTTTCTCCGTGTCGGCGCAGTTGCACGTCGCTGTGCAGTGACTGAAATCGCCAGCCTCCGCTCACGCGCCAGTATTTGCGCATGATCCAGCCTTTGCTCTTTTTCGGGTGTCGTCGTTTCGCCCAGGCGTAGAGCATCGCGAAGAGCACTGTCCCGAGTTTGTGAAAGACGGCGTGACTGGAGACATACTTGTAGTAGTTTGACCAGCCACCGATCTGCGGGTTAAGCGCCTCGATCACCTTGGCTGCTTTCTCCGCTCGGTATTGTTTCACCGTCTCTCGCAATTTCCCGGCGTGTCGTTTAACCGCCTTCGGACTTGGCTCGATTTGGGTCACGCATCCAACCGGTTGCCCGTGACCGTTTCGGTCAGAGTTATATTTCCCAGCCGGATATTGCCTGATCTGGAACCCCAGGAATTCAAAACCCCCTTCGCCTTCCGTTGTCTTCAACGTGTGGACGATTCGTGTTTTGCTCTCCTTCAGTTCCAGCCCCATCTCTTTGAGCCATTCCGTGACGATCTCTCGACTCTGCTCGACCACTGCTCGTTCTTCGTGCAAGACCACGAAGTCATCAGCGTATCGCACCACCTTCGGCGGGTTGAATCCCCGCCGCTTTGGGAACTTTTCGCTGATCACCGTCTCCAGCCCGTGTAATGCGATGTTGGCTAGTAACGGCGAGGCCACTCCGCCTTGCGGCGTTCCCGCCGTGGACGGAAATAATTCTTCGCCGTCCATCACACCGGCTTCCAGCCACCCCTTGATACATCGGCGCAGCTTAGGACTGGTGTTAATCTTTGCCAACAGCGCCGTTCGATCAATCTGATCGAAGCATTTGGAGATATCCGCGTCCAGAACCCATTTGGGCTTCTGGTTGATCCCTCCATAAATCGCTTTGATCGCATCGTGGGCGCTTCGTCCGGGTCGGAAGCCATAGCTGTTTGGTTCAAAACGCGCTTCCCATTCCGGTTCCAGCGCCGCTTTGACCAGAGCTTGGCGTGCCCTGTCGCCCATCACGGGTATTCCCAATGGCCTTAATTCTTCGCTATTGGCCTTCGGTATCCGGATTCTTCTCACCGGTTGCGCCTGATCATCTATCTTCAGGTGCTCGGCCAGTAGAAGTCTCTCTCTCGGGGTCAATGACTTGACCCCATCCACACCCGCCGTTTTCTTGCCGCAGTTGTCCTGGGTTACTCGTCTCACGGCCAGATAACGTCCTGACCGTGAGTTGACCAGCAACCTTTGGAGTCCGTGTACGCGGCCCGCATCGCCACGACGCGAGGCTTGATAGATGCGCTTTTGGAGCTTAAACACCCGTTTCTCGGTTTCTCGCCAAGTCTCGGGGTTCCATCCATACATCGGTTTTCTAACCGTGCTCATAGCTTCTGCACTCTTAATCTCACCTCTATCATCCAGGCTATCGTGTCTGCGTCAGCCTATCCTGTGGCTTTCCCACAGGCTTTTGCTTCTCAGACAATCCCACTCCCCGGTAGCATGCGGTTGACACCTACTCCACGCTTGTGAAGAGCCCCGGTTCGTTTCACCGTTCCTGAGCTTCGTTTGGCGTTGCACTTAGGATCTCACTATTCGCCGGGTTACTTTTGGAATGCATCCCGGATCAGGAATGGAGCTGTCCGGCCTTTCACCGTGTCCATTTTGGACCCAGCCGATAACCCACGTAGGCTGGTAGCACGTGACGACGATTCAGACGTGAGTTCGTCTCCTATCCATATGCAACTCTGCTCGACGGGATTCCCCGTTGGGTTCGAAGTTACCGCCTTTCATTCCCGCTTCACGGATTGATGGTCAGTCGCTACCGTGGGGAAAGCGCATCACCTCTGCATTTGAGGGGCAGGAATCACACCTGTACGAAGTTCAAGTTATCAAAGACCTCTCGGTCTTCGTCCTCCATCCCTGACTACGAGAGTCATTTCGGAGGAACGGGTCACAGCCACTCTCCATGCAACACAAATCCCGCCCAGAAGTAGGGAGACGCCCAGC
>Ga0137409_10004072_pt1 | contig 15437 bp, 13 predicted proteins | sample CZODoug1_16funga_FD_122059 | JGI IMG/M metagenome (GOLD analysis project Ga0137409, IMG submission 122059) | Vadose zone soil fungal communities from Angelo Coast Range Reserve, California, USA - CZODoug1_16fungal (Hybrid Assembly) | ecosystem: Environmental > Terrestrial > Soil > Vadose zone... | reverse complement strand
CCGGTCGGCAGGTGGGTGACGCGGATCGCGGACTCGGTCTTGTTGACGTGCTGGCCGCCGGCGCCCGAGGCGCGGAACGTGTCGATGCGCAGCTCCGCGGGATTCAGCACCACGTCGGCGATCTCGTCGACCTCCGGCATCACCGCCACGGTGCAGGCGGAAGTGTGGATGCGACCCTGGGTCTCGGTCACCGGCACGCGCTGCACGCGGTGGCCGCCGGATTCGAACTTGAGCCGGGAATAGGCGCCCTGTCCCACGATCTTGGCGATGATTTCCTTGTAGCCGCCCAGGTCCGAGGGACTCTGCGAGATCACCTCGACCTGCCAGCGGTTGCGCTCGGCGTAGCGCGAATACATGCGGAACAACTCACCGGCAAAGAGGGCCGACTCGTCGCCACCGGTGCCGGCGCGAAGTTCCAGGAAGATGTTGCGGTCGTCGTTGGGGTCCTTCGGCAGCAGCTTCTTCTGCAGGTCCTGCTCGATTCCGGCGAGCCGCTCGCGCGTCTGTTTGATCTCGGACTCGGCGAAGTCGCGCATCGCGGGGTCCCCGCTCATTTCCTGCGCCGCCTGGAGGTCCCCTTCGCCCTTCACGTACCGCTGGTAGAGCTCGACCACCGGCGTGATCTCGGCATGCTCGCGCGTCAGTCTGCGGTACTGGTCGAGATCGGCGGTCGCGCCTTCGGACGCGAGCAGGCGGTTGATTTCCTCCAGCCGGCGCGTGAGCTGCCCGAGCTTCGCTGCAATACTCGGTTTCATCGACGGAGGCGGGAAACCGGGTGCGGCGCGCGATGCTCGGCAGAGCCCGTAACATGATAAAAGGCGCGTGCGGTGCGAGCCAGAATTGGCAATGGCGCGAAGCGAGGCGCAGCCAATATGTCGATATTGGCAAGCCGAGCGACAAAGCCAGTGCCGATTCTGGCCGCAACCCCTTGCGGGCTGGCGCGGTTTTGGCTCATGGCTTCGCTCTCAGTTTTTTCCGAGCAAGGACCAGGCGGTGAACCCTCTGCCCATAAAGCCAAAACCGTGACAGCGCAGCGTGCGTTTCATTATGTTACGGGCTCTTATTCCGGCCGCGGCACCTGGTAGAGGCGGGCCAGCAACTGCGCCAGCTGTTCGCGATCCTCGTCCTGGGCGTGGGACAGCGCGTGCGTCGGGGCGTGCAGCAGCTTCGCGGCCAGCGCATGCGACAGCTGCTCCATCACCACCTGGGGATCATCGCCTTTCGCCAGACGTCGCAGCGCGCGCTCCATCTCGTGGCGGCGCGCCCGCTCGGCCGAGTCGCGCAGCGCGCGTATCGCCGGCACCAGCTCCCGGTTGCCAACCCAGCGCATGAAGTCGGTGACCTGGTTTTCGATGATTACCTCGGCCTGCGCCACCGCGTTGCTGCGCACGTCCATGCCTTCGCGCGCGATCTTGCCGAGATCGTCCACGGTGTAAAGGAAGACGTCGTCCAGCGCGCCCACCTCGCCCTCCACGTCGCGCGGCACGGCAAGATCGTACATCAGCATCGGGCGGTGCTTGCGCGCACGCAGCGCGCTCTCCGTGAGCCCCTTGCCGATGATCGGCAGCGTGCTCGCGGTGCAGCTCACCACGATGTCGTGTGACGCCAGCTGCGAGGACAACTCGTTCAGCGTGATGGCGCGGCCGAGGAAACGGTCGGCGAGGCCCTGCGCGCGCTCGAGCGTGCGGTTGGCGAAGGTCATGCGCTTCGGGTGCTGGGCGGCGAAATGGGTCGCCGTCAGCTCGATCATCTCGCCCGCGCCGACGAACAGCACGTTCTGCTCGGAGATCGAGGGATAAATGCGCTGCGCGAGTCCGACGGCGGCGGCGGCCATCGAAACCGTGGCGGCGCCGATCTCGGTTTCGGTGCGCACCGTCTTCGCCACCGCAAAGGTGCGTTGAAAAAGCTTGTTCAAAAGCAGGCCCAGCGTGCCCGCCGCCTGGGCCGTCCGCACCGCCTGCTTGAACTGTCCCAGGATTTGCGGCTCGCCCAGCACCATCGAATCGAGACCGCTCGCCACCCGGAAGGCGTGCTTCACCGCCTTTTCCTGCGGCAGCTGGTAGATGTATTGCTCGATCTGGTGGGACTTGAGGTGGTGATAGCCGGCCATCCAGTCCACTGCCGCACGCGGGTCGGAGGTCGAGCAATACACCTCGGTGCGGTTGCAGGTGGAGATGATCGCCGCTTCCTTGACCGGGCGGTGGTCCACCAGCTCGCGTAGCGCGCCGATCAGGTTTTCGGCGTGAAACACCACCTGCTCGCGCACCGTGAGCGGAGCGGTCTGGTGATTGATGCCGAAGGCGAACAGCTGCATAACGTAATGAGAGAGGTAGACAAAAGGTTGATTATTATAGAACTATCCTCCGGCCCGCGGAGCAGTTTTACAGCCGGATGCTGGGGCGAGGCGGCCCTTGGAGCGGGCGAGTCTGCCGGGCGTGACGGGTGGCGGGCTTACCCCGCATCCCCCTCACTTTTTCTTGTCGCGCGCGAACAGGGCGTCGAGCTTCTTCTCGTAAGCGTGGTAGCCGAGGTAGTCGTAGAGCTCCTCGCGCGACTGCATCAGTTCGACGACGCCTTTCTGGGTGCCGGACTTGCGGACGCCTTCGTAGACTCGCAGCGCGGCCGCATTCATCGCGCGGAACGCCGAGAGCGGGTAGAGCGCCATGGCGACGTTGGCGCCGCGCAGCTCCTCGACCGTGAACAGCGGCGTCTGTCCGAATTCGGTGATGTTGGCGAGAATCGGTACCTTCACCGCGTCGGCGACCTTTTTATACATCGACAACTCGGTGATCGCTTCCGGGAAAATCATGTCGGCGCCGGCCTCGACGCAGGCGCCGGCACGATCGACCGCCGCTTGCAGGCCGTCCACGGCCAGCGAGTCGGTGCGCGCCATGATCACGAAATCGGGATCGGTTTTGGCGTCGGCTGCGGCCTTGATGCGATCCACCATTTCTTCCTTGCTCACGATCTCCTTGTTGGGGCGATGGCCGCAGCGCTTCTGCATCACCTGGTCTTCGATGTGCATCGCGCCCGCGCCGAATTTGATCAGCGATTTCACCGTGCGCGCGATGTTGAAGGCGCCGCCAAAGCCGGTGTCCACGTCCACCAGCAGCGGCAGATCGCACACATCAGTGATGCGGCGAACGTCGGTGAGCACGTCGTCGAGCGTGCTGATGGCGAGATCCGGTACGCCGAGCGAGCCGGCGGCAACGCCCCCGCCCGACAGATAAATCGCGCGGTAGCCGACGCGCTCGGCAAGGCGAGCGTGGTAGGCGTTGATGGTCCCCATGATCTGCAGCGGGCGCTCGGCGGCGACGGCGGCGCGAAAGCGCGCGCCGGCGGAACGGTTGCGGGTGATGGTGGTAGCGCGATCGTTCATGGCAATAACCGTGATGGAGGTTTGGAAAAAAGGCTGGGCAGCGCGCGGCAAGCTGTCTTTTTCAATGGTATCAGGATACGGCTGCGGCGGTTCATGCTTTGCTCACCGCGGATCAGATGCGGATGCCGGCGTCGCGGATAATCTTGCCCATCCGCGCCATTTCGGATTTAACGGCAGCCGCAAGCTGCTCCGGAGAGCTGCCGACGACCTCTACCCCGGCGCTGAAATAGCGCTCCCGCGCCTCGGGCGTATTGAGGAAGCGCACGCTTTCCTGGTTGAGTCGCCGGACGATTGCATCGGGCGTTCGCGCCGGCACGAACACGCCGTACATCACGCCTGATTCGTAACCCGGGAGCGCCTCCGCCACCGTGGGCAGGCCGGGCACCAGCGCGGAGGGTCGCGCGCTGGTGACAGCCAGGGCCCTCAATCGGCCCGCCTTCACGTGCGGCAGGCCGCCCGTTGCGGTCGGGAACATCACCTGTACCTGGCCGGCGATCAGATCGATCAACGCCGGCCCGCTGCCCTTGTAGGGAACGCGCACGATGTCGACGCTCGCCATCCTCTTGAACAGCTCCGGCGCGAGGTGCGGCGTGGAACCGATGGAACCGGAAGCGTAGTTGAGCTCCCCCGGCTTTGCCTTGGCCAGGGCAATCAGTTCACTGATCGATTTTGCGGCCACCGCGGGATGCACGACGACGAGGTTGGGCGTATTCGCGGCCAGCGTAACCGGCAGGAAATCCTTCACCGGGTCCCACGGCAGCTTATCGTGCAGGAACGGCGCCAGCCAGAACGAACTGCCGGTGACGAGCAACGTGTGCCCGTTGGGCGTCGCCTTGGCCACGATTTCACCGACGACGATCCCGGTCGGGCGATTCTCCACGATCACCTGCTGCCCCAGGTTGCGCGTGAGGCCTTGCGCAAGCACGCGCGAGGCGAGATCCAGCCCGCCCCCGGCTTCGGCAGTGACGATGCGTATCGGCCGATTGGGGAAATCCTGGCCGCACGCGTTGCCGGCGCCCAGCATCGTGGCGCAAACGGCCATTGATATCGAGCCAATGCGACGACGCGCCCGGCTTTCAGTCCTCGCGTATGCCGGCATCCTTGATCACCTTGGCCATCTTGGTCATGTCGGACTTGATGGCGGCCGCGAACTCTTCCGGCGTGCTGCCGACCGTCTCGACGCCCATCTTGAAAAATCGTTCTTTTACCTCTGTCGTCCTGAGATATTGCGCGCATTCCTGGTTGAGCAGGCGGACGATTGCCGGGGGAGTTTTTGACGGGGCGAAGAGGCCGTATATCGAGATCGATTCGTAACCGGGCAAGCCCGCGGAAGCCACCGTGGGCAGCCCCGGCGCCAGCACGGAAGGCTCGGCGCTGGTCACCGCCAGCGCCCGCAACCGGCCCGAGGTGAGGTGCGGCGCGACCGTGGCCGCCGTCGGGAACATCACCTGTACCTGGCCGGCCACCAGGTCGTTCAACGCGGGCGCGTTACCCTTGTACGGAACCCTGACGATATTGACGCTCGCCATGGCCTTGAACAATTCCACGGAGAGATGCGTCGCGGAACCGCTGCCGCCCGATGCGTAGTTCAACTGCCCCGGTCTGGCCTTGGCCAGCGCAATCAATTCCTTGATATTTTTCACCGGGAGCGACGGATGCACGACGACGGTGTTGGGCGAACGCGCAATCCAGGTAATCGGCGCGAAATCCTGCACCTCGTACTGGACGTTGCTGCGCAATAACGGGATGGTCCAGACATTGCCGGCGTAAAGCAGCAGGGTGTAGCCGTCCGGCGCCGCCTTCGCGGCAGTCTCCGCCGCAATCGCTCCGCCAGCGCCGCCCCGATTTTCCACGATCGCCGGTTGGCCCAGGCTGCGCGTCAGTCTTTGCGCCAGCAGCCGCGCGGCGAAATCATTGCCGCCGCCAGCCTCGGCGGTGATGATGCGTATCGGTTTGACCGGATAGTTCTGGCCGGATGCGACACCCGCGCACACCAGCCCCGCGATTGCCGCAAGCACCCACGAACCCCAACGCCGCGATGGCATGATTGCTCCTCGATAGCCGTGATTGGTTCGTTCCGCCACAAAGCGCCCTACATGTATCTCCCGCCGGCGCAGACAACGCGGTCGCCCGTGACAAAAGAGGACTCGTCGGAAGCCAGAAACAAGGCCACGTTGGCGACTTCCTGCGGCTTGCCGACGCGCTTCAGGGGCGTGCCTTCGGAATGCCCCACCGGCGTGGCGTCGGGCTTTGAGCTGACCATGCCGTGCGGCACGCCGCCGCCCTCCGGGTACCACTCGGGGTTGCGGCGCTCGGTGCCGATGAGTCCCGCGGCGAGCAGGTTGGCGCGCACACCGTAGGGCCCGAGCTCGAGCGCCAGCGCTTTGATGAGCCCGTAGAGGCCGGTCTTGGATGCGATCACGTGGGCGCGGTTCGGCTGCGACGTCAAAGACGCCATGCCGCCCACGGCGACGATGCTGCCCCCGGCGCCGCTCTTGATCCAGTGCGGCGCGAGTGCCTTGGCGAGATAAAAGGTAGAGAACAGGTTAACGGCCAGCACCTGGTTCCATTCTTCGTTGCTGATTTCCCAGAACGGTTTGTGGGGGCGGATCGCGGCCACGCTCACCAGCACGTCCACCTTGCCGAAATGATCCAGGCCCTGCTTGACCGCGCGGGTCACCGCCTCGGGATCGCCGATGTCCGCCGCTACCGGCAGCGCTTTGATCCCGCGGCTCTCGCATTCCCGCGCTGCCTTTTTCAGGTCGTCGTCCATCTTCCTCGAAATCAGGATGAGATCGGCGCCTTCGCGGGCAAACGTGAGTGCGATTTCCTTGCCGATGTTGCGGCTGGCGCCAGCGATCAGCGCGGTCTTGCCTTTGAGTCTCATCTGAATGCTCCTGATGATGCAGTTGCGCCGGGCCCCCAGTCGGAGAGGGTTGCGGCCGGTTGCCGCCGAAGCCGGCAGCCGGGCCCGGCGGCGGTCACGGGTCGGCCAAAAGTCCAGAATATGACGGCGCCGGTTATTCGCATTTACGCTAGCACAGCAGGCCCGGATTTGCCATCACCGCTCTGTGGCATAATCGCGGTTCGCTCACGATACGGACTCAGCCACCATGGCCCGCAAAACCGAAACCGAGGACAACAATCGTCTTACAGGAACCCAGAGCATCGAGCGAGCGCTGACGCTGCTGCGCGAGATCGCCGCACATAACCGCGGCGGCTCGCGCCTGCTCGACCTCGCCACGCGCACCGGGCTGCAGCGCCCGACGGTGCACCGCATGCTGAAGTGCCTGGCCACGGAAAGCATGGTGCAGCAGGACCCGGACACGCACCGCTATTTTCTAGGGCCAATGGTGTTCGAGCTGGGGCTCACCGCCACGCCGCGCTTCAACCTGCGCGAGATCTGCCACCCGGCGCTGACGCGCATCGCGGAAGCGACCGGCGACACCGTGTTCCTGACCCAGCGCAGCGGCCTCGACTCGGTGTGCCTCGACCGGCGCGAAGGCACGTTCCCGATCAAGACTTTCACGCTCGAGATCGGCATGCGCCGCCCGCTCGGGGTCGGCACCGGCTCGCTTGCTATCCTCTCCGCGTTGCCGGAAGACGAAATCCAGAAGGTCGTGGGCGCCAATTCCGGCCGCCTGCCCGAATACGGTCTCAACCCGGGCGCCCTGATCGCCCAGGTCAAGCGCTCGCAGAAGCTGGGCTACGCCATGCGCGAGGTGCCGGGGCTCGCCGGCGTGCGCTCGGTGGGCCAGGTGCTGCGCAACCAGAGCGGCATCGCGTTCGCTGCGTTGTCGGTTTCCACTATTACCAGCCGCATGAGCGAGAAGCGCGCCACCGAAGTCGCCCTGCTGCTGAAGGGCGAGTCGCGCCAGATCGAACGCCAGCTCTCCAGCGGCGCTTGATAGCGTCGGGCATCCAGCCGGAATGACCGCCGCGCTGCCGAAGAAGAATTACCAGCCGGCCGCGAAGGGGCCGCTCACCGGCGTGCGGGTGCTCGACCTCTCCCGTCTCGTCGCCGGCAACATGCTGACACAAGTCCTGGGCGATTTCGGCGCCGAGGTGATCAAAGTCGAGCCGCCGGCTGGCGACACGCTGCGCGCCTGGCAGACCAACGGCGTCCAGACCAACTGGAAGATTTACGCGCGCAACAAGAAAAGCCTGGGCCTGGAGCTGCGCAAGCCTGAAGCCCGTGAGCTGCTCGTGAAGCTCGTGCCCTCGGCCGCCATGCTGGTCGAGAGTTTCCGTCCCGGCACGCTCGAGAAGATGGGGCTTGCGCCCAAGGCACTGCTCAAAGTCAATCCGAAGCTGGTGATCGTGCGCATTTCCGGCTGGGGCCAGGACGGCCCGTACCAGCGGCGCCCCGGCTTCGGCACGCTGGTCGAGGGCATGTCGGGTTTCGCGTCGTTCAACGGTTTCGCCGACCGCGAGCCCGTGCTGCCGCCGATGTACCTGGCCGACACCATCGCCGGACTCTACGGGACCGCCGCCGTGATGGTCGCGCTGCGCGAAGTGGAGAAAAACGGCGGCCGTGGACAGGTCATCGATCTGCCCCTGCTCGACCCGATGTTTGCCGTACTGGGACCGCAAGCCGCGAACTACCGGCTGACCGGCAAGGTGAAACCGCGCACCGGCAGCCGCTCGACCAATGCCGGCCCGCGCAACGCCTACCGCTGCAAGGACGGCCTTTACGTCTGCCTGTCGTCCTCGACACAGAAGATGGCCGAACGGCTGTTTCATTCAATCGGCCGGCCGGAGCTGATCGCGGACCCGCGCTACAGCACCAACGCCGAGCGGGTCAAGAACGCCGAAGCCCTCGATGCGATCATCGGTGAATTCATCGCGCGGCGCAGCCAGGCGGAGAACGTCGCATACTTCGAAAAGGCTGAAGTCACCATCGGGCCGATCTACGACATCCGCCAGATACTCGAGGACCCGCACGTGCTCGCGCGCGAGCTGGTTGCCGACTACCCCGATCCCGACATGGACGCGTTCCCGATGCATCACGTGGTGCCGCGGTTGTCGGGTACGCCGGGCTCGATCCGCACCCCGGCACCACGCCTGGGCGAGCACAACCGGGCCCTGCTTGGCGAAATCGGCGTGAACGACGCCGCCTACGCCACGCTGTTCGCCGCGGGCGCCGTATGTGAAGGTGGGTCCCTGAACCAGGAGGAAGAAGAATGAAAACCGAACTACCGGTGTGGCGCTCCCTGCTGTACGTGCCGGTCAACGTCGAGAAGTTCATCGAGAAAGCGCACACCCGCGGTGCGGACGTGATCCAGCTCGACCTCGAAGACGCCGTGCCGCCCGCCGAGAAGGAGAAGGCCCGCACCCTGGTCGAGAAGAACGCGGCGCGCGTGCGCAAGGGCGGCTCGGACGTGGTGGTGCGCATCAATCAGCCGCTCTCGCTGGCGGTGCGCGACATCGAGCACAGCATCTGCCCCGACGTCGACGGCATCGCCATCACCAAGGCCGACAGCGCTTCGCACGTGAAGCTCCTCGACCAGCTCGTCACCGAGCTCGAGGCGAAGCGCGGCATGCCCGTCGGCCGCACCAAATTCCTCGTCATGATCGAGACCGCAGATGCCTTTTCACGCATCGACGAAATCCCCCGCGCGAGCCCGCGCACCGTGGGGATGCTGATCGGCGGCGAGGACTTCGCGCTCGACCTGAACGCTCAACCCGACGACGAAGTGTTGCTCGCTCCCAAGGCACGCATGATCATCGCCGCGCGCGCCGCCGGTGTCATGCCCCTCGGCTTCATCGGAACGGTCGCCGACTTCAGCGACTGGGAGAAATTCCGGCTGATGGTGCGCCGCGCGCGACGCTTCGGTTTCGACGGCGCCGGCTGCATCCATCCCGGGCAGGTCAAGATCGTGAACGAGGAATACACGCCGAGCGAGCAGGAAGTCGCCTATGCGCGCAAGGTCATCCAGATGGACAAGGAAGCCGCCGCGGCCGGGCGCGGCTCGTTCCAGATCGACGGCAAAATGATCGACATCCCGGTGGTGGTGCGCGCCGAGAAGCTGATCCGCCGCTACGAGGCAATCAAGCGGCGCGAAGCGAGAACGCTCACCGTTGCCAGATGAGGCGTGACTCGTGACCGGTGATGGGTGACGGGTCTTGAAACCGGAGAAGCCATGAAAATCACGCTCGTCAGAAACTGCTTCTGCTGCGGCATGCTGGCGACGGCCCTGTCGCCTGTCGCGCAGGCGCAAAATTACCCCAACCGGCCGATCCGCATCATCGCGCAATTCCAGCCCGGCACCTCCACCGACATCCTCGCGCGCGTGATCGGGCAGAAGCTCACCGAGTCGTGGGGGCAGCAGGTGGTGGTGGACAACCGCCCCGGCGCGGGCGGGCTGGTCGGCACCGAGCTTGGCGCCAAGGCCGCGCCCGACGGCTATACGCTGACCATGGCGGTCTCCAGCGGCTTCGGCATCAACCCCACGCTGTATTCGAAGCTCCCGTACGACGCGGTCCGGGATTTCGCCGCCATCACCAACATCGCGCTCACGCCGCAGACGCTGGTCGCGAGCCCCTCGTTTGCAGCGAAATCGGTGAAGGAGCTCGTCGCCACGGCCAGGGCCAAGCCGGGCAGCGTCAACTACGCCTCGCTCGGCAGCGGCTCGACCAGCCACCTCACCATGGAAATGTTCCGCTCCGCTGCCGGCATGCAGCTGAACCACATTCCGTACAAGGGCAGCCCCGCCGCGCACACCGAGCTGTTCAGCGGACAGATTCCAATCATGTTCGACGCCATTCCCGCGGTACTGCCGCACGTGAAGGCCGGCAAGCTGCGCGGGCTCGGCATCGCCACGCTCAAACGCTCGCCGTTCCTGTCCGACGTGCCGACCATCGCGGAATCGGGCTATCCCGGGTTCGAAGCGGTAGGCTGGATCGGCATCGCCGCACCGGCGAAGACGCCCGCGCCGGTGCTCGACAAGCTCAACGCTGAGATTGTGAGAATCATCAGTACCCCGGAAATGAAGGAACGCCTCGCCACGCTCGCGTTCACGCCCGTCGGCGACACGCGCGAGCAATTCTCCGGCTTTATCCGGTCGGAAATTGCAAAATGGGGAAAAGCCGTAAAGGAATCCGGCGCCAAGGCGGAATAGAGGGCCACGTATGACGCAAGACCTGGAAAAACTCAAGGAATGGATCGGCCGGACCGAGTCGGATGTCGACTACGTTACCGTGCCGGCCGTGCATCGGCTCGCAGCCACCCTCGACCGCGGCGATCCTCTGCCGAAAATGGGCGATCCCCTGCCCGTCGGCTGGCATCAAATCCTGTTCCCGCGCGTGGTGCGCCAGTCGCAGATCGGGGCGGACGGCCATCCCGAGCGCGGTGATTTTCTGCCGCCCGTGCCGCTGCCGCGCCGCATGTTCGCCGGCAAGCGCACCACCTTCCACGCGGATCTCTGCGTCGGCGACGAAGTGCGCCGCAGCTCCGTGATCCGGGAAGTCACGATCAAGCAGGGCGCTACTGGACAGATGGTGTTCGTGACGGTGAAAACCGACATGACGAGCCCGCGCGGGCTGGCCATCACCGAAGAGCAGGATTTTGTCTACCGGGAAGCCGCGCCCGGGGGCACGCCGCCGCAGCCGCCCAAGCCCGCGCCGGGCAAGGCGGTGTGGAGCCGTACCGTCACGCCCGACCCGGTGATGCTGTTCCGCTATTCGGCGCTCACCTTCAACGGACATCGCATCCACTACGATCTGCCGTACGTGACCCAGACGGAAGGCTACCCGGACCTCGTCATGAACGGCGGGCTCACCACGCTGCTCGTGTTCGAGTTGGCGCGCACTCACTCGTCCACGCCCCTCCGCCATATTTCTTCGCGCAACGTGCGCGCGCTGTTCGTCAACCGCCCGATCACGCTCGGCGGCGAGCCCTCGTCCGACAACCGGACGGCAAAGCTGTGGGCGGTGGACCGGGACGGCGCGCTCGCCCTTTCCGCAGAGGCCGAATTCCGGTGATACCCGTCACTCGTCACTCGTCACTCGTCACCAAGGCTTGAGTATGGCCGGTGGGCCGCTCGAAGGGGTACGTGTCGTCGACCTGACCTCGGTCGTGGTCGGGCCGCTGTGCACCCAGATTCTCGCCGACCACGGCGCGGACGTCATTAAGGTGGAGTCGAAGGCGGGCGATCTCGTGCGCGTGATGAACGGAAAGTCGGTGACGCCGGCGATGGGCGCCAAATTCCTTCATCTCAACCGCAACAAGCGCAGCATCGTGCTCGACCTCAAGGACGCGAAAGGTCGCGCGGCGCTGACGAAACTGCTCGAGCGCGCCGACGTGATGATCTGGAACAACCGCCCCCAGTCGATGGCGCGCATGAAGCTTTCCTACGACGACGTACGCGCCGTCAACCCGAAAATCATCTATTGCGGCATGTTCGGATTCGGCCAGAACGGTCGCTACCGGGACAAGCCGGCCTACGACACCATCATCCAGGGCTCGGGCGGCATGGCCGCGTTGCACCATCGCGCCACCGGAGAGCCGCGTTTCGTGCCGATGGTGGTCGCGGACAAGGTGGTGGGGCTGATCGCGGTGCAGATGATCACGATGGCGCTCTACGGGCGCACGCGCACCGGCGAGGGCTGTTCGATCGAGATCCCGATGTTCGAAAACCTGGTCAAGTTCGTGCTCGAGGAGCACATGTACCTCAAGACTTTCGTGCCGCCGCTGGGCGAAACCGGCGATCCGCGCCTGCTCGACCCGCTCGGCAAGCCGATCCCGACCCGGGACGGATGGATCTGCATCTCGGCCAACACCAACGATCAGGTGTTCGCGTTCTTCGACGCGATCGGCCGCCCCGAGTTGAAGACGGACCCGCGTTTTTCCACCATCCCCGCGCGCTTCGCGCACGTGAGCGAATATTTTCAGCTGCGCATGGACGAGCTGAAGAAGAAAACCACCGCCGAATGGCTGGAGCTGTTTGACCGCGCCGACGTGCCGGCAATGCCCTACCACACGCTCGACAGCCTGCTCGACGACCCGCACCTGAAAGACACCGGCTTCTTCGAGTTGAAGGACCACCCCACGGAAGGCCGGACGCGGGTCATGCGCTCGCCGAACCGATGGTCGTCCGGCGTGCGCCGCGAATGGAACCCCGCGCCCAAGCTCGGCCAGCAAAGCGTCGAGATCCTGCGCGAAGCCGGCTACAGCGACACCGATATCGACGCGATGATCGCCGCCGGCGTCACGGTGGATGGACGCATCAAGAAACCGTGAGGTCGTGAGATCGGGAAGTCGCCAGATCGAGAACTGCAGGTATCGGAATCTGAAAGAGCCGTTCAATCTCCCGGCCTCACGCTCTCCCGATTTCCCGGCCCTGGTTTGGACCCACGGGAATAGATGACCTGTGCCTGCTGTAAACTAAGGTCCCGCAAAACGTAAACCGGCATGCCCGCAGACCCGCTTAGCCACTTTCATACGGAGAATTCCATGTACAGCACGAAGCTGCCCCTTCATCGCCTGTTCGCCGCCTGGCTCGCCGCCGTGTTGCTTGTGCTGCCCGCAGCCGCGACCGCGCAGGACAAGGAATACGCGCCCCACGTGGGCCAGGAAGGCAAGGACGTCATCTGGGTGCCCACACCCCAGGCACTGGTCGAGCGCATGCTCGATATGGCGAAGTTGACCCCCAGGGACACCCACTATGATCTCGGCAGCGGCGACGGACGCACGGTCATCACCGCGGCCAAGCGCGGTGTGCAGGCGATCGGCGTCGAGTTCAATCCGGACATGGTCAAGCTCTCCGAGCGCGCGGCCGCCAAGGAAGGCGTCGCTGACCGGGCAAAGTTCATCAACGGCGACATTTTCCAGACTGATTTCAGCAGCGCGACCGTACTCACGCTCTACCTGCTGCCGAGCCTCAACCTGAAGCTGCGCCCGACCATCCTCAGGATGAAGCCGGGCACCCGCGTGGTATCGCACGCGTTCACCATGGACGACTGGCAGCCGGACCAGGTCGACAACGTAGAAGGGCGCACTGCCTACCTGTGGACCGTGCCGGCACAGGTGGAAGGCACCTGGCGCTGGGGAATCTCCAAGGAGAGCCTGAAGGAATACGAACTCGTGCTGCGCCAGGAATTCCAGAACGTTGAAGGGCTGGTCAAGCTCGACAACGGCAAGATGGGGCAGCTGCGCAACGTGAAGTTGCAGGGCGACCAGATCAGTTTCTCGATCCACGAGATCGCCGGTACCAGTGGAACCATCCGCCGCGACTACCGGGGGCGCGTATCCGGCAATACCATCGAGGGCGTGTTCAAGCTGCCCGGCGACGGCAGCGAGGTGAAGTGGACCGCGACCCGCGTCAACTGAGCCGGCTCGGGCAGCGGTCCGGACACTTTCCTCCTGGAGCGATACATGGCGCAATCTAAATCGAACGTGGCCATCATCGGTGGCGGCATCATGGGCGGCGACATCGCCATCGTGTTCGCGGCCAGCGGCTGGAACGTGCACGTGATGAGCCCGTCGCAAAAAACGCGCGACGCGCTGCCCGCTCGCGTTGCGGCCGGGCTGAAAAAACTCGGGGCGCCTCACGACGCCGCGGCCAATGTCAGGACTTACGCCGCGCTCGGGGATCTGCCGTGGAAGGACGTCGGGCTGGCGGTCGAGGCGGCAATCGAGGACCTGCCGCTCAAGCAGAAGCTGTTCACGCAGATCGAGGCGCTGGCGCGGCCCGACGTTCCGCTCGTGAGCAATACTTCAAATTTTCCCATCGGCGAGATCGGCAAGACGCTGAAATACCGCGGACGGGTGGCAGGCCTGCACTTCTTCATGCCGGCGCACCTCGTTCCGCTGGTCGAGGTCGTCAGCGCGGAGTCCACCGACCCCGGGGTGGCCGAAAGCCTGGTCAGGCTCATGAAAGACCTGGGCAAGGCACCGATCTGGGTGAAAAAGGACGTGCCGGGCTTCGTCGGCAACCGCCTGCAGCATGCCATGATGCGTGAGGCGCTTTACCTCATCGGCGACGGCATCGTGTCGGCGGAGGGCATCGACGACGCCGTGCGTTACGGCTTCGGTTTCCGCTTCATCGCCTGCGGACCGATGAAGCAGAAGGAAATGTCGGGCTGGGACACCAACGCCCTCGTCGGCGCCGCGCTCTACCCCCACCTCCATTCCGAGACGGCCTACCCCGCGTTCATCAAGGCCATGGTGGACAAGGGACATCTCGGCATGAAAACGAAGCAAGGCTTCTGGAAATGGACGGACGAGTCCATTGCAACGGAAAAAGCACGCATCGAGCGCTGCCTGCAGGCGGGAATGGAGATCCTGAAGTCCGACGGCGCGAAGTGAAGAAGTGGTGGCCGGGGACGGAGTTGAACCGCCGACACAAGGATTTTCAGTCCTCTGCTCTACCAACTGAGCTACCCGGCCCCGGTACAGCAACACAAAGAGGCTGTATTTTCCGGCAACTCGATGCAACCGCCCTGCCGGAAAGCGCGCTATTTAAGCGTTAAACACCTCTAGCGTCAAGGATAATCGCGCCGCGCGCGTACAAAAAAAGCCCCGCTTGCGCGGGGCTTTTTGCATTCACCTGAACTGAAGGATGGGGGCACGGGGGAAACCATCGGTTTCCCCTGTTCCTCTTTTGTCCAGGGGATATGTGACGCGTGAAAACGCGTTACATATCCATTCCGCCCATGCCGCCCATGCCGCCGTGGCCGTGGCCGCCGTGGGATTCTTCCTTCGGCAGTTCCGCCACCATGGCGTCGGTGGTGAGGATCAGCGCCGCGACCGAAGCCGCGTTCTGCAGCGCGTAGCGCGTGACCTTGGTCGGGTCAAGCACGCCCATCTGGACCATATCGCCGTACTCGCCGGTCTGCGCGTTGTAGCCGAAATTGCCTTTGCCTTCGACCACCTTGTTGACGACCACCGACGGCTCATCGCCGGCATTGGCCGTAATCCAGCGCAGCGGCTCTTCCAGCGCGCGCATCACGATCTTGATGCCCGCTTCCTGGTCGTGGTTGTCGGCCTTCGGCTTGGCATTGACGCGGGCGCGTAGATACGCCACGCCACCGTCAGTGAAGACGCCGTCTACCACCG
>Ga0137409_10004071_pt1 | contig 15437 bp, 16 predicted proteins | sample CZODoug1_16funga_FD_122059 | JGI IMG/M metagenome (GOLD analysis project Ga0137409, IMG submission 122059) | Vadose zone soil fungal communities from Angelo Coast Range Reserve, California, USA - CZODoug1_16fungal (Hybrid Assembly) | ecosystem: Environmental > Terrestrial > Soil > Vadose zone... | reverse complement strand
TCGTGCGCACCCACGACGTCGCCGAGACCGTGCAGGCGTTGCGCGTCGCGAAAGCCATTCGGGAGGCCCGATGACCGACGCCGTCTTCGTTTCCGGCCTCTCGCTGCACGCCTATCACGGCGTGATGCAGCACGAGGCCAAGGTCGGGCAGACCTTCAAGCTCGATCTCGTCCTCGACATCGATCTTGCGGCCGCTTCGCACTCCGACAAGCTCGCCGACACGGTCGGCTACGACCAGGTCGTCGAGGTCGCGAGCCGGGCGTTCTGCTCCAAGCGCTATCGGCTGGTCGAGGCCGCGGCCGGCGCGGTCGCCGATGCGATCCTGGCGCGCTTTGCCGAAGTGACGGCGGTGCGGGTCACCGTTCACAAGCCGCATGCGCCGATCGCCGCCACATTCGCGGACGTCGGCGTCACCATCGCGCGCGCCCGCCATGGCTGAGGCGCTGCTGGCGCTCGGTGGCAATCTCGGAGATGTCCGCGCGACGCTTGCGCGCGCGATCGCGATGCTGTGCGAGCGCAGCGACATCCGTCTGCTTGCCCGCTCCTCCGACTATCTGACCCCGCCCTGGGGCGTCGAAGACCAGCCGCCGTTCGTGAACCTGTGCATCGCGGTCGACACCACGCTGACGCCGCATGCGCTGCTAGCGCGCGCGGAGACAGTCGAGCGCGCCTTCGGGCGGGACCGTGCCCGCGAGCAGCGCTGGGGGCCACGCCCGCTCGACATCGACATTCTCGCCTATGATGAGCTTGTTCTGAACGAGCCAGACCTCACGCTGCCGCATCCGCGCCTCCTCGAGCGCGCCTTCGTGCTGGTGCCGCTCGCCGAGATCGCCCCCGCGCGCATCATCGCAGGTGTCCGTGTGGATGAGGCACTGAAGCGTGTGGACAACACCGGCATTAAAAAACTACCACCGCCCTGATCGTCATTTGCCCCCTTCCGCCGGGCCGTGTAACTTTGCCGATATGGGGACTCCGGAGCGCCGGTCGCGGGTGGCTTATGCCGCGCTCCGTCAAGCACGACCAATCAGATAGATTTAGAGGGACAGAGGGACAAATCATGGGCATCGACAGGCGGACAGTGCTGACTGGCTTGGTGAGCGCGGGCGCGTTGCTGCAGGCGAGCACGCAGGGCGAGGCCGCGAGCGGCCCCGAGATCAACGCCTCGGCGGGGGCCACGCTCGAGCGCTTCTTCTATCAGGTTCCGGGCAGCCAGGGGCTGGCCGCGCGGGCGGCAGGCGTTTTGGTGTTTCCGACCGTGATCAAGGCTGGCTTCGGCGTCGGCGGCGAATATGGCGAGGGCGCCATGCAGGTCGGCGGCCGCACGGTTGCGTTTTATAACGTGCTGTCGGCCTCGATCGGGTTCCAGCTTGGCGCGCAGGCTCGCTCGGTCATCATCCTGTTCATGACCCCGCAGGCGCTCGGGAACTTCCAGCGCATCGACGGCTGGCGGGTTGGCGTTGACGGCTCGGTGGTGCTGGTCGCGGTCGGCGCCGGCGGCTCGATCGACACCGACAAGATCACCAATCCGGTGGTCGGCTTCATCCTCGACTCCAAGGGTTTGATGTACAACCTCACCCTCGAAGGCTCGAAGATCAGCCGCATTTATCCATGGAACGGGATGAATTTACACCGCCGTTGAACCAATCTCCGCTCGTTCCCGCGGAAAGCGGGAACCCAGGGGCCAAGCACTCATAGCTTTCAAAGGCTGGGTCCCCGCTTTCGCGGGGACGAGCGGAATTAAGAGACGATTCAAACTCAACTCATCTCGCTCTACCCGCCGTCGGCGCATCACCCGGCGGCGCGCAGCTCCACCTTCGGCTGCCAATATTCGCAATCGACATAGAACGTCGTTCCCCTCCCCACCACGGACTTGCACCAGATTCTCCCGCCCTGCTGCACCACGGCCTTGCGCGCGAGGGTGAGCCCGAGGCCAGTCCCTGGAAACTCGGACGATGGATGCAGACGTTTCAAGGGGGTGAAAATCTCGTTCAGGTATTGCGACTCGATGCCAATGCCGTTGTCGCGGACCAAGATGACGCAACGACCGTCCTCGACCTCACCGCTGATTTCAACACGCGGCACCCTGGACTTGTTATAAATCATTCCATTGACGATCAGATTCTGGATCACCTGGATCATCAACGTCTCGTTGCCCCGGACTTTCGGCAACGCGCCCATGACAAGCTCGCCACGCCGCTCGGCGATGAAAGCGGCGAGCGCGTCACGTACTTCGTGGATGACTTTGGCGAGATCGATCTCGCCGAGCTGGGGAACCTTGCTCAACAGAGTGTATTGCGCCATCACGTCGACCAGGTTCCCCAATCGCCGCGCAGCCTCGCTCAGGAACGTCAGATGCTGCTGCATTTCCTGATTGTCGCCCGGCTTCAGCTCGTTTTCGATCAGCTTCGTAAACGTCCTGATCTGGCGGATCGGCTGCTTGAAATCGTGCGCCAGTGCATAGGCAAAGCTCTCAAGCTCGTTGCGCTGCTCGACAATGGTTTTCTCCTGCTCATTCTCATGAATAGCCCGCGAGACTGCGCGGCGCACCGAGTCGGGATTGATGCGGGACTTCGGGATATAGTCGGAAACGCCGCTGCGCACCGCGTCTGCAGCCAATGTCTCGTCACCGACACCCGTCACCATGACGAGCGGCAGGTAGGGCGAATTCGCCCTTAGCATCTTGGCCAGCGACAAGCCGTCCATCTGCGGCATGTTGTAGTCCATGAGAACACAGTCAAACTCAAATTCGCCGATGAGGCCAATAACCTTGTCGGGATCTCCCACCTGCCGCACGTCGGCGCCTGGAAAGGCGGTCTTGATTGTGTCGACCAAGATCGAACGTTCCGCCGGATCATCGTCTACGACCAGTAAGATCTGCGTTTCCATCACATCGCGCTCCTCGCAAGAGGCAACTCAACCTCGACACAAGTACCGGCCGCGCAAGGGACGAATCGCGTTTCGCCCCCATGTCGGCGGACAATGCGCCTGACAATGGGAAGACCAGCGCCGACGCCGCCGGCGGCGTCCTCTGGATTGAGCCGCCAGAACATCCGGAATGCCTTTTCGTGATAGGCGGGATCGAGGCCTATTCCTTCGTCGATGAAGCGGCCAACCCATCGCCCATCGGCGGTCTCGGCGAGCACGCGCACCCGACACGGCCGGTCGGGCTGACGGAACCTGATCGCATTCAAGATGAGCTCCTTGAACACCTTGGTCAGCAGGTTGTTGTCGCCGAACACTGATCCCAACATGCCAATCGACACGTCGGCCTCGGCCTCATGCACCTCCCGGCTGATCTGCAGGAGCGCCGATCGCGCCAGATAGGCGGCATCGTGCGACGCACAGTTCAGCTGGCATGTCTGCACGCGTGAGAACAGGATCAACTGCTCCAGCATCGCCTGACATTTTTCGCCGGCAGCCTGGATCTGGCTGCCATAACTTCGCTGAGAGTCAGTGAGGTTGCCACCCATATCGCGCAACAGCAGTTGCGAAAAATGCGAGAGATGGCGGCAGGGCGCAGCAAGGTCATGCGAGACGATGTAGCTGAATTCGGTCAGCTCACGCTCGATCACATCGGCTCTGCTGTCGGGGGCATGGAGAAGGTCATTCGGAATCATGCGGCGGGCTCGCGAGATCGTTGGCTGGGAAGCAACACAACGCTGAACCAGAACTCCTGGATTGAATTGACCACGTTTTGGAGCTGCTTGAAGTCAATCGGCTTGGCGATGTAGCAGTTGGCGTTGAGCTCATAGCTGCGGACCACATCCAGCTCTGCACGCGAGCCGGTCAGTATCACCACCGGAATCGTGGCCAGCTCCCGGGTACCTTTGATTTCGGCCAACACCTCCCGTCCATCTTTACGCGGCAGATTCAAATCGAGCAGAATCAGATCCGGCGTCACCTGGCCGCCATAGGGTGGCTCTTTCCGCAACATCTTCAGTGCCTCCTCGCCGTCGCGCGCGATCTGGAGGCGATTAGCAATTTTGCAGGTCTTGAACGCTTCTTGCGTCAGCAGGATGTCGCCGTAGTTGTCTTCTACCAGCATCAACTCCGCAGGACGGCCGAGCACTTCGGGCATATTATCGGTCATCTTTGGTCTTCCTCCTGAACTCGTTTGATGCTGAAGAAGAACTTCGAACCCTGCTTGGGCGCGGAGTCGACCCACAAATGGCCGCCGAACCCCTGGACGATCTTGCAGATCGCCAACCCCATGCCCGTTCCGGCATACTGGCTGGCATTGTGGAGTCTCTTGAACGGCTCGAAGATGCGGTCGTGGTACTGCGGGTTGATACCGATCCCGTTATCCGCAACGCTGAAAATCCAATCGTCGGACGTGGCCTTCCCCGACACATGAATTCTGGGAGCAACGCCGAGCGCGACATACTTGATCGCGTTGCCGATCAAATTCTGCAGGAGACGCGCAAAACGGATCGGGGTTGCGCAAATCCTTGGCAGCTCATCATGAGTGACAACGGCATGCGACGTCTCGATGGCCTCGCTCAGGCTCGCGAGCACATCCTTGAGGCTCTTGTTGCTGTCAAACCACGACTCGGTTTCCTTTTCAAAGTCCAAGCGCCCGTGCTCGACCAAATCATCAAGCAGCGCGCGCATCGCGCCCGCGGCGGATGTCATCAGCGTGATGTATTCACGTCCGCGCTCATCCAGCTGGGCGGCATAATTCGCCGACAGTAGGCCGCAGAAAGAGGACACCATGCGGACGGACTGCCCCAGGTCGTGTGCCGCAACGTGTGCAAAATGCCCGCGCTCGATGTCCAATTCCGTGAGCCGCTTCATCAGGAGCTCGCGCTGATCCTCCGCCTGTCGCCGCTTGGTGATATCGCGAATGATGCCGACGAACAGCGGCTCGTTCCTGTGCCGCGCCTCGCCGACCGACAGTTCTATCGGGAACGTCGCGCCGTCCTTGCGGCGGCCCGCCACCTCGCGGCCGATGCCGATGATCTTGCGCTCGCCCGAGTGCTGGTAGTTTTCCAGATAGCCGTCGTGCTCCTCGTGGAAAGGTTTCGGCATCAGCATCTTGACGTTGTTACCCACGACCTCATCCTGCCGATAGCCGAACACCTGCTCGCAAGCCGGGTTGAACATCCGGACAATCCCATGCGAGTCGATCAGGATGACGCCGTCGACGGCCGTGTCGACGACAGCCTTGAGCTGCTCGGCACCCTCCTTGAGCGCCTCCTTGAATTGATTTTGTTCGGTAATGTCACGAATGATGCCGACGAATAGCTGCTCGCCATCGTGATGGGCCTCGCCCACAGAGAGAGCCATCGGGAAGGTTGCGCCATCCTTGTGGCGACCTTCCACGTCGCGGCCGATGCCGATGATCTTGCGCTCGCCCGAGCGGCGGTAGTCTTTCAGGTAGCGATCGTGCTCTCCGTGGAACGGCGCAGGCATCAACATCTTGACGTTGCGGCCCACGACCTCATCCTGCCGATAGCCGAACAGCTTCTCGCAAGCTGCGATTGAACATTCGGATATTTCCAAGCGCATCGATCAGAATGATCCCGTCGACCGCAGTGTCGAGCACCGCCCTGAGCTGCTTGGCGCTCTCGTGCAGGGTCATCCCGTCGCGCGCATCTCCCTTGGGCTCCGTCACGCTCCTTTCTGGATCAGTGAACACAGCACCTGGAGGCCGTTCGTTCATCAATGCTCTCCCCGTCCTGGAATGGCGCACTCGACCAACGAAAGGCTTTGGATTATCAATCACCAGTTGTTTTTCGGCAGCTGCCTGTCTTGAGCCCAGACATCTCGCCATACAAGGACATCATACCTGCATCTAACAAACCATTTCTGTTAGAGTTTTCATTCTATGTAGTGACAAATAGGGATGGCCACGCCAATGTTTGACTCAACCAGATCGTGAATCATTTATGGCGTTTATTTCACATTTCCGAATCGCATGATACCGATTGCAAAGCACAAATACCAATTTTGATGGTAGTATCTGACCGGGATTGCAATCTCACAGCAGGGTACAAGCTATTGAATTGGCTTCATATATCGCCCACTTTTGAGCTGTGAATTAGTTGATTTCGCGCTAATGGATGAAATTCCATTTATGACATTTTAAGTTGTGGGGCGAATTCTAGGGCGCAACAGGGAGACCTTGTAATGCGCCCAACTGCACAGAGGCAGATCGACAGCGATCTCGAAAGCGACAAGCTGCGTGCCCGGCGGACATTGAACGCCATGCTGGGAACGAATGCCTCTCCGAATGGCCCAGGAATGAAAGTTCTGCTGGTCGAGGACGATTTCGCGGACACGCAATTGATTCAACGAGCGCTCCATCGCCACCCACACGTGAGCGATGTTGTCGCTCGAAATTCTCCGGTGCGGACGCTGATGGAGCTCTCGAGCGGGAGAATACGTCCGGCGCTCATTTTCCTCGATATCAGCATGCCGGGAATGAATGGCTTCCAGTTCCTGGAGGCGATGAGAAAGATTCGCACCATGGACGAAACGCCCGTGGTGTTCCTCACTTCATCTGCCTTCGTGAACGACGTCGGGCGTGCCATACGAAGCTCAGCGCGCGACTATATCGTCAAGCCCGACACGTTCGAAGAGCTCGAAACGAAACTTGATGTGGCAATCAGACGAGTGGGTCCCGTCTAAGGGAGGACAACATGGCAGTTGCTGGGACGCTTGCCTATTCTGACGACGACGAACTGTCTGTCAGTCTTGATGGACTGCAAATTCTGCTGGTCGAGGACGACGCAGCGGACGCCTACCTGATCAAGTGCGCGCTGTCCAAGAACCCGCGCGTCGGATCGATTGTGTCCGCCTCCGATGGGGTCAGCGCCTTGCGCGCCATTGAGCACGGCGGCGCATGCCCTGACCTGGCCATCATCGATCTCCAGATGCCGCGCATGGACGGCTTCCGCTTCCTGGTCGAGCTCGGTTGCCGTCCCCAGTACAGGTTCCCGAAATTCGTGCTGACGTCGTCGACGTCGCGCAGCGACCTTCTGCGCAGCCGCCTGCGCCGGGCAGACCGCATCCTGCACAAGCCTGATAGTTTGAACCAGCTGGAAGTCCTGCTGAGCAACGCGATCGAGAAAATCTAGGCGGACTTCCCCCGGCCGGCTCACCTGGCCGGCCCGTCGTGAGGCGCGCAGTCGTGAGGCGCAAGCACGGCGTGCGCGACGTGCCGATGCCGGCAACGCCGGTGCGGATGTGGCAGGCGATGCAGGGCGGCGGCCGAGCAGGTTGATGGCCGCCGAGTTCGGCCGCTGTGTCAGAAGTCTTTCACGACACCGCCGCTCTCCTGAGCTTGCTCAGGGAGCGCTCTGGGCTCACCACGACCCCATCTGCAAGCAACGGGGGCACGACCGCTGGCGTCACGCCATTCCCCTATTGCGACAGGGGTCCTGTTGCGCTTCGTGGCCGCAACACGTCTCCAAAGACCGTCGAAGGTCGCCTGGTCAAGATGGGGTTTGACCAATTGCTCGATACGCTTGACCGCATTTCTGGCCCGCTCCACTTCCAGCTCGGATGCAAACAGACCCAAGGCAAGCTGGGCCTCGCGACACTGCTTGACGTCAATGTAGTAGGAATAAGCATCGCTCAGCGCCCTTATGAGTACAGCGGTATCCACCGGTGGCATCGGTGGCCTCGGTTGGTTCGGCTGTGTACCGAACAGGCCAGGAAAACAGATTGCCAGCTGCGTCGCGGTCAAGCGCTGGGACATGCAGTCGGGTGGCGCCGCACGTGCCACTGCAACAGCGCTGATTGCGATCACGGCAGCGGCGATCGATGTTCTGACCGTTCGCACGATCGTTCGCGTGATCGTTCGCATGGGCGTGTCCCCGTCGCTGCTGCACTATGCACGCTCCGCAACGGTCGCTGAGGTATCCTCCAGGCCCTGGCGGCTTTGTACCAGCCATTATTGTGACCGACTCCGATCAACATCCCCTTCGCCTGGACGTGATTTTTGGCTAAGCTCGCCATCGAACGACAGCGCCAGCGCTTGATGGGCAGCGACCCGGCACCAAAAAGTTTCAACAGGGAGGCTATCATGATTGCACGTCGCGAATTTATGCTTGGCGCAGCTGCCACTGGCATGCTGATGCAGCCGCGCTTTGGCCATGCCAAAGCTTCACAGCCCGCGACCAAGGTCAATTTCGACGTCCCGGCCGGCGCGTGCGATTGCCACACGCATATTCACGGCGATCCGGCCAAGTTTCCCTGGTTTGCGGGGCGCACCTATACGCCCGAGATGGCGCTGCCGGAGGAAATGACCGCGCTCCACAATGCGCTCAAGATGCAGCGCGTGGTGATCGTGACGCCAAGCGTCTACGGCCCCGACAATTCCGCGACCATCTATGGCATGGCGGCGCGCGGCAAGGACGCCCGCGGCGTCGCGGTCATCGACGAGAAGACCACCGATGCGGAATTGGACCGGCTCGCGTCGCTTGGCTTCAAGGGCATCCGCCTCAATCTCTCGACCGCCGGCATCAGCGATCCCAAAGTCGCAACCGAGCGCTTCGTCGCCGCCGCTGCGCGCGTGAAGAGCCGCAACTGGCACGTCCAGCTCAACACGACATTGCCGGTGATCGCAGCGATGAAAGACACGTTCGCCAGCTCACCAGTGACGCTGGTGTTCGATCACTATGGCAATGCGAACGAGGAGCTTGGCGTCGGCCAGCCCGGCTTCGCCGATCTGGTGAGCCTGGTGAAATCCGGCAAGGCCTATGTCAAGATTTCGGTCACCGCCGGGCCGCGCCAGAACTACGGATATTTCACGCCGCTCGCCCAGATGCTGATCAGCGCCAATGTCGACCGCATCCTGTGGGGCACCAACTGGCCGCACCCGAACTCAGTGGACGGCAGCACCTCGAAGGTGACGCCGCTGTGGCCGGTCGACGACGGGCTGGTGCTCAATCTGCTGCCCACCTGGACGCCGGACGCCGCGGTGCGCAAGAAGATCCTCGTCGACAATCCGACGCGGCTGTACGAATTTTCCTGACAGTGTCGAGCCGATCATCAGAGCACATGGCTCGGATCGCATCCGAGCCATCCTCTGCGACCTGCCGTAAACCTGCGCTGCCGGCTGCGCACTTTTGGAGCAGCCGAGGGACTTCCTGGCCCGCGCTGCGCGGGTTAATTTGGCATGGCCGTCGCAAAGCCTACGCATGAAGCATCCGCTTGCGTGTCGTGCAGCCGCTGATCAATGACGGTCCGCAGAGGAGACAAATCATGGCGGTTCATGATGTTGGCCACAATAGCGCTCCGATCAGGCTCGCGGCGAAGAGCATGCCGTTTCCGACCAGATGGCGTCGTTTCGGCGTGTGGACAGCAGTATTCCTCGCTGCCGTGATCCACACCGCTCAGTCTGCCATGGCGCAGGACTGGCCGACGCGACCCGTCACCATGGTGGTGCCGTTCGCGGCCGGCAGCGCCTCCGACACCCTGGCGCGCATTCTCGGCGCTCGCCTCTCCGAGATTTTGGGTCAGCAGGTCATCATCGAGAACGTCGGCGGTGCCGGCGGCATGACCGGCGTCGCTCGGGTCGCGAAGGCGGCGCCCGACGGCTATCAATTCGTACTGGGCGGGATTGATACGTTTGCTCAGAACCAGACGCTCTACAAAAAGCCGCTCTACAATTCGGTCAATGATTTCGAGCCGGTCGCGTTGATGGTCGAGCAGGCCATCATATTGGTCACCCGCAACGAACTACCCGTCAAGGACCTGAAGGAGTTCACGGCCTACGCCAAGGCAAACCAGGCGAAAATGCAATATGGCTCGGCCGGTGCCGGGTCCGGGTCGCATCTTGCGTGTGCGCAGCTCAATGCCGCGATTGGCGTTGACGTGACGCATGTTCCCTATCGCGGCTCGCCGCCGGCCATGCAGGATCTGATCGCCGGGCGGATCGACTATTTCTGCGCGCTGGCAGCGGCGGCGACGCCGCAGATCTCAAGCAACAGCATGCGGGCGGTCGCGATCCTGACCCGCAATCGCTCGCCGCTCCTGCCCAACCTCGCCAGCGCGCATGAGCAGGGCCTGACCGATTTCGACTCCTATTTCTGGAGCGGGTTTTTCCTCCCCAAAGGCGCGCCCGCGGCAATCGTGCAGAAACTCCACGCCGCGGCCGTGGCAACGTTGGACACGCCATCGACGCAGGAGCGGTTGAAAGAGGTGGGCGTCACCGTTGTTGCGGCCGAGCGGCGGTCATCGGACTATCTCAAGCGCTTCCTCAATGGCGAGATCGAGAAATGGGCGGTGACGATCAAGGCCAGCGGCGTGAGCCTGGACTAAGGCGTCAGCCGGACTGTGTGGGACCCTCGCCTGGAATAATTCCCGGCGGCAGGGTGTAGCAAAAGTCCGCCACTGCGCCGGGGGTGGTCCACCAGACGCGATCGCGCTTGGAATGCTCAACGCAATGTTTCAACGCCTTGCGCAATGGCGGCAGCCGGAACGGCTGCCCCATGACGAAGGGGTGCAGTGACAGTGTCATCACCAGCGGCTGCGCCCGGCATTGCTCGATCATCTCATCGAAACCATCGACAATCATGTCGGCAAAGTCTCGCGCCGTGCCCTCGCGATGGATGATCGCCGCCGAATCGTTGAGCTCTGCGGGATATGGAACTGAAAGGATCGGACCCGAGCGCGTCTTCAGCCAGAACGGCTGATCATCGGCCGGCCAGTCCATCACATATTTGTAGCCGGCTTCCTTCAACAGGTCGGGCGTGGCGTTAGTTTCGGACGCCGCCGGTCCCATCCATCCCTGCGGCGGTCGGCCCTCGCGACGGGTGATCTCCTGCGTGACATCATCAATCAGGCGGCGCTCGTCGAGCTCCCACAGGTCCCCTTGCCGCTCGGCATTGGTGCGGCCGTGACCGACGACCTCGTCGCCGCGCTTGCGAATCCGATCGCAGATTTGCGGATGATACTCGTACAGCAACGAGTTGATGTTGTGCGCGGCGGGCAGATTCAGCTGCTCGAACAGGTCGAACATGCGCCAGATGCCGACCCGGTTGCCGTAGTCGCGCCAGGAATAATTGCGCTGCTGCTGCGGCTCGCCCTTTTTGGCCGGGTCCCAGCCGGTCCCCTTGCGATAGGCATAGACCTCGATATTGGTCGTGACGCAAAAGGCCAGCCGCTTGCCGTCGGGCCAGGAATAGTCCTTGCGCTCATTGATGGCCGAATAGTCATAGCGATTGTGCTTGGGCAGGGTCAGCATCGACATGTCCTCCGTCGGGCAGGGCAAGAGCATGCACAGCCTGCGAGTGCCGACAAGAGTCTTCAGAAATGCGACCGACCTCGCCCCTGCCCTTGATGGCGAAACCGCAGGCGATCCGATAACATTGGCAGCGTCAGATCGCCGTTTGTTTTCGCCCCAATAGGGAGCGCCCGATGTCAAAATCCGCGCGGAATTCCAAACTCCATTACGATCCCTACAAAGCACACATCCGCTGTGCCTCGATCGCGGCTCTTGCGGGCATCGTGGGCATTGCGGCGGTCTTGGTGGCGCTCTTGGCGGCAGCCGCGTCCGCACTCGCGCAAGCTCCTGCACAAGAGCAAGCAGTTGCCAAAGGCAAAATCCCCGAACTGGCGTCAGCCCAGTTCGCCTGGCTTGCACTCGGAGTCACCTGGTTTGATCCCCCGCCGGGATTGGGTCGCGGCCCGATCAAGGCAGACCCCGCCCATCCCTATGTCGGCAACCGCGATCGTGGCCAGGTGACGCTGCACATCGGCGACAGCAAGGACCCGGTGCTGAAGCCGTGGGCCGCGAAGCAGATGCAGGAGTCCAATGAGGAGGCGCTCTCCGGCAAGCGCGGCCTTCCATTCTCCGCCCAGCAGTCCTGCTATCCGGGCGGCGTTCCCGAGCAGCTGCTGACGCCGGCGCAGCCGTTCTATTTCATCCAGACGCCCAGGCAGGTGTGGATGATCTGGGAGACCGATCACATGGTGCGCCGTATCTACATGACGGATCGGCATTCGGAGACCGTGAAGCCATCATGGTTCGGCGAGTCGATCGGCCATTACGAAAACGGGGACACCTTGGTGGTCGACACCATCGGGCTGCAAGCCAAGAACAGCTATCTCGATTGGTTCCGCACACCGCATACCGAGAAGCTGCATGTCGTCGAGCGCTTCAAGCTGTCCGCCGACGGCAAGATGCTGGAAGCCCTAGTCAAGGTCGAAGACCCCGACACTTTCAACGAACCGCTCTACATGGTGCGTCGCTGGAACAAAGTGCCGAACCAATTGCTGGAAATGGTGTGCGCGGAAAACAACGGGGATCATTTCGGCAAGAATCTATTTCCGGTCCCGCGCGCTCACAAACCGGATTTCTAGTGTGCCTACGTATTTCAAACGGCACGGCCAAGCCCGCTACCTCGGCTGTGGAAAGATGCGGGCCTTGCACGCCCAGCACGTCGAGCTCCCGCGCCTCGGTCGTGCACCCTCGCCGCTCCCAATCGTCAGGGTGACATGCGCTCGTCACAGGATTGACGCACGATCAGGTATCCAGGGGGGATAGCATGCGATACGTCGCCATTGTCGCGAGCGTCGTCGGCGCGCTCGTGTTCGGGCTGCTCGCTCTGAGCAACAGCCTTTTTCTCGTGCCATTCGTCGTCTGTGCCGTCCTGGTGCTGATCGGCATCTGGGACATGGTGCAGACCAAGCACAGTTTGCGGCGCAATTATCCGATCCTCGCCAACATCCGCTTCGGGTTGGAGAAGGTTCGGCCGGAGATCCGCCAGTACTTCCTGGAAAGCGACACCGATGGCGTGCCCTTCAACCGCTCGAAGCGAGCAGTCGTATATCAGCGCGCCAAAGGCCAGCTCGACAAGCGGCCATTTGGGACGCAGCAGGACGTTTACGGTGCCAATTTCGAATGGATCAATCACTCGCTCGTGCCGATGCCACCTGCCGGTCACGACTTCCGTGTGACGGTTGGCGGACCGGAATGCCGCCAACCCTATTCCCTGTCCCTGCTCAACATCTCCGCGATGAGCTTCGGCGCGCTCAGCGCCAATGCGATCCGCTCGCTCAACCAGGGTGCGAAGCTCGGCAACTTCGCGCACGACACCGGCGAAGGCGGCTATAGCCGTTATCATCGCGAGTTCGGCGGCGACATCATCTGGGAGATCGGAAGCGGCTACTTCGGCTGTCGCAACGACGATGGCACGTTTTGCGCCGACCGCTTCGCCGCGCAGGCGACGGAGCCCCAGGTCAAGATGATCGAGATCAAGCTTTCGCAGGGGGCCAAGCCGGGCCATGGCGGCGTCCTGCCCGCGCCCAAGGTAACCGCCGAGATCGCGGCTGCTCGCGGCGTGCCGATCAGCGTGGACTGCGTGTCGCCGGCCCGGCATTCCGCCTTCGCCACACCGCTCGAGATGATGCACTTCATCGCACGATTGCGCGAGCTGTCCGGCGGCAAGCCGATCGGCTTCAAGCTTTGCATCGGGCACCCCTGGGAGTTCATGGGCATCTGCAAGGCCATGCTGCAGACCGGTATCCGTCCGGATTTCGTGGTGATCGACGGCGCCGAAGGCGGCACCGGTGCAGCTCCGTTGGAATTCGTCGACCACATCGGGACTCCGATGCGCGATGGACTCCTGTTCGCCCACAACTGTCTGGTGGGAGCCGGGCTGCGCAACACCATTCGCCTCGGTGCGGCCGGGCGTATCATCACAGGCTTCGACATGGCTCGGGTATTGGCGCTCGGCGCCGACTGGTGCAACGCCGCGCGTGGCTTCATGTTCGCGCTCGGTTGCGTGCAGGCGCAGGCTTGCCACACCGATCATTGTCCAACCGGAGTGGCGACGCAGAACCCATGGCGCCAGCGAGGGATCGTCGTGCCGGACAAAGCCGAGCGCGTTCGGCGATTTCACGACAACACGCTTGCGGCGTTGGCGGAATTGGTCGGCGCTGCGGGCCTTGCGCATCCGCGCGACCTCACCGCCGCGCATCTGCTCAGGCGAGTGTCAGCCCACGAGGTCAAGACCTTTGCCGAGCTTTATGCCCTCCTGGCTGAGCGGGAGCTTCTCGCTGGCAGTAGCAACGCCTTTTACGCCCAGGCCTGGGCCATCGCGCAAGCGAATTCCTTCGCGGTTCCGGTGAAGGTCGCCGCGGAGAGCCGGGCGGCTTAGAGCTTGATCCCGAAAAGTGGAACCGGTTTTCGGAAAAGGATCGTGCTCAAACAAAAAGCTAGACTGGAGTGCACCCCAAAAGTGGGCACTGAATATTTTTTCGCCCAAGTTACCCAGCTACCAAATCATCCTCGTCGCTAAAGAAACGTCCACGGGCGACTCTACCTCGGCAGCGGACGAGGTGCTTCATGCCGAACCCGACCGGGACGCTGATCGAGCACGCGATCGGTCGCACGAGATCAGCGCGTTGACGCCTGGCAGCAGCAACCACTCCAGGATCGCCAACGCGCGATGAGCTCTTTCAGCCGCCCCCCTCTGAAGGCGGGCCAGGTCACCCGCTTATCGCGGCCGCGCAGTGGCATCGACCTTCGGAACCACGGCCGGAACGACGCCGCCCTTCGGGGCTACGCCCTTCAGGAATTTGAACAGGTCACTGTCGGTAGAAAGAACGAGCGTCGTGTTTTCGGCGATCATGACCTTGTAGGCCTGCATGGTCCGGGTGAACTCGTAGAATGTCGCCGCTTCGGGGCTCTGGTTGTAGGCCCTTGCGTAGATTTCAGTAGCCTTCGCGTCCGCCACGCCGCGGATCTCCTCGACCTGACGATAGGCTTCAGACTGGATCTTATTGAGGTCGCGCACGCGATTGCCGCGAATCCTGGCGGCCTCGCCGTTGCCTTCCGACAGGAAGCGTTCCGCGATCTGCCGCCGCTCGCTGATCATGCGATCGTAGATCTTCGGGCGCACGCTTTCGTTGTAGTTGATCCGCTTGAACCGGATATCGAGCAATTCAATACCAAACACGAGAACCTTTTCGGCGGCCTCGGCGAAGATCTCCTGCTCGACCAGTTTACGTCCCTTCTGGATCGGCACCAGCGACCCCACATCCAGCGCACGCCCCGCGTCGTTGGCGAGAACATCGCGCAGCGGCACACGATCCTTGGTGGTGCGGATGATCTCGATCAGCTCATGCTTGGCGACGGCATTTCTGGTCTCGCTGCCCAGAACGTCGTCAAGGCGGGACTGAGCACTGCGCTCGTCGTGCAGCCGCAGAAAGTACTGGAGAGGATCCACAATCCGCCAGCGGGCGAAGAGGTCGACTGAGACGTAGAGCTTGTCCTTGGTTGGCATGTCGGACGGATTGCCGTCCCACTCGAGCACGCGCTTGTCGATCAGGTTCACGTCCTGGATGAACGGCACCTTGAACTTCAGACCGGCGGAAGTCACTGGCTCGCCGACCGGCATGCCGAATTGAGTGACAATCGCCTGCTCGACCTCGCTCACCGTATAAATCGAGCTCATCAAAATGTACAACGCGACGCCAAAAGC
>Ga0137409_10004070_pt1 | contig 15437 bp, 18 predicted proteins | sample CZODoug1_16funga_FD_122059 | JGI IMG/M metagenome (GOLD analysis project Ga0137409, IMG submission 122059) | Vadose zone soil fungal communities from Angelo Coast Range Reserve, California, USA - CZODoug1_16fungal (Hybrid Assembly) | ecosystem: Environmental > Terrestrial > Soil > Vadose zone... | reverse complement strand
GATAATGAAGCGACTCACGGAGAGGCCGATCCCCATACCGCTGCTCTTTGTGGTGTAGAACGCATCGAATAGTCTGTCCATCCCTTGAGGCTCGAAACCCACCCCCGTATCTCGCACGCACAGTCGAACACGATTCTCTTCGTCTCGTTCGGTTCTGATCACCAACTGCCTCGGACGATCATCGACACCGCTCATCGCATCTGACGCGTTCAGGAGTAGGTTTAGGATGACCTGCTGCAGCTGAACCCGATCGCCCTGAACTGGAGGTAGTCCGCCGGCAAGCTCCGTCCTCACAGTCACCTTATTTCTCTCAAGTTCACCCAGCGACAGCGCAACCACTTCCCGTGCTGCTTCATTCAGGTCCAGTGATTCGCACGTGGCGCCTTTCTTGCAAAAAAGCGCGCGCAACCGCTTAACTACCTCCGACGCTCGCTCCGCATCGCGAATCGTGCGTCTCGCGGTTTCCCGCGCCCCCTCGACGTCTGGAGGATCTACGGCGAGCATCCGCCGACAGGTGCTGGCGTTCGCAACGATTCCGGCCAGGGGCTGATTGACCTCGTGCGCAATCGCTGCCGTTAGTAGTCCAAGACTCGTAACCCTCGCCGCTCGCGCGAGTTCGGCTCGCAGTTTGGCGAGTGCCTCTTCCGTATGTCGGCGATGGGTCACATCCCGGACCGCACCGATATATTCCAATTGGCCCTCCTGATCGCGAAACCCGTGCGCAACGACGCGCAGGTACTTGACCGAGTTGTCAGCCAGGCGTAGCCGCTGCTCGAACTCAAAGTCGCTCACGCCACTTCGGGCCCGATCGATCATTTCATGGAATGACGGGAGGTCTTCGGAATGGACGCGACCACCGATCAGCTCAGGTGTCACCGGCGCATCTGCCGCTTCAAGCTCGAATAGCTGACCGAGCTCTTTTGACCAACTGATTTCGTCTGTCTCCACGCACCAGGAAAAGCAGCACGTCGAACTGAGTTGTTGCGTTCTTTCGAGAAGTGCGGCGCTTCGCTTGAGCGCTGCGTCGCTTCGCATGCGCTCAATGGCATTGCTCGCGACGTGGGTGAACTGCGCGATGTGTGCGGAGTGACAACTGAGGAGGTCGGGGTTGCTCTCGCGCTGATAGACGGCAAAGATTCCGAGGGGTTCCCCGGTAAGCGATACAATCGGCGAAACCTCATGCAACCTGAAGCTGGGCGCGGCGGCCGCGGCCGTCTCCTGGCCCTCCCGTAGAGTATCGCAGACTGGGTCCAATACCATCACCGGTGTCTTCGCATTGATCGTGGCCCCGCAGGGAGTCTCAATCCAGCTGACCCGCCTGCCCTCAAGCTGCTTCAAGTAACTGGCGGGCAAACCAGGCCCAGTGGCCATTCGCACTCTCGCACCGGTGCGGTCAAGAAGAAGGACACTGCTGGAGTACCCCTTGACGGTGGCGTCGAAGAGCTCACACAGGGTGGTGAGAACGACGGGCAGGGGACGTCCCTGCCGAATCAGTCCGCCGACCACTGCAACGATTTCGGCGATGCCGAGCCCCACCCACGTTGATGCTCGGTCCTCTGCGGCGCCATTTCTGGCGTTCGTTGTGTTCCTGGACATTACCGGTTCTCCATGGATATCCGTCGAGGCCGCCTCCGGAGACAGACAGGAAACGCCTGCCTCCTTCGTTGCAAAGCCTGCCCTTCATCTGCGACTACATCACCACCGACCTAGATGCGCGCCGCCGTCAACGTGCAGCCCCTCGCCGGTGATCTGGCGCGCCTCGGTGAGATAGAACACGGCATCCACGATGTCTTTGGCGTCCGAAATCTGCCCAAGCGGTGACAGTGTGCGCAGGAACTCCTTGGGATTGTTCTTGTGCAGCGGGGTATCCACGACGCCTGGAGCCACCACGTTCACGCGAATGCCCTGCGGCGCGTATTCCATCGCGAGACTCCGGGATATCGCGTCGATACCGCCCTTGGTGATCATTGGGACGGATGCAGTGAAAGCCGCAAGCGGATGATCGACGATAGAAGTCGTGATGCTCACCACACTGCCGCCGCTCTTTTGCGAGAGCATCTGCTTTACGGCCAATTGCGTCGTATGGATAAAGCCAGCCAAATTGGTCGACGACAACACCCGGAAGTCCTCGGGCGTGTACTCGGTGAACGGCTTCGCAAAGAAAATCCCCGCGTTGTTCACCAGGGCATCGATTGAGCCGAACCGCTTTACCGCGGTACCAACGATCATCTCGGCCGTCGAGGCCAGACCGATGTCGCCGTCCACCAGGGCCAGCTTGTCCGAGCGCTGCAGCTCGTTCTTATGACTGATTTTGCGAGAGTTACCCACCACGTTGTAGCCGCGATCGAGGAACAGGTTAGCCACCGCGGCACCGATTCCCTGAGAGGCTCCCGTCACAATGATGGTCTTCTGTTTCGTAGTCATATGAGTCTTCCGCCTTCGGCTGTGGCTGTCGGTCCTGGGTTCCAATCACCCGTCTGTTGGAACGTATTGTCGGGCTGCGCACTGCGACTGATTAGATGGGAAACTCTGGAATCTAATTTCCAAGAATGGCAGAGTGACCTACATGGCGTACCTCGACGACGTCCTGATATTCGTCAAAGTGGCTCAGTTCGAGAGCATCAGCCGGGCAGCCCGCTCGTTGGGTATGCCGATCTCCACGGTGAGCCGGCGGTTATCGGTGCTGGAATCGAACCTCGGCGTGTCGCTCCTGAGGCGCACCACGCGACGGGTGACCCTAACTGCGCAGGGACGTGAGTACTTCAATCAGTGCAGGGAGCCGCTGACCCTCCTGGAAGAAGCTGAGCGGGTGCTGACTCGTGCGCAGAAGAGACCGGAAGGTCTGCTGCGGATCACCGTTCCGGTCATTCTGAGTCAAGAACCTTTTTTTAATTTCATGTCCGCGTTCATGAAAGACCATGCTCGTATCCGAGTCGAGCTAGTCGTTACGAACCTGTTGCTCGATCTGATCGCGGAAAATATCGACGTCGCGATCCGCGTCGGAGAGCTGCAAGATTCCAACGTCGTCGCCAGGCGGCTCGGCACAAGCGTTTATTACCTCGTGGCCGCTCCGGAATACCTGAATGCCCGAACCCTTCCAGCCGAGCCCGCCGATCTAAAATCGCACGACTGTGTGATGTTCAATGCCAAGAACAACGAGCGCGACTGGGACCTGGTCAGCGGGAGAAGAAAGGTAAGGGTCCATGTCTCGGGCCCAGTCGCGAGTCGCGACATCAACTCGGCCAGCGCGTTCGTGCACCGGGGCCATGGAACCGGGCTGTTGCCTTCCACGTACTGCGACGAAGCCATTGCCAAAGGCAAACTCATCCGGGTGCTGCCGAAGTGGACTTCCTCGTCGATTCCCGTTTTCGCGGTGTACCCGAGTCGGAAATTCCTGCCTTTGAGGTTGAACGTCTTCCTGGAGGCTCTGGCAGCCTGGAACAGTCCGCTGTGGCTCAGGGAATGAAGGGCCGCGCGAGTCACAGCGTGTGCGCTGGTTAGCCAATGATGACGCCCGTGGTAGACGCCTTCGGCGGAACCTCCGTCGAATCGCATCAGGCTGGGATCGAGCGCATCGCGCAGGCTGACACCAGACCGATTACCTGGGTTGCTCTGATTTTCGAACTGCGGCGAGATTGGAACCGCCAAAAAACGGTCCCCGGCTTCGCGAAGATTCTGTTCTCAGTCGAATGATTACGGTCCGCCAGTAGGTTGATGGCCGAGCGCGGAGTTCAGATTGCGGACACGACGCTTACCGCCCAAGTTGCCCCAGGTAGAATCCCAGCCGATTTTCTGCATCTCCGGGCTGGTGAAAACCCTGTTTCAACAACGCCTTTATTCTTTCCTGCGCAGCGGGTCGCATGATCGATGTAAGGCAGGCATCCCACCCGGCTGCGATCTCGACGTCGGGCGGCAAACTGGCCGCGTTCACGAGACGCTTGGTATTGGCGATCGCCCACTTGTCGAACGAGGCGATCCGCGTTGCGAGTGCATCGACGAAATTGTCGAGCTCGGCATCCGGCAGCGACCGATTCACGTAGCCAAGGAACTCCGCCTCATCGCCGCGTATGTCGTCTGAACCGAGAAGCACTTCCAGGGCGCGGGCCCGTCCCATGAGTCGGGGCAGTCGTGCCATGGGCCCACCGCCGGCGACGAGGCCGACACCCACTTCCCACTGCGAGAGAATGGCTTTTTCCCGGCTCACGAACGTCATGTCGCAAGCAAGTGCAAGCTCACTTCCGTTTCCGGTCGCCCGCCCGCGGATCAAAGCGATCGAGACAACGGGCGCCCGCGTCAGGCGTACCAGGATGTCTGGCCATGCTTCCAGCCCGGTGGGGCCTTGAGGTATGCCGGTCAGATCCTCGAGTTTCGCGAGAAAATCCGAATGATTCAGAAAGAAGCCTTCGACTGCGCTTTCGAAAATCACGACCTTGACTGCCGCGTCGGTCTCGAGCGCATTCATGATATCCCTGAATTGTTGAACGAATTCCGGACCCATGAGATTGAGCGGCGGATTGTCGAATGTGACTCGCCAGCACGCAGGTGAGACCCGATTCAGCCGTATCGGCGCGGTCTTCGTTGACGAGTCCATCAGAGCCTCCTGTGTAAGCATGAAAGCAGGACGCTCTTGACTATCATTCCGACGCGCTGATCTTACTAGTAGACGTTGGTATCGACGGAGACCATGGCATCGGGCGTGCTGACACCATCGTACTATCGACGAACGGAGCAGGATGTGATCGTCGCGCGCGCCGCGCTGGCGGGCCTCAGCGATCAGGATTAACGATCCGTCTGGGGTCGCCTCGAGGCTGTGGCTGGATCGAACCAGCGTTCGTGGTCCGTCCACAAGCGAAGCCTCGTCACAGTATCTCGTAGATCCTGTGAATCGCTCCGGCGGGGCGCGCCTCACCAACGCCGACGGTGACCATGCGATTCAAGAAAGCGTAGCTTTCCGTGGAGGTTTCGAATCGTGGGAGCGTGCGAAAGTAGTAGCTCGCGCGATCGACGACCTCTCCACGGCCGAGCGCGGCAATCACCTCGGGCGAGCCATGACGCAGACCCTGAAACGTCATGTAGATCAGCGCGTGGTCGTCGGTCTCGAGCGTGATGCGCAGGTCCAGCTCCAGAACGTTGTCGGAGCGCAGTAACAACCAGTCGCCTCCCCCGGAGAGAATCTCGCCGCGAAGTCGCAGGCCTTCAAAATGGCCACCCGTAACCGGCACGACGGTGCGATTGCCGTGAGGCACCGTACCGAGCTTTTGTGATGGAGCCGCAGCGATCCTTACGGTCATTAGCAGTCGCGAGTTCATGGCTGTGTGTCCCGCTTTCGCGCTTGGAAACCGGTCTCCGACGCTGACCTCATTCGCGCATGCCACCACGCCGCTTGTGGCACCTGCGACGATGGATGCAGCCACCGTCTTGAGCACATCTCTGCGGAGAACGTCCATGAGTTGTCGCTAGAGGATCTCTTCGACCGTGTAGATCGGTCCGCTCGCGCGGCGGTCGCCGGACGAGATGGCGAGCAATCGGTTCAGATACGCATACTGCGGTGCGCTCGCTTCGAATCTTGGCGCGGTCCGAAAGTAATACTGGGCCGGATCAACGGAATCGCCACGCGCGAGCGCGGCCAGCACTTCAGGCGGGCCATGACGCAGGCCGAAAGAGTTCATGTAGATCAATGCGCCGTCGTCCGCCTCGAGCGTGATTCGCAGATCGAGCTCGAGCACGCCGTCGGAACGCAACAGCGTCCAGTCACTTCCACCTGGCAAGACCCTGCCGCGGAGCCGTGGGCCTTCGAAGCTGCCGCCGACAATGGGCGCGATCACGCGTGTTCCGTGAGGTACCCCGCCGAGCCTGTGCGGCGGGGAGACGACAACGTGAAGCGTCATCAGCAGACGTGAGGCCATACCCTGCCCCCTGAGTTCGGAGTCACCGGTCACGACGACGCCCATTTTGCGACGGCTTCGTTGTTTCGGTTTGGCCGCGTGCTGCCGGTGACGATAGCAACCCGAATCATGTGCATGTCCTCGAGGCTCTGCCGCACCATTCCGGGTGAGAAAAGGATTGCGCCCGCGGAAGGCGTTAGAGACCTGCGACCGCCGCACGCGCAACAGCGACGTCTTGTTCAACACTGCCGCCGCTCGCTCCGACGGCCCCGATCACTACTCCATCGACCTTGATGGGAATTCCGCCGCCGAAGATTACGACTCTGGAGTCATTGGTCGTGTTGAGCCCGAAGCCTTGCTGGCCACTCTGTGTGAAGTGCGACAAGTCCTCGGTCGACATGTCAAAGGCTCGCGCTGTCCACGCCTTATTGATTGCGATATCCACGCTTCCCAGCCAAGCACCATCCATACGTACGTGTGCCAACAGCCCGCCGCCCGCATCGGCAACGGCAATGTTGTATGGAATACGCAATTCAATCGCCTTGCGTTCACCTGCGGCGATGATTCTTCGCGCGTCGGCAAGATCCAAAGACAAAGCTGGTCGGGTCATGTGAAGCTCCTGGATTGGCATCCGTGGCGTCATGAAATCACCAGGATCAGTGCTGTTCCATTGCACGATGGTATTGGCTTGGACAGCCAGCTAGCCTCGCAGGGGCATCTGGCCTCACCGCTTCTTTAAAGCCAACACAGGCGGCGAGAACCACGAGGCGCAGCGTTAGACACCATCGCGGCGGCTATTAGGTAGTGATTGAGCTCGAGGCATGCGCCAGTTCAACAGATCCGGCCGGTGATATCGCCAGATTTCCCGGTTGGGCACGACAACGGAAAATGATGCGCGCATCCGTCGGCAGCACGGTAAGCGTGCGCTCGGCATCATATTGACAAAGCCGACTCAGCCGGAGCGATCTCGCGCCCTCGCCAACGGGTCGCACTGTCCAGAGAGTGAATGTGAGGGCAGTTTGCTGAGTCACTGGACCATGTGAATCGGTCGTTGTTGTTAGAACGGGGCTTTCACAATCCCGGAGATGCGCAAGATCGGTTGGGATTCCGCGTGGGCCCACTCGGGCGCTGAGCGCCCGGGGTTTGGCCGTGGCGCCGGGACATTCGCGACCAATACCATGGTTCAATCGACCGCGACCTCTGTGGCTGTTGGAATTTGACATCACAATTGCACACGCCACTCGAAGGAGAGCGCAATGCAAAAGCGCAAACTCGGAAAAGCCGGTCTCGAGGTTTCAGCCATCGGGTTTGGCTGCATGGGACTGAACTTTGCCTACGGGCCCGGTCTCGACAAGCAGAGCGCCGTTTCGATCATCCGAACCGCATTCGACGTGGGGGTAACTTTCTTCGATACCGCGGAGGCCTACGGTCCCTTCACGAATGAGGAAATCGTCGGGGAGGCTCTGGCACCGATTCGCGACCAGGTCGTGATCGCGACCAAGTTCGGCTTTAAGAATGGAACCCCCTCCGCCGGCATGGACAGTCGCCCGGAGCGGATCCGAGAGGTTGCCGACGCATCGCTCAAGCGCCTTAAGACTGACCGCATTGACCTCCTCTATCAGCACCGGGTCGACCCGAACGTACCAATGGAAGAGGTGGCCGGCACCGTTAAGGACTTAATCCGCGTAGGGAAGGTCAAGCACTTTGGCCTCTCAGAAGCGGGTGCGCAGTCGATTCGCCGTGCGCACGCCGTTCAACCGGTAACGGCCCTTCAAAGCGAGTACTCGTTGTGGTGGCGGGAGCCCGAAGCCGAAGTACTGCCAACCTGCGAAGAGCTGGGTATCGGATTCGTGCCCTTTAGTCCGCTCGGCAGGGGCTTCCTCACCGGGAAGATTGATGAGAAAACCTCCTTCGCCAAGGACGACTTGCGCAACATTTACCCGCGATTTTCACCCGAATCGCGCAGGGTGAATCAGCCACTGGTCGATCAGCTCGCCTCAATCGCGGCAGCGAAGAAAGTACCGCCTGCCCAGATCGCACTGGCGTGGCTGCTCGCCCAGGAGCCTTGGATCGTGCCCATCCCGGGTACCACCAAAGTGCAGCGACTGAGGGAGAACGTCGCCGCTGCTACCCTTGAACTGAGCCGCGAGGACCTGCGCCAGATCCGTGATGCCCTTGCTAACATCAAGGTGCAAGGGGACCGTTATCCGGCGCACATGATGGCCCGGATGGGCCGATGATTCGCCCTAAAACCCGGCAGACTCATAGGGCGTCCTGCGCCATTCGAGGATCGTGCGCGGCGTCGACTTACTCGAGCCCCAGCGGGCCGATTGCAGTCACTTGCGTGACGTACTCGGGTCGCAATACCTGTCTCACTCGAAGCCGCAGTGGTGGCGAACTCCGAGCCCTGACACGTCAATGTGGCATGAATTTTCTTCTCGCTCTTGGAAAGGCGTACCGGGAGTTAGAAGCAATTGCGGCGCGAGGGATACGCAGACCAATCATGAAAATTGCTGAGCTTCGCGTCGTCGGCCTGATGCGACGGCGCCCGCGCGCTCTAGAGGACCGCGATCTAGTACTGCTGCGGAATGCTCAGTTTCAGATCATGCTGTGTGAATTGCGTTATCCGCCGATCCGCTATCTGTAGCAGGAATGCCTGCAACGACGGCGCGAGAAATTAGCGCGCTGCGCAGCGCCGCAATGATGACGAATGCGGAATACGGACCCGCTCGAATTTCCTGAAAGAGGATGGCGGCCGACTCGCAGCCGCCGTCCAAAACACTCGCGGTTACAAATTCCCGGCAAGCGGTAGTCGCCTTACGGGGTGGGGGAAACGACTACGGCTGCATCCTATTAGTAGGATGGAACATCGTCTCGTCGGATTGATTCGTCACTGGTAAAAACGTGCCGATCTGTCCGTCGCACGGCGATCGAATAATAGCAGTCGGCCATGAGGCGCCGCTCAATGGGCATCCGTGGATCAGGACGACCGGATTGCCCACCATGATCCTTATAGTAGAGCTCTATGTCGGTTGAATTTTCCTTTCCGACTGACACATATGACATCGCGCATCTCCTGCTGAATCGAAAGTTCGTGACTGGAAAAGACGGGTGCGCCACTCCGAGAGAATCCGTCCATTGCACCTTGGTACTGACAGCACGTTCATAGGCGATCCAATACATAGGTATCGATCGATACCTTCGTGCAAGTGCATTCGCTCTGCGCGCGTGGTGCCATCCGGGTGCCGCATGCAGTTTGTACCTACATCTATTAAAGGTGTTCAAAATGAAAGTCTCGACGGGCGAAACCAATCCATCAAGTGCGCTGAAGCCCGCACTTTCCGCAGCGCTTGCGGCGTTACTGCTGTCCACAGCCCTGGCGCCAACGGTGCGCGCCTCCGACCATTTCGATTCGCCCGCGACCGCCGCGAATCCCCAAGCGGATATCGGCGATGTGTATGCCTGGACATCGCCCCAAGGTCGCAAGCTGAACCTGATCATGACGATTCAGGGTCATACCTTCTCGGACAAGGTTGACTACGTGTTTCATGTCGACAGCGGCAAGGTCTTCGGCCGTACGAGCGCTTCGACGTCGGTCATATGCCGCTTTGCCTCGGCGAACGAGGTCAACTGCAAGGTCGGCAATGCAGACTCCGCATCCGGGGACCCGACCAACCCGACGGGCCTCGAGGGGCGCAATCACCGGTTTCGCGTATACGCAGCTCTGCGTGACGACCCTTTCTACAATAACCTCAAGGGGCTTCTAGGCGCCTATACAACGGCAAGCACCGCCATCAAGAACGGTGTCGCGGTGGATGCGGCGGGTTGCGCACATTTCGATGACACGACCGCGAAGATGATCATGGATCAAATGGGTCACACCGACGGCGGTCCCGCGCAGAATTTCCTCTACAACTGGACCGTCTCGGCCCTTGTGATTTCCGTGGAATTGGACGCCGTTGCCACGGGCGGCAACCTGCTGGCCATATGGGGGACAACCTCCATAGCCGGTAAGCCGCTCGATCGCCTGGGCCTGCCTTTTGTGAAAAATACCCTCCTCGGGGTATCTCCGTTCTCAACGGACGATGCGAGTGGCGTCCGGCGCGAAGAATTCGCCGCGGCGCTTCCAGCGACTTCAGCCCGGTTCATCGCGGATTTTCAGAAATCACTCGCGTTTCAGGATTCACTGGATGGCAAATGCGGCAATCAACTGCTCGCTGAATCCACGGAATCGGCAACGCGCTATAAGGCACTTGCCAAACTGTTTGCCAACGATCGGCTGTGGGTGAACAGCGCGTCCGGCGTTTGCACGCAGTTCTTCGCGGTTGAGCTCGCCAATCTGGCCGGCCAAAGGTCGCTGAGTAGCGACTGCGGCGGCCGCTCGCCCACTTACGACGCGCCCAACGTCTGGAGATCACTCCTGATTGCCGGCACGACCACCGGTATCACGGACGGTCTGCACCAGGATGAGCACGCGCCGTCTGCGACCGTGTTCCCATTCCTTGCGCCGCCGGATCCCAAGGGCGTGAATCACTAACCGCCATGGAACCAGAACTCCCGCGTGGATCGCGGATCGCGCGGGTGGTTTGGGCGGTCGGAATCGGGTCGCTCGTTTCCAATCCAGCGGCGGCACATACGGGCACAGGTCTACCAGGTGGATTCGTCTCCGGCGTCATTCACCCCTTTAGTGGACTCGATCATCTGCTGGCGATGGTTTCGGTCGGTCTTTGGGGCGCATTTCTGGGTCGGCCGCTGATCTATGTCTTGCCCGTGGTCTTTCCCGCGATGATGGTCGTAGGGGCCATCATGGGAATGTTCGTGGTACCGCTGCCTCCGGTCGAGATCGGGATAGCGCTTTCGGTGCTGGTGTTGGGCAGCTGCATCGCGCTATCGGTCAGAGCCCCGGTATGGGCCGCATGCCTCATTGTCGCCGTGTTCGCAGTGTTTCACGGCTACGCGCATGGAAAGGAACTGCCCTCAGCGGCCGACCCTATCAGCTACAGTGCGGGGTTCGTCCTGGCCACTGGCCTCCTGCACGTATCGGGGATCTGTCTCGGTTTACTCAACAACCGACCCAATGGCGTCATAGCGACGCGTAGCGTCGGTGCGGGCATCGCCGCGCTCGGCGTCTGGTTTTTCGATCAGGCCATTGGCACATGAGGGGAGGTGTCGTGCCACCGGCCCTGCTGTTTGCGGCACTCGGCCTCGCACTCGCGTTCGCCCCCCGCGCCGCGTGGGCGCCGAGCTTGCTCGCGCTCTTCGTGACCCTGTGTTCATTTACCTTCCTGTCCGTCCCGCCGGGCTGGCTGGAGGGCGTGTTTTTGGGTTGCTGGATCAGTGTGATCGCAACGGCGGCGAGCGTGCATCTCGTCCGCGGGCTCGGTGCGCGCCTGGCGTTTGCATTGTCGGTCAACGTTGGCGTCTGGGCGAGTGCCGTGATCTCTGTGTCTGGATCGCGACTCGACCTGCTGAAAGCACTGCCATTTGCGTTGATATTTTTGCCCGCATCGTGGGTCGTTGCCCGAAACGCTTCAATTCCGGTCAAGGTCGTATCCAGTTGGGTCATTGCTGTCGCAGTGCTGGCAGCCACCCTTCAATTGCTGCCCGTGACGCCTGGCTACCTTCCCGACCACCTGGAGTGAACGCAATTGAATTTTCGTAGTGCTGCCTTGCTCATCGGGCTGCTGGTGTGTACTCGTGCGTCGTCAGTCGCGGCGCATGATTTCTGGCTGCAGCCAAGCGAATACTGGATCCGTCCGGATGCGCTCACGCCAATGACGCTGCAGGTGGGCCACGGACCGTTCCGGCAGCGTTCACCAATCCCGGCGCGAAGAATCACGCGATTTGAGGCCATTGCTCCTCAGGGAGCCGTCATTGATTTGCATGAACAGCTTCAGCTGGGCGGCGCCGAAGGCGACGGTGATTTTCGGCTCAAAGAACAGGGCGTCTACGTTCTGGCTCTGCAAACGGACGACGGCGCGCAGACGCACTTACCCTCTATCCGATTCAACGATTACCTCAAGGCGGAGGGGCTGACGCCGGCGCTGGAGCAACGAGCGCGACTGCACCGGATGGACGCGGACGGTTCGGAACGCTATAGCCGGTGTGCAAAATCCATCGTGCAAGTCGGGCCATCGGGTCCGGGCTCGCAGGCTCAGGTCAGCAAACCTGTCGGTCTGCCGCTGGAAATTCTGCCCGAAGCGAACCCGTACGCCGTGCCTCGATCCGCGACCTTGCCGGTACGCGTCATCTACGCAGGCCGCCCGTTGGCCGGCGCACTGGTCAAGCTCACCAATCTCAAGGATGACGCTTCACCATTCGAGGTGCATCTGACCGATCAGAATGGACGCGCGAGCTTCACGATGCCGAATTCCGGCACATGGCTCCTGAACGTCATATGGACTAAGGCATTGCCTCGTTCAGAGGAGACGGATTTCGAAACAGTCTTCTCCAGTCTGAGCTTCGGCTTTCCGTCCGACAACCGTTAGGATCAAGGGATCCCTGGTCGTCAGCACTGGGATCTCAACCGATACCTACGTGCAATCGATTCGCCATCGCATCTCTAGTCTTATCGTCACGTACAGGAGTCCATCGTGATTTTAAAAATGGTGCAACTCGCATGTCTGGTGGTGGTTGTCGCGCTCAATGGTTGCGCGAATCTTGCCTGCGGCGCGCGGCGGCGGCCGACGAAGCCGCGACTGACGGGAGGCTCGTCATCGGCGGCCATCATTATCCCCTTGAGCGTCATGTGACGGCTGGTTGTCATCGCAAGGATGACAGCGGCCTTGAGGCAGCGCAATCGTCCTGGGCACGCGTTAGTGTCCAGAGAGTTCTTGCGCCGTGTAATCTCGAGCTCATCGTCGAACGAGACCGAACAACAGTTTAATATATAGGTGGTACTGCGCACGGTCACCTACCACTTGCCCTCCGCGTTTCTCCAGTACCTCGGTCCATCAGAGTTTCTGTTGGGTCATGCAGCGTGGCGACGCTGGTGCCTACAACACGTAATGAAGCTACATCGGCGCTACTGACATGCGCCGGCCCACTACTTGCCTGCACGCGGAGGAATTCCGGGATCCAGGGTGACTCCTCGGGCCTCGCAGGTTCTCCGCGCAATTCCCGCTCCAATTGCCTGACGCGCTCTCTCGCGCGACGTAGCTCCTTGAACCTTCGCGCTTTGCCAATTACTTGTTGTAACTCGTCGTCGCTCATGGCAGGACCTCACTTTCGGAGCCGGAGCTATCGGCGGCCAACGCGTGATCGAGATTGAATGTGGGGTCTATTGATTGTCGGTTTGTTTCACCGACGCCAAACAGTCCCGAATTGAGCCGGACCGTCAGGGTCGCAAAGTCCTGACCGTGGTTCGGTAGTCGGACGCCACCGTTCGACCAATGGCGCATAGTCAGCTCAGCTATTGCGCGGTTGCCGGGCAGCCGAAAACGCAGCCCGAGTTGAGAAGCAAAGTCCCACCGTGTAGCACTTAGTTCGTCCGACTTAGTTTTTCCCGCCAATCCGAACCCGATGAATCCCTTTACCGGGCCGCTTTCGAACAGCTGCCACCGGCGCGAGAGTGAGAGTCCCCAGTAGGGCTCAGCCAGCACTCGATCGTTGCGCGATGCTCGGTCGTGGAGCGTCTGTTGACCGGTCACGCGAAACAATCCGAGTTCGTAGCGGCTTTCGCTCCACGTCACCGACAGTGGGAGGACCGCGCCGCCTGTCGTGCCCCAGAAGTGATAGGTTCCACCCAGTCCGATCTGCACTTCACAGCTTGCGCAGAAGGATTGCGCGTTCGCCGATCGGGGCGCGTACAGTGCCCAAGCGAGCACTAGCAAGAGAGCAAGCTGGCAACTCTTCACAGCTGTCGTTCGGTTTCCACTGCAATCGTGTGACATGCTCCAAGTGCTCCGGATGCGCTCGCGGAGACACAGAGCGATGAAGCCGGAAGCGTATCGGCGAAACGATTGCACAAAGGTATCGTCCGATACCTTGGCATCGGCATCCTTCCGTTGCCGTCATCGTCACAGACAGCCTACGAATTGCTTCGCGACAAGGCGCCCAAGACGACAACACGGCCGTCGCGCTGCTGCGGATGCGCCGTCACGCACGCCGAAGAAGTGAATGCTGAATTGCTGAGTTTCTTTGGCGAAAAGGCCAGCAAGGCGACGAAGGCGGTCGCCTAGGCTACCGAATTCGATCGATACCATTGTCCAATGGAGATCTTTCTGAGCTTCTGGCGGAATCGTAACCAGGTAGTGCATCCGGTGCTGGTGGCTACGTCACCCACGTCGCCGCCTTCATCGAGTCTCTCCACTGATGGATCAACGTTCAGTGACTATCAACTGTTAGTGAGGTAACAATGAAACATAGCATCGTTCTCCTGGCGCTCCTGGCGACCTCCGCATGGGCCGGCGATATGAATCAGCCGCGCACATTGGGCAACCGGGCCGTGCTGCACGTGTACTACTACGCGCCCAAGACGCTCGAGGTTACGTACGTGGATTCGTACCTGTTCAAGGACGAGGCTTCCTGTAAGGAGGCAATTTCGAAAGCACTGCAGATCGCAATGCCGTACGCCAGCGAAGGTGATCTCGTGAGCGCTTCCTGCGTCGGAATGACACCCCCCGAAGCGATAGTGGATCGGCGAGCGCCACCCCCGAACGGGAGCACTGAGCTCTGACGAAGTGGCCGTGACGGGTGCACTCGACCGTTCGCTACGCCGCATGGCATCGCGTCGATTTCGCACGCGGGCCGCACGCAAAGCGTTCCTGCTCGTGGACCTGGAGTTTGCCAATGGGTGCGTGGTGGCAATCGTTCCAAAGCCATCAAACCCGGGGAGCACTGTTGTCGGCCTGGCGAGGAAGCTCCCACGCGCTGGCGCCATCCAACTGACTCGCGCCACACTCACACTGGCGTGGCACGCCCTGCGCGCCGACGAGCGAGCTAGTGTAGTGTTGCGGTCTGTTTGGAACTTAAGCGACTGCTCGCGCGAATGACCTTTTGCAGAATGTCGCGCGCGCTCTTGGTCCAGATGAATGGCTTGGGTTCTTTGTTGTGATGAGCGACGTACTCGTCGATAGCTTTGACCAGCTCGGACACGCTGGTGAACACGCCTCGGCGCAGACGCTCACCACCCCGAGTCGCAGTACGGCGACGTGCCGACGATGCTGCTACTACGACATCGCCACGAACACGTGGACGCAGAGCGGCTCGAAGGTCTACAACGACCGCGGCGACGAGGAGAGCTGGGTCCGCCTGCCCGACGGGCGCGTGATGACCTACACCTTTGTATCATTGCTTCAACTCCAATGAAGGCAGAGGCTGGCGTCACGGCATCCGGCGAATGTTCTCGAATCCGGGATACCCGCGCCCCCACCCTAAGGAGCCGAGCATGGCCCCAACCGTTTCGTCCACGTTCTCCCGCCGCTTCCGCCGAGTCGCGGCCGGCCTCGCCGCCAGCCTGGCGCTGGGCGCCCTGTCGGCGCACGCCGCGCCCACGCCCTTCCCGGCCGACTTCCGCAGCTCGCAGGTGGTGAACGCCGACGCGACGATCAA
>Ga0137409_10004068_pt1 | contig 15442 bp, 16 predicted proteins | sample CZODoug1_16funga_FD_122059 | JGI IMG/M metagenome (GOLD analysis project Ga0137409, IMG submission 122059) | Vadose zone soil fungal communities from Angelo Coast Range Reserve, California, USA - CZODoug1_16fungal (Hybrid Assembly) | ecosystem: Environmental > Terrestrial > Soil > Vadose zone... | reverse complement strand
CTCGACGGGCACCGTATTCCGCAGCTCTACCACTTCCTCGGCGGGCCTTCGCTGATCAACGAGCAGTTGCTCGACCGCATCGACTTCTACCCGGGCGGCTACGGCGCCTACTACGGGCGCAACCTCACCGGCGCGATCGACGTCGGCACGCGCCAGGGAGATCCGCAAGGCTTCCATGGCAGCGTCTCGGTCGACCTCCTGCAGTCGGTCGGTTTCGTCGAGGGGCCGCTGGGCGAACGCACCCAGGTGGCGGTCGCCGCCCGCCGCAGCTACATCGACTTGTTCCTGCCGCTCTTCCTTCCCAACGACCCGAAGAACGGAGTCACCAGCATCACGCCGGTGTACTGGGACTACCAGGCCCGCCTCGATCACAAGCTCCTGAACGGCGACGAGTTGACGCTGTTCGCCTTCGGGACCGACGACTCCCTCGCGGTCATCCAGAAGGGCGGGTCGCGCAACCAGCCGCTCCAGGTGAGCTCGCACACGGCCGCGCACCAGCTCCGTTTCGGCTGGCGCCATGCGGTCTCGGACGCCGTCACCTTGCGCGTCGCGCCGCTCCTCGGGCTGACCGTCCAGTCCTTCGACGCGACGGGCGCCGGCACCGGGTCGTTCGGACTCAACCAGTCAGGCCGCATCTTCGACTGGACCCTCGCGCTGCGCGCCGACGCGCGCTGGCAGGCGCGCCCGTGGCTTTCGCTCCGAGCCGGCGTCGACGTCGCCTGGGACCGGTACGTGGTGAATGCGGACATCCAGTCGACCCTGCAGATCCGGCAGCTCGGTCCGCCGATCACGCAGGAGCAGCAGATCTCGCACACGCAGCCGCTGGGCAACCTGGGCGAGTTCGCCGAGGGGGAGCTGAAGCTCGGCCGCTGGGAGCTGCACCCGGGGCTGCGGCTCGATCAGTTCCACTGGCGCGAGCACACCTACGGCACGTTCGATCCGCGCCTGTGGGTGCGGTACGCCCTGACCGACGCGACCGGCATCAAGGGATACGCGGGCCTCTACCACCAGGCGCCGAGCCCGTTCCAGCTCGACCCCGCCCTGGGGAATCCGGCGCTCCTGCCCCAGCGCGCTTTTCAGGTCGGCCTGGGCGTGGACCACCGCTTCGGCGGTGGATGGAGCGCATCGATCGAGGGCTTCTACGACCGACGCAGCTCGCTCGCATCGCGCGTGCCGGCCGAGACGCTGCCCGACGGCACGGTGTCCAATCCGCTGTACCTCAACCAGGGCCTCGGGCGTTCCTATGGAGTCGAGGTGCTCGTGCGCCGCGACATCTCGGCGCGCTTCTACGGCTGGGTGGCGTACACGCTCTCCCGCAGCGATCTCTTGCCCCGCAATGACGTCGACTGGCGCGCCTTCAACTTCGACCAGCCGCACAACCTCATCGTGGTCGCCGGCTACCGGCCCAGCCCCGCATGGGAGCTCTCGGCCCGCTACCGCTTCGTCTCCGGCAACCCGACCGCGCCCGTCACCTCCGCCGTGTTCGACGCGGACAGCGGGCGCTTCAACCCGGACTCCGGAAACCTGGGCGACGCGCGTCTGCCCGCGTTCTCGCAGCTCGATGCGCGCGCCCAGTACACCTGGACCAAGGACCTGTGGCAGGTCTCCGCGTATCTCGACGTGCAGAACGTGCTCAACCACTCCAACGAGGAGCTGCACGTCTGGGACTACCGGTACCGGCAGCAGGGGAGCATCTCCGGGCTGCCCTTCCTACCCACGCTCGGCGTGAAGGTGAGGTGGTGACATTGCCGGCTTCCCGATTGCGGCCAGCCGCCGCCGTATCCGGCGGCGCTGCGCTCGTTCATGGCGCGAACGTCCTGGCACGCATTCTGGCGGTTTGCGGTCTGGTCAGCGCCGTCGCGTGCACCCCGGATTTCCAGTCGCCCAGCCAGGTCACCGACCTGCGCGTGCTGGCGATCCGGCAGGAGGCACTCGACGAACCGCCCGGCACGTCGCGATTCGCCGACGCGTCCGTCGACCTCGCCGCCCGGAAGGCGCAAACGGTGCGCGTGACGGCGCTGATCGCCGATCCCCACCCGCGTCAGTCGCTGGTCGTCCGGGGCTACCTCTGCTCGCAGACGGATTCCGGGCGTTGCGACGGCGTGCCCAGCCGCGATCTCGGCGAGATCGCCGGCGCCGAGCCAGCCGCGGAGCAGCAGCCGGCGTACACGGTCGACGTGCCGCCCGAGGTGGTCGCGCTGGCGGTGCAGGAGGACCGGCTGAAGGGATTCGGCGGCATCCGCGTGCAGTTCTCGCTCGAGGCGAGCGACGGCGACCCGCACGGTCCGGTGATGTCGTCGAAGATCCTCCTCTACACCACCGCTCCGGAGTCGATGCGCAACCACAACCCCGAGGTCGTGGCCCTGGAGATCACCCGCGACGGGGCTCAGGTCGCGAGCGTCGGGCCGGGCGGGACGATCGGCGTCACCGCCGGGATCGAGTACGGCCTTCGGCCGGTGCTCGGCCCGGGTGCCGCGGGCATCGAGGAGTACGACGCGGTGGACCTGACCGGGCAGCCCATCCACCTCCGGGAGACGCCGCGTTACTCGTTCTTCTCCACCTTGCCGATCGACTTCGACCGGGACAACGCGGACGAGCCGCTGCGCGGGCAGCCGCAGCCCGCGAACGGAATCGCGAGGTTCACCGCCGGCGCGGGCAGCGGCTCGATGTGGGTGGTCGCGCGCGACGGCCGCGGCGGGATCGGCTGGATCAGCGTGCGCTGTACCGCCTCGTCGCCGTGATGCCGGCTCAATTCGCCGGCGCGCCGCCGGTGAGCTGCTGCACCTTGCCGAGCAGCTCGTCCAGGTCGAACGGCTTCGCGAGATGCGCGTTCGCGCGCAGCTGCTTGGCGTGGCCCTGCACGGACCGATCGGCGCTGAGGATGAGCAGCGGCATGTCGCGCCGGCCGCGGTGCTCGAGCTCGGCGACGAACTGCCAGCCGTCCATCACGGGCATCATCAGGTCGAGGAGGATCACGCTGGGGTGCTCGCGGTCGAGGATGTCGAGTGCTTCCTTGCCGTTGGCAGCCATCAGCACCCGGTACCCTTCGCTGGACAGGCACAGGCCGAGCGTCTGGAGGATGTCCGGGTCGTCGTCGACCACGAGCACCAGCCGCTCCCTTGCCCGTGATCGCGCCATTCTGGACGGGTATAAAAATCTCGCGTCTCCGCGTCAATCTTTCGCTCGCCCGATGGTCGCGTGGGACACGCTTGAAGTCGGGGCCATCCTTACCTACAAGGACGCCATGCGCCGCTGTCCCACCTGCCGCGGGGAGGTGAAGCCACGCGAGGAGAACCCTTCGTTCCCGTTCTGCACCCCGCGTTGCCGCGCCGTCGATCTCGGCCGGTGGTTCATCGGCGAGTACCGGATGCCCGGCGAGCGGCCGGAGCAGGGGCAGGCGGAGGACCGCGGCGACGGCGATCCGGAGAAGCATTGATCGCCCCTCCGCGGGCGTGCTACCCGATGCGGCCCCGATGCGCGCGCTGAAGCTCACCGTCCGCCTCCTCCTCTCGCTCGGGGTGAGCGCCGTGCTCATGTGGCTCTCGCTGCGCAACGCCGATCTCCGGGCGGTGGGGCGCGCCATCGCGTCCGCCAACCCCTGGCGGATGGCGGGCTACGCGGCGATCCTCCTCTGCATCCACCTCGTGCGCACCGTTCGCTGGGGGATCCTGCTCGAGCCGCTCGGGCGCGTGGGGTTCAAGCGGCTCAACTCGGCCAGCGCGGTCGGCTTCATGCTGCTCATGGTGCTGCCGTTCCGCCTGGGCGAGTTCGCCCGGCCGCTGCTCATCGCTCGGCCTCCGCCGGGCGTGGGCGGGGCGACGCTGCGGCGGAGCGGGGCGTTCGCGTCGATCGTGGTGGAGCGCATCGTCGATGGGCTCGCCATCGGCGTGCTCGGGATCCTCGCGCTGCGCATGCTCGGCGAAAACGCCAGTGGACGCTACGCCGACTTCGCCCGCCACGCCTCGGTGCTGGTCGCGCTGGGGTTCTTCACCCTTTGCCTCGCGGTGACCGCCGCGTTCTTCCTGCGCGACCGCGCCGTCCAGCTCACCTCGGCGCTCCTGCGCCCCGTCTCGCCGCGGCTGGCGCAGCGGGCCTCGTCGATGCTCGACGCGTTCATCTCCTCCCTCCACGTCGGCTCGGGATGGAAGGCCCTGGCCTTCTTCGCGCTCACCGCGCTGTACTGGTCGCTGAACGGCTTCGGGCTGGCGATCCTGGCCCCGGCCTTCGGCTTCCATCTCGCCCCGCTGATGGTCGTGACCATCGTCGCCGTCCAGGTGGTGGGCGTGATGGTGCCGGCGGGACCCGGGATGATCGGCACCATGCAGTTCTTCACGCAGGCGGGGCTCTCGCTGTTCGTGGCCGACGCCTTCACCCGCGGCTCGCCCGTCGCGGCCCACGCGGCCGGCTACGCGAACGCCGTCTGGATGCTGACCTTCGGCGTCCAGGTGGCCCTCGGGTTGCTCTTCGTGCTGCTCGGCCACGTCTCCCTGCGCGGCCTCCTGCAGCCGAACCCGGAACCCGCCTCCCAGGCCGATCTCCCGGCCCCCGCCTCGCCTTGACGGACCGGGTGGCCGCCGCTAGATTCGCGCGCCCTCGACGGCGGCGTAGCTCAATCGGTTAGAGCGACGGTCTCATAATCCGTAGGTAGGTGGTTCGAGTCCACCCGCCGCCACTCTCAACCGCCATCCACTGAGTAGCGCCAGTTCTACCGCTTGGTCGCAGGGAAATTCTGCGAAGAGGTGGGCGCCAGGTGTCACGCCAGCCGTCCGCTCGCCGACCTAACGAGCGACGTTCCCGCTCTGTGAAGCGGGCGCCGAAATGAGTTCCAGGATCTTTGGTGCCACGAACAAGATCGGTCGGCTCGTTTTCGGGACTCTACGCAGGACACCGGCATCTTCAAGCTTCAGAACGTTTAGACCTGCGCCTCTCGGCGTGATGCCCAACACGCGTTGGGCACGACCAAAGGTGATGTACGGTGACGTGAAAAGTTCGTCGATCAGCTTCAGGAGAAGAGCGGGAGACCGAGCCGCGTGGAATTTTTCGTGCAACCGAGTACGTAAGTCCTGTAGTTTCACTGCTCGTGCGCTCGCATCACGGGCCTGCTCAGAGACCCCGACGAGGAAGAAATCGATCCAGTCATTCCAAGCGCCCTGCCTCGAGACTTGAAGTAGAAGGTCATGATAGTCGCGGCGGTGTCGCTCAAAGAACTCGCTCAGGTAGAGCAGCGGATGTGGCAAGGCCTCCTCGGTGCAGAGCAGCAGAGTGAGCAAGAGCCTTCCCACCCGCCCGTTCCCATCGATGAAAGGATGGATCGCCTCAAACTGATAGTGAATGGCCGCCAATCTTATGAGCAATGGCAAGTCCGAGTCCGCGTGAATGAACTTCTCGAGTGCGTGGAGCGCCGCGTGCATGTCGGGGACGGGCGGCGGCACGTAGGTCGCTTCGGTGATCTTTGAGCCTGGCGGACCAATCCAGTTCTGCACTTTTCTGAACTGTCCCGCAGCGGCTCCACTGCTCTGCTGCATGACGATGTCGTGAATCTCGAGGATGAGGTTGAGCGCGACTGGTCGGGTTCTTGCGCGGTCCAGCCCGAAATCGAGCGCTCGGACGTAATCCGAGACTTCGCGCGCCTCTGCCGTGCCTTTCGCGGGTGTGGCTTCGAGGATCAGCAGGTCTGAGAGCGTCGCTTGAGACCCTTCGATCTTGCTCGAAAGGACCGCTTCTCGGCTCATGAACGGGCGAATGAGGAGGTGCGGATTGGGCAGGCTGCGAGCCATGCCAGCGAGGTGTCCCAACTCGCGGGCGGCGACTTCTGTTCGCCGAAGGAGCTTCGCATCGACGTCAAGACGCGGAGGTAGTGGGCCCGGGACAAACGCCCAGGCGCCTTCCTGTACGCGGACCAAGCGACCTGGCGATCGGCGTGTGAGTTCGTCGGGATGCAGCATGGCGTAGTACTCAGGTAACTCCCGCAGCCATGGAATGCTACTTTGCGGCCCGAAAGTATCATAGGGCAGACGCCACGACTGCCGTCGTTCCTCTACATGCGCCGCGCGCCGATCGGGCCGCCATTCTTCCGGTGCGCTGTACGCCACCGCCTTCACGAGACCGATCGAAGCGGGATTCGGGAGGTATCCGCCCATGACCGTTCAGTCTACCAATTCGTCCCCGGACCAGTTCTCACGCCGACTCGTCCGACGACGAGTCAGAACGGCGGCCAGAGCTTTGCCCGCGCGGTCGGGACGTGCGATGTCTCGATCAATAGCGGGGTGAGACATGAAGCTGGCGTTTCCCGTCCGGTTCGTCGAGGGCGAGCGCGTCGTGCAGACCACCGCCGACGAGGTCGGCGAGACCGGCGCGTACGTGATCAGCACCGCCCCGCCGGCGGTCGGCGCCGGGGTGACGCTGAGCCTGTACCTGCCCGACGCGGCGGAACCGGTGAACGCAAGCGGGCTGGTCCGCACCGTGGAGCGCGGCGAGCACCGGCCGGGATTTGGAGTCGACTTCACCGGCATCGCCGAAGACGGCCTGGTCCGCATCCGGAAGGTGCTCCAGCTCGCCCAGAGCACCGGCGCGCCCAACCTGCGCGCGTTCCAGAGGACGCCGGTCGAGCTGACCGCGCTGATCATCACGCCCAAAGGCACGGTCGAGACGCGCATCCGCGACATCAGCCCGGCGGGGATGTTCATCGAGATGGAGAAGATCCCCGCCTTCGCCGCGGTCTTCCCGGTGCTGGTCCCGCTCCCCGACGGACAGCCGCCGCTCCTGGTGACCGTGCAGAGCGTCCGGCAAGAGACCGGGACCGCGAGCAAGCGGGCCGGAGTGGGCGTCCGGTTCGTCGGAGGGACCGACGAATTCCGGACGCGCCTCGACGCGTTCCTCCGCCCGGGCACGCCGCGCTGAATCAGCGCTTCTGCGCGCGCCCGAGCAGCTCCTGCGGGAGCCGGCTCGCGAAGTACCGCTTCTCGCCGCACTCGCAGCTGCCGTTGCGCACGTCGCCGCGGCTCGGCGCTCCCGTCCAGGGAGGCGGGTAGGCCCGCCAGGTGGTCCAGCGGATGATCTGACGGCAGCTTGGACAGACGTCCCGCATGGCATCCTCCGTCTCGACAGGGCGCATCATGGTCGCTAGACGCACCATCGGCGCGGTCGGCCTACACTTGAGCAGGATCGCGCTAGGAGGCGGCGGCGGAGTGCCGGCAGCTGCCGAGGAAGTGTTCGATCGTCTCGACGAGCACCTCGACCGGACAGGGCTTGACCAGGAACCGGTCGCAGCCGGCCTCATGGGCCAGACGCAGCGAGTCCGGGGCGTAGTGCCCCGAGACGGCGATGATGAAGGTCAGCGCGGTCCCCGGGTTGGATCGCAGCGTGCGGGCGACTTCCAGTCCCGACGGTCCGTCCTCGAGGAACACGTCCACGATGGCGATGTCCGGCGTGTGCGCCGCGACCGCCTCATGCGCCTCGGGGAGCGACCCCGCCGCGTCGACCAAAAACCCCATGTCGCGAAGCTGGGCGGCCAGCAGCGTCCGGGTGAAGAGCGAATCGTCGACGAGCAGGATCCGGGACGGAACGGGAGCAGGGCCTGCCACGAGAGCGACGCTCGCAGCGAGTCTGGGTAGGTCGCAAGGCGCGGATGTGACCCGCTTGCTATCGCGCTACATCCGGTAGCCGATGCCGATCTGCGTCACGAAGCCGAACCGGCTGCCGTTCGCGTCCGTGCTGAAGATCGGGCCGACGCGCGCGTTGAACCCGAGGAGCAGCCTCGGATCCACGAAGTAGTCGAACCCGATCCCGAACTGCGTGCCGATCACGACCTGCGCGCTGGGCCCGAAGAAGAACGTGAGCGGCACGTCGAGTCCGAGGGCCAGGCGGAGATCGGGATTGACGGCGATTCCGACCGCGGCGGCCACCGGCAAGCCGAAGCCCCACGGCGTTCCGTTGCCCGGATACACCTTGAGCCCCGGGTCTGCCCGCACGAGGAGCGAGACGCGGCCGGCGCGGACCGCGATCCCCCGCAGCGGCACGCGCAGCCCCAGCCCGAAGTGCGTCTCCGTCGTGGTCTCGAACGCGTAGAGCACGTCGAAGCGCACCCCCGCGTCCGTGGTGTCGGTGAGGCCGTGCGTCCAGCCGAGGGTGGTCGACGGCCACCCGACCTCGCCCGAGAAGACGTCCTGTCCGGCGGCCACCGTCTCGCCGCCGTAGAGGCTCCACCGCTCGGCGGGCGCGGCCGCGAGCAGGGCCAGAAGCAGCCCGAGCATGGCTACAGGCGGTACGCGAGGAGCAGCTGGGTGATGAAGCCGAACTGACCCCCGCCACCCTTCGTGCTGAAGATCGGGCCGAAGCGGGTGTTGAGCCCGACGGTCAGCAGCCGGTCGACGTGGTATTCGAACGCCGGTCCGAACATCGGCCCGAGGAACATCTGCACCGGGGACGGCCCCGGACCGGTCACCTCGAGCGTCATCGGCAGCTCGACACCGAACGCGACGTTGAGCTCGGGCGTGGCGGTGTAGCCGACCGTCAGTCCGATCGGCCATTGCAGCGCGAAGATAGCCGGGGTGGTGGTGTAGATCTTGATGCCCGGGTCGACGTGGGCGAGCACGCTGATCCGGTCGCGCCGGTGGATCATGAACCGGAGCGGCACGCGGAACCCGATGCCGAACTGGCTGTTGGTCGTGTTCTCGAATCCGTAGATGAGGTCGAACCGGAAGCCCACGTCGGTGCTGGGTCCCATACCGTGGGTGAATCCGAAGCTGGTGCTGGGCCAGCCGAACTCACCGCTCACCACGTCGGTCCCGGCCGGCACCGTGGTGCCGCCCAGCAGGCTGTATTGACCTCCCGGAGTGGTCCTGCCCTGTGCGAATACGGGGGAAGCCGCGGCCGAGAAGACCAGCGCGGCACCGATCACAGCGGTCTTGGTGTTCATGGGCGGCGCACCTTACTTGCGCCGGAGCCGGACGTCCATACCGAATGCCACCAACTCCGCTCTTCGAAAGCTCAGCGCCGCCCCACCGGCGGCGACCGCCCGCCCGTGTGTGATCTCCGTCATGGTAAGGTCCGCGCGCCATGCCGGTCATCCGGAGCTGGGCGCGCACCGACGTCGGCAAGAAACGCCCGCACAACGAGGACGCCTACCTGGTCGACGAGGCGCTCGGGCTCTATGCGGTGGCCGACGGCATGGGCGGGCATGCGGCGGGCGAGGTGGCCAGCGTGGCGGCGGTGAAGTCGCTGCGCGACGCGCTGGCCGCCGAGAAGGCCGTGCTGGACGCGTTCACGCGCACGCCGTCGCTCGAGACGCGCGAGAGCGCCGCGCAGGCGATGGAGCGGGCGGTCCAGCGGGCGTGCGCGGACGTGTACGCCCTCTCGCTCGGCGACCCTGGCAAGCGGGGGATGGGGACCACGCTGGTCGCGCTGCTCGCCTGCGGGCGCAACGCGGTCATCGCGCACGTCGGCGACAGCCGCGCCTACCTCTTCCGCAATGACCGAGCGCACCAGCTCACCGAGGACCACACCATGGTCCAGGAGCAGCTCAAGCGCGGCCTGATCACCAAGGCAGAACTGGCCACGTCGGAGAACCGGAACGTCATCACCCGGGCGATCGGCATCCAGCGCAGCGTCGCGGTGGACACGCTGGTGACCGACCTCCTCCCGGGAGACGTCTACGTGCTCTGCACGGACGGCTTGCACGGCTACCTGGGCGAGGACGAGCTGCCCGCGCTCCTCGGACAGGAGAAGCGGAGGCTGGTCGACCTGCTCACCGATCTCGCGCTGCAGCGCGGCGGCAAGGACAACGTCACCGCCATCGCGCTGGCCGTCGAGGCGGGCGCGGACGAGGAGAGCGCCGACGTCGAGGGCAGGACCGAGGTCCTGCGGCGGATCCCGCTCTTCCAGCACATGACCTACAAGGAGCTGCTCGGGATCCTGGGCATCGCGCGCGGCCGCCAGTTCCAGAAGGGTCAGACCGTCATCCGCGAGGGCGAGACGGGCGACGAGCTGTTCGTGCTCTTCCGCGGCAAGGTGCAGGTGACCAAGGGAGAGATGGCCATCGCGACCCTCAAGGCGGGCGGGCACTTCGGGGAGATGGGCCTCGTCGACCAGGCCCCGCGCTCGGCCACGGTGACCGCGCTGGAGGAGACCAGCGCGGTCTCCATCGACCGGGACGGGCTGCTCAAGCTGTTGCGTCGGGACTCGCTGCTCGCGGTGAAGCTCCTGTGGAGCTTCGTGCAAGTGCTGAGCGAGCGGCTGCGCAACACGAACGAGGCGCTGACCGGGCTCAAGTCGGAGCTGGACCGCGCCCGCACCGCCGCCGACTCGCAGGAGGGAGGAGGCGGGACGCCCCCGCCGTTCGGCTCGTGAAGCTCCGGCTCGCGGCTGGCGGGTGGCGGCTCGCGGTCACCGCCGCGGCGGCGGCCGTCGCGTGCAGCCACGCTCCGGCTCCAGCCGGTCCGCCGGTCGACGCGGTCGCGCTGCTGCAGCAGATCGAGAAGGCGCACGCCGAGCCGCAGACGCTCTCGGCGTCGGGGAAGGTGGCGGTGGACGCTCCGCAGAACGGCGGGCGGTACCAGATCCAGATCGTGGTGCGCAGGCCCGCCTCGCTGCGGATCGCGGCGCTGGACCCGCTCGGCAACCCTGCTGCGCTGCTGGTGGCGGACGGCGGCCGGTTCGCGCTGCTCGACCTGCGCAACAACGTCTTCTACCGGGGCCCGTCCACGCCGGAGAACCTCTCCCGGCTGATCCCGCAGCCGCTGCGCGACGAGGAGCTGGTCGCGCTGGTCCTGGGAGCCGTGCCTCCGCTGCCCGGCGCGCGCCCGGTCGAGGCGCACCGCGCGGGCGAGGGCTCGGTGCTGATGCTCGAAAGCGGCGAGGTCCGGCAGGAGGTCTCGGTGGGTCCCGATCTCCGCATCGAGCACGTCAGGAGATTTCGCCGGGACGCGCCGTGGTGGGAAGTCTCGCTCGACGATTTCGACGACGCCAGCGGCCAGCAGATGCCTCGCCGGCTGCGCCTCTCCGCGCCCGCGGAGAAGATCCAGGTCGACCTGCAGCTGAAGGAGCGTGTGTGGGGCAAACCCACCTCGCCCGCCGCGTTCCACCTGACCCCGCCGCAGGGAGTGAAGGTCGTCGAAGTCGAGTGAGGAGCGGCAGTCGCCCGCCGATGGGGCGGCGCTGCGCATTTCAGAGTGCGGACGTCGTGACATGCCTCCCGGGAAGCGGGCCCGCTAAGTTGCTGTCCCCTCTGGGGCTGCCCTAGGATGATCGCATGCGGATCCGGATCGGCGACCTGCTCGTCAAGGCAGGCGTGATCACCGATCTCCAGCTCAAGGCGGCCCTCGCGGAGCAATCGCAGTGGGGCGGCAAGCTGGGCGACATCCTGGTCCGGATGGAGTTCATCACCGAGGAGGTGCTGGTCCGCGCGCTCTCGAAGCAGACCGGCATCGCCCGCGCCGACCTCGCCGGCGAGGCGAACCAGACCGCCGTGAAGCACGTCCCCCCCGAGACGGCGGAAGAGTTCAACCTGGTGCCCCTCGCGCTCAAGGACGAGGGCCGCACGCTGGTGGTCGCGATGAGCGACCCCGGCAACGTGATGGTCACCGACCACCTGCGCTCGCTGACCGGCTGCCGCATCGAGGCGCAGCTGGCCGGCGCCTCCGCCATCCGCGGCGCGATCGCGCGCTGGTACCGCGGCGAGGAGCTGGGCGGCGACGACTCCTCGATGAAGATCGTCAACAACAGCGGCGACTCGGTGGTCACGGTCGAGCCGAAGAAGGCGCAGCCCCAGCCCGCCGCTGCGCAGGAGACAAAGGCGGCGCGGACCAGCGCGCTGGAGGTGCTGCGCGGAGTGGAAGAGACCCAGCGGCGCTCGGTGGCGGCGCTCAAGGCGATGGTCGAGCTGCTCATCGAGAAGGGCGTCTTCTCGCGCGAAGAGTACCTCTCGCGCGTGAAGCGCTGAAACGGAGATCGGAATGCCGCCGCGGAAGCGACTCGGGCAGCTCCTCACCGAGCTGAAAGTCATCGACGAGCACCAGCTGCAGAGCGCGCTCGGCCACCAGAAGCAGTGGGGCGGCAAGCTGGGCGTCATCCTCGTGCAGAAGGAATTCTGCCGCGAGGAGCAGATGATCTCCGCTCTGAGCCAGCACCTGGGCATGCCCGCCGTGCGGCTCTCGGAAGTGAAGATCGATCCGCGCGCGGTGAAGACGGTGTCCAAGTCCGTCGCGGAGCGGCTGCACGTCTTCGCCTACGAGGTGACCGGGTCCGGGCGCAGCGAGGTGATCACCATCGCGATGAGCGACCCCACCGACCTCTCGGCGGTCGACCAGCTCGCGTTCCATACCGGCAAGCGCATCAAGCCCATGCTGGCGGGTGACAGCGAGGTGATCGCCGCCATCCAGCAGCACTACCCGGCGGAGAAGCCGGCCGAAGAGGCGCAGCTCCCCGCCGGGTCGCGCCCGTTCGTGGAAGGCGCGCGCCAGGGTCCGGGAGCTTCGGGCCGGCTGACCCCGGTTTCGCCCCTGGCCCCGGTTCCGCCGGCGGCGACCCCGACGCCCAGCTTCTCCCGGCGCGTCGAGCCGCCGAGGCCGCCACCGCCGGTGATGCCGGCTGCGCCGCACGCCCACGCCGCTCCCGCGCCGATCGGCGGGAACGGCGCTCTTGCGGCAGTGGAGGAGGTCGGGCTCGGCGGCGAGGACCTGCCCGCCGACGCGCCCATGGAAGGGCTGGAGCCAATCGCCGCGCACACGCAAGGCGGGGAGAGCGTGGAGGGTGCCGAGGAGCTGGCCGGGCAGGGAACCCCCGCCGACGCGGTGGCGGACCTCGAGGCGGTGAACCCGCACGAGACGGTCGGCGCGGTCGAGGTGCAGGGAATCGACGGCCTGGAGCCAGGCGTGCCTCCGCAGGAGGCCGAGGGTGCCGCGCCGGATGCCGCGGCCGCCGAGGCGCCGCCGCTCGACGATCCGGCGGCGCTGCAGGGATGGACGGAGGGACAGAACGAAGGCGTCGCGCTGGAGATCGAGAACCCGGCGGCGGCGCACGCGCCCGCGGAAGGCGGCTGGAGCGAAACGGCCGAGCTGCCGGTGGACGCGATCATGGGGACCGCCGACGTGCTGGAGACGGCTCCGGAGGATCCGGCGCCGGCCAGCGACGCTCCCGATGCGTGGAACGACATCGCCGACCCTCTCGCCGCTCCCGCGGGAGAGGCCGCGACCCCCGAGTCGGCGTGGGCGGCGGCAGCCGCGGAGGTGGCGGCGGCCGCCGAGGAGCTGGATCCCGCCGGCCAGGGTGAGTCGCTGCTCGATCCGCCCGGCGATTCGCCGGCGCCCGCCGAAGAGATTGCGATCGAGGCGGAGGGCTGGTCGGAAGAACCCGCGTCGGGCATCGACGAGGGGCAGGCCGATGCGGCTTCCGGGCAGGAGGCCGCCTTCGTGATGGAGGAGGACGCGCCCCGCGAGGGGGAGCACCCGATCACGGAGCCGCAGGGGTGGATCTCGCCAGCCGAGGACGCGGGCGCGGAGGCAGATCAGATCGAGCTCGGCTCCGAGGAGGAACCCGAGCTCTACAGTGCGACCGGCGACGCCGCGCAGGAACAGGCGCCGGGCGAAGAGGGCTACGGGGAAGGCGCTCCCGCCGAGCAGCAGTACGCCGAGGAAGCGCCCGGAACGGAGGAGGCGGCGTATGCCGAGGCGGCGGGCCAGGAGGAGTACGGCCAGCAGGAGAACGCCGAGGGAGAGCAGCCGGCCGAAGAAGGATGGGTCGCGACGCCCGAGGATCAGCAGCAGCAGGCGGGGTGGCTTTCCGAGGCGGACCTGGGGACCCTCGCCGCGCTGGGCCTCGATCCCTCGGACGCGTCTGGCGCGCAGCGCATGCTGGCGTGCCTGGTGCGCGTGCTCGACCGGCGGCAGGCCATCGATCTGGACGAGCTGGCGACGGAGATCCGCGAGAGCCGACTCGCCGGCGAAGCGGCGGCGCAAGCGCAGGCCCAGGATCAGGCCGGCGTCGAGCCGGGCGCCGGCGAGCCCGCCGAGGAAGCCGCGCAAACGCCCGGCACCGGTCAGGATCCTTGGACCGGCTCGCACGATTCCTGACCCCTGCCCACGCATGTCGCCTTGCGCCGTACCCGGGGGCCGCCCTTAGCGTCCCTCCTCCACAGAGGAGGGTGTCCGCGTGACTGATTTCGCCCTGGCTGGCACCGTCCTTACCCGCGATCTCGTGGCAGCCAGCGGTAAGCTGGTCGCCTCCAGAGGGGAGATCGCCGATCTCGGGTACCTGAAGGAAGTCGCGGGGCGCGCGCCGAGGGATGCCCGGCAGCGCGCGCTGCACGAGACGAAGATTTCCGAGGCGGTCCTGGAATCCTTCGACGCGGCGCCGCTGCAGCACCTGGCCGGCCCGCCCGACGCCCGCGCGCAGATCGCCGATGCGCTCTGCGAGGTGCGCTTCCCCGAAGAGGTCTGGGAGGAGCTGGACGCGCTCCGCGAGGAAGACGCAGTGCGTTTCCAGCACGCGGTCTGGACCGCAGTGGTCGCGGCGCGGCTCTTCCGCGCCGCGCTGGGCGAGGCGCCGGGACTCTCGCGCCTGGTCGGGGGCGCGCTGGTGCACGACATCGGCATGCGGCATGCGGCGCAGCGGCTCCGCTCCAAGCGCGACCACCTCACCGCGAACGAGGCGCTGACGCTGGAGGACCACCCCATCGTGGGGGCGCTGGTGCTGGCCAGCGCGCTGGGAGACGCGCCGGCGGTGCATTTCGCGCTGCTGCACCACACGCGCGCAGGGTTCGGGTATCCGCGCGTCGCCGGCAAGCCGCCGCTGCGCGGGCTCGACCTGGTCGCGGTGGCGAGCGCATTCGCGGCGCTGGTCGCTCCGCGGCCGTTCCGGCAGCAGCCGTTCAACGCGCGCGGGGCGGCCGACCAGCTCTGCGACGAGGCGAACGCGGGCTACTTCGACGGCCGCGCCGTGCGCCTCTTGATCCACTGCATGCGCGGCGCGAAGGGTCCCATGACCAGCCTGAAGCTCCCCCGCACCGCCACGGGCTTCCGCCCCACCCGCAACCACCACGGCGTGACCCGCGACCAGGCCCAAGCCGGCGCCTGACGATCGAGGTTCCGGTTTCACGCAGAGCTCGCAGAGATCGCTGAGGGTTCTGTTTCAAAACAGAACCTCTGCGTGCTCTGCGCGCTCTGCGTGAACTCGTCGGGATGGCAGTCGTCCCCGCCCGTGCACTAAGATCGTTTTTGCGCGGCGCGCGTTGATGGAACGGGAGAAGACAGACGAGGAGCTGCTGGCCGAGTTCCAGCAGGGCGACGCGGGAGCCTTCGAGCGCCTGCTGCGCCGGCACCGGAGCCCCCTCTACACCTTCTTCGTGCGGATGATGGGAGATCGGGCCAGAGCCGAGGACCTGGCGCAGGAGACCTTCCTGCGGATCGTGAGGGGGTCCGCCGCGTGGGAGCACCGCGCGCGCTTCCAG
>Ga0137409_10004066_pt1 | contig 15443 bp, 15 predicted proteins | sample CZODoug1_16funga_FD_122059 | JGI IMG/M metagenome (GOLD analysis project Ga0137409, IMG submission 122059) | Vadose zone soil fungal communities from Angelo Coast Range Reserve, California, USA - CZODoug1_16fungal (Hybrid Assembly) | ecosystem: Environmental > Terrestrial > Soil > Vadose zone... | reverse complement strand
GAAGGGCAGGGCGGTCATAAGCCCAGGGCCTCACGCGCTTCCTGCACCGCCTTGTGCGCAAGCGTCAGCGGCTCGGGTTTGCCGTACTCGATCTTTCCCTGAAACACGACGATCGTGTGCCAATCTCCGGAAAGCGCTGACCACCACCGCAGTCCGGAAAAGCCTTCCTTATCCAACTCCACAGCCACACGCTGAGTCTTCGCGAAATCTCGGCTCGCCAGCACATCCGGTGCAATTGCGTGCTTCACGAGCACGGCAGGATCGCACAGATCGGCGAGCTGGATCTTCCCCAACTGGCATTCAACGAGAGCCAGCGTATTCCCCGATTCGACGAGGTCCGAGGCGTCGATCTTCTGTCCCCGAAAGCGCTGCAGCTTCTCCGCCACCGCGTGCACAGCCGTTTCGGCCAGATACACGACCAGCTTGCCGGCGACGTCGAACCGGCCGGAGCCTTGATTGGGATGGATGTAACTCGGAGAAAACGGGTCGCCGAGCGTAGCGTTCGGGTCCCACGGGAATACCCGCCACGGCATCAGGCGAAGGCGCCGGCCTTTTCAGCCTCGATCGCGGCGACGACCTCGGACAGGCGGCCCTGGCGAATCACGTCGATCGGCCGGCGGTCGCCGAGGTGCGCATTCATACCCCGCAACCACTTTGCGATCGAGCCGACTTCCAGAAACCCTTCCAATAACGACACGACGGTATCCAACCCGACGAGCTGTTCCCAGTTCTGGGGCGCGGGCGCTTCGCCGCGCTTCCAGCGCACCACCGCGCTGCGATGCACACCCAGGCTGCGCGCCAGGTCGGCGTCGTCGGGGAAGGCGAGCTTGGCGACCTGGTAGCGTTGCTTCACCTGTGATTTGTTGCCGCGGGCGCGTCTGGCCATACGCAACAATATTGTTGCGCAGTCTATTTGGCAAGGGCCGACCGGATGAGTCCTTCAGGACGACGTTGGCCGAGCACAGGCTTCAGCCTGTGAATAGATTCTCGCGATCATGGCTCTCCCTCACGAATCAGCCATCATCGTCGGCGCCGGCCCGATTGGTCTCGCGTGCGCCATCTCCGCCAAGCGCCGCGGCATCGATCCCCTCGTGATCGAGGCCGGCGCGCTCGCCAACTCGATCGTGCGCTATCCCATCAACATGACGTTCTTCACGACGCCCGAACGGCTCGAGATCGGCAATCACCCGCTCGTGTGCGCGGGGGCGAAAGCGACGCGTGAAGAAGCGCTCAAGTACTATCGCGGGGTCGCGCGTGCCGAGGGGATCCGCGTTCTCACCTTTACCAGACTGATAGAAAAAAATCACGTTGAAACACGATTGGGCCAGGAATCCATTACCTACGACAAGCTCGTGCTGGCGACGGGCTACTTCGATCATCCCAACCGGCTCGGAGTACCCGGCGAAGAGCTGCCGCACGTCCATCACTACTTCGATGAAGCGCATCTGTCGTACCACCGCGATGCCGTCGTCATCGGTGGCAAGAACTCCGCGGTCGAGGCGGCGCTGCAGCTGTTTCGCGCCGGCGCGCGCACCACGATCATCTATCGCGGCACCACGTGGCCGAAGAGTGTGAAGTACTGGCTGCGCCCCGACCTCGAGAACCGCATCAAGGCCGGCGAGATCGCGGCGCGCTTCGGCAGCCAGGTGGCCCTCATCACGCCGCGCGACGTGCTGGTGCGCGGCGGGCTCGGTAACGAAGAGCGCATCCCCGCCGATCGCGTCTATCCGCTGATCGGCTTTCACCCCGATCTCGAGCTGTTCAAGCGCATCGGCATCGCGTTCGATCCCGAATCGGGACGGCCGCAGATCAACGCCGAGACGTTGGAAACCAGCGTTCCCGGCGTGTACGTCGCGGGAAGTGTGACGGCGGGCACCAAGATTTCGGAGATCTTCATCGAGAACGGCCGCTTTGATGGGGAGAAGATCTTCGGCTCGGCGGCCGAGCGAACGCGCGCTCAGAACCTATACCAAGGGATTAGAAGGGAGACGGGCGAGTAGTCCCTTCCCATCCCTGATAGGCGGGCTAACTTGCGACCATGTCCGAACTCCGTGCCGCCCTAGCGGACGCCCTCGGCCCTCTGTATCGGATCGAGCGTGAAGTGCGTCCGGTGGGCGAATACCGGCTCTTCGTCGCGACACAATCCCAGAACGGCACCGAGTTACTCGTCAAGGTTCTGCCCGCCGCGCTGTCCCTCGGCATCAACGATCTACAATTCGAGCGCGCCGTCCTGTTGGTCGCCGAGCGGCTGCGGCATCCCAATCTGGTGCGGCCGCGCGGCGCCGGACGCGCCGGCTCGTTCGTGTATCACACGCGGCCGTTTGTGCCCGGGACGACGTTGCGCGCCTGGATCGGCAACAACGGCGCGATCCCGCTGTCACGCGCCGTCGAGATTCTGCGCGGCATGCTGAGCGGTCTGGCGCACGCGCACGCCGCCGAGATCGCGCATGGGGAGCTGAAGCCGGAGAACGTGCTGCTCGCCGACGAAGGCGTTTTGGTCGCCGACACGGGAATCGCGACCGCACTCGGCAGACCGGCGACGCCGCGCAACGACATGGCGGCGGTGCAGGCGCTCGCGCGCGAGATGCTCACCGGCGCGAAGCCGACGATCGGTGAAGAACCGCTCGAGCGCACGCGTACGCTGCCGCTGTGGCTTACCGAATGGTTGCGCTCGCGTTGGACCGATGCGGGTCGAGCGCTGGCGGGCATGCGACCGCCACCACCCTCTAGCTCCCAATCCTCTCAGCTCTTCGCCTGATCGCCCGCAGCCAGGTCAAGAATGCGAACTTGTCGATGATGGCCACACCGCCAATCTAGTCTTGCCGCCAGCCCTAACCTTTCGGAGAATCCATTCGTGTCGCATCGCACCATGCTTCTGCTCGCCGTCGCCTTCAGTGGAGCTCCCGTAGCACTCGCCGCGCAGGGCGCATTCGGCTCCGCGATCGCCACCAACGGGCGTGAGGTTTACGTCGGCCAGCCCGGCAACTCCTACGGTCCGGGCGTGGTGTACGTTTTTCGGGCCAACGCCCAAGGGGCCTGGGGACGGGCCGCGCAGAAGCTCACGCGCGCGGATGCCGGCAACGACGACGGCTTCGGATCGGCGATCGCCGTGGACGGCAACACGCTCCTGATCGGCAACGCCAAGGCGGATTCGGGAAGTGGCATGGTCTTTGTCTTCACGGGCGATCCCGCGACAGGATGGCGCCAGACCGGGAGCTTCAGGGCGCCGGAACGCCATCCGGGCGACGCGTTCGGGTCGTCGATCGTGGTGGCGGACGGCCGCGCGTACATCGCGACCGGGATTCGCGGCTTCGGTTCGATGGTATTCACGCGGCGCAGCGGCTCGGTCTACGTCTTCCGCAACAGCGGCGGGACCTGGACCGCCGAGACGACGCTCGCGTCCAGCGACACCTCCGGCGGTGCGACGTTCGGTGGCGCGATCGCCGCTTCCGGCTCGCGCGTCATGATCGGCAATTTCCGCGCGGACTCGGGCAACGGTGCCGTCTATGTATTCAATCGCGATGGCTCGGGCAGCTGGAAGCTGGAAAACAAGATTTCCCCACCCGGCCCTATCACGGGGCGGAACAGCGGGTTTGGGAGCTCCCTGGTGCTGCGGGGCGATAGCGCGTTGATCGGCGCGCTCAACGATCGCGGCGCCGGCGCGGTTTGGGTCTTCGCCCGCGATTCGGCGAACGCTCGCTGGAACCCCGTCACCCGCACGCTGCCGTTCGACGGCAGCTTCGGCACACGCTACGGCATCGCGCTCGCCGAAGTCGGCAATGAGCTGTGGGTCGGTGCGGATGGCTCCAACGCTTTCACGGGAGCCGTGTTCCGGGTGACGCGCGACTCGACCGGATTCCCGAGCGCGATCAAACTGGGTCCGCCCGCGGGCGTCGAAGGCCGCGCGCAATTCGGCGCGAAGATCGCCGCGAACGGTTCGCTGGTCGCCGTTGCCGTCGCGAATGAGGATTACGGCGAGGGCGGCGTGATGGTGTACAGCCGCCGGCCGACCGGGACGTGGGCAGCCGCGCATCTCGCCGGTGAGGTGTCGAGCCTCTCCGCCATCACCGGGGCGAACCGCGAATGCACCAGCGGCAAGGTCCAAATCTTCGACTGCAATCAGGTGGACTTGATGTCGTTCCTGCCGGTGTCGGCGATCGGCGGCAAGCGCGGCGTGCAGCTCAGCGACGTCTGGGGCTACGACGATCCGCAGACCGGTCGCGCGATCGCGATCGTCGGCCGCGTGGACGGCACGTCGTTCGTGGACATCACCGATCCGAGCCGCCCCATTTATCTGGGCGATTTGCCGAAGACCGCCGGGTCGCCGGGCTCGTTCTGGCGCGAGATCAAGACGTACAAGCACTACGCGTACATCGTGTCCGATGGCGCACGCAATCACGGCATGCAGGTATTCGACCTCGACCGCCTGCGCGGCGTGCGGACGCCCCAGACGTTCACCGAAGACGCGCACTACGACCGGGCGCACAGCGTGCACGACATCGTCGCCGACACGGTCAGCGGCTACCTCTATCTCACCGGCTCGAACTCGGGCGGCGAGATGTGCGGCGGCGGGCTCCATATGGTGGACGTGCACGATCCGCTGCATCCCAAGTTCGCCGGCTGCTTCTCCGATCCGCAGACCGGCCGCCAGGGAACGGGCTACACGCACGACGCGCAGTGCGTCGTGTACCATGGACCCACCACCAAGTACCAGGGCCGCCAGATCTGCTTCGGCTGGAACGAGACCCACCTGTCGGTCGCCGACGTGACGGACAAGGCGCATCCAGTCGCGATCTCGCGCGCCACGTATCCGAACGTGGGCTACGCGCACCAGGGCTGGCTCACCGACGACCACCGTTACGCCTACGAGGACGACGAGCTGGACGAGATCCAGGGCTTCGTCGACGGCACGCGGACGCTGATCTGGGACGTCAGCGATCTCGACAACCCGGTGCTGGCGGGGCAATACATCTCCAAGAACAAGGCGACCGACCATAACCTCTGGCTGGTCGGCAACACGATGTACCAGTCGAACTACGTCAGCGGCTTGCGCGTGCTCGACATCAGCGATCGCCTGCATCCGAAAGAAATCGGCTTCTTCGATACGCATCCGGTGGGACCGGATGAGCCGGGGTTCGAGGGGACGTGGGGCAACTATCCGTTCTTCAAGAGCGGCGTGGTGGCGGTGAGCAGCATGAGTGAAGGGTTGTTCATCCTGAAGAAACACCCGACGCCGCCGGTCCCATGAACCTCCTGCTGGCGCTGCTGTCGCCGGTTCTCGTCTACGTTGCGAATCAGGCATCGGGCAAAGTCACGGTGATCGACGCGGCGACGGATTCCGTCGTCGCCGTCGTCGATTTCACGACACTGGGCTTCTCGGCGCATCCCAAGCCGCACCACATCGTCGTCGAGCCGGACGGATCGTACTGGTACGTCTCGCTCGTCGGTGACAACGCGGTCGTGAAACTCGATCGATCCAACCACGTCGTCGCCAAGGCGGAAACGGTGACCCCGGGGCTGCTCGCGATCGATCCCACGAGCGACCTGCTGTACGCGACGCGCTCGATGTCGGCGGTCAATGCCCCGGCGCGCGTCGCCGTGATCAACCGCAAGACGATGACGCCGGAAGAAGTCGAAGTGCTGGTGCCTCGCCCGCACGGCCTCGCCGTCGCGCCCGATGGCAAGCATGCCTACGTCGCGAGCCTGGGCGCAAACCAGATCGCGGTCTACGATGCCAAGCGTGAGCACGTCGGCATCGTCGATGTGCCGGGCGGCGACACCAGCCAGGTCATCGTGGGGCTCGCAGTGTCTCCCGACGGCCGCACGCTTGTTGCCACGGCACAGCTGAGCGGGAAGCTCCTCGTCTTCGATCTTGCCGATCCCGCGAAGCCGAAGCTGGTGCAGCGGGTTGCGACTGGTGACTGGCCCTGGCTGGTCGCGTTCACGCCGGACGGCGCCGAGGTGTGGGTGCCGAATCAGCGCTCGAACGACGTGACCGTGGTGGACGCGAAGCATTGGAGCGTCGCCACGACCGTGAAGGGCGACTTCGCCCAGCCGGACGGCATCGCGATCTCGAGCGATGGCCGGCTGGTGTTCGTCGCTAATCACAACACCGACAACGTCATGAACATGGGCGGCATCAGCATGGCGATGCCGATGCCGGGCATGGCCGCGAACCCGGGGCGCGTGATCGTGATCGACGCGCGACGGCGCGAGGTGGTGCATCGCATCGACACAGCGCCCGATGGCGCGGGCCTTGGCGTGGGTGGAGGGAAGCCCTGAAGCTGGCGGTCGTGGTTCTGGTAGCGACAGCATGCTACCGCCCCCTGCCGCCCCTTACCGCCCCTAGCGCCCTTGTTTTTGACCGCCAGATAACGCCTTTCCCCGTTCTCGACTCCACCGGCCACGCCTACGCCCTCCCCTTTCTCGGCGGCTTCGAGCATCCCCGGCCGCAGCTGCTCGACATCGACGGCGACGGTGTAATCGATCTCTTCATTCAAGAGAATTCGGGCGAGCTCGAGCTTTTCCAGCGGGCGCCAGACGGTTGGCGACTGGCGACTGATCGCTTTCAGGGCATCGACATCGGCGAGTGGTACCGCTTCGTCGATGTGGACGGCGATGGGCGGTACGACCTGTTCGCCGAGTCACCGCTCAGCGACATCCGGTACTATCGCAACGTCGGGACGCGCGCTGCGGCAAAGTTCATCGTTGCCGCCGACACGCTGAAGGACGTGCAGGGCGCCGCGATCTACGCGGACCGCCAGAACATCGCGCAATTCGCCGACATCGATTGCAATGGCAAGCTCGACATGTTGCTCGGCAGAGTCGACGGCACGATCACGCGGTACGAGATGGAAGGGCTGGACGCGAATCGGGCGCCGCGCTTCCGGCTGATCACCGAGAAGTTCGAAGACATCCAGATCATCGGCCAGCGCCAACCCTCGATGCACGGCGCGAACACGATGGCGGTGTTCGACGTCGATGGCGACGGTGATCCCGACATCCTCTGGGGCGATTTCTTCGAGCCCGGCCTGTTGTGGCTCAGAAACCAGGGGACGTGCGCGCATTTTGACTTTCACGGCGAGCGGATCCCGTTCCCGCCGGGGTCTCCACTAGAAACCAGCGGCTACAATGCGCCCGCGGCCGGCGACTTGAATGGGGACGGCCGGCTCGATCTCGTTGTCGGCGTCCTGGGCGGCGCGTTCAACCCGGTCAAGACGAGCACCGCCAATCTGTACGAGCTCGATCAGACTGCCCCCGGGCGCTGGACCGTGGCGACCACGCATCTGCTCGACGCGATCGACCTAGGCGCGGAGACGATCCCCGCATTCGGCGATCTCGACGGCGACGGCGATCTCGATCTCGTGGTGGGGACGAAGATCGAGCCCGACAACCCGCGCAGCGGCGGCGTCTACTGGTTCGAGAACACCGGGTCACGCACCGCGCCCGCCTTTCAGCTGCGCGGCCACCTCACCACACTGCCCGCCTTCCACAACGCGCCGGCGCTCGGCGATCTCGATGGAGATGGCCTGCCCGATCTCGTGGTTGGCCAATTTCAGGATGCGGTGGCGTGGTACCACAACAGCGGCACGAGCGGGGCCGGCCGTTTCGTGCTGGTGGACTCGGCAATCGTGCGCCTGCCGCGCGGCAGCAACGCGGTGCCGGAGCTGTATGACATCGATCACGACGGCGACCTCGATCTTTTCCTGGGCGATGCCGCGGGCCGGATTGCGTTCTTTCGAAACGACGGATCAAAACAATCACCGCGGTTTGTGCTGGTGAGCGACGACTATCTCGGTACGCGCGTCGGCAGGCGCGCGGTCCCGCGGTTCGTGAACGGCCGGCTGATCATCGGTACCGATTCCGGCGGGCTCGACACGAGCGTCGGCGTGCGCTTGCCGGCATACGCCGCTCCGGCGTTCGCCGATTTGCGCGGCAGCGGCGTCGCTGATGTGATCGCGGGCGGAGCGGGCGGTGGACTTCTGTACTGGCGGGCGCATCACCCCAAGTAGCTAACCCGGCCTCATCCAACCCGCGCGCTGACACTTTCCCCGACTGATCGCGTATAGTTGAGGTCCCTACTCCTCGAGTCGCGAGATGTTAAAGCCTGTCATGCAGCTGGCAGCCGTCGGCCTGGTCGGCGTTGTCCTTTGGAAAGTCGCCGCATTTCTCCTTCCTTTGTTTTTTATAGTCTTCAAGATCGGGCTGATCGTGGCGCTGATCATGCTGGCATTCTGGTTCTTCAATAAGAAGAACCGTGGTAAAGAGGACACTCCGCCGCCCGCGTAAGAGTGTCCTTCGTAACACAATCGAGGCGCGCTCAGCCTGCATCTGGCTTGGCGCGCCTCGTGCGTTCTCCCCCAACAGACCCCACGGGAGGACGCCATGAACTACTGGAAAGGTTTGATGATCGCCGCCGCCATCGACCTCGGCTGGATCATGGGATGCCCAGTGACTGCCACAGGACCAGAGGCCGTGCCACCGCTCGACGTCGTCGCCGAGTGGCCGCAGCCAGTCGACGAGCTCACCGAAACCGGCCGGCTCGAGGATTCACTGATGTCGTATCTTCAGCAGAGTCCCGAGGACGTGGTTGCGATGGCCAAGCTGGCGCGCATCTACACCGACCAGGGATGGTACGATGCAGCGATCAACCCGCTGGCGCGCGCCCTGCAGATCGATCCCCAGCGCCGCAGTCTCTGGTCGGCACTGGACCGCGCAGTGGAAAAGTCAGGCAAGGCGAAGATTACGGACGCGGAGCTGACTCGCCGGGCGGCGGCGTTTGTGGAAGCGGTGGAGATGTGGGGGCATGGCTGTTGAAAACAGCGGCGCCCCTATTGATCCACCCACGTCGACCTGACGTCGTACGTCACCCGGTACACCAGCTCGTTGATCAAGCGTCCGTAGGCGTCGTTCGGGTCAGTGGCCGAGAACGACGGCGTGCCGCCGATGAACGACAGCCCACCGACTTCTTCGGTCGACGACGAGCTCCTGCGCCACATCGTCCCGCCGGTGCGCGTATTCACAAGCCACACCGACAGGTCAACGGTCACGGTCGCTCGCAGCACGGGCGAGAGCCCGGCTGTCAGCCCACCATGGGGCTTCACGTTGGAAATCTTGAGATGGCCGAAGAACGCCACCGGGCAGCCGTTCGTGTCGGCACCCGCGGCGAAGACGCGCGTCGAATCCGACGATGAAAACTCGCGCATCTCGATGCCGCTCTGCGCCGCGAGCACATACTCCTCGAAGCGCTGGGTCGCGAACTGGTGGAGGTTACCCTTGGCGTTCTCCACCGAGAACGTGAACAACCCGATGTTGTGATGCGGGACGAGATTCAGCGTCGGCGGCAGCAGCACGCGTTGGCGCACGGGCCGCTGTGCTCCGCGCGATCCGCCACAGCCAAACACGGCGACCACAATGAGGAAACAGATGGCGACACGGGTGACGCGCATTGGGACCTCGCATCCAAGGAGATTCGGGGACCCAACATAATGCTTTCCTTTACTTCCATGACTCTGTGGGCACCGTCACCGGCACGGGCTGCGCGCGTATGTAGCTGACAATCTTCCAGATAGCACCGGGCGAGAGGATCCCGCCGTATGCCGGCATCCCCTTGGGACGGCCATAGAAGATCGACTGAAACAGCGCCCCATCGGTGCCGCCGTAGCGCCAGCGTCCGTCCACCAGGCTCGGCCCCACCCATCCCGTCGCGCCGCCACCATGGCAGCCGTCGCAGTTCATCGAGCTGAAAATCTTGGAGCCGTCGGCGACGTTGGTTGAGTCGGTCGCAAAGGGATTCTGGAGATCGCCCGCCGGCGGCAAGCTGCCTCCAGCGGAGACGTGATCGGGATAGCGGATCGATGGCGGGATGCGGTCACCCGCCGGTCGGTCACATGCGCTGAGCAATGCGAGCAGGACTAGAGGCCGAAGATCCAGACAATGCCTCCCTGGCTCGTGTGCCGCCCCAGCTCCGCGGCAAAATCGGCGGGCGGCCGCACGTCAGCGGGATCGTCCGAGCGCACGTCACCCGAGAGCAGGAACCAGTCGCCGCCGATGCCGGCATAGATCGCGACGTACTGTTTGCCGTCCGGCCCGCGAAACGAGATCGGTGCGCCGACGACGCCCGAGCCGACTTTGAACTTCCACAGCTGCCGGCCGGTGCGCGCGTCCGCGGCCTTGAACCAGCCGTCGAGTGTGCCGTAGAAGACGACGTCCCCCGCGGTGACGACGCTGCCGCTCCACACTGGAAACTTCTCCTTGATCCCCCAGACTTTGCGGCCGCGCGCCGCATCCCAGGCGATGAACTCGCCCATGTTCCCGCCGGGCCCGGCGTAGTAGGGCGTCGTCGCGCCGATGTACGGCGTCCCCGGAATCCGCGTCACGGGCGCGGCTTCGAAGTTCATGCAGAGATTGTTGGTCGCCGTGTAGAACAGGCCGGTGCGCGGCGAATAGGCGGATGGTGAGGCGGGGCTCTTGCCTCCCTCCAGGCTGGGGCAGATTCCCTTCACGTTGCCGCGCGATGCGCCGGTGGTCTTGGTCGTATCGACGATCGGCACGCCGGTCGTGCGGTTGATGCCCTTCGCCCAGGTGACGTTCGCGAACGGCTCGGCGACGAGCAGCTCTCCTGTCGCGCGGTCGAGCGTGTACGCGAAGCCGTTCTTGTCGAAATGCACCAGCACTTTGCGCATCCGCCCGCCGACCACCAGGTCGGCGAGAATCATCTCGGCGTTGGAGTCGTAGTCCCAGCTGTCATGCGGCGTGAATTGATAGGCCCAGACGAGCGCGCCGTCGCCGGGCCGGCGCGCCAGCACGCTGTTGGTCCACTTGTTCTCCCCGGGACGCTGCTCGGTGTTGTAGGGACCGGGATTGCCGGTGCCGAAGTAGATCAGGTCGAGCTGCGGATCGTAAGAGAACCAACCCCACACCGGGGCGCCGCCGCGACGCCACGAATCGCCGCTCCACGTCGACACGCCGATGTTGGCGTCGCCGATGTAGCTGCCCCGGCCGGGACGCGCGAGCATCAGTGAATCGGGGCCCATGTTGTGCGCCGTCCAGAGAATCTTGCCCGTCGCGAGGTCGAGCCCCTTCACCCACCCATAGATCCCGAACTCGCCACCTGACGGGCCCACGATCACGCGATTGCCGGCGATGAACGGCGCCATCGGCGTCGTCTCGCCCTGGCCGATGTCGGCGATCTGCGTTTTCCATAACTCGCGGCCGTTGACTGCATCGACGGCGACGGTATGCCCGTCGAGCAGGTTGTAGACGATCTTGCCGTCCGCATACACCGCGCCGCGGTTGATCGCATCGCAGCACGCGATGCCGACCGCCGAGGGATTCACATCGGGCCGGTATTTCCATTTGAGCGGGTAGCCTTCGCGCGTCAGATCGAACGCGTACAAGACATTTGGGAATGGCGTGACCACGTACATCGTAGACCCTACGACCAGCGGTTGGCCTTCGTGGCCGCCGAGCACGCCGGTCGAGAAACTCCACAGGGCGCGCAGCTTCGGGGCGTTGGCGGCCGTGATTTGCGACAGGCCGCTGTAGCGGGTGGCGGCGTAATCTTTCGCGGGCATCGTCCACTGCCCGTCGTCGCGCGGTGACGTGCCTTGGAGGATCGGGAGCACGAGAAGCAAGGCCGCGGTGGGGCGGGGGATGGGGTGATGCATGCGTAATGATATCGCGTCTACTTGTCTGGGTGAGTGCCCCCGCCCCTGACGGGCCCAGCCACGAGCGCGAGCGGCACCTTCCGCAGTCCCTTCCACTCTTTCGCGTGTCCCGCAGAATCCGAGATGGCCAGTTGCGCCGAGATTCCGCCGTCGAGCAGCATCGCATGCCGGGCACCGAGCGCACCCATCACCGCCGCCATTTCGGGCACGGTGAGCCCGAACGGCAGGCGATCCGCCCCGGGGATGGGGACGTCGAGCCGCGTCAGGACGACGAGCAGGCGCTCCTGGCGATCGAGGCCGAGCGCCAGCCGCGCGTCCCGATGTGCGCCGTCGATCTCGCCATCGCGCACCGCCACCGGCACCTCGCCGTCGCCCGCGAGCAACGTGGGATAGGACTGGAACGCGAAGCGCACATCCCCCCCCGCACGGCCGCGCCACGCCGAGACGTCGTCACCGTCGACCCAGGCGAGTCGTCCGTCCGCGAGGCCGACGATCGCCGATGAAAGCGGTCCGCGCCCGGGTGGCAGGCGCTCGCGGCCGTTCATCACCACCCAGCCCCAGGGTAGCCGCTCCACAAACATTCCGGCGTTGAGGGCGAGCGCCGCGTCGCCTGCGCGATCGACCGTCCAGGCGGGGCGATCGCGCTCAATGCCCCACACGAGATCAAAGGACATGGCCCGAGGATCGATGCGCGCGAGCACGAGGGTGAGCGCGTGCGCTTCGCCCTGCCCCGCGATCGGGAGCGTGGCCCACTCGACGCCCGGCTGTCCGGGATGCCAGCTGACGAGTCCGCTGAGGGTTGCGTCGGCCTCAGTCCACCGGACCGGTGCCCGTGACGCTCGCCAGAAGAGCCGCGAGGCCCCGGAATGGAGCCGGACGGCCAACGTCGTGTCTTCGTGACCGACCGGTCCCGCGGCCGCCGCGAACAGCGCGACCGCGATGACGCCGGCAGTGGCTCGTCCGATCACCCGAAGTATTTCTTCAGGTCGACGAGTCGCGCCGTGAGCGCTTGCTCTTCGATCGACGTGAACACCCAGCCGCTGCCGACGTTCCCCGCGGCCTGGAGCGCCACGAACCCCTCAGCGCGCTCCGCTGCCATCGCGAACTGCGGGGGCGTCATCTCGGCCGCGCGAGCGGCGGCGGCGTTCCCCGCTGCCTCCGCATCGCGCGCCCGCACAACCAGCGTGTCGGAGATCGCGGCGAGCGAGTCGGCGCGCCGCATCCACGCCGGCATTGCGGGGACGTGGCACGCGGCGCGTGCCTTGGCGCTGTCGGCCCGGGCGTCCACTCCCATGAGCTTATTCATCTTGTCCTGGGCGCGTCGCCTCGCCGCCGTGTCGTTCGCCATGGCCGCCTGCTGGGCTTCCTGCGACGCCGCGATCCAGTCCTGCATGAATTTCATCTTCTCGGGAGTGTTCACGCCCGTCATGCCCACGAAGCGCTGCTGCATTTCCTGCGAGTGTCGCTGCTCCGCGTTGTTGAGCTCTTCACTCACGCAGTTCTCAGCCGCGCCGTTCGCGTTCACCCACTGCGCGCGGTCGTCGCTGTGCTGATTGTTCATGCTCGCGGCTTCATCAGAGGCGGCCGACGAGCGCCTCCGCAGCTCGCCCGCGGTCTGGCCGCCGGCGCCCCGCATCGTGCTGCGAGTCTCGAGGCCTTTGAGGAGCCGCGCGACGACCTGCGGATTCAACTCGAGCATCGTGGCGTCGAACTTGGGCGGCGGGCGGTGCTGCTGCGCCGGCTGGCCGGTGACGGCCTGCCGGCCGGCCTCTTTCGCCTTGCGGCGGAGGTTGGGCAGCTGCGCCTGCGCAACGGACGTCCCGAGCGCGAAGGCGACGACTATAAGAACCAGGAAGGGGCGGGGCATAGCGTGTCCTTCGTGTGGGGTCAGCACCATTCTCTCCCGCCCTTCTGAAACCCGCTAGAGCCCATTCTTGCTCGTGCTCAGACTGACCTACATGCACCTCGGAGAACGATTAGAGCGACGGCCGCAAATGGCGCAGCGCGCATGCGACTCATGATAGCCGTATGAGAAGTCTCTCATAAGGCGCAAAGGGTCATCCGCTTTTGGGGCCACGCGCGTTCATTCTCCCGAGCAACAACCGTTCAACTTTTCTCACTCGGGAGGTAGCATGACCAAGCATTTCGCTGTTGCGGCACTCGCCCTCGCGGCGTTTGCGGCGTGCGAACCGAACCGCGGTGTCACGGAGCCGCGGGACGCGGTCCGGGCGTCGCTGACGGCATCGCAGAACGATGATCAGCCCAATGGTGATGGCGGCCCACGTGCCGTCTACACCCTCACCAACCAGGTTGCCGGCAATGCGGTCGCGGTGTTCGCGCGCGCAGGGGACGGTACGCTCACGGCCGCCGGCAGCTTCTCCACCGGCGGCGCCGGCACGGGCGCCGGCCTCGGCTCGCAGGGCGCTGTGACGTTGAGCAACGACGGACGATTGCTGTTCGCGGTCAATGCGGGTTCGAACGACGTGTCCGTGTTCCGCGTCGATCCACAGGGCCTGTCACTGCTGAGTCGCACACTTTCGGGTGGTATCCTGCCTACGAGCGTCACGGTCTCCCGCAATGTCGTCTATGTGCTGAACACCGGCGGCGCGGGAAACATCAGCGGGTTCACGGTGGGCTCGACCGGCGGACTCACGCCGATCGCCGGCTCCACAAAGTCACTCTCCACCGCCGCCGCCGGTCCGGCGGAGGTGTCGTTCAGCCCGGACGGTCGGGAACTGGTCGTGACCGAGAAGGGCACTAGCCTGCTCGATGTCTATCCGGTCGACAAGAACGGTGTCGCGGGCGAGCGCACGTCGTACACGTCGGCCGGCGGGACGCCATTCGGCTTCGCGTTCGGACCGCGCAATCTGCTGTTCGTTTCTGAAGCCGCAGCGCCAGGGTCGGCGTCGTCCTACGCGGTGAACAAGGAGGGCAACCTCCAAGTCATCAGTGGAGCCGTGCTCACCCACCACGGCGCGCCGTGCTGGGCCGTCGTGACGGCTGATGGCCGCTTCGGCTTCACCGGCAACGGATCTGGCTCGGTTTCGGGCTTCAGCATCGCGCCTGATGGCGCGATCCGACTCCTCGGGGACGGCGGGGCCGCCGTCATCGGCAGCGGCGTGAACGATATCGCGTTGAGCGCCAACAGCCGCTACTTGTACGTCCTGCAGACCGGCGGCGCGCAGGCAATTCACGCATTCCGCATTCAAGACGACGGAAGCCTCACGGCTCTGGGACCGGTCGGTGGACTGCCGACAGGCACCAGGGGACTCGCGGCTTTCTGAACCTCACACACTCGAGAAAGGACTCCACCATGTCAACGCGTAGATCCCTACTTATCGGCACCGCCATCGTCGCAGGCGGCGTGCTGTGGTATCTGTTCCGGCCCGATGCGCTGGTAATCAGCAAAACGGTCCATGAGCCGTTCCCCCCGATGCAGGAATCGGGATCGTCGATGGCCGAGACGCCCGGGATGGCGCATGCGGCGATGGCCAGCTCGTCGATGGCTGACTCGCATAAAGCGGACCAGATGTCAAACGATTCGGAGCCTGTGCGTCTCGCGACCGGCCGGTTTCACACCAACGCCCACCGGACCAAGGGCCAGGCGACGATCTATCGGCTCGATGATGGCCGTCGCGTCCTGCGGTTGACGGAGTTCAGCACATCGAATGGCCCCGATGTGCGGGTGTATCTCGTCGCCGCGGCCGATGTCCAGAAGGAGGACGCGGCGAAGCGGGCCGGAATCGTGGATCTGGGAGCTTTGAAGGGCAACAT
>Ga0137409_10004065_pt1 | contig 15444 bp, 12 predicted proteins | sample CZODoug1_16funga_FD_122059 | JGI IMG/M metagenome (GOLD analysis project Ga0137409, IMG submission 122059) | Vadose zone soil fungal communities from Angelo Coast Range Reserve, California, USA - CZODoug1_16fungal (Hybrid Assembly) | ecosystem: Environmental > Terrestrial > Soil > Vadose zone... | reverse complement strand
CAGGAGGATCAGCGAAGAGGGCTCGGAGACCCGCCTGACATTCCCAATACCGCCCAGGATTTTAAAGTTGGCATCGTTGTAGTCATGGTCGCCACCGCCGAAGAGGTCTTCGAAGCCCAGGAGGGCAACGTCACCGTCGTCGCCCTCGGCATAGTCCACGAGGACGTGCTCGACGCCATCAGGATTCCGTCCGCCCGGCCCCATCTTGAACGTGTTCCCGGTGTTCAGGACGAGGATTCCGAAGATCAGCTCGCTTCCGGGTGCGATACCGTACAGAGCGGCCAGATTGCCCAGGTTGAAGGTCTGCCCCACCTGCGAGCTGGTGGCAATGACCAGCGGGCTGGGCGTCGAGAACAGAATCAACTGGCTGGTGTACGCCGCGCTGTACGGCAGGACCGTGACCTGAACGTCGCCACCCTCGTAGTAGATCTGCTGACCCAGGATGGGCGCTGCCAAGGCCACCGACGAGGACAGGATGAGTCCAAGCAGCAGTGCTCCAGCGGCGGCCACGAGCTTGACCATTCCGCGAAAACCCCTTGTCGGCATATGGCTCCCCGGCTCCCTTTCAATCCTGTCTGCGTTCTGGAACGAGCTTACTGGAGCAGATTGGGTGCCAACCTCCACGCGTTACCGGTATGGTCATTGAAACCAATATTTTAAGTGCGGTACGAGCTCGAAGCCGACATCTCGAGTTGTGAGCCTCCCCGACGATTTAGTTAAGCTGCCTCTGGGCCATTTTACCGACGGCTCTGCTAAACGACTGCCATCGCTCGGGAATCAGGCCAGGTAACTCCCTCGCAATACTGTCGCGTCCCTGACAGCTTCTCCGCTCTCGATGCTCATCGCTGACTCTCACAGATCATCGAGCGTCAGCTTTGTGTCCGCTTCCGCCCAGGCCTTCTCGAACTCTCCCTCGACGAGCTTGGCGTCGTGGATCTTCCCTTGCGCCGTCAGAGCGGCCGTCAACCCGAAGAGGGAGCGGCCACTCCGTCGGTTCCGCTCGAGGTCGGCACGAAAGACGGCCTCGGCCTCCGCATGCCGTCGAGCCCGCAGAAGCGCGCCGCCCAGAGACTCCCGCACCGGCGAATACCACGCCGGGGGCTCACCGTAGGGAAGCGTGTCTTCGAGCTCCACTCCCTGGCGAAGCAGCTCGATGGCCGCCCCGGTCTCGCCCTTGACGGCGGCGATGCGCGCGCGCAACACGCGCTCGGCGACTGTCAGCATCGTCCGCGCGCCGTCATCCTCGGGGAGGCGCTTGCCCGCCTCGAGAAAGGCCGCGTGTTCGCGCTCAGCTCTGGCCACCTCGCGCTGCGCCGCGAAGGCCGAGCCACGGGCGAAGTGCCACAAGGCGTACACGGTGCGCATCGCCGGATCGGGTCTCGGCAGCTTGAGGATCTCACTCCACTTCCCGAAGCGCACGAGGAGGAGCGTGGAGGTCGGCATGAAGCCTTCGACCATCGGCATCTCCTTGACGTGCGGAGCCACGTGGGCTTCCAATCGCTTGGCCGCGCCCAGCGCGTCGGCGCGGCGTCCCGCCATGCTGTGGGCGACGGCGAGGAAATGCAGGTTGTGGCTGTAGTACATGACGGGGTACAGGCCCTTGACCCCGCGGGACCTGATGTACGCCTCGTCGGCCCGCGCCGCCTCCTGGTTGCTCCGGGCGGCGGCGGCATAGTCCCCCGTGCGCTGGTAGATGTGCGAGGGCATGTGGACGAGATGCCCGGCCGCCGGCGCCAGCGAACCCAGCCTGGGCGCATACGCGAGCGCCCGCTCCGGATTCGGCGACGCCTCCACCGCGTGAATGTAGTAGTGAATGGCGCCGATGTGGCTCGGGTCGCGCTTCAGCACCGACTCCAGGACGGCGACGATCTCCAGGGTGCCCTCCGCGGGCTTGCCGTCCGCCGTCCAGAGCTGCCACGGGCGCAGGTTCATGCCCGCCTCGGCGAACAGCGTCGCCGCGTCGAGATCGTCGGGATAGCGCTTGACGAGCTCGCCCATGGCGTTGCGGTAATCGAGAGCGCGCCGTGCCGGATCGGAGTCGGCCGCGGCCGAATGTCTCCTCGCGAGAGCCTCGATGTAGAGGCGCTCGCTCTCTGGACCCTTTGCCGCGAGGACGAGGGCCCGTCGCACGGCCTGGTGGGCCGCCTTCTCCCTGTCCGCCTCGGCCTCGAGATTGATGTTCGGCCCGAAGGCAAGGGCGATGCCCCAGTAGGCCATGGCCATCTGTGGGTCGAGCTGCGCCGCGCGCCTGAACGATCGCACGGCCTCGTCGTGGTTGAAGGCGTACACGAATCGGAGTCCCTGATCGAAGAACTTTTGCGCCTCGGGGCTGGAGGTGGAGACAGGGTGCCGGTGCGAGCCCAGGCCGCGCACGAGCGTCGCGGGCGCCTCGGCGCCTGTCGCCTTCGTCGCGTGGGAGTGGGCAGGCTGCGCGTGCGCGGTGCCGCAGAGCATCAGCCACATCGCTACGGTCAGACACGTGCGCCGCATGGTCTGCCCTCTCGAATCGCTTGGCTTCGAAGATTGCCGCTCGATCAGACGGAAGTCCGTCCCGCGTTCACGGAGACGGGGAGGATCTCTGGCGGGCCCAGCTCCTTGTACAAGCCCTCGATCCGATCGATGACCCTGTCCCATGTGAACTCGGACGTCGTCCGAGTATAGCCGGCCCCGCCGAGTCTCGCGCGCTCCGCGGGATCCTTCAGCAATCTCACCAGGGCCTCGCCGATGTGCCGCGGGTCCTGTGGATTGACGAGGAGTCCATCCACGCCGTTCCGGATGACGTAGGGGGTCGACCCGACGTTGGCGCCGATGACCGGCTTGCCACACATCCACGCCTCGAGATAGGCGATGCCGAAGGATTCTCCGATCGATGGCATGGCGAAGACGTCGAGGCTGTCGAAGATGCTTGCCTTGTCCTCCTCGTCGAACTCGCCCAGCAAGAGGACGCGCGTCCTTTCCGCCTCCGTCAGCCGGGCCAGCGCCTGCTCCACCTCCCGACCCTCGGGCGTGCCCACCGAGGCCCTCGGACCGGCGAGGACGAGGCGCACCTCCGAATTCCACTGCCACACGACGCGCATGGCCTTGATGAGGGCGGTGACTCCCTTCGACGGAAGGAGGCGGCCCACGTAGCCGACCACGGGATGGCGGCGCAACCCATAGCGGCTTCGGATCCTCTCCCCGTCGCGCTCGGCGAAGGCATGGGGATCGATCCCCGCTCCTCCCACGAGAACCCGGGTTCGATCCGAGACGCGCTCCTCCACGAATTGCTTCTCGTAGCCGGTGTTGGCGATGACGGCGTCGCACCGGTCGAGCAGCGGCGCGTAGACATCGTCCCGGCTCCACGCTTCCTCCGTGTGGAACATGGGAATACCCACCATGCGCCACTTCCTGAGCCGTTTGGCCATGGCAACCTTGACGGGGAGAAGGCTCGCCCACCATCCGAGCACCGCCACGATGTCCGCCTTGCTTCGCAAGAGCTCGGCGAAGAGCCGCACGCTGAGCGGGCCTCCGGCCATCATCCTCATTCGATCCTGCGGGAGCACGGCTCCCAGGAGGCGGCGGGCGCCCCCCATCTTCAAGAGGCGGGGGAAGGCGCCGTTCTCGGTGAAGCGAATCACCCGGGGCGGGGCGGAAAGGCCCGAGAACAGGGGCGGGAACCAGTCCGCGGCTTCCTGGTCTCGCAGGGTCAGCACGGTCACCTGGTGCCCACGGGCCGCGAGTCCTTCGGATAGTCTTCGTGCGTAGACCTGCTCGCCCCCCAGGCGGGGCCAGTAGCCGGGAGTCACGTGCACGATGCGCACGATCACGCACGGAGCAAGGGCCATTCCATGGGGTCATCACGCGCAAAGGCCCGTCAGGGAAGAGGTGTCCGCCGAGTCGCCCGCGTCTTGGAGTGACAAAAATCGGGGGAGGATCCCGAAGAATGGTGGGCGCGGGACTTTTTCCGTGCGACGCCGCCGACGCGCGCCTGCTGGCGCTTCCGATGCGCTAGACTGGTCTCCTATTCTTGAGAGGGAGATCTCATCATGGGAGGATCAGGATCATGAAGCGGCTCCTTGTCGCGTGGCTCCTCGGAATGGCGCTGGCATCGACCGCCGCCGCGGAGCCGGAGTGGACAGTGGTGGAGACAGGACGAGCGGGTTTCCACTCGTCGTTCTCGCTGAAAGTGAATCCGGAGCGGATCCCGCCCGGGGGCGTGATCGCCAACGAATCGCGATGGTCCGAGCCTCCCGCGAGTGGCAGCACCATCTGGTACTTCGCGGGCGCGGACGGGCGCACCGCGCACATCTTTGTCATCTTCCAGGAGTTCAGCAAGCCCGCCGCGAGGATCGTGGAGGTGGAGCGCCGTCCCATCCTCATCACCCTCGACCCGGAAGATACAGCCTCCCTGACTCTGCTCCCCGTGAATGCGAAGTCGGTGACGGTGAAGCTGAAACGGAACCCGGACCAGACGATTTCCGTGTCCGTGCCGCCGAAATGAGGGACGGGCGCTACTCCGCCCGCAGCCAGTCCGCGATGCGCCGCCAGGAGGGCGCCGGCCGATCCGACTCCCACGATGATGTCGTCATACGAGGTCGCCATCAGCTCATGGAACTCGTGATGCCACGCCCCGTCATGATGGCTTGACATCACGCAGCCGACGGAGGTTGACTGAAGGTGACGGAAGCACGGAGGCGCCAGCTTCCGCCTCGGCGCTCACCCTTGGGGAGGTGTCATGGAGAAGACTCCACCCGGCTCAGAGTGGCGCCATCGGGCGCGGTAAGAACTGATGGCGCGCAACGTCACAGAGATTCTCGAGAGAGCCCGGCTCGTGCCGGGCCATGCCGCGGGCGCTGGCCTGCGCGCAACTAACCGAGCCCGGTAGGCGGTACACCGGTTCCGCCTCCGGGCTCTCTAGTTTCGAGCGGGCGGCGAGGTCGTCCGTGAAGGGCGAGGCTCTGGTTCTGGTACGCCGGGTCATCGGTGACTTCCCTCCCGAACCACTCCGGGGCGGCAAAGCGCCGGCTCTCCTCGGGTGACGCGAACTCGCACTCCGCGGTCACGAGGCCGGCCAGCTCCCCGTGGTAGACGTCGACCTCGATGGTCCTTCCCGCGTGGGGAATCTCGTATCGCGTCTTCTCGATCCTTCGCCCCGAGGTCGCCTCCCACAGCACGTCGAACTGGGTCGCCGTGAGCTCGATCTCGAGCTCTGATCGGACCCCGCCCCTGCCCAGCTTGACCGTTTCGAAATGCTTCTGGCCCTTCCTTCGCAGCCTCACCTCGCTGCCGTCCGCGCCCACCACGATATAGCCTTGGAGGATGCGCTCGTGCGGATACCGGTCCATCGCCTCCGGCAAGGACTTGACGAGAAACTTCCGCTCGATCTCGAGGCTCATCGGGTCGCGGACCGGATCAGCGCCTCGGGCTGGACGGGCAGGGAGACCACCTTCACGCCGAGGGGCCGGACGGCATCGGCCACCGCATTGGCGATGGCGGCGGGAGCGCCGATGGTGCCGCCCTCGCCCATGCCTTTGTAGCCGCCCGGGGTGAGGGGCGAGGGCGTCTCGAGGTGGCCGAGGGTGAAGAAGGGAAGATCGGCCGCCGTCGGCAACGAGTAGTCCATGAAGCTTCCTGTCAGCAGCTGCCCCGATTCGTCGTAGACGAGCCGTTCGCCCAGGGCCTCGCTGATGCCCTGAGCCAGGGCGCCGTGGATCTGGCCTTCCACGATCACGGGATTGATGACCGGGCCGCAATCCTCGACCACGACGTAGCGCTGGAGCGCAACGCGTCCGGTCTCGGCATCCACCTCCACGGAGGCGATGTGGACAGCGCCGGAGAAGGTCGGTCCCGGCGGATCGAACTCCTGGGTCACCGTGAGCATCCCCTCGTCGGCCGCGCCGGCCACCTCGGCCAGCGCCACGCCGCGGTCGGGCATGCCCCGCACCGTCACTCGCCCGTCGCGAAGCTCGAGATCGGCTGGACTTGCCTCGAGGAGCGCGCCCGCTCCGTCGAGCACCCTCTGGCGGAGCGTGGCCGCGGCGCCGGCTGCCGCGCCCCCCTGAGCCACCGCCCCACGGCTCGCGAAGGTGCCGCTGCCTTCCGGCGTCTTGTCCGTGTCCGGCTGGCTGACCACCACGCGCTCCAGGGGTACCCCCAGCTCGTCGGCCACGATCTGGGCTGCGGTGGTGGCGTGTCCCTGCCCCTGGGACGGCATGGACAGGCGGCAATGCACGGTGCCGTCGAGTCCGAGCGAGACGCGCGCCGCCTCGTGGCCCGGCACGTCGCTCATGCCTCGACTCCGGTACGTCGCCGAGCCCATGCCCGTGTATTCCGTGTAGCAGGAGATCCCGACACCCAGGAGGCGCCCACGCCCGCGAGCCTGCTCGCGCTCGCGCTTCAGTCCCTCGTAGTCGGCCAGCTCCAGGGCCATCTCGAGCGCCTTCGTGTAGTCGCCGCTGTCGTAGAGATATCCCGCCGCCGACATGAAGGGATATTGGTCGCCCGTGATGAGGTTGCGGCGACGGATCTCGGCGGGATCGAGGCGCAGGCGCTCCGCGAGCAGATCGAGCGTGCGCTCCATCACGAATACCCCCATGGTCATGCCGACCCCGCGGTAGGCGCCCAGAGGTGGCTTGTTGGTCGCCACGCCTATCGCGTCCCACTCATAGGCCGGCGTACGGTAGGGTCCGGGAATGATTCCGGTCATGCCGAGGGGCTCCAGAGCGGCCGTCAGCGGGTAGACGTGGTAGGCGCCGTTGTCGGAGACGACACGGACGCGGAGAGCCAAGAGGGTTCCCCGCGCATCCGTGGCCGCCTCGATGTCGACACGGGCCTCACGGGCCTGAGAGGCGCACGCCAGATTCTCCCGGCGCGTTTCCACCCACTTGACGGGACGTCCGGTGACCCGGGCCAGCCCCGCCACGGCGAGATCCTCCGACAGGACGTGCATCCTCTGGCCGAAGCCGCCCCCCGTGTCGGGCACGATCACCCGGACCTGATCGTCGCGCACGCCGAAGGCCCGGGCCAGCGACGTGCGATAGATGTGCGGTGCCTGCGTGCCCGTCCAGATCGTCAGCCGCTCTCGTTCCCACGAGGCAATGAGACCGCGAGGCTCGAGCGGCGAGGCGGACACGCGGCCGTGGGTGAAGGTCTCTGTGAGCACGGTGTGCGCGCGCGCGAAGGCTCCCTCGACGTCGCCAAGACGGTAGTCGCGATGAAAGAGGATATTGCCCGGCGCACATTCGTGGACGAGGGGCGCGCCCGCCGCGCGGGCGGACACGGCGTCGGCGACCGCGGACAGCGGCTGGCAATCCGTCACGACGAGCTCGGCGGCATCCGCCGCCTGCCCCGCGCTCTCCGCACAGACCCCCGCGATCGCCTCGCCGACGAAGCGAAGGCGATCCTCGGCGAGGGCCGGACAGCGAGTGGGCCAGAACCCGGCGCCTTCGAGGCGCGGCGCGAGCGGGCTCACCCACTCGGCCAGATCGTGCGCGGTCAAGGCAGCCACCACCCCCGACGCCCTTTGCGCGGGGCCAACGTCGGCATGGCGGAGCACGGCATGCGCGTACGCGCTGCGGGCAAAGGCCGCGTGGAGCATTCCAGGGACCCGCAGGTCGTCGAGATAGGTGCCCCCTCCCGTGAGGAGACGCGGATCCTCGACCCGCTTGACCCTCGCGCCGGTGAGGCGGGGAGCCAGGCTCACGATCTATTCAGCGCCGCTCGCCTTCGGCGCGTAGGCGCGCTTCGGCTCGAACAGCCACCCTGGTTCCGCTCAAGACTTGGCGACCCGCGGGAGAACTTCACCGGCCAGCCGCTCGAGCTGCTCCGTGCCCCAGTTCAGCGGGTTGAGCACGATGTGCTCACAGCCGCCCAGTGAGGCGATCTTGGCGCGGATCCTTTCCGCCACCTGCTCCGCCTCGCCGAGCAGGTAGTACTCCTGCCAGTACGGCAGGTCCATGCCCGAGTAGACCTTGAAGTGCGGCGCCGCCACCTCGGGCCTCTCGCCTTTCTTCAACACGTAGACGAAGTTCGAGTAGACCTTGGTCATGTCGCCGGGCTTCCTGCCCAGACCGGCCATGAAGCGCTGGATCTTCTCCCAGTCCTCCTTGACCATGTCGGCGGTGGCGGAAGAATGCGGGACCCAGGTCCTGGCGTACTTGGCGATCCGCTTGAGCACGGGATCGATGTTCGTCACCGTTTGCCCGTACACCTTCTCGAAGGGCTGGCTGCCGCCGCCGATCCAGATCGGCGGGTGCGGCTTCTGGGCGGGCTTGGGATCGATGGTCAGGTTCTTGACCTCGTAGTACTTGCCGGCATACGTGACGTTGTCGCCCGCCCAGAGCGCCGTCACGAGCTCCAGCATCTCGTCCATGCGACGGCCCCGCTCCTTGTGCGGGATGCCCATGAGCCCGAACTCCTCCTCGTGCCAGCCCACCCCGACGCCGAGGATGCTGCGGCCGCCCGACAGGAGATCCAGCGTCGCCCATTCCTTGGCGAAGTAGGCGGGATTGCGCAGAGGCAGCACGAGCACCATGGTGCCGAGCTTGATCGTGCGCGTCACGCCCGCCAGCGCGGAGAGGAGCGCGACGGGCTCGAGCCAGGTGCAGGCGTAGGCGGGCGGCGTCTGCAGCAGGTGATCGATGCTGACGGCGGAATCGAAGCCGAGGTCCTCGGCCCTCCGGAGGTAGGTGCCCATGTCGGCCAGGCTCGCCGTCCGGGGGCCGAGGGCGAAGCTCGGGAGGCGGAGTCCGAACTTCATCTCAACCCGTCCTCTTTCTTGGCCTCGTCGACGGTCAAGCCGCCGACGCGAGGGTGCGGCCGGCCTCCATCCGTGACGACGAGGGCGACGAGAATCTCGTCGGCGCGCGGGGCGTCGCCCAGGCGCACCTCCATCGCGTCGAAGTGGGTCCGGACGAAGGCCGCGTCCTTGTAGTGGAGCGGCACGTCGATGGTGGCGCCGGGCCCCCCCAGCTTCTTCGCGGACGGGATGATGGCCTGGCCGCCCCCCACGGCCGAGCGAAAAGGCGCGCCGAGGGTCGGGTGAAGAATGGCGGCGGCGTGCTCGTATTCGCCTTGCTCGCCGACGATGGCCGCCTTGCCGTAGGAATGGGCGGGCGCGCCGAGGGCGGCCACGGCCCGGCGGCCGAGGAGGTCGCCCAGCTCCTCGCCCGCCTTGACGAGCTCCTGCAGATCCTCCACGAAGCGCCCGGCGAAGGGGTTCTCGATCACCGCGATAGCCGCCACCTTCTTGATCGGCCGGGCAGCCTTCTTCCCGCCGTCCTCGTAGATCTCCTCCACCACGGTCAGCATCTTGCGGATCTTCATATTCTCTCTCCTTGTCTCAGCACTCGCCTCGCCGCTGATCAATTCAGCCCTCGCCTCAGGGCTTCGCCCTTCACCTCGACCTGCGGCCTGCGGAATGCACTCGGCTCTCGCCTCAGAGCTTCGCTCTTCAGCGCGAACTACGGGCAGCGTCTCGGCTCGAAAGTCTAGTGACCTCCTCCAGAGGGGCCGTCTCCCTTCACGACCTCGGCGGCACGGGCGGCCGGCGGGGTATTGCGGCTCCGACCTATCTTGATCTGCCCGTCGATGAGGGCCATCGAGATGCCGAAGAGGTCGCCGGCGGTGAGCGCCTCCAGGGCCGTCCGGCCCACCGATCCCACCGGCGCATCCACGATGCAGAGGTCCGCCTCGCGGCCGGCCGCGATGACACCAACGGGCAGATTGTAAACGCGCGCCGTGTTGCCGGTGGCCATGCAGATCGCCGTCTCCGGGCCCACCCCGCCCAGCGAGGCGAGGTGGGCGATCACGCGGAGGATGCCGAGCGGTACCACGCCCGTTCCGGACGGCGCGTCGTTGCCGATGATGACGCGGTGAAGCGCCCGCGCCTCTTTGGCCCGCTCGAGCGTGTGCAGCGCCGTCTTGCCATTGCCGCAGTGGACGATCTCGAGGGCCATGCTCGTGGCCACCAGCGAGTCGATCTCCCGCTCGCTCATGGACGTCGTTCCGCCGTTGATGTGCCCGACGACATGAGGATCCGCCTCGAGCACCACCTCGGCGCTGATGGGGTTCGAGCCCGCGATGGACGGCCCGCCCGTGTGAATGGTCACGGTCATGCCGTGCTTCTTCGCCCAGCGGACCATGGGCGCCGCGTCCTTGCCGGTCCTGACCGAGCCCAGGCCGATCTCGCCCACGAGCTTGACTCCATGCCGGGCCATCTCGGCGAAATCCTCCTCGACGAGGCCGAGCTCGAGAATGGGCGCCCCGCCGTGGACCTTGACCCCGGCCGGCCGCAGGTTGGCGGAGGCCTTGGCGGCCACGACGGCGAGCGCCTTGAGGCCGGCGATGTCCTTCGGACGTCCCGGGAGATGCACCTCGCCCGCAGAGATCATGGTGGTGATCCCGCCGTTGAGCCCGGATTCGATGAAGTCCATGGTCCGCTGGCGCGGCGTGAAGTCGCCGAACACGGGGTGGCAGTGCGAATCGATGAGCCCCGGGATTACCGTGCTGCCCCTGGCGTCGATGATCCTGTCGGCCTGATCCTCGAGCCCCTTGCCGACGGCGGCGATCCGACCGTCGGCGATGGCGATGCTGTCGCCCTCGAGGAGCGGGCGCTCGATGTCGCCCGAGACGATCATGCCGACATTCTTGATCAGCGTCTTCATGGCCGCTCCCTACACGGTGAGGTAGGCGCGGCGGACGGCCTCGTCGGCCATCAACCGCGCCATGGTCCCCTCCCACCGGATCTGGCCCTTCTCGATGATGTAGGCCCTGTCCGCGAGCCGGGCCGCGAACTTGAGATTCTGCTCCGAGAGCACGATGGTCAAGCCCTCCCGCTTGAGGGCGGCGATCTGCTGGCCGAGGGCCTGGACGATGACGGGCGCCAGCCCTTCCGACGGCTCGTCGAGGAGCAGGAGGCGCGGGTTGCCCATGAGCGTGCGCGCGACGGTGAGCATCTGCTGCTCTCCTCCCGCGAGGCTCCACCCTCGCCGCCCCGCCATCCGGCCCAGGGCGGGGAAGTGTTCATAGATGCGCGCGACGCTCCGCCCGTCCCCGCTTCCGCCGCCCACGAGCAGATTCTCCTCCACGCTGAGATCGCTGAAGATGCGCCGATCTTCCGGCACCCAGCCCACCCCGAGCCGGGCGATCTCGTGGGTCGCCTGCCCTCGCAGCTCACGACCGTCGAGGCGGATCGCCCCGCCGGTGACGTCCACCAGGCCCATCACAGCCTTGAGCGTGGTGGACTTGCCGGCGCCGTTCCTGCCCAGGAGCGAGACCACCTCGCCTTCCCGCGCGCCCAGAGAGACTCCGTGAAGCACGCGTGAAGGACCGTAGGCCGCCTCCACGCCGTCAAGCGTCAGCACGCGCGTCTCTCACTCGGATTCCCCCAGATACACTCGCTGGACTTGCTCGTCGGCGCGCACCTCGTGGGGGCGACCCTCGGCGATGACCCGCCCCTGGTGCAGCACCATGATACGGTCGGCCACGGAGAAGACCACGTCCATGTCGTGCTCGGTGAAGAGTACGGTGAGCGAGCGCTCGCGCGCGATGCGCTCGGTAAGGGCCATGAGGGCGCCGCGCTCGGCAGGAGCCATGCCCGCCGTCGGCTCGTCGAGCAGGAGTACCTCGGGATCGTTGGCGAGAGCCATGGCAAGCTCGAGCTTCTTGAGGTCGCCATAGGCGAGAGATCCCGCCGGCCGCTCCGCCTCTTCCTCGAGTCCGACGCGCGCGAGAAGGGCCCGCGCGGCGGCCGCCTCCAGCCTGGCTGCCCGTCGCAGGAGGGCATAGGTCTGGTGACGGTGAGACTGCAGGGCCACCTGTACATTCTCGAGCACGGTCAGCGACGAGAAGGTCGCGGTGATCTGAAAGGTGCGGCTCACGCCCCGGCGCCAGACCGCGTGGGGAGAGAGCCCGGAGAGACGCTCGCCCTTGAAGCGCACCTCGCCCGCGTCCGCCCGGATCTGGCCCGTCAGCATGTTGAACAAGGTGGTCTTGCCGGCACCGTTGGGACCGATGAGGGCACGGATCTCGCCGCGCGGCATGATCAGGTCCACGGCGGCCACGGCCTGGACGCCGCCGAACGCCTTCGAGAGCCCGCGCGCCTCGAGAACGGGCGTGGTCACAGGCCACTCCAGCGAAGCGAGCCCGCGATGCCGCGGGGGAAGGCGAGGACGAGGAGAATGAGGATTCCGCCCAGCACGAGCTGCCAGTAGTCCGTGTAGCGGGTGATCACGGTGTCCAGCAGCTTGTAGACGGCGGCGCCGATGAGCGGACCCGAGGGCGAGCCCACGCCGCCCAGCAGGACCATCACGAGCGGCTGCACCGACGTGGGAGCCTCCGTGTAGACGGGAAAGACGCTCCCCTTGAGAAAGGCGAAGATGGCCCCGCCGAGGCCGGCCACGAAGCCCGCCACGACGAAGGCCGCCCACTGCAGCACGCGTACGTTGATGCCGACGGCCTCCGCGCGCCGGGCATGATCACGCACGGCCCGCAAGGAGAGGCCGAAGGGCGACGCGGCGACCACGCGGAGCACGACCACTCCGCAGAGCGTGGCCGCGAGCGACCAGTAGTAGTAGCGCGTCGGGGTAGCCAGCCAGGCGGGAGGCCACACGGAGAGGACACCGTTGTCGCCTCCCGTGACCGCGTCCCATTGATGGACGACGGCGTAGACGATCTGGGCGAAGGCGAGGGTGAGCATGGCGAAGTAGATGCTCGTGAGCCGGACGCAGAAGTAGCCGAAGACGACGGCGGCCAGCCCCGCCACCACGGGAGCCGCCATGAAGGCCAGCGGCATGGGCCAGCCCGCGAGCTTGAGCAGGAGGGCGGCCGCGTAGGCGCCGATCCCGAAATACGCGGCGTGTCCAAAGGAGACCATGCCTCCCAGGCCCATGAGCAGGTGCAGGCTCGCCGCGAAGAGCACGAAGGTGAAGATCTCCACCACGAGCCACACCCAGAAGGTCGGCAGGGCCCACGGCAGCGCCGCGAGGAGCAGGATGCCCGCTCCCAGCCACCGCCGGCTCGCGCCCGCGACACGGACTTCGGCCACGGCCCCCGCGCCTGCCGCGCGATGCTGGATCTCCGGCCGTCCGAGAAGGCCCCACGGTCTCACGATCAAGACGACGGCCATGACCACGAAGATGAGGACGATGGAGATCTTGGGCAGCACGAGCACGCCGAAGGCGTTGAGCACGCCGATGAGGAGAGAGGCGAGCAACGCGCCCCACACGGATCCCATGCCGCCGATGACCACGACCACGAAGGCCTCCACGATCACCGTGGTGTCCATCACCGTGGTCAGAGCCAGGCGCGGCACCTGGAGCGCCCCCGCGAGCCCCGCCAGGAAGGAGCCGAGGATGAAGACGCCGGTGAAGAGCCGCGATTGATCCACCCCGAGGGCCGCCACCATCTCACGGTCCTGGGTGGCGGCGCGGATCAGGATGCCCCATCGCGTGCGATGGAAGAGGGCCCAGAGCCCGAGGGCGACGAGGGGGCCGAAGACGATGACGGCGAGGTCATAGCTCGGGAAGAGCTGGCCGGCGATGGGCACGGAGCCGGCCAGGCCGGGGGCGGCCGGCCCCGTCTTGTTGTCGGCGCCCCAGAGATAGCGCACGGCGTCCGCCACGATCAGGACGAGCGCGAAGGTCAGCAGGAGCTGGTACAGCTCGGGCGCGCGGTAGACGCGGCGAAGCAGGAGCGCCTCCACGAGCCCGCCGAGCCCCGCCACAAGAAGCGCGGCGAGGAGGGCGGCCGCGTAGAAAGCGCCCGCGCCCAAGGGGAGGAGGGCGGACAGCGAGTACGTCAGGTAGGCCGCCAGCATGTAGAAGGAGCCGTGAGCGAAGTTGACGATCCGGGTAACCCCGAAGATGAGCGACAGTCCCGACGCGATGAGGAAGAGGAACATCGCGTTGGCGAGACCGCTCAGGAGCTGGACGACGAGGAGCGACATCACCTGTGCCGAATCCTCTCCCCGGTTCGGAGAGAGGGCCTCGGAGCCAGCGACTCTATCAAGGAGCCGGGCGCAGCTTCCTCACCTCGTCGTCGGAGGGGAGCACCTTCTCGCCGGAAATGTATTCATGATTGACCATGACCCCGACGCCGCGCTGGCTATCGAGCTTGGTCGTGCCCACCCACGCGCCCATGGTCGACTGGCCGTCCGAGGCGCGGAAGGTGATGGGGCCGATGGGCGTCTCGACCTTGAGACCCTTGAAGGCCTGGACGAGCTTGGCCGTCTCGGTGCCTCCGGCTTTCTTGATCGCCTCGGCGATCGAGACATAGGTGACGTAGCCGATGAGGGAGCCCAGCACGGGATGCTTGTCGCCCCGCTTCGTATAGCGCGCCACCCAGTCCTGGTGCGCCGGGCTCTTGATGTCGTACCAGGGGTAGCCGGTCACCAGATTGCCCTCGGGCGCCTCGAGCTTGAGGGGGTCGATGTACTCTGGCTCCCCGAGCAAAATACCGACCACGAAGATCTTCTGGAAGAGCCCCCGCTTCTGGGCTTCCCGCACGAAGGCCAGCCAGTCGCTGCCGAAGAGGGAGACGTAGAGGGCGTCGGGATTCTGGCTCATGATCGCCGTCACGAGCGGGCCAGGCTCGATCTTGCCGAGGGTCGGCCAGTGCTCGCCCACCACCTGCACGTCCGGCTTCAGCTCCTTGAGCCGGTCACGGAACGTCTCCCACGCCCGCTTGCCGTACTCGTAGTTGGGGCCGATGGTCGCCCACTTCACGTACTTCATCTTGCCCGCCTTCTCGGCGAGCATGCGCCCCTGCTCGTAGGTGTTGGGGCGGAGGCGGACGACGTAATCGTGCCCCTTCGCCCAGGTGAGCGCTTCCGTCAGGGGCTCCGCGGCCACGAACATGGTCTTGTTCTGCTTGGCCCAGTCCGAGACCGCCAGTCCCACGTTGGAGAGGAAGGTGCCGGCGATGAGGACCACCTTCTCGGACTCGACGAGCTCCTGGGCGTGCTTGACCGCCTCCGGCGGCTGACCCTTGTCGTCGCGGAAGACGACCTCGAGCTTGCGCCCGAGGACGCCGCCCTTGGCGTTGATCTCCTCCACGGCCATCTCGACGCCGGCGCGGTACGGTCCGGTGAAGGGGGCGCCAATGCCGCTGTAGGAGTTGATCTCGCCGATCTTGATGGGCGCCTGGGCCCCCGCCGTGCCCGCTCCGAGAGCGAGGGCGAAGACGGCGGCCAGGGAGTGCAGGAGTCGTCGTGCACGCATGGAAGCCTCCTCCGGGGTTCGTGTTGCGCTTGAGTAAAGCAGAAGGAGAATGAGTGTCAAGCCGAAACGCCTTCGGGCACTGGGGCAATTTGCTTCGCCATGCTTCGTTGCGAGCGGGCCGGCAAGCCCTCAACGTACACCCACGTACGCCTCGGGCGGCCGACCCGCTCGCGCGTGGCAGTTCGAGCTGAGGGCGTAGCCCGAGGCGAGGGCTGAGTTGATCTGGCTCGCAACTTGCCCCAGTGCC
>Ga0137409_10004062_pt1 | contig 15447 bp, 11 predicted proteins | sample CZODoug1_16funga_FD_122059 | JGI IMG/M metagenome (GOLD analysis project Ga0137409, IMG submission 122059) | Vadose zone soil fungal communities from Angelo Coast Range Reserve, California, USA - CZODoug1_16fungal (Hybrid Assembly) | ecosystem: Environmental > Terrestrial > Soil > Vadose zone... | reverse complement strand
CACTCGGGCACGCTCTTCAGGCAGGGCGCCGAGGTGGTCGCGATGCAGCGCGGCAACCTCGAGATGGCGCTGCTGTCGATGCAGGACATCGCGCGCCAGCTGCCCGAGTACTCGATCTTCACCGCAGGCTACCTGATCCGCGACCCCGCGCACCTGCGCAAGGTCTGGGGCGGGCCGATCGGCGACGAGGCACGCCGCAGGATCGCGCAGGAGATGGGCATCGAGCTGCTGCAGGTCGTCTACCTCGGCACGCGCGAGCTGGGCCTGCGCGAGCCCAGGCCGGTGAAGACTCCGGCCGATCTCGCCGGGCTGAAGCTGCGCATGCCGGGGTCCAAGGAATGGCTGTTTCTCGGGCAAGCGCTGGGCGCGAGCGCGACGCCGCTCGCCTTTACCGAGGTCTATCTCGGACTGAAGACGGGCACGATAGACGCGCAGGACAACCCGCTGCCGACGCTGAAGTCCGCCAAGTTCTACGAGGTCACCAAGCAGATCGTGCTCACCGGGCACCTGGTCGACTCGCTGCAGCTTTCGATCTCCGCGAAGACGTGGGGCGCGCTCCCGGCCTCCGACCGCGACGCGGTGAAAAAGGCGGCAGCGGCGGCGGCGAAATACAACGACGACAACCGCGCGCGCGAGGAAAAGGAGCTGATCGAGTTCTTCCGCGGCCAGGGAATCGCCGTCGGCACGCCCGACGTCGAGGCGTTCAGGAAAACGGTGCAGGCGGCGTACCTCAAGTCCGAGTACGCGCAGAAGTGGCCGCGGGGCCTGCTTGAGCGCATCAACGCCGTCAAGTAGCGTCGCGGCGCGCCTCGCCAGGTGGGCCGACTGGATCGGCGCGGCCCTGTTCGCCGCGATGTTCCTCGCCCTGGTGTTCCAGGTGACGTTCCGCTTCGTGCTCGGCGCGCCGGCGGCGTGGACCGAGGAGCTGGCGACGATCGCCTACCTGTGGGTGATCTTCTGGGGATGCGCCTTCTCGGTGCCGCTCGCCACGCACGTGGCGGTCGATATGGTCGTGCCGCACTTCGCGCCCGCGGTTCGCCGGGTGCTGTACGCGGTCGGCCTGGCCGCGCTCGCCGGCCTTTTCCTGTGGGCGCTGCCCGGCATCGCCGACTACCTGCGCTTCATGCTGCGCGAGCGTACGCCCGTGCTCGACGTGCCCTTCGCACTCGTCTACTCGGTCTTCTTCGCGGCCGCGGTGATGGTGGTGCTGCGCTGCATCGCCGAGATCATCCGACCGCGCGCATGAGCGCCGCCTTGTGGCTGATGATCGCGGTGTTCCTGGGCATCGCGCTCTTGCGCGGGCCCATCGGGCTCGCGATGATCGCGGGCTGCATCGCGTACCTGGGCGCGACCGGGCGCGACATGGGCCTCGTCGCCGAGCAGATCCTCAACAGCCTCTTCGGCAGCTTCGTGCTGATCGCCGTGCCGATGTTCATCTTTGCCGCCAACGTGATGAACGTCGGGTCGCTGTCCGAGCGCATCTACGGCCTCGCGCACGCGCTCATGGGCCGCTTCCGCGGGGGGCTGGCGCACGTCAACGTCCTCGCGAGCGTGATCTTCTCGGGCATGAGCGGCAGCGCCATCGCCGACGCCGTCGGCCCCGGCATGGTCGAGATCGAGATGATGTGCAAGGACAGCAAGTACACGCGACCGTTCGCCGTCGCAGTGAGCGCGGCCTCGGCGACCATCGGGCCGATCATCCCGCCTTCGATTCCCATGGTGCTGTACGCGCTGGTGTCGGGCGCGTCGGTGGGGGCGCTGTTCATCGGCGGCATCGTGCCGGGGCTGCTCATGGCCGCGTCGATGATGCTGGTGATCGTGTGGATCGCGAAGAAGCGCAATTTCCCCATGGAAAGGCCGGTGCCCTGGCGCGAGATCCCGCGCGTGTTCCTGCGCACCCTGCTGCCGCTGATGATGCCGGTGGTGCTGCTCGGCGGAATCTACTCGGGCGTGTTCACGCCGACCGAGGCGGCCGCGGTCGCCGCGCTCTACGCCCTGGTGCTCGCGCTCTTCGTCTACCGCGCGCTCGACTGGAAGGGGCTTCTCGCCGTGCTGGCGGACAGCGCGCGCTCGACCGCCGTGGTGAGCGTCATCATTTGCGGCGCGTTCCTGCTCAACTACGTGCTCGCGGCCGAGCAGACTCCGCAGCGCGTCGCCGATTGGTTCGCCTCCCTGCAGATGGGCCCCCTGGGCTTTCTCATCGTCGCGAACCTCGTGTTCCTCGTGCTGGGCTGCCTGCTCGATACGACCACGCTGCTGCTGGTGCTCGTCCCGCTGCTGCTTCCTGCCGCGAAAGTGTTGGGCGTGGACCTTGTGCACTTCGGCGTGGTGATCGTGGTGAACATGATGATCGGCCTGCTCACGCCGCCGTACGGCGTGCTGTTGTTCGTCCTGTCGGGGCTCTCGGGCGCGTCGGTGAAGGACATCGTGCGCGAGCTCCTGCCCTTCCTCGCGGCGCTCGTCGCGGTGCTCGCGCTGCTCGTCTTCGTTCCCTCGCTCGTGCTCGCCCTGCCGCGGCTCGCCGGATACGCCGGCTGACGCACGTGTAAGGAAACAGTGCGCTGGCATACATAGCGCGCATTACTCCCTGTCGATCAGGGATTTGAGGCCGCGTCTTCACCAAGAACGTAAGCCACGGGCCTCCGTGAAAATTTCACGCATATGACGATTTCGTTAGTTTTCAGGGGGTTCCGGATGCCATCGATTGATGGCATCATCGGGGCCTGGCTTGTGTTCGGGGAGGATGCATGCCTTTCGGGCTTGCTGGCTCGATTGGGAGAGGTAGTCGTTTGGCGGGAGGCGGGGCTGTTTTTGCGGCCCTCGTCGCGCTCGCCTCTGCGCCTTCGCCCGTCTTCGCGCAAGCCACCGGCCTGGTCGCTGCCTACGCGCTGAACGAAGGCAGCGGCACCACGGTCGCCGACTCTTCGGGCAACAATAACAACGGCACTCTCAGCGCCGCCACCTGGACCACCGCGGGCAAGTTCGGCAATGCGCTCACCTTCAATGGAACGAGCGCGCGCGTCACCGTTCCCAACTCGACCTCGCTGCGCCTGACCAACGGGATGACCCTCGAAGCCTGGGTCTTCCCCACCGGATCGCTCACCAGCTGGCGCTCGGTCGTCGACAAGACCGTCGACGGCTACTACCTCATGGGCTCCTCCGACCCCAATAACCGGCCGGCAGTCGGAGGCACCTGGACCTCGGGCAACCAGAACCTCATCGCGCCCACGGCGCTGACGCTGAACGCCTGGACGCACCTGGCGGCGACCTTCGACGGGGCGACGGTGAAGCTGTACGTCAACGGGACGCAGGTGGCGAGCCAGGCGCAGACCACGCCGCTGACGGCGACCACGGGCACCCTGCAGATCGGCGCCGACAGCTACGGCGAATTCTTCGCGGGGCGGATCGACGAGGTGCGCATCTACAACCGCGCACTGTCGGTCACGGAAATCCAGACCGACATGAACACCCCGCTCGGGGGAGCTGCGGACACCACGGCGCCCACCGCGCCGGGCGCTCTGAGCGCGACCGCAGCGGGCGCGACGCAGGTCAACCTCGCGTGGACGGCCTCGACCGACAACGTCGCGGTCACCAATTACCTGATCGAGAGCTGCGTGGGCGCCGGCTGCACCACCTTCGCGCAGATCGCGACCTCGGCCACGCCGAGCTTCAGCAACACCGGCCTGACGTCGGGAACGAGCTACAGCTACCGCGTGCGCGCCACCGACGCGGCCGGCAACCTGAGTACGTATTCGAACACGGCCTCGGTCGTCACTTCGTCACCCGATACGACGCCGCCCACCGCGCCCTCGGGGCTGACGGCGACGCCGGCGACCGCGACGCAGATCAACCTCGCCTGGGCGGTGTCGACCGATGACGTCGCCGTCACCAACTACCTGATCGAGCGCTGCCAAGGTGCGAGCTGCACGACGTTCGCGCAGGTCGCGACCTCGACCACGCCGAGCTTCGGCAACGTCGGGTTGACCGGCAGCACGAGCTACAGCTACCGCGTGCGCGCGACCGACGCCTCGGGCAACCTGAGCGCGTACTCGAACGTCGCCTCGGCGACCACGCCCGCGGCTCCCGACACCACGCCGCCCAGCGCGCCCTCGGTGGTGAGCGCAGCCGTGCCGAGCGGCACCCAGGTCGACCTCAGCTGGACCGCCTCGACCGACAACGTCGGCGTCACCGGCTATCAGGTGGATCGCTGCCAGGGCGCGAGCTGCACCACCTTCGCCCAGATCGCCACGCCCACCGCGACCGGCTTCAGCGACACCGGCCTGACTCCGGCGACCGCGTACCGCTACCGTGTGCGTGCGGTCGACGCCGCGGGCAACGTCAGCGCCAACTCGACCACCGTCAACGCGACGACGCTGGACAGCGTCGCGCCGACCGCGCCTGCATCGCTCACCGCGAACGCCTCGAGCAGCACGCAGATCAACCTCGCCTGGATTGCCGCCACCGACAACGTCGGCGTCAGCAGCTACCTCGTCGAGCGCTGCCTGAGCGCGAGCTGCAGCTTCGCGCAGATCACGACGACCACCGCGACGAGCTTCAACGACAGCGGGCTGACGGCGGGCACCGGCTACAGCTACCGCGTGCGCGCCAGCGACGCCGCGAACAACCTCGGCCCCTACTCGAACACCGCGACAGCGACGACGCAGGCGCCCGACACCACCGCGCCGACCGCGCCGGGCGGGCCCACCGCGACGGTGGCGAGCAACAGCCAGATCAACCTCTCCTGGACCGCGGCGACCGACAACGTCGGCGTGACCGGCTACATGGTCGAGCGCTGCCAGGGCGCGGGCTGCAGCACCTTCGCCCAGATCGCCGCTCCGACGGGCACCACGTTCAACGACACCGGCCTGACGGCAGCGACGAGCTACAGCTACCGCGTGCGCGCCACCGATGCGGCGAACAACCTTGGGCCGTACTCGACCGTCACGAGCGCCACGACCTCGGCCGCGCCCACTGGGCTGGTGGCGGCGTACGCGTTCCAGGAGGGCAGCGGCACCACGGTCGCCGACTCCTCCGGCAAAAACAACAATGGCACCCTCAGCGCCGCCACCTGGACCACCGCCGGGCAGTTCGGCAACGCGCTGGTGTTCAACGGCACCAGCGCGCGGGTCACCGTTCCCAACTCGACCTCGCTGCAGCTCACCAACGGGATGACCCTCGAAGCCTGGGTCTTCCCCACCGGATCGCTCACCAGCTGGCGCTCGGTCGTCGACAAGACCGTCGACGGCTACTACCTCATGGGCTCCTCCGACCCCAATAACCGGCCGGCAGTCGGAGGCACCTGGACCTCGGGCAACCAGAACCTCATCGCGCCCACGGCGCTGACGCTGAATGCGTGGACGCACCTGGCGGCGACCTTCGACGGGGCGACGGTGAAGCTGTACGTGAACGGAACGCAGGTGGCGAGCCAAGCGCAGACCACGCCGCTGACGGCGACCACGGGCACCTTGCAGATCGGCGCCGACAGCTTCGGTGAGTTCTTCGCGGGCCGCATCGACGAGGTGCGCATCTACAGCCGCGCGCTGACCCAGGCCGAGATCCAGACCGACATGACGACGTCGATCGCGCCGCTCGGTCCGGACACGACCGCACCGAGCGCGCCGAGCGGGCTCGGCGCCTCCGCGATCGGCGCGACGCAGGTCAACCTCGCGTGGACGGCCTCGACCGACAACGTCGCCGTCACCAATTACCTGATCGAGAGCTGCCAGGGCGCGGGCTGCACCACCTTCGCGCAGATCGCGACCTCGACCACGCCGAGCTTCAGCAACACCGGCCTCACCGCCGGCGGAAGCTACAGCTACCGCGTGCGCGCCACCGACGCCGCCGGCAACCTGAGCGCGTATTCGAACACCGCCACGGCAGTTACGCCCATCCCCGACATTACGCCGCCGACCGCGCCCGCGGGGCTGACGGCGACACCGGCAAACGCGACGCAGATCAACCTCGCCTGGACCGCGTCGACCGACAACATCGGCGTCACCAACTACCTGATCGAGCGCTGCCAGGGTGCGAGCTGCACGACCTTCGCGCAGGTCGCGACCTCGACCACGCCGAGCCTCGGCAACGTCGGGCTGACCGGCAGCACGAGCTACAGCTACCGCGTGCGCGCGACCGACGCCTCGGGCAACCTGAGCGCGTACTCGAACGTCGCCTCGGCGACCACGCCCGCGGCTCCCGACACCACGCCGCCCAGCGCGCCCTCGGTGATCAGCGCGACGGTCGTCAGCGCGAGCGAGATCGACCTCAGCTGGACAGCCTCGACCGACAACGTCGGCGTGACCGGCTATCAGGTGGATCGCTGCACGGGCGTGAGCTGCACGAACTTCGTGCAGGTCGCGACCTCGACGACGCCGAGCTACAACGACCTCGGCCTGGCCGGAAGCACGACCTATCGCTATCGCGCGCGCGCCGTCGATGCCGCCGGCAACGTGAGCGCGAATTCGAGCATCGTCAACGCCACGACCCTGGCGGTGCCCGACACCACCCCGCCCAGCGTGCCCACCGGCCTGACCGCGACGTCGACGAGCCCGACGCAGGTCGTTCTTGCGTGGATCGCATCGACCGACAACGTCGGGGTGACCGGCTACATAGTCGAGCGTTGCACCGGCACCCCATGTCCGTGGGTTCAGATCGGGACGACCACCGCCACAAGCTTCACCGACACCGGGCTGACGCCGGCGACGACCTACAGCTACTGGGTACGCGCCACGGACGCCGCGGGCAACCTGAGCGGGTGGTCGACCATCGTCCCGGTCACCACGCAGAGCGCGGACACCACCGCGCCCAGCGCGCCGGGCGGGCTGACCGCGACGGCGGCGAGCAACACGGCGATCAACCTCGCCTGGACGGCCGCGACCGACAACGTCGGCGTGACCGGCTACCGAGTCGAGCGCTGCCAGGGCGCGGGCTGCAGCACCTTCACGCAGATCGCGACGCCGACCGGCACGAGCTTCGGCGACTCCGGCCTCGCCGCGGGGAACCCCTACAGCTACCGCGTGCGCGCCACCGACGCCGCCGGCAACCTCGGGCCGTACTCGAGCGTCGCCAGCGCGACGACCTCGAACACGGTCGCGGGCCTGATCGCCGCCTACGATTTCAACGAGGGCACCGGCACGACGGTCGCCGACGCCTCCGGCCACAACAACAACGGCACCCTCACCGCCACCACCTGGACCTCGGCCGGCCGCTACGGCAACGCGGCGGTGTTCAACGGCACCAGCTCCATCGTCACCGTCCCGAACTCGGCGACGCTGCAGCTCACCACGGCGATGACGATGGAGGCCTGGGTGTTCCCGACGCAGGTGCCGAGCGGCTGGCGCGCGGTGATCGACAAGAACACCGACGGCTACTACCTGATGGCCTCGTCCGACCTCGCCCCCGGCCCGGCGTTCGGCGGCACCTGGACCGACGGCAACCACAACACGCCCTCGCCGACGGTGCTGGTGCTGAACGATTGGACTCACCTCGCGGCGACCTTCGACGGCGCCACGGCGAAGCTGTACGCCAACGGCGTGCTGCTCGCGAGCCAGGCGCAGACCGTGCCGCTCGCGCCGACGACCGGCACGCTCACCATAGGCGGGGACGCCTTCGGCGAGTTCTTCGCCGGCCGCATCGACGAGGTGCGCATCTACAACCGCGCGCTGACGCAGGCCGAGATCCAGCTCGACACGCTGACGCCGATCGGAGGCTCGCCGACCGCCGACACGACGCCGCCGAACGTGAACATGACCTCGCCCGCGCCGGGAGCGGTCGTCTCCAACGTGATCTCGATCGCCGCCAACGCGGCCGACAACGTCGGCGTCGCGGCCGTGCAGTTCCTGCTCGACGGCGCGCCGCTCGGCTCGCCGGTCTCGTCGCCGCCCTACTCGATCGTCTGGGATACGACGACCACCGCGCCCGGAAGCCATAACGTGCAGGCGCGGGCGACGGACTTCGCCAACAACTCGACGACCAGCTCGGCGGTGACCGTGACGGTGGCCGCGGCGACGCCGGCCACGATCGGCCAGTGGTCGGCGCCGACGACCTGGCCCATCGTCTCGGTGCACGCGAACCTCTTGCCGACCGGCGAGATCCTGGCGTGGGACGGCCAGAGCGACGGCAACGACGCGCGCGTGTGGAATCCCATCACCAACGTGTTCACCGCGGTGCCGAACAGCCTCACGAACATGTTCTGCGCCGGCCACTGCCAGCTCGCCGACGGTAGGCAGCTCGTCGTGGGCGGGCACATCGCCGGCCACGACGGCCTGCGCGACACCAACATCTTCAACCCCACGACGCGCACCTGGACCAAGGTGGCGCCGATGGCGGTCGGGCGCTGGTACCCGACGGCGACCGTGCTGCCCGACGGGCGCATTCTCGCGACCTCGGGCGAGATCAACTGCGCCGGCTGCTTCGCGCCGATCCCCGAGATCTACAACGTCCAGACCAACACCTGGACGCAGATCACGACCGCGAGCCAGAGCTTCCCCTACTACCCGCACTTGTTCGTGTTGCCGGACGGCCGCGTGCTGGCCGCCTCGACGGCCGAGGACGCGATCGTCAGCCGCGTGCTCAACCTCGCCACCGGTACCTGGTCGGTGGTCGATCCGAACCCGGTCGACGGCGGAAGCGCGGCAATGTACGTTCCCGGCAAGATCATGAAGACCGGGCGCTCGTTCGATCCGGACCAGCCGGTCGTGCCTTCGGCGGCGAACACCTACGTGATCGACATGACGCAGCCCTCGCCGGCGTGGCGCGAGACGCCGCCGATGATGTTCCCGCGCACCTACCACACCACGACGCTGCTGCCCGACGGCACCGTGCTGGTGACCGGAGGCGGCACGACCACCGACGCCGTCGGCCTGGGCGACGCCGTCCTGACCGCGGAGCTGTGGTCGCCGCTGACCGAGACCTGGTCGGCGCTCTCGAAGATGCAGAAGCCGCGGCTGTACCACTCGGAGGCGCTGCTCCTGCCCGACGGGCGCGTGGCGGTGATGGGCGGCGGCAGGTTCAACGGCGTCGACGAGCCCACCGACCAGCTGAGCTCCGAGTTCTTCTCGCCCCCCTACCTGTTCAAGGGCGCGCGGCCGACGATCAGCTCGGCGCCGGCGAGCACGACCTACGGCGCGAACATCGCGGTGCAGACGCCCGACGCCGCGGCGATCGCGTCGGTGTCGATGATCAAGCTCGGCTCGGTGACCCACGCCTTCAACACCGACCAGCGCTTCCTGCCGCTGCAGTTCGCGGCCGCGGGCACGACGCTGAACGTGCAGGCACCGGCCAACTCGAACCTCGCGGTCCCCGGGTTCTACATGCTGTTCATCCTCAACGCGAACGGCGTGCCTTCGGTGGCGGCGATCATCCAGATCCAGTAGGGATGCTGGCGCGCATCGCACTCGCGGCGCTGCTCGTCGCGTCGGCCTCGGCCGCTTTCGCGAGACACAGCTCGGCGGTCCTCGACCCGCGCCGGGCGACGCCGGGGATCCGCGTCGAGCTGGTCGAGCTTCCCCGTTCGGCCCCGGAGTTCAAAGCGCGCTACCGCCTGCGAACTGAGGGGGTGCCGAGCGGCGTGGGCTTCGGCATCTGGATCAAGCGCTTCGCGAGCGACTTCCAGGAAACGCTCCCCGGCTTCAGCACCGACTCCGCGGGAGCGCTCGTTTCCAAAGACGGCAAGGGCGGCACGCAGCGGCTCGACGAAGTCGTCCTCGAACCGGGGCCCTACCTGAAGGGCGCGGCGTGGAGCGTCGCGCTCGCCTCCGACGACCACAAGCTCTCGGCGTTCGCGCGCGTCATCCCCTACCCGATCGGCGCGAAAGACGGGAGCTGCATCGTGACCCTGGAGCTGGTCTCGGTCCACGGCGACCGCTTCGTCACGACCGGGACGGGCTTCGCTCCCGGCGAGGACGTGGACGTCGAGCTGCGCTTCTCGGGCCGCGTGACGCACAGGAAGCAGCGCGCTCTCGCCGACGGGCGCCTGCCGACCGACCTCGTGCAGCTCGGGGCCGCGAACGCCGACTCGACCGCGCGCTACGCGGTGAAGGGGCGCTCGTGCGAGCCCGCGGTCCGGTTCGAGTGGGGCGAGGCGGGCCTCACGCTCCGCTAGAGCCTCTGCGCGCGTCTAGTCGCAGCGCGCGCTCATCCCGCCGTCGACGACGATCTCCGTTCCGGTGACGAAGCGCGCCTCGTCCGAGGCGAGGAACAGCACGGCGTTCGCGGTGTCGCGGCCGTCGCCCTCGACGGGAAGGGGGATGCGTTTCTGGCGCTGCTTCAGCAGCTCCTTCACGTCGCCGCCCGCACGTTGCCGCGCGAGCCGCGCCTCGACCATCGGTGTGTGCAGCTGGCCGGGGACGACGGTGTTCACGCGGATGCCCTTGGGCGCGTACTGCACCGCCACCACGCGCGACAGCTGGATCACGCCCGCCTTGGTCGCGGCGTAGCCGACCTGCGGATTGCCGGTGAAGCGGATGCCGGAGGTCGAGGCGATGTTGACGATCGCGCCGCCGCCCTGCTTCTCCATCACCGGGATCGCGTACTTGCACCCGAGGAACACGCTCTTGAGGTTGAAGTCGACTTGCGCGTCCCAGGTCTCCTCGGACATCTCGACCGGTCCGCCCGCGGCGGAGCCGCCGACGTTGTTCACCAGGATGTCCAGCCGCCCGTAGGCCTTCACGCAGGCGTCGACCATCGCGGCAATGTCTTCGGCCCGGGTGACGTCGCACAGATGGGTCGTGATCGCACCGCCTGCTTTTTTCACGCCTTCGACCGTCTCGCGCAGGCGCTCGGCGTCGCGGTCGACGGCGAAGATCTTCGCGCCCTCCTCGGCGAAGCGCACCGCGGTCGCGCGCCCGTTGCCCCAGCCCGGTCCCACCGAGCCCGCGCCGGTGACGATCGCGACCTTGCCTTCGAGACGCCGCGTCATCGCTTGCTCATTTCCGAAACCTGTAGAAGCCCAGGGGGTTGTCCACGAGGAGCGCCTTGCGCTCGGTCTCCGACGGCGCGATCTCCGCGAGCAGGTCGACCAGGACTCCGTCGTCGGGGATCGCAGCGAGATTCGGGTGCGGCCAGTCGCTGCCCCAGAAACAACGGTCGCCGAACTCGGCGACGAGAGCGCGCGCGAAGGGACGCGCGTCGGGCCACGGCGAGGGCTTGCGCGAGATGCGCTCGGAGCCGCTCACCTTGACGCGGAAGCGCGCGTCGCGCATCAGCGCTATGAGGCTGCGGAACGCGCTCTGGTCGACGCCGAGCGAGGCGTCGACGCGTCCCATGTGGTCGATCACCACCGGGACCGCCGAGCGCCGGAGGCTGGGCGCGAGCTCGTCGATGAGCGCCGCCTCGAAATGCACCTGCAGGTGCCATCCCAGCTTCGCCAGGCGCGGCGTGAGCGCGATCGCGTCGTCGATCGACGGCCCCTTGCCGAGGTGGCTCATGAAGTTGAAGCGCACGCCGCAGAAGCCTTGCGCGTCGAGGCGCGCGAGCTCCGCGTCATCGACGTCCGGCGGGACGAGCGCGACGCCGCAGTAGTCGCCGTTCTTCGCCGCGATCGCGTCGGCGACGACGCGGTTGTCGTAGCCGTGGCAGGTCGACTGCACGATCACGCAGCGCCGGATACCGAGCAGCGCGTGCAGCGCGAACAGCTTCTCCTTGGGCGCGTCGGCGGGCGTGAACGGCGCACCCTTCGCGTAGGGAAATACCCTGCCCGGCCCGAAGACGTGCACGTGCGTGTCGCACGCGCCGGCGGGAAGCTTCAGCTTCGGCCGGCTGGGCGAGGCGAGATACGACGGCCTGGGGTCTCCCATCTCACAGGTCTTCCTTGAAGCCGATCGTCTTGATGATCGTCCCCCAGCGCACCTGCTCCTCGCCGAGGAATACGAGGTACTCCTGCTGCGACATGGGAGCGGGGATGCCGCTCACCTTGGCGAACTGCTCGATCAGCGCGGGCGAATGGAGCGCCGCGATCGCGGCGTCGTGGATGCGCTTCTGCACCGGCGCGGGCGTGGCCGCGGGGGCGACCAGGCCGTACCAGTTGTCGGAGATCACCTTGGGATAGCCCAGCTCGGCCGTCGTGGGCACTTCGGGAAACGCCGCGATGCGCCTCGCGCTCGTCACCGCGAGCGCCTTGAACTTGCCCGACTTGATGTGCGGCAGCACCACGGGAACGTCGAAGATGCCCATCTGCACCTGCCCGCCGAGCAGGTCGCTCACGGCGGGCGCCGCGCCCTTGTAGGGGACGTGCAGCACGTCGATCTTCGCCTCCGCCTTGAGCAGCTCCAGGGCGAGATGCGTGATGCCGCCCGCGCCGGCGGAACCGGCGTTGATCTTGCCGGGGTTCGCTTTCGCGTAGGCGATCAGCTGGGCCAGCGTGTTCACCGGCAGCGAGGGATTCACCACCACGATTTCGGGAACCTTCACCACCACGGTGATGAAGGCGAGGTCCTTGTTCGGGTTGAAAGGCATCTTGGTGAGCGCGTACGGCGCCATCGCCACCGAGCCCTGGTTGTTGAAGCCGAGCGTGTAGCCGTCGGGCGCGGCCTTGGCGACCGCGTCGATGCCGAGCACGCCGCCGACGCCGCTCTTGTTCTCGACGATCACCGGCTGGCCGAGCCCGTTGGAGAGCGCCTGCGCGAAGGTGCGCCCGAAGATGTCGGCCGGGCCGCCCGCGGGAAAGCCCACGACCAGCCTGACCGGCTTGGTGGGATAGGACTGGGCGGAGACCGCCCCGGCGGCGAACGCCGCCGCGACGAGAAGAAACCGACGAACCGCTTTCATGCACCCTCCTCCGGAGAACTTTTTTCTCCGGAGGAAGGATACAACAGGTAGATGATTCAGTCGTCCAGATCGAGGATACCGGCAGCGAACCACGCTCCTCCGGGGTTGCGGATGAGGAGCACGGGACTCGCGCAGGGAATCGGCGGAAGCGGGTTCAGCACGTCGTCGATGCGGAAGTCGCCGTTGGGCTCGAGAGGCACGAGCCCCGAGTCGAACAGCGTTGCGCCGGCTGCGTCGCAGATCAGCGTGGCTCGAACGCTCTGGTTCGCGTTGCCGCCGATGCCGTTACCGCCAGCCAGCAGCAGGCCCTTTCCCTTGACCTTGACGCTCCCGTCGGTTTTCACATCCGCCTTGAGATCGGCGATGGTCCAGATCTGCCCGGGGGGCTGGACACCGCGTACGATGTTGCGGTTCACGACCGTGGCGGTCGCGGCCGTGCCCTGGCCGCTCGAAACGGGAATCACCCCGATCCCGCCCTTGAACTTCACCAGCGAGTCGTCCGCGAGCGACGCGAGCGGAATGGCCATCCCTGCAAACAGCAATGCCAGACTTCTCAACATTGGAAGTGCCTCCTAGTTTTTCGAACGGTGAATGGATTTCTTTTGACTGGTAGCGCCCTGCGCCGCGTTACAGCCAGATTGCGACTCCACTCCCGCGGATGAACGGTGCCGGGCTTTCGTATACATTGACGGCACTCCGCCTATTCCAACGGAATACCGATAAATGGAACCCGCCGCCGTAAACAAGATGTGGAAGGGCCTGCTCGCCGAGTATCTCGGCATGCGCTTCGTCGAGACCGGGCCCGACCGCGTGGTCGCCGAGCTGGAGATCCGCGACCACCTGCGGACCATCCGCGGCACGGTGCACGGCGGCACGCTGATGGCGCTCGCCGACGCGGTCGGCGGGACCGCGGCGCTGATCAACCTGCCCGAGGGCGCGGCGACCGCGACCATCGAGTCGAAGACCAACTTCTTCGCCGCGGGGAAAGGCGGGACCCTCCGCGCGGAAGCGACGCCCCTGCACAAGGGCAGGAGCACCTCGGTGTGGCAGACGCGCGTCACCGACGAGTCGGGGAAGCTGCTGTCGCTCACCATCCAGACGCAGGCGGTGCTGCAGAAGTGAGCTCGAAGGACCGGTTCTCTCCCTTCGAGTTCGGGCTGGTCATCTGCACGGCGTTCGGCTGGTACATCCTTACTTCCGTCTTCTCGCTGATTTTCAGTCTCACCCAGACCGCGGTGGAGCCCTCCGGCAGGGCGTACGGCGATAGTCACCTGCTGGGGGTCGTTCTCTACGAAGCACTGATCACCCCGGCGCTGCTCGCCATTCTGTACGCGCGCGGGTGGCGCGTCGCCGACCTCCGTCTCGGCGCCTCGTCGGGGGCGACCGTGCTGGGGATCGTGATCTGCCTGGCCGCATACCTCGTGGACGGGGTGATCGACGCCGCGCTGAGGGCCGTTTTTCCCTTCATGCCGTCGGACACGGGGGGCATCGCCCGGTCGGCGGGTCCGGCGATCGTTTCGGTCGTTCTACTGTCGATCGTGAATCCGGTGTTCGAGGAATTGTTCGTTGCGGGCTACGTCATCGAAGCCCTGCGGCAGCGCTTCGGCGTGACGACGGCGATCAACGTCAGCGTGGTCATCCGGGCTTCGTACCACCTGTACCAGGGCATCCCTGCGTTCCCGTTCCATGCCGCCTACGGGCTGCTCCAGGGCTATGCGTTCGTGAGATACGGCAGGCTCTGGCCGCTGATCGTGAGCCACGCCCTTCTCGATTTCTTCGCCTTCGCCTGACCCTCGCGGAATTGCGCGACAATCCGCCCATGGCCGAATCCAAGTGGAAACGCTTGGGCGTGCGCGTCGTGCACGCGAACGAGCTCGACGTCAACACCGCGCAGACGCCCGGCATGAACCGCGCCGCGGCGATCACCCACGCGCGCGCCGGCGCGGAAAAACTCTGGGCCGGCACCGTCGTGATCCACCCGAAAGCGAAGACCGGTGCGCACCACCACGGCCCGGTCGAGAGCGTGATCTACGTCGTGAGCGGCCGCGCGCGCATGCGCTGGGGCGACAAGCTCGAATTCATCGCCGAGGCCGGACCCGGCGACTTCATCTACGTGCCGCCCTACGTTCCGCACCAGGAAATCAACGCGAGCGACACCGAGCCGCTGTCGTGCGTCCTCTGCCGCAGCGGCCAGGAACCGGTGGTCGTGAACCTCGACATCCCCGCCGTCGAGAAACCCGAGGAAGTGCATTGGGTGGACAACATCCACCCGGCGCCGAAGAAATGACGAGCCAAGGGGCTGCTCCGTAGCCTTGCGGCATTTCACCTATTTGGAAAACAGAGACTTAACGTTTCCCGTGCAACCTAACACGGCCGCTTCCGCTGGGCGCCCTTTGTAGCTATGTGAATTTGAAGGCGAACTTCGCCGAGCGTGGACTTGTGCGCCAGATTAGGCTTGTTTTAGGAAGATCATTTAACGTTAGGTGGCATGAATATGCGCGTCACCGTGCAGAACGCGGCAAACCATGGCTTCAGTCGAGCTGAGGTCGAGGCAATGTTGCAGCACGTGCCTAAACCATGGAGCACGAACGTTGACTCTGTGGTGCTTTACTCACACCGGGAGCCGGATTTCCGCTGCACCTACTACCCGAAGGAGAGGATTCTTGGTCTGTTCTGGCCCAGTGC
>Ga0137409_10004061_pt1 | contig 15449 bp, 15 predicted proteins | sample CZODoug1_16funga_FD_122059 | JGI IMG/M metagenome (GOLD analysis project Ga0137409, IMG submission 122059) | Vadose zone soil fungal communities from Angelo Coast Range Reserve, California, USA - CZODoug1_16fungal (Hybrid Assembly) | ecosystem: Environmental > Terrestrial > Soil > Vadose zone... | reverse complement strand
CGCGTCCAGATGATGGATGCGACGGGCATTTCGGCGCAGGTGCTCTATCCGAACATTCTTGGATTCGGTGGCCAGCACGCGGTGAAGGTGGACGACGAGCTGCGCCGCGCCTGTGTTGAGATATTCAATGATGCCATGGCCGAGTTTCAGGCCGACAGCGGTGAGCGCATCTTTCCAATGGCGCTGCTGCCGTGGTGGGACGTGAAGCTCGCAGTGGCCGAGATAGAGCGAGCCCGGCGCCTGGGCCTCAAGGGCATCAACATCAACTCCGATCCGCAAACCTTCACGCGGACGGACGGCACCAAACTGCCGGACCTGTCGAACGAGTACTGGTATCCCATGTGGGAAGCCTGCGAGGCGCTCGACATGCCGGTGAACTTCCACATCGGCGCGTCGGAGGAGTCGGCGGATTGGATCGGCGCGCAGGGTTGGCCCGGCCTGCACCGCGACCTGCGCGCGTCGCTCGGCGGGGCCATGCTCTTCATCAACAACGGCCGGGTGATGGGCAACCTGATCCTGTCGGGCCTGCTCGACCGCTACACCAAGCTGAAGTTCGTCTCGGTAGAGAGCGGCATCGGCTGGCTGCCGTTCCTGCTGGAGGCGATCGACTGGGAGTACCAGGAAGTGGCTGCCAACAACGCCAAGCTCCAGCGCAAGCCCAGCGAGTACTTTACCTCGAACTTCCATGCCTGCTTCTGGTTCGAGCGGCGCGACCTGTCGCACCAGATCAAGGCCGTCGGCGTCGACAATGTCCTCTTCGAGACCGATTATCCGCACCCGGTTTGCCTCTATCCCATCGACGACATGGACGCAGCGATGTCGGGACTCACCGAGGAGGAGAAAGTGAAGGTGCTCTCCGGCAACGCTGCCAAGCTCTACAACATCTCGGTCTGAGCGCAAGACACCATGGCCGGAGTTCCACCGCGGCGCTCCGCGGGTCCCGCGCCTTTGCGCGCTCCCGGTTCCGCCCGCCGCACGTCCAGCATCGACGTCTCCTGGCCCGACGGGCGCGCCGGAAACTTGAGCATGATCGGCCGCGCGCGCGACATCGTCACGCCGATCCCGGGCGGCGCCCCCGTGATCCTTGCCGAAGATGCGTTCGAGGCCTGGCTGCAGCCGGATCGCTGCATCGCGTCGATCGAGGCGACGCCTAAGCGTCCGGCGCTGTCCCGCCTGGTCGGCAGCCGCGGCGGCGGCGGTCTGCGCCAGGCGCTGCAGGCCGCCGTCCCGGAGGAGCGGCGCAGATCCACGCCGCTGTACCTGATCCTCGACGACCTCTCGGGCACGAGCCTCGTATCGGGCTGGGCCTGGTCGCAGTGGGACACAGAGTGGCTCACCACGGCGCGCTCCGCGCTCAAGGATTTCGACCTCGAAAAGGCCTTCCTCAGCCGCGCGGGCATCTGCGCCGGATTCGCCGAGGGTTCGAGCGGATTGGACCCCCGCACGGATCGCTCCGGAACGCCGGCGCCCGATCTGCGCAATCCCGACGACCCCGAAGGCTGGCACCGCTTCACCGATCAGGCCGGCGCCGTGGGCATGCGGCGCGCGCGCCGCATCGACGTGCGGCTGGACAAGCGCATCATGATCGATGCCGCCTTTCAGGACAGCGCCACCATGCCTTCGGGCGGCCGCGCCGTCGTGCACGAGTACACCTTAAGCGCGACTGCCGATGCGCAATCGCTTCGGGTGCTGTCGGTCGAGGCGGAGCCGCGCGTACTGCCGTTCGCGGAATGCCCTTCCGCGACGGCCAACCTCTGGCGGCTGCTCGGTACGCCGCTGGCTGAGCTGCGCGAAAAGGTGCTCGCGGACCTGCGCGGGACCGTCGGCTGCACGCACTTGAACGACGCGCTGCGCGCGCTGGCCGAAGTACCGGCACTCGTCGGGCACTTGCGCCGATCGGCTTGACCGCTCCCGTCGGCAAACACTGCGCTGCGGAACCTCACTGGTTCAGGGCAGGGCCCCTGACGCGGCTGCGGTAGTCGCGCGGCGTTTCGCCCATCTCCGCACGAAACATCTTGGCGAACGCGGACGGACTTTCGAATCCGCATCGCGTCGCGATCTCGCTCATCGGCTCGTCCGTCTCGCCGAGCAGCGAGATGGCCCGCAGCAGCCTGCTGCGATGGCGAAAGACCTCCCAGGTCATGCCCGTTTCGGCCTTCAGATGCCGGCGCAACGATCGCAGCGAGATGCCCGCATGCCGGCAGATCTCTTCCAGCTTCAATTCCAAGTGCCCGGCCGTGTAGGCGAGTACTCGAGCCACGCGCGCATCCGTGCTCGCGGGCAGAAACAGGTTCGCCTCCCGCGTTATCCACTCGGCGCACAGCTTGGCCATGGCCTCGAAGAACGCCGCGCGCACAGGGGAATCGGGTCCGTTGACCGGCCAGCGCATCGCCTCCTTCATCATCTCGCGCATCAGCGGCGACACTGTCACGGTGCGCACGCGGCGCTCGCGGTCCTCCAGCATGCCGGCCGGGAAGAACACCGAAACCCAGCGTATGCCGTGAATGCTCGTGCAATGCGGCACACCGGCAGGAATCCAGGCCGCGAGCTGTCGCGGTATGACGTTGCGCCCGCGCGTACTCTCGACCTCGATGGCGCCCTCGAACGCATACAGCAGCTTGTGCATCTCATGGAAGTGCCAGTGCAGGTCGACGTCGAGACCATCGCGATACACCGCCCCGGGCCGGGGAGTCGCGCCGCGCGCGTACACGGGCAGCAGATCGGCTCTCTGGGCCGATCGGGCCGAAGGGAGCGGAACGTCCTCCCACAACCGGCCGCCAGGGGAAGAGAGCTCAACCGTTTCATCGGCCCACCTTGGCATGACCTGATCCTCGTAACTGGAATGCCGAGGGGGCAAAAAGCTACGCGATTGTAGCCGAAAGATGAAGCCGCGTCAGAGCCTGGGCCGAAGCTCGCCGGATGATCGAAATTGGAGCCTCGACGATTGCAAGTACCTGTTTTTAATCATCCTCACTCGCGGAATGTCCGTTGCAACCCGACCCCAGACCGTTCGGATTATTCTAAATTTTGACCCGCCGTTTGGCCGCCTCGAAAGCCACGTTCATTTGCTTTCTGTCATCCTCCGAGAAATTCTCCTTAACATCGCTCCAAACACTGCTTTCTTCTTCCTTGATGTGGTGCTCAACAAGTTCCTTGAGGACTTTGCCAGCGGCCTTATGTTCGGGCGAGGCGGCATTGGTGATGGATTCGAGACGCTGCAGCGTCTTGGCCGCCCATTCGTGTTCGAGATAACCTTCGTGCCCATCCATCTGCGCATCCTTGTCCCGAAGCGCGATGACGGCATCGTAAACTACTTTTTCCTCTGCCTTGGTGTGCGGAACCAGGGCCGACTTAATCTTGAGGACCAGGTTTCTTCGGTGCGCCGCGGTTTCAGCATCGCTGAGGCTCTTAAGCAGTTCCTTTACCTCCTCGTGCTCTATCTTCAACGTGTCGAGGATATCGGTCGCCTCGGCGCCTGGATTCTCTGGTGTGAAAGGATTGCTGATAGCACGTGCAGCCTGTTTTACTTTCGATTTAAGACTCATATTTGATTCCCCTGGTAAAGTTATCGTTGCAAGCGAAGGGATTTCGCCTTTCCACCGGTTTTCAAATTTGTTCCACCGTTCCCGCCCGAGGGGAAGGCGAAAGTATGAGTCGATTTGCCGAAATTAAGCGCCGCTTCAACTGCCTGACTTTTTGTGGGATCGGCTGAGCGGGCCGCGTCAGACAGAGCCGTCCGGGGCATCTTTTTGTTCCAGAATTCCTACATGTTTCTGCGCGCGCCCACAGCCGTTTGTCGGCCCACAACTACGAAGTCATGGAGCGCACAATGGTTTACTCGACAGATAAGTTGACGCGAGCGCAACTGCGCAGCACAGTTTCGTCTTGAGATCTGGCCAAGACGATCGGGAGATGTCCATCGATAGTTCACAGCGGATGTGTGGACAACACGGCGACAACGGCATCATATGGCGCGTCTAATTGTGGTCTCCAACCGGGTCGCCCTGCCCGATCAAAAGGCGCCCAGCGGCGGCCTTGCCGTGGGCGTGCTCGCTGCCTTGAAAGGCGCCGAGGGCGGCATCTGGTTTGGCTGGAGCGGTAAGACCCACGAGACGCCCCCTCTCGAGCCGGTCGTCATGGAGCACGAGGGGATCCAGTTCATGACCGTGGACCTCCCCACCACGAGCTTTAACGCCTACTATGACGGCTTTTGCAATAGCTCGCTCTGGCCCCTGCACCATTATTTCCCCGGCGCATTTCGGTACGACGCGACGGAGTACGATGCCTATCTGGCCATCAACCATCACTACGCCTCCGGACTGATTGAGATCGTGAAAAATGACGATCTCGTTTGCCCGATCCGATATTTAAACAAGGACTTTTCACACCAGACCCTGAGCGGATTTCTGCGCATTGCGGATGTTGCCGTCGTCACGCCGGTACGTGATGGCATGAATCTGGTGGCCAAGGAGTTTGTCGCCGCGCAGGACCCGGAAAGCCCCGGAGTATTGGTACTGTCCAGCTTGGCGGGCGCGGCGCAGGAACTGAGCGGCGGTGCGCTTCTGGTAAATCCGTATGACAAGGTCGCTGTCGCGCAGGCACTCAACCAAGCGTTGGCTATGCCGCTTGAGGAGAGACGCAACCGGCACGCGCTGATGCTGGCGGCCTTGCACAAAAACTCTATCGCCCGATGGCACGAAACCTTTATCGCTGCGCTCAAGCACACATCCCCGCTTCATCGCGGCCGCTGACCAATATGCGCCACATAGACGTCAAGATTGCAGAGCTTTCCGGCCCTGTTGAATTTGTAGATGGTGACTGTGTTGGCGACATCGGTCACGCCGTCTCGCGTGTTCCGCTCCTCGAGTTCCAGGTATACCAGCCCCGGAACTTCGGTAATCCGCCGCAACGTGCCCTCCCACGAAGTCTTGCCACCATACTGAGCAATGAACTGCTTGTATTGCTGCCAATTCGACACCTCGACGCGCTCGGTCAGAAAGACGCCCACGCGCTGGAAGTTCTCCACGTCCACGAGGTCTTCCAACGGCGCCCAGTCGGTCTCCGAGAAGCCGGGCTGCTTCATCTTGTTGACGACCCGAAGAAACTCCTCGGAATACTGCAGCACAGTGCGGGAAAGACCCCTGTAGTCCGCGGATTTCGGCATTTCGTTGGCCATCGTTCGCCCCTTGCATGTCGTGATGTTATCGGGAGAGTTCGGAGATCATAGTTTGATGCAGCACAATGACGAGTACAACGCGCCGATCGATCGCTCACCGATCTCGTGCTGCCTGGACGAGGTCAGACGTTGTCGTCACCGGCGACAATCCTGCCGATCCACTGCTCCTCGGTGATCTTGCCGGCTTTCTCGACGGCGGCGCGCTTGGCGGGACGCAGCGTGTCCTCGATGCCTTCAATGCGCTTCCATTCGCAGAGCGGTGTCTCCGTGCCCTCTCGGGGGACATAGCGCGACGGTTTCACCTTCTGCATGCGGTGAATATAACGGTGCGGCGCCCCTGCAGGGCGGCCCACGAATTTTGCGCGACGATGGCGACTCCGCCTCGCGTAAAGGCATCACGGCCCTGCGGAGCGATGGGGAATACAGCTTTCACTCCCGCAACTGACAACGCTGCGTCACGGTTAACGCAAGCGCCGCCGGTGGCGAGGAACCGTCGCCGCTCCGAGTCGCACTCCGTCCGCGGCAATTTACTCACGACGAACTTCGCGGTCAGGCGGTCGCAAGCGCCGGTCTTCGCCGCCGCGCCGACAGCGCCAACACCAACGCGATCAGGAAGAAGATGGTCTGGCCGATGATCGCGCCGGCATAGGAGCCGGTCTTGGTGTAAACGAACCCGGCTGCCGGTACGCAAATCACCGCGAAGGGCAGATTGAGGAGGTTGTTGATGCCATAGGCCCGGCTGAAATTCTCGCGCCCGAATGCTTCCGACAACACCAGGCCGAGTACGGGAAGCACGCCCGCGCCATGTAGACCTATCAGGCCGACCAGGACGGCCATCACTGCGAAGGGCGGCTGGAGCAGCAGCAGCATCCAGAGCACGGCGCTATCGAACACAATGATCGCCAGCGCGGTCACGCCGCCGATGCGGTCGGCGACCCAGCCGAAGAGGATGGTGCCGGCGATGCCGACGAGCGACTGGATCGTCAGAAAGGTTGCAGCCAGCGTTGGCGAATAGCCCCATGTTCCCGCCATCGGCACCATGTGCGTCGTCAGAACGACCGAGCCGGTCGTCGAGGAGATGGCAGCGATCGACAGCGCCCAGAAGCGCGGTGAACGCAGCAGATCGGCAACGCTCATCGTGCCGGCGGCAGCCGATTTCGCCGCCGCGTCGGCCTTCGGCGAGCCGGCATCGCCGCCGGGCGGATGGTCGACGATAAAGAGGTTGGCGATCACTGCGACCGCCGACAGCGCGGCCAGCATCTGGTAGGCCACCGTCAGCCCGAACGAGTGCAGCGTCCAGCTGGAGGCGAGCGGAATGAGCGCGACCACGAACGGAGTGCAGGCGATTCCGAGCGCCCGGCCGCGGCCCACGATGAACCAGCGAGTGACGAGCGTCGCGGGCAGGATCACCCCGATCGCCATTCCGGGCCCCAGGAACAGGCCGTAACTAAGCAGATAGAGCGGATAGCTGCTCGTCGCCGCGAGCAAGGCGAAGCCCGCCGTGCTGAGGATGGCGCCCACCAGCATGAGCAATCGCAACGAGTAGCGTGCAGCGATCACGCCGACGACCGGCGCGCAGGCCGTCATGGCGAGGGTCACCACCGGTATGCCCAGAGTACTGAGCTCGCGCCCGACACCCAGTCGCGTCTCGACGGTGCTGAGGAGCACGCTGAACGATCCCCAGAGTGTTCCAATCGTGATGTTGTTGGTGAGAAACGCGATGACCGCCATGCGCAGCGCCAGCGGATGATTGGTGCCCGCGCCCTCTGCCTCTTGGCTTGCTGCCAGCATCGACATCTCTCCCACGGTCCGCGCATTCGTACTTTCGCACGATATTGACGAAAAGAAGGTGGGATAGCCAGCGTCGGGCGAACTTACCGAGCTGATAGAAAAGCTCGAGACCGAGAAGGATCCAGTCCAATCGCAAGTGCAACTGTCGAGATCGTGAACGCCAGCCCAAGCGCTTGGATTGAGCGCCAACGCGGCTCCCAGCCCAATGGTAGTCCATCCGGTGTTGGCGTTTATCAGTAGCCATGAGCAGGCGACGGTGCCCACCACAATGCCGAGCATCATCGGCCACAGTCTCAACACCAGGACGGCGAAGCGTCGCCCCGCGAACAGTTGCCAGACATGCCAACGCGCTGGCGATGCCGCGAGTGAGCAAAGGCAGCCATTCTGGAGTAATTCGGTTAAACCGATGGCACATCCACAGCGACCCAATGCTGGTAGGCTAAATCGCCGCAGCTTGTCTTCACAATTGGCAGTTTCCGATGCTAGACTTCGTTAAAACCGAAGGGAATCGCCATTGCGCTTCGATCTGACCGACATGCGGCTCTTTCTAACGGTGGTGGAACACGGCAGCCTCACGCAAGGGGCTCAGGCCATGAACCTGGCACTCGCCTCCGTGAGCGAGCGCGTGGCAGGCATGGAATCCGTATTGGGCACCTCGCTCCTGGAACGGACGCGGCGCGGCGTGCGCACCACCGCGGCTGGCGATGCGTTGATCCGTCATGCTCGGCAGATCCTGGTCCAAGTGGAACAGATGCGGGGAGAGCTGCGCGCCTACGCCACTGGCCTCAAAGGAAGGATTAGGCTCTTGTCGAATACAGCCGCATTGGCGGCCTTTCTTCCCTCCCAGCTCTGCCGTTTCTTGGCGGCGTACCCGGACCTTTCGGTTGATCTCGATGAACGGCCGAGCACGGAAATCGCTTCAGCCATCGCAGAAGGCCGAGCTGATCTAGGAGTCGTAGCGGACATTACGGATTTAGCGGCTTTGCAAACTTATCCCGTCGCAAAAGACCAGCTTGTTGTCGTGGCCCGCAAGACGCACCGCATCGGTGGCCAACCAACCGTCTCCTTCGCGGATATCGTGGATGAGGCGTTTGTTGGCCTGTCGGATGCAGCATTAGGAGTCCATCTGGGAGAGCGAGCATCCCGTCTGGGCCGCCAGATACATTACCGTGTCCAGCTGAGGAGTGCGGAAAACGTGGCTATGCTGGTTGAGGCAGGCGTAGGGCTCGCGATCCTGTCGGAAGTCTCCGCCGCCGAGCTGCGCCGCCCCCATTTGGCGGTTGTACCGCTGTCGGAACCTTGGGCCTTGCGGCAGCTTCATCTTTGCGCACGGGATTTTTCCGCGCTGACGCCGCACGCCAATTTGCTGGCGCGGCAGCTTATGGCCTCGAGCTCGATACACGCATCCGGGGAACTGGGCTGAGGTCAGTTTGCCGCATTTGATTTGCGCTTACGTTCCATTGCGATTCGAAGCAGCGGCAAACGATCCACGCCAAAATACATATCGTCCCTGTCGAGGTACATCGTGGGAGATCCGAACGCTCCTCGGGCGATCGCCTCATCTACATTGGCGCGCAATTCATCCTTCACCGGCTGGTCAGCAATTCGAGCCAGCAGCCAGACAGGATCAACCTCCAGTGCATCGCTCAATTTTTTGAGTACCGCCTCGCTGGAAATATCGAGTCCCTCCCCAAAATAAGCGCGAAAAGCGGCACGCGCCCAAGAAACGAGCTTTCCCTGATGCCGGAGTACCAAGCAAGCCCGCATCGCTTTCACGCTGTTCACGGGATGGCCGGGCGGCGGGAATATGATCTTAAGGCCGGACGCGCTTTCCCAATCTCGTAAATCCTTCAAGAAGTACGCCATCTTGCGGGGCGGTTCGGTTGCCAAACGCTTTTTGTATTCGACACCGGGATTCACCGCGTTGAAAATGCCGCCAACGAGAATTGGCCGCCAGTCGATCTCCGCGTCGAACTCGGCCGCGAGCGGCTGGATGTTTTCGAAGGCCAAATAAGTCCAGGGACTGGAGCAATCGAAAAAGAACTCAATCTTCATCGGCCCTCTCTCGAAGTGCTTCTGTAGCCGACCTTATGCGAATTCAGCATTTGGTCGGTTCAATTCGGTATTGGCGAGGCAGCTGGCAACTCATAGATTCTGGGTGAATTAATAGGGATTGGAGAATACACGCATGAGTGAATGGGGAAAACCAATGCATCGCACGACTGGAGCGCGGCTCGTGGGGCGTAATTGCCCGACGCTCGCGTTCAATCCCTTGTCCCCGGGTTCGAGAAGTTTGAGGCTCGGGTGGTGCGGACTGGCATTGATTGGCGCGATGACCGCTTCCGCCCCTGCGCTCGCACAGCCGAAGACCGGGCCGGGCATCACCGGCGATGACAGCCTGACGTGGCACGGCATTACGCTGTACGGCGTCGTCGATATCGGTCTGCAATTCGACACGCATAGCGCGCCTTTCACCCCCTACCGTCCGGCGGCAAGCGGGAACATCGTGCGGCAGAACAGCCGCCAGTCGGTGACCGGTCTGACTCCCAGCAACATGGGCCAGTCGAGAGTCGGCCTGCAGGGCATCGAGGCCCTGAACGACGATTGGTCGGCCGTATTCCAGGTGGAGGCCTTTTTCAACCCCCAGTCCGGTGAACTCGCTGATTCTCTGAAGTCGTTGGCGGTGAACAATGGTCGAACCCTGGCCACCCAAAACGTCGCTGTCGATGGCAGTTCGGCGGGCCAGGCCTTCCAGACCGCCTTCGTCGGGCTGAAATCGCCCCGGTTCGGTACCCTCACCTTCGGTCGTCAGACGGCACTAGTGTTGGAGGGCATCGTCAAGTACGACCCCAACTACAACGCTTCGGCGTTCGGCCTGCTCGGCGCATCAAACACGTATTCCGGTGCCGGCAGCCAGCAAAATAACCGGCTCGATTCGACGGCGAAGTACTATGTAAAGCTCGGCGATCCGGTGCACTTCGGTGCTCTGTATAAGTTCAACGGATCCAATGGATCGGCCAACACCGCCTTCCAGGCGGATATAGGCGGTGAATACGCGGGCGCCTCGGTCGATGCCTATTATTCGAAGGTCAACAGCGCCATCACGGCGACCTCCTTGAGCGCCGCTCAAGTCGCGAAGCTTCCGGCGTTGGGGTATTCGGTATCGAATTCCCTGGCGGCGACCATCTCGGACAATACGGCGTATGCCCTCATGGCGCTGTATAAAATCGACCCGTTGAAATTCTTTGCCGGCTACGAGCACATCAAGTATGCCAACCCGACGAGACCGCTGAACGCAGGGTTCAACGACATCGGTGGTTACGTGCTGGCTTTCGTCACCAACAATGCCTACAACAATTCGAAGACTGTGCAGGTGTATTGGACCGGCGTCCGCTACAGCGTCATTCCCCAGCTCGACCTGACCGCGGCCTATTACGGCTATCGTCAGAACGCCTACGGCACCGGCAAGCAAGCGGGCTGCACGACGACGGCATACAGCACTTGCAGCGGCAGCTTCGAGGCCTTTTCCTTCGACGCCGACTACCGATTCAACCTGCACTTCGACGCTTACCTGGGCGCCATGTACAGCGGCGTGCACGACGGCGTGGCCAGCGGCTACCTCAGTACGACGAACATCAATCCCACCATCGGTGTGCGCTACAAGTTCTGAAGTGTGCCGGCCGCAAAATCGACTGGCTACAGGGTTCGCGCGACGCGGAAGCCGAGATCGACGACGCGAGTGCTGCTGAAGTGATCGGCCCCGCGGTGCGCGGCGCGCAAGCCGGTGGGGATCGAAGTCCAGGAGCCCCCGCGATTCACACGCGTGTTGCAATCGGCACCCTCGGTGCGCGCGGATCCCTCGGTTGGGGCTCCCTGGTAATCGTCAGACAAACAGTCTTCCACCCACTCGAAGGCATTTCCCTCCATGTCGTACAGACCGAAAGCGTTCGGTTTGAAGCTTCCGACCGGGGCCGTAAACACAAACCCGTCGTGGCAGCGGACCCGGTCCTCCCACTTGCCCTTCGGGAAACGCTCGGTGAGCGTGGCATCGACGCCGTTGGCGTACTTACAAGCCTCATTCGGGTCATCTCCCCAGTACGCCGGCGAATCGGTCCCAGCACGGTCGGTGTACTCCCACTCTGCTTCGCTGAGAAGCCGATAGGTGTGGCCGGTCTTGCGGCTGAGCCAGCCGGCATACGCCTGGGCCTCCTTCCAGCTCACACACACCACGGGGTCTCGTCCGGTCTGTGGAAAACCGGTGTTGTGCCAGCTCAGACCCATGATGGTCGGCCAGCGAGGCGGCTCGTGGACATTACAGCCCTCCGGATCGGGGAGCTTGGTGTCACTCACGAACACGGCGTATTCATCGCGCGTGACCTCAAATCTGCCGACGGCGAAAACGTACGCAATGTTGACCCGGTGCTGAGGCTGTTCCTCATTCTGACGATGCGGGTCGCCGGGTGGCGGTCCCATGAGAAAGCTTCCGGCGGGGATGACTACCATCTCCGGGCAGATGTCCGGACAATCGCGGAATCGGCTGCCCGGCGTGCGGGTGGCGTCGGCGGGGGCGGCGCTCAGTGCTGAAGCGGCAAGCAGGGAGGCCAACGCACCGGCGGTCCAGGCCAATGAGCTGCGACGCGAGGCGGCGACGCGCATTGGAATAACAAATCCCCGGAAAACGCGGAACGCGCGGTACACGCGATCAGCCGGATATTTCGTTGAGATGCGAGGGGTCTGCGATGTTGGCCGGGTTTGCATCGAAGAGCTTCTTGTGAGCATCCATGCAGAAGTAGTAGGTCTTTCCCCTGTAAACTGACTTCGGGGCGGTCTCCGCATCAACATCCATCTCGCAGACCGCACACAGCGGATGCTCCGCGGTGGAGATGCGGCGCTTTGCATACACGTTGTTCGAATCTGGGCTCATCCAACCCTGTCCCTGATACTCCAGTACGTCGGCAGTCAGCGCTGCGCTGCTGCGGCCAAAGTAGCGTTCGACCACGTGCAGTGCGAGGTCGATACCGGAGGACAGGCCTCCGGCGCTTGCGAGGCTGCCGCTCTCGACGAATCGGGCACCGCGTCTGACTTGGATGTCGGGAAAGGCCATGGCCAGGTCAGTGTAGGCGGAGTGATGGGTCGTGACAGGTTTGCCCGCGAGCAATCCGGTCCCGGCGAGCAGAAATGCCCCAGTGCAAACCGACATTGTCACGTCCGTCGTGCGCGAGACATCCCGGACCCAGGCGAGCACGGCATCACTGGGGTCGCTCTGTGCTGGAATGACGACCACCTTGGGCCGCGGCGCCGAGGCGAGCGAGTAGCTCGGTACGATCGTCATGCCCCCGCTCGCGAGTATCGGCTTGGTCGTCTCTGCAACGGTATAGAGAGAAAAGGCGGGTGTGCGACCATGATCTGCATGCCCGGCGTGCTCGGGCAAAGAGGCGCGTTCGAAAACCTCCCACGGTCCGGCAAAGTCGATCACGACAGCGCCCGCAGAGATCAGGAATGCAACCGGAATGCTCCCCTCTGCGGGGGGGCGTAGTGGGGTGGATGTCATGGCGGGCGCCGCGGTGTTACCCCCCGAGTCAGTGCGCTCGGCTGAAAGCGCCGCCCGCGGGAACACCGCCGCAAGCCCGAGGGTCGTTGTCATCTGCAGCAGGTCGCGTCTCTTCACAGCTTTGCTCCCGTGAAATCGATGGCTCGATGTTCCGAAGTATTGTCTGCGTGTGCAGGCCAAGCTATACCGCTTGCTGCAGCGTGCCCGCCGTTCGCTGCAAGTTTGCGCTGCTCGCTCCTCGGGAGAGTACGATTGGCTCTCATGAGCGAGATGCGCATGGTTTCTGCCCGGGTACGTACGCTCGGTATTGGATCGATCTGGGCGGGCATTGCGCTATTTGATGCCCTGCAAACCGTCTTCACGATGCGCTCGCAGGGCATGCACCACGCGTGGACAGCATTGTTCGCGACCCGGTTGCTGTCTTGGTTACCCTGGGCGTTCTCGACCCCGCTCGTGATCCGGATCAGCCGCAAGTTTCCGCCATTGCAGATCGGCGCATGGTCCGCATGGTTGACGCACCTGGCGGTGCTGCTGGGAATCAATCTGGTTGCCGCCTCCTGGAGCACCTGGCTGCAGAGGATGCTCAATCCCTGGGCACAGTCCGGTCCGCAACCCCTATTCGTGGGCGCGCTCCTTCCCGACTTCAGCTATGAGCTGCTCACTTCGTGCATCCTCTATGCCGCGATCGTGACGATCACTCTCACTCTTGACGCCAAGGATGCGCTAGTGCGGGAACAGACGCACAGAGCACGTCTCAACGAGGAACTATCCAAAGCGCAACTCCACGCCCTGCAGCGGCAGATCGAACCTCACTTCATGTTCAACACGCTGAATGCGATCGCTGGCTTGATTCGGGAGCACCGTAATGACCGGGCAGTGAACATGGTTGTCGGGCTGAGCGACTTTCTGCGGCGCGCGATCGACAGCGCCGACAGCCCGGAGGTCGACTTGGCGAGCGAGTTGGAATATTTGCAACGCTATCTCGCCATCCAGCAGATGAGATTTTCGGAACGTCTGCAGGTCAACATAGAAATTCCGGCGGAGGTGCTGCCCGCATTGGTCCCCAGTCTGATGCTGCAGCCGCTGGTAGAGAACGCAATCAAGCACGGAATCGCAAAACGGGCGCTGGGCGGCTGCATTCACATCACCGCATCCCTGTCGACAGGAAACCTCAGCCTCAGCATCTGCAACGATGGCCCACCTCTCCCGCCAGGCTGGGAGAAGAGCAGCCGGGGAATCGGGCTCGCCAATCTGCGCAGCCGCATGCAGCTGCTGTACGGGTCTGCATTCGAATTGACTCTGCGGGAAGACGGCACGCACAGGGTCCGAGCGCTCGTCACCATTCCCTTCAGGGAGGCGACTCCCTTGAGGGTGGCGTGAGGTGGCCGCGGAGAAACAACATTCGGCGATAATCCGTGCGCTCGTCGTTGATGACGAGCCTCTGGCACGCAGCAATGTGACGGTGTTGTTGCGGCTTGATCCGGACGTCGACCTCCTCGGGGAATGCTCCTCGGGAATCGAGGCGTTGACACAGATCCGCCGCATGCGGCCCGATCTGCTATTTCTCGACGTGCAGATGCCGGAATGTGACGGTTTCGACGTACTTGAGCTTCTCGGCGGTGCCATGCCGCCGGCAGTAGTATTCGTCACGGCCCACGATGAGTATGCGCTGCGCGCATTCGAGGCGGGTGCACTCGATTATCTCTTGAAACCCTTCGATGACGCCCGCTTCAGGCGGGCGCTCGACCGCGCCAAAGCGACCCTCGCACACAGCCGGCTAACGCCCCCGCGAACCTCCAGCCGCCTGGTCGTCAAGGACCGAGGCGAGGTTTTGTTCGTCAAGGTCGCAGACATCGACTGGATCGAGGCCGCCAACTATTACGCCTGCGTTCACGTCGGAGCGAGAACACACGTGCTGCGTCGCAGCCTCTTGGATCTCGAGAGCGAGCTCGACGCGACGCTGTTCTGCCGCATCCACCGCGCGGCGATCGTCAACCTCGAGCGGATCCGGAGTCTGGTACTCAAGGACGACGGTGAATACGAAGTGGTGCTGGGGACCGGAGCGAGGTTGCGATTGAGCCGCCGCTTCCGCAGGCGCCTGCAGAGCAGGCTGCCGTAGCTACCGGGCCGCCGCGCGGTGTCCATCGCATCTATTGCAAAAAAATGCGCCTCGGCACCTTGAATCGGCGAAATCTGCCCCCATTCATAGGGGCCACGAGCGGAGAGAGTGCCGATAATCTGCGCTTTAGCTAACCCGTATCCCAAGCATTAGGAGTCTTTTATGAAGATTCGTCCCCTTCATGACCGCGTGATCGTGAAACGAGAGCAGGAAGAGCGTAAGTCCGCAGGCGGCATCGTGATCCCAGACACTGCGACTGAAAAGCCTATTTTTGGGAAGGTTGTTGCCGTCGGCAAGGGCAAGATTTTGGAAAACGGCGAAATTCGCCCGGTCGACCTCAAGGTCGGCGACAGGATTCTTTTCGGTAAGTACAGCGGTACCGAAGTGAAGATGGATGGCGATGAGCTGGTAGTCATGCGTGAGGAAGACGTCATGGCCGTGATCGAAGGTAAGTAACGCTTCGGTCGACTGTCATCGTTAACCGATTCAACTAGAGGTATCAGCAAATGACAGCAAAAGACGTACGCTTCAGCGACGACGCCCGGCAACGCATGTTCAGGGGAGTTAATGTTCTGGCGAATGCCGTCAAGGTAACGCTGGGCCCCAAGGGCCGCAACGCCGTGCTCGACAAGAGCTACGGCGCCCCGACGGTCACCAAAGACGGTGTCTCGGTCGCCAAAGAGATCGAACTCAAGGACAAGTTCGAGAACATGGGCGCACAAATGGTGAAGGAAGTGGCGTCGAATACTTCCGATGAAGCCGGCGACGGCACCACCACCGCCACTGTGCTCGCACAAGCCATCATCCGCGAG
>Ga0137409_10004060_pt1 | contig 15454 bp, 13 predicted proteins | sample CZODoug1_16funga_FD_122059 | JGI IMG/M metagenome (GOLD analysis project Ga0137409, IMG submission 122059) | Vadose zone soil fungal communities from Angelo Coast Range Reserve, California, USA - CZODoug1_16fungal (Hybrid Assembly) | ecosystem: Environmental > Terrestrial > Soil > Vadose zone... | reverse complement strand
GAATCCCCACTCCTCCACATCGATCGCAAATGTTGCGTCGTCGATGAGCCCACCTCGCAGATCGCCTCCCGTATTCGGAAGCTGCACTCTTTCGGAAAACCTCCCCAACAGGTCTCGCCACAGAAATTGGGGAACGTAGTTGGTGTGTGCCGGATAGACGTAACGAAACAGTATCAAGGCCCACAGCAGCAGCTCCCAGTGCTCGCCCACCAGTGCCAGAATCCGGTACCAGTCCAGGTTTCCGTGCGTGGCAAACACGATGTGGGCGATGTCCGCGCCGTCAAAGCGCTCCCGCCGGACGACAAACAGCTTCGACGCCAACAATTCTTCCGGAGCAAGCACTCGGGTTTGCACGCCCAGAACATGTGTTCGGCGCGCCCGCGCGATCCACGAGGGGTCGACGCTCATCACTCCGTTGCTCATGCCTGTAATGAGATCAACAAAGAAGCCATCCCGATGGGCCTTGGCCAGCCAGACTGGATCGCGAATCTCGCAGGTGAAACCTTCCTCCCGAAGAATCGCCAGCGCCTCGGAAGCGGCCTCCGGACCCAGGAAAAGATCCAGATCCTTCGTAAACCGGCACACTCCCGTGTGCTCCCGCAGCGCGAATGCCCCAGCCACTGCGTAGGGCAATCTCGCGCCCTCAAACAAAGCTAGGACATCGCGAAAAAGCTCATGCTGCTTTTTCGGTAGCCCCGCCGGGTTCGACGATGTGGGACATACCTCCTGCTTCGGTTTGGGCTCTGGTTTCGCCATTCCATCGCCCTATGCGGCACGCCGGGTCCGGGCAGCCTTCTTCGCTGCGTCGCTTCGGTTCTCGGCACCCTTGGTGCGCACTGCCTTCATGGCCGCCTTGTGCCGGCCGCTCGCCCCTCGGCGTTTCGCACTGGCGGTAGACTGCCGCGACAGCGACCTGTGCGACGCCGCCATCGTGCCTTGCTTCTTCAATGTGCCCAGGGTTGCCCGCGAGCGCCGCGTGGAAAGCTTTGCGCCGGTTCGGGATCGCCCTTTGCGATTGTCGCGGCTGGCTTGCTCTCGCACCTTTGACGACGTCTTTCCCTTCGCCGGCGCCGGAAGCTTCACGCCCGCACGTCGCGCCTTCGAAAGCCCGATGGCAATCGCTTGCTGCGGCGAAGCAGCCCCGTGTTTGCCTTCCCGTATGTGGTGGATTTCCTCGCGCACAAACTCTCCCGCTTGTGTGCTGGCAGACTTGCCTTCCCGCGCATCCTCGCGCGCGCGTTCGATGGTCTCCCTTTCCGGCATTAGTCACCTCCTCGCCGGAGGCTAACCCGAAATTCTGTAAAAAGGACATCCGATGAAAGCTGTAATCGGGGGATCTGTTTCAGGTACGCCGCGGGGCGGCGTACGGAACCGGTGGGGACGAGGAGAGCGCTTCCGGCTTTCCCAAGAGCTGCCAGGCCGGGAGAGCGGCTAAGCCAGGCTAACTTCTATCTTCGGCTCCTGGTCGCCACGCAACAGCTGCCGCAGGCGTTTGCGGGCCCGGTGCAGTTGGGATTTGGAACATCCCAGCGAGCAGCCCACGCGCTGCGCAATTTCCTCATGATCGTATCCAAAGACGTCGTGCAGCAAGAAAAACTTTTTGTAGCCGGCCGGTAACTGGCCGATGGCACGCGAGAGATTCATCCGGTCGATCACACCCGCCACGGAAGGGTCCTCCCGGCCGAGTTCACGGAGGCCCTCGCCTTCAGCGTTATAAGGCTCCAGTTCCTCCACGAGGGTTTCGGTGGGCTTTCTCCGGCGCAGATACATCAACACCTGGTTCACTGTGACCCTGTGCAACCAGGTGGCGAACCCTGACTCACCCCGGAATGTGCCTATCTTTCGAAAGAGCTGCAAGAACGCTTGCTGCGTTAAATCCTCGGCTTCCGTTGGGTTCTTAACCATGCGCAAGCAGACGGCGTATACGTGCTTGGAATGCACCTTGTAGAGGTATTCGAAAGCCGTGGCCACGCCGGCCTTGGCCTGCTCGATGGCTTCCGCTTCGGTAAGACTGCTCTGCGTGTTGCTCTCTGATGGTTTCATGATGAGTTTTGCCATAGCCCGGTTGTTTGTGGCTGGGCCCTTCCAACCTTTACAGCTTCCTTCTGATTGTCTGGTCGGCTCCCCCTCCGTCAGTTATTCGTTCCGAATATGGGACGCATCGCTTTCGATATCAGCAGTACATAGGAACCGGCCGGTTTTGACCTCGCCTGCCCTGGAAAATAGCTCGTGCCGCAGTGCGTTGCCAGTGTTATGTCTTTTTCGCGATTTCGAAGGCGCAATCGCCCTTACTAGACTTGACGCAATCTGGAAGGAATTTGCTTTTAGGGGGAACTGGCGGAAGCGTGTGGGGGTCGAACCCACCGGTGACATCGTGGATGCCACCCACCGGTTTTGAAGACCGGGCCCAGCACCGGCGGAGAAACGCTTCCGTTCGCGCAGTCGAAGCTGCGGGTCTTTTATTGTACTTGCGCGCAATCCGAAGTGAGGCTCCGGACATCCAATAGCTACTCGCAAGCCGCGATTCCTGGAGAAAATTCCATGCGCCCTTTTACCGTCGTCCAAGTCGACGTATTCACTAAGAACCGCCTTGAGGGGAATGCTCTGGCGGTTATTACCGACGCCACCGGGTTGACCGATAGCGAAATGCAGGCACTATCGAAAGAAACGAATCTCTCGGAGACGACGTTCATCTTTCCGCGCGACGCGGCGACAGAAAAAGCGAAAGGCGTGAGGGTGCGGATTTTTACAGTCGCCGAGGAATTGCCGTTCGCTGGGCATCCAACGCTGGGCACCGCCTTTGTGCTGCGCGGCGCGAGCGGTGCGGGGGAGGTCTTGCTCGACCTGAACGTTGGCTCGGTTCCGGTTTGGTATGAGGACACAGCGGGCCAACCCTCATTTGGCGAGATGCGCCAGCGCGATCCCGAATTTGGCGCGAGGCACGATGCGGAAACGATTGCCCGCGTTACTGGTTTGGCAACCCGGGACATTGACACGAGCGTTCCCATTGAATCCGTGTCGACCGGATTGTCGTACACCATTGTCCCCATCAAGAGTCTGGCGGCGCTGCAAAATCTGCGCATCGATTTGCAAGCGGGCAGCGAATATCTACAGAAGAGCGGCGGCAAATTCTTTTACTTCGTTTCGCGCGAAACGGTGAACCCTGCGGCACGACTCCACGCCCGCATGCTCTTTTACAACGGGGAAGACCCGGCGACCGGATCGGCAGGCGGATGTACGGCGGCGTGGATGGCGGCGCACGGCGTTGCGGCACCGAACGAGCGCGTCCTCATAGAACAGGGCCTCGAAATGAAACGGCCCAGCGAGATTTTTGTCCGGGCGGATCGAGAGGCCGGCATGGTCAAGCATGTCCGCGTTGGCGGCCATTGTGTCGAAGTCATGCGGGGAGAAATCACTCTCTAAGTGGGCAGGCGAGGATGCCTGCCCCACGTGTGTGATGCTCACGCAGTGGAAAACCTTTTCTCCGGCGCGCTAATAACACCTTCGTGGTAACACCCACGCCGCGTTGCTTGCGGCATTCGCCGCCATCCCACCATCGTGTGTAGCACTGAAGTCGCATTAACTTGCGCGCTACTTTACACGTTCTTGAATCGCATTTACGATTCTCGCCACACTGAGTTAACAAGAAAAAAGTTTCGCAAGAAAATCTCATCGCCGGGGAAATCATGAAGCCAAAACGAACCATCCTTTGCGCCGATAGCAATGAGCAAGCTCTGTCCATCCGCAAGATTCTCCTGGAAACACGCGGCTACCGCGTGGTTTGCTGCGGACGCGCCGACCAGGCCATGGAGCACCTGCGGGGCGGCAATGTTGATTTGGTGATTGCGGATTTGATTCTTTCCGACCTCGACGGACCGAAGTTCATCGAAGCGGTAAAAACGGAATCGCCGCGGACGCCTGCGATCCTGCTTTCCTCCCGGCTCAGGATTTTCGATTACGAAACAAAGGCCGACGTCTTCCTGGCCAAAAATTCTCAATCCACCGCCGAGCTTCTGGGGCATGTGAAAACCCTCCTCGTTCGGCGGCGTGGGCCCAAACGGACGGTAACGCCTCCGCTGGTGCCGGGATCACATCTAATGCACACTACAGCGAACGCCTGAGTCCTTGGCAGAGGCGTTTGCGGGATGCGCGAGCGCCATGCCTTCACTGACGATGGCCACCGGAACAACTTGTAACGGCTTTTCCGCTTAGAGTAAGAGCCAATCTGGCCTCCCGCCCGTGCCAACGGCGGCAAGAATCTACCTGCCTTACGGAAAAATGGTAGTTGTGGACCAGACTACCTAACCCAGCCAAACGGTTCTCTCCACTCGCTTTGCCTGCCCGGCGCCGCAGTGGAACAAAACTTGCAAGCTGATTGGAAAAGCTTGATCTGCCCGCCATGATCTGCCCATCAACGCGAGCGGCTCACTCGTCTCGAAGTTCTTGTCCAAGCTTGTAGTGAATCCCTTTGGTCGAGCTTGCGGCAAAGCCGTCTTGTGTCAATAACGAGACGCGATCCTCACCTTGGAGGTAACACCATGATATTGGTTACGGGCGCTACAGGTAACATTGGTTCGGAATTGCTGCAACAGCTTTCAACTACGGGAGCGCCGGTGCGCGCGTTTGTGCGCGACACGCGCCAGGCACGGTCGTTTCTGCGTTCGGGCTCGCACCTGCGCCCGTATTTGCGCTCGATAGTAGAAACGGCCGGCGTGGAAAGGGCGGGAATTGAACTGGTGGAAGGGGATTTTTCCAGGCCAGAAACATTTATGCAAGCCCTGGAGGGTGTCGAGCGGCTGTTCCTGCTGATGCCTTCGTCGACGCAGGTGGAAGCGCGGCAATGTAGTTTTGTCGATGCGGCACGGCAGAGCGGAGTGCGGCGTATTGTGAAGCTCTCGCAGTTCGGAGCAGACCCGGAGGCGCGGGAGCGTTTTCCGCGCTATCACGGGGTAGTGGAGGAGCACATCCGCAATTCCGGGATGTACTACACGTTTCTGCGGCCCAATCTCTTCATGCAGGGCTTTTTCAACTTCCGTCCGACGATTGCGATGCAAGGAGTTTTCTATGCCTGCGCTGGAACGGGAAGGGTGAGCATTGTGGACGCGCGCGACATTGCCAGTATGGCGGTCCTGGCGCTCACGGAGCCGGGTCATGAAGGAAAGACCTACGAGATTACCGGTCCGGAGGCCCTGACCCACGCGGAGATGGCGGAAATTCTGTCGGAGGAGACGGGGACGAACGTAAAGTATGTGGAGATATCGCCGGAATCAATGCGGCATGTGCTGCTGGACCTGGGCATGCCGGTCTGGCAGGCGGATGGAGTGCTAGAGGATTATGAAACGTACCGCCGCGGCGAAGGGAGCAGAATCACAACGACCGTGGAAGACATGACCGGGATTTACCCGATGACGTTCGAAGAGTTCACGCGGGATTATGTCGAGGACTTCCGTAGAACGGCTGCGGGAGCTGCCTGAACAATACAGCTCGTTGAGAACGTCGTCTTTGAAAGAACCGAGGGCGGGATCGTGTAAGATCGTTTTTGCACGAATGCCCGCCTTCATCCAAGCCGAAAATCTGACCAAGACATACCGCGTTGGCAAAGTCGACGTGCCAGCTCTCCGCGGCGTTTCGTTCGAGGTCCAGCGCGGCGATTTTGTGACGATTGTCGGCCCTTCCGGGAGCGGAAAGTCGACGTTGTTTTATCTGCTCGGCGGTCTTACCCACGCCACCAGTGGCCGTCTCGTGATGGACGGCGATGACGTGGCCCAACTCTCCGATGCCGAACGCACGCGCATGCGTCGCGAGAAAATTGGCTTTGTGTTCCAGAAATTCAATCTGCTCCCCACGCTCGATGCGCGCTCCAACATCGACATGGCGCAGGAGATTTCCGGCCGCCGCGCCGAAGATGCGCATTTCGAGAAAGTGTGTGGGCTGCTCGGGCTCGACAAGCGCATGGATCACAAGCCGTCGGAAATGTCAGGCGGTGAGCAGCAGCGCGTGGCGCTGGCGCGAGCGCTCATCAATCGCCCGGCGTTGATTTTGGCGGACGAGCCCACGGGAAATCTCGACTCCAAGAACTCCGTGGCCGTGCTGCAAATGCTGCGCCAAGCCAACGCCGAATTCGGACAGACGGTGATGATGATTACGCACAACCCCGAGGCGGCGGCTTACGGGAATCGCATCATTCATATGCGCGATGGCGAGATTGTTGCGCCGGAGCTGGATCCGCAGTGGGTCGGGCACCGGTAGCTTAGGCTTGATGCTCTCGACCCGCACGGGCGAGGACGCCCGTGCCTCCATTGGCTGCCTGGCCGTAACATTGCCGCTGCGATAGGCGTTGGATATAATGAACGAACCGCCTGAGCGGGAGTAACTCAGCGGTAGAGTGCGACCTTGCCAAGGTCGAAGTCGCGGGTTCAAATCCCGTCTCCCGCTCCATCTCCTTCTCCTTCCTTCGCATGCCACCTGGTTTGGAAGTTCCCTAGCTGTTCAATTCCCCGAGGGTGTCCGCTTCTGAACACAGCCTTCCACCAGCGGACATGCGGCGTGGCTCGGGCCAGCTAGGTCCACGCGCATCGTCTTTAGGATCCATAGTTTACAGTTCTCGGCAGATGGTAGGAGAATTGCCGTCTCGATGAGCAGGGTTTGTGGTGTGCTTGTCTTAACTCGCTTGCCTTAACTTGCGGGAGGAGGTCGCCCGATGAATTGGCTGACCCAAGATCTTCGGTACGCGTTGCGCCAGTTGCGCAAGTCTCCCGGATTCACCGTCGCGGCAGTTTTGACGCTAGCCATGGCGATTGGTGCCAACGCCGTGGTTTTCAGTGTGTTGAACGGCCTGATTCTCCGGCCGCTGAATGTACCTCAGGCGGAGAGTCTCTATGCAATCGAGCATGGGAGCGGTAGCGACAAGGATACGAACCAGTCCTATCCCGACTATCTAGATCTGCGCGACCGCAACCGCAGCTTTGACGATTTGGCAGCTTATAGCATCGCTCAGGTGGCGCTGGACACGGGCGGAAATCCATCCCTTACCTGGGGCGTGGAGGCGAGCGGTAACTACTTTGACGAATTGCGGATTCATCCGTATCTCGGCCGTTTTTTCCACGCCTCCGATGAGCATGGCGCGAACAGCGCTCCATATATTGTGCTCAGCTACGCATATTGGCACAGCCATTTTCACGACGATCCTGGCATGGTGGAACGTACGATTCAGGTAAACAAGCATCCTTTTACCATTCTGGGCGTCGCGCCGCCTGAGTTTCGTGGAACGTTAGTGTTTTTCTCTCCTAATTTCTTTGTGCCGCTGGTGAACCAGGAACAAGTAGAGGGGTCGAGTGGCCTGAACGATCGCGGGAGCCGAGGGCTTCTCATGGTCATGGGGCACTTGAACTCAGGAGCCACTCCGGAACAGACAATTACCAGTCTGAACTCGATTGGCTCGTATCTGGAAAAAGCCTATCCCAAAGATGACGCCAAAATGACTTTTTCCTTGGCGCGCCCCAGTCTCATGGGCGATGAGGGAGGCGCTCCGGTACAGGCTTTCCTGGCGGGATTGATGCTGTTGGCAGGGTTAATTCTGCTGGCAGCTTGCGCCAACCTGGGCAGCCTGTTTGCCGCACGCGCCGCGGACCGTTCGCGTGAAGTGGCTCTGCGACTCGCCCTGGGATCGAGCCGCCAACGTATACTGCGCGGGCTGTTTACCGAAGCGTCTCTGATTTCGCTGGCCGGCGGCTCCATCGGACTATGGAGCAGCGTGGCACTGTTGCGCTGGCTGAGCGTGTGGCAGCCATTTGGAAATTTCCCCATGCATGCGCCTGTGACGCCGGACGCAACGGTTTATGGAATAGCTTTACTACTGACCTTGGTCAGCGGATTCCTCTTTGGCGCTGTCCCGGTAGGCCAGGTACTCCGCACCAATCCATATGAGGTCGTGAAGTCGGGATCGGCCGGCAGAGTCGAAAGGGGGATTACTGCCCGAGACGTATTGCTGGCGGTGCAAATTGCGCTCTGCGCCTTGCTGGTCACTTCCTCGATGGTTGCGGTGCGCGGGCTCGCGCGAGCGGTACACAGCAATTTCGGTTTTGAACCGCAAGATGCCCTGCTGGTAAGCGCCGATCTGCACATGGCAGGCTACAGCGGTGATCGAGTGTTCCCAATGCAAAAGCGCATAGTCGACGCCGTCGCCGCGATTCCTGGCGTGGAGTCTGCGGGACTAACCGATGCATTACTACTGAATGACGCGAACATCTCGAATGTATTTACGGATGAGACGACAGACCTGAATCTATCGAATGCGGCCGCCAGTGCTTACGTGTATCACGTATCCCCCGAATACCTTCATGCTGAGGGAACTAGGTTGCTGTCCGGACGGTCTTTCACATGGCATGACGACAAGAATTCGCCGCGCGTTGCCGTGGTGAATCAGGAGTTTGCGCGCAAGATCCTCGGATCCGCAATCGGCGGCTACTACAAGATGCAGGATGGAACGCGTGTAGAAGTGGTAGGTATTGTAGAGAACGGAAAATATAACACCCTAACCGAAGATCCCCATGCGGCGATGTTTCTCCCCATACAGCAATGGCCCTCCAATTCGACATGGCTGGTGGTGCGCTCGAGCCACCATCAGGAGGAACTGGGACCGGCCATAAGGCGCACACTGCACCAACTTGATGCAGGGCTACCAGTTGAAATTGAAACGCGGTACGATGAAATGACCACAGCACTGTTTGGTTCGCGTATGGCAACGGTGTCGCTGGGTGTTATGGGAGGGATAGGCGCGATGCTGGCCATAACCGGCATCTTTGGAATTGCCGCATACTCGGTCAGCAAGCGGCTGCGGGAATTGGGAATTCGTGTCGCCCTCGGCGCGCAGCGTAAGGAAGTCTTACAGGCAGCGTTGGGACGGGCTCTCAAATTGCTGGCGATTGGTTCCGCGGCAGGATTGCTCCTTGGAATCCTGGCGAGCCGGGTACTGGCTTTCATCGTGTATCAGGCAACTCCCCGTGATCCGCTGGTACTGGCTGGCGCCGTTCTAGCAATGTCGTTGCTGGGGCTCGTGGCGACCTGGATTCCAGCGCGACGCGCTCTGTCGGTCGATCCCATGATACTGCTGCGCGAGGAGTGAAATCGGATTTACGGAAGAAGTTAGGTCGAAGTCGCGGGTTCAAATCCCGTCTCCCGCTCCAGATTCCCTCCTTTTTTCGGGTCCTTCTTGTGCTCTTCTTCGTGTTCGACTGAGGACTCCGCGATTTTTTCAAGCGGCGGGATCAGCGCACCCGCTCGAGCACGCGGCGTTCGGTCTTGCCATTGCCAAGCTCGAGCCTGTCGCCTTTGAGTTTAAAGGGACGGGGCTGGTCCGTGTCGGTGTAATCTGGCGCCATGCTGCCCTCGACATGGTGTGTCACGACGTGCTTGCTAGCGTCCACGGTATAGGTGCCAAAGTATGCGAGATAGGCGTCGTAAGCTGCGAGTGTGTGCTCGGGCGAGGGCAGCTTACCGGCATCCCAGTTCGCTTCTGGAAAAGGCGCCAGCGGTGGAACTTTCATGATCTGAATGTGCACGTGCCCGGTTGCGTCGTAAACGAAGTATCCCCGTGGATGCTGACCGTACCAATAGTGCCACTTGCCGTCCTGGTCCAAATCGGCAAACTCCACCACACGCCATGTTCCAATCAGGGCTCGGGCTCCCTGGGCGGCGGGACGCTGGGCGAAGGCAACGGTGACGAGCAACAGCGAGCAACTGAGCGCGCGAGCTATTTTCATTTCGGTGCCTCGAGAGCGGTGTGGATGAGGCTGGAATTATCTCACCCTGCGCGGCAAGACTCTCAGGTAACGCAACCGGGCCTTGAGCCAAAACTCGGAAGCGGCTTCGTTCAGCCCTAGTATGTGTCGCCGTTTACCAGGACTCCTAGGGATTGACTCGCCGTACTGCCGCCCCACACGGTGGAACCTCCCCAGACTGCCGATCCACCCCAAACAGCTGATCCGCCCCAGACTGCACTGGTGCCGGTAGAGGTGTTGCCGCCCCAGACCGCGGAGCCTCCCCAGACTGCGGAGCTGCCCCAAGGCGAACCCTGTGCTGCTTCTCCGACGAAGGCGTTTCCACCCCACACGGCGCTACCACCCCAGGCCGCTGAGCCTCCCCGGACGGCCGACCCGCCCCAGACCGCTGACGAATCCTGCACGAAATAGACGTTGTGCGTCGCTGGATCGAACTGCACCGTCGGTGACTTCGCCAGGCCTGTGCTTAGGTCCATGCTGCTCAGCGCGGCTTGAAGGTCCAGGTAGCCAGCGCCTATCGTGAAGATGTCGTTTTGCGCTGTGTAGCTGGCGTTGTTGGTGGGATCTACATAGGTGCTAGAGGGAGAGAACACCTTATAGGCGGTCTTCATGAGACGCGCTTTCACTTGATCTGGCGAAAGCAAAGGATTTTGCTGCAACAGAAGAGCGGCCGCGCCGCTTACCACCGGCGTCGCCATGCTTGTGCCGCTGAGGGCGAAGTAGGCCATCGATCCGGAAGTCGTGCCGGCGGTCGTGTAATAACTCCGCGGAACCTTGTCGTTGGCGAAGTGCGTAGGAATGAAGGCGTTGGGTGCGGCCAGAACCGAGATGACTTTGTTGCCCGGCGCGACGATGTCGGGCTTGGCAATGTGGTCGATGAGCGTGGGTCCTTTGGAGCTGTAGCTGGCGATCTGGTCGTCGGCGCGAGTGGGAGTTCCCATCGACTTCATGGCTCCGACCGTGATGACGTAGGGATCGTTGCCCGGCGAGGTAATGGTGGCGTAGCCGTTGGTTCCAAAGCTGTTATCGCGGCCATCGTTACCGGCGGCGACCACTACGACGATGCCGGCTCTGTAGGCGGCTTCCACGGCCCGGCATAGCGGATCGAGCGTGTAGCTCTCAAATACCGGGCGGCCTAGTGAAAGGTTGATGACACGGATGTTGTATTTGTTCTTCAGCTGGATTGCCGTATTGATAGCATCGATCACCGCGCTATCCGTACCTACGCCGTTGCCATTCAGAACGCGCAGATTGACGATGTTGGCGTTGGTGGCAATGCCTTTGAACGTCTGCGTGTATTGCGGACCAGTAGAGTTATAGCCGTTACCCGCGATGATGCCAGCGACGTGTGTTCCGTGCCCGTAAACGTCGAGTGTGCCCTCGTCATCGCCCAAAAATGACCGCGAATAGACGATGCGGGAGCTGCCGGTGGCATACTTGTTGAGATCGGACTTCTTGAAGCCAACGGTCTGTTTGCTTCCCAGACCGCTATCGATGACCGCCACTGCAATGCCGTTAGCATCGAAGCCCAGGCCCCAGGCGTAAGGCGCGTTCACAGCCGGAGCGGAGTTGTTCAGAGTACCCCGCAGCGGCCGGTCGGGCGAGACATACTTGACATCCGGCCCGTTGGATAAGTCCGCCAGACGATTGGCCGGAACGGAAACCTTGAAACCCTTGATCAGGCCGAGGTCTTTCTTGATACTCCCGCCACAGCCTTGCACTCGCGAGCGATGGCTCAGGAGCGGGGGAACGTTGTACTGAACGATGACATAGACGGGCTTGGCACCGGATGCTCCGCGGAGCTCACGGGATAGCTTGGAATCGTCGGCAAAAGCCGTGACATTCGTGATCGCAAAGATAGCCAACATCGAGACCGCAACATGGCCGAAGAAGGACATCTGAGACGAAAGATAACTGCCGGACTTCATGGCCTGATCGTTGCAGGTGGCATACCACCGGGTCGGTTCGTAAGTTGTTGATTTTACGGAGTCGTTCCTGGCACGGAGGTGCCAAGTGCGACAGCTTGTCCGGAACGTCACCGTTTGCAGGACAACTTGTCCGGTTCCGTTGGCTTGAGAAACAGGGCCTGAGGCGGGCTCCTCGAGCGGCGTGAGCGCGGACCCTAGGGAGACGACTGCTATAATCACGCATGCTGTCGTCCCGCCATGGACGCCAGTTTCTGCACCCAGGGCGCGGTACCCAAGTGGTAAGGGAGAGGTCTGCAAAACCTTTATGCGTCGGTTCGATCCCGACCCGCGCCTCCACTTTTTTGTGGACATGGATTGTCTCTTTACTCGCAGGGTGGCGAGGATGTCTCTTATCTCTGCGACTAAGTCCTCCTTTAACAGCCTCAAGTCCTTAGGAACGGAACTGCAGTGATTCGCATATGAGTCAAAGTGGGTGATTCATCCTACGCAAGCACGAACGCCACTGGTTAAGAGGCAGCGGCGTTCGTCTTCTGTTGGGGTTGGAATTGACGTGCGTCCTAGGAGAAGCCGAGAAATGAGAAGCGCTGGAACGGATTCAGCTCAAACCTTGGCCGCCATCGCGGCTTGCGCTGGGGTTTCTTCAGCGACCTTCAAGTATTGATAGATGCTACCCATACTCTTATGGCCCAGCCAGCGCCGGGTGTGCTCGATTCCTGCGCTCTCGATGGACAAACGGGCAACGGTGTGGCGAAGGGTGTGAGCATGGGCGAGTTCCGCTGCGATGCCAACCTCGGAACAGTAGTACTTCATCAACTGATCGACTCGCCGCCGGCAAACATTGAAAACGGGGACGCCGGGTTCCGTGCGTTCGGCAAATTCAATCAAGGCGTTCTTCTCGTCGAGTAACGGCTCTGGGTGCTCGATCAACATGTGCCGCACGCGGTGAGAACCGTCGGGACGCCGAACCGTCAAGTAGCCGTCGGCAATCGCATCGCGCTGGAAAGATACCAACTCCGACGCCCTCAGGCCGTGCCAGAAACAGACCAGGATCATCAGCCAATCCCGCTCTCGATGCGCCTTAGCCGCCGCCAGGAGCATTAGAAGTTCTTGTTTTGAAAGCGACTTCATAAGGTTACTCCGTTCGAATCGTTTGCCTCTGGCCACTCCTGAGGCCTCAGGCTCCGGTGTATTGCCAATTCTTGCCTTTCCCACCGCCGCCATCTCAAAACTGCCTTTCTGCCGGCACGCCACCGATTGGCTTTTTTGGGGCGGCTTGGTTGGGCCGCCCCAAGGAGAGCTAGATCCGGACTAGTTACCGGTCAGCACGATCAGTTGCGGGTTGCCGTTGGCGTTATCGCGAACCGTCAGCAGACCAACCCGGAGGGCCGCGCTGTTCGGGCTGAAGTTCACTGTGATTGAGCAGGACGCACCCGGGGCCAACGTAGTGCCTTGGCAGGTATCAGCGCCCTTCGCGAACCGGGCACCGGCGACTGTATCCCCTGGAGCCGCAGGGAAGGTTACTGGTGCGGTCCCTGAGTTGGTTACGGTCAGTGCAGCCGTATCGGTCGAGGGGTTAACCTGCGTCCCGAAGTTCAGGATGCCGCCCGTGAGGATCGGGGTGAAGCTGATGTTCGCCGTGGTTCCCGTGGTGGCTCCCAAAGTGAACGTCAGAGCTCCCTGGATCGCCGTACCCGAGATGGTGAGCGGCGAGTTAATCACGGTTGCATTGCCCGTTACCGCAACCGATCCGGTGAAGGTACCGGGGGCGGTCGGCAGGAACCTGACTCGGATGGTGCAAGCCGCGCCCATGGCCAAGTTACCGCCGCAGTTCGGGAAGCCCGCCGGGAACGTGCCGATCGCTACCCGCGAGAACGGAGCCGCGCCGACAGTGATCGCGCCAACCGCGAACGCTCCCGGACCAGCGTTGGAGAGATGGAAGTCCAGCGTTTGGGCGGTTGCCGCGGTTACCGGCAGGTTCACCGTTGTGAACGTAGCCGTGGTGGCAGCAGTAAGCGTCACCACCGGTCCAGTGCCGACTCCAGTGAATTCGACCGCACCAGCATCGACAAAGCCGTTGCCCTTCCTCTGCGTTCCGAAGTAGTCCGTGTTCGGAGCGAAGCCGAAGGCGTTTGCCGAAGCAGGCACGAGGTTGATGGACGACGAACTTGATGTCGGTACATAGTTGCCGAGCGGGGTGCCAAGGACCGGATGATTTTCCGCCAGCGGACCCCAGCTCATATTGACCCAGTTGTTGCCTTCATCCACCGTAGCGGCTGGAGTCAGGTTAAACACAGGGTTAGGAACGGTTGCATCCGAGATACCCGGAGGCACCTGCCATCCAGCCGCGCCAAGCTCAGGCGGCACACGCGAGCCGTTGCAGTATTGCTGGGCAACGGTTGGGTTGGTACCGGTGTTGTGCAGTGTGGCCGCGGAGTAGTCCGCGACGTCCGTGATCACAGTGTAGGTCGGAGCGAGCGTGAAGCCCGAGCCGTGGTTGGACGGACCGTTGTCGCCGCGGACGCCGATATCCCAGTAGCTGGCAGTCGTGCAAGCTCCGCTGCCCCCGGTGATAATTGTGCCAGCGCCGTTGGGCGTGGTAGCGTCCGCCTGCGGCTGGCTTGGCGCCGGCGTGCTGCCGAACGCGTTGAACAGCGTGACCAGGTGCTGCTGGTGGGCAGGATCGATTACGTTGCCGACACCAATGTAGTAGGAACGGTTCTGCCAGATCACATTGTTGTCAAGCAGCGGGTACGATACCTGGCCGCAATTCGGGTGAGCACCGACCGCGCTGCCATTGTTCGGACAGTTTAGTGTGACGCCGCTCAGATTCGTCATCAGAGTCGGACTATGCCGGATCGCTACTATGCCAGCGGGTTGCGGGCAAGAGGCGGTACCTGCGGTGTTGGTGCAGCTCGTCCCGGGACTGCTGGACAGAGGCGCACCCAGAGTGTTGAAGAGAATGCCCGCTGATCCTGTCGAATCGTTGGCGATAATCGTGTTGTTGACGATGTTGACAGCGATCGCGTCCTGCAGAGAGATACCAGCACCATCCCAGCCGGAAACGTTGTTGGCGATGATGTTGTTGGTGACCTTCACCGAATTCCAACGCCCTGGGTTGTTGGGGAAGAACGTCAAGTCCGTGCCGTTGACGCCGTGGAAGCGCATGGCGCCGCCGGTGCCGCTGTCTGCGGAGTTACTCATGAACAGGTTGGCGTTGATCACCATGTTAGGACCGGTCCCATCGCTCGTTCCGGGAGGACAATCTTGATCCGGCTCGACGCCGCACACAGGATCGGTATCCGGAGCTCCGAGTACGGCTAGACCGCCACCGTTGGTTGGTACCGTAGGATTGGTGCTTTGGTTGAACAGGAACTGGTTGTGTTCGATGTCCCCGTTGTAGCTGAAGCCCATATGCGACACGCCGCCACCGTCCCCGGTGCTCAGGTTGCCGCAAACCCAGTTGTATTGGAACTTGTAGAAGTCGGCGCCGGTGCAGAAGGCAACGCCGCCCGCTCCCGACGGGGTGGACGAAAACAATTCGTCACCCAGCGAGGAGTTCAAGGCAACCATGTTGTGGTTGACGTTGACGTTGAGGTTGAAGCAATAGGGCTCCTGCGTGTTGGTCGGCCCGATTGATCCGTTATCCATGCAAGAGCCTGGATCGGCATTTGGGGTAGCAGCGTTGCGGAGGTACTGGCCGGGGAATTCGCCCTGGCCGACGCTGATGCCGCCCGACAACGTTCCAGA
>Ga0137409_10004059_pt1 | contig 15458 bp, 12 predicted proteins | sample CZODoug1_16funga_FD_122059 | JGI IMG/M metagenome (GOLD analysis project Ga0137409, IMG submission 122059) | Vadose zone soil fungal communities from Angelo Coast Range Reserve, California, USA - CZODoug1_16fungal (Hybrid Assembly) | ecosystem: Environmental > Terrestrial > Soil > Vadose zone... | reverse complement strand
TTGCGTTCTGCAGTCTGGCTTGCGCCGATTCGACCTGCGCTTGCGCGGTTTTCCTCTGCTGCTCGGCCTGATCGTATTGAGCTTGCGTCGTAAATCCCTTGCTCAACAGCTGGCTCTGCCGACCTTCTGTCCCTTGCGAATTCGCCAGCACAGCTTGCGCAGAAGCCAGATCGGCTTCCGCCGAACGCAGCGCGTTTCGATAATCCTGGGGTTCAATTCTCGCGACGACCTCGCCGGGCGCAACGGGATCGCCGACTGTTACAGTTCTCTCCTGGAGGCGGCCGCCGATCCTGAAAGCCAGATTGATCGGATCCTTGGCCTGGATTTGACCTGTCAAACTGATTGTATCGCCACTTAGCGCGTGCTGGACCGAAGTCACGCGCACTGGTCGGATTTCGACCTTCCTGGGCTGCTCTTTGCCGCAGGCAGCGATCGACAACGTGACGACGATGACGATTGGAATTCGCTTCATCGCGATCTCACCTCATCCAGTCTGCGAGGTTGTCTCATGGTCCTCACGGCTAACCATTTCCTCATCCACTTTTTCCTTCTCAGAAGTGACTGCGAAGCGATTCGAATTCTGCGCGACACGCCTCGCCGAATTCGCGAAGAAGGTCGATTGATCCGTCAATCGTCATCTCCCGCAGTTCAAGGAAGGTTTTGTTCGGCACCAGATACGTATCGACGATCCTTCGTGCGACCAACTCGGCACTTTCGACCACCTTTGGCGAAGACAGGATGCGCATCCTGCCAACCTTTACGTAAAGCTCGACTAGTGCAGGTATGTCCGCCTCGTCGTGCTGGAGCGCGTCGATATTGCATTTCGAAGCCGCCTCGATGAATTCCCTGTAAAGCTCTTGTCGGAGAAGCTTGTCTTGCGCAAGCCACTGTGTCCTCGCCTGAGCGTGTTGGCTCAACCACGATGTAAGGACGGATGTAAGTCCGCCGGTGACGGCTCCAGCGAGTGCCGCGATGGCAGGAATTATTGATTCGTACATGTGGCAACGATTCCAGTGATCTCCTTGAGTCCATCCATGTAGAGGTTAGGCGCAAACCTGAATTTCCCCGTCCCGCTCGCGCATCTCGTGCGTTTTGAGCCGTGCATCGGTGCGTTCGCCCGCTGATGCCAGGGGCAACGTCAAACTTCTGCACGCTGTAACGAAAGAGACCAGGCAGGACACGTCCCCGTTACGCAGCGAGATCGCGCATCGATGGGGACTGCATTTCCTCTGAAACCTTTGATTAATTGCCGTGGCGAGTAACTGCACCAGCACGCGCGACCGCTTTCGCTCGCTTGTTGACCTCCAGCTTGGTAAAGATTTTTTTGACATGTGATTTTACGGTCTCAGGGGTGATTCCTAGCTCTCGAGCAATCTCTTTGTTGGATTGGCCTTGAGCGATCAATTCGAGAATGGCGCGTTCGCGTGGACCGAGCAATGTGGCTCCAACGAACATCTGCCCTAGTTCGCGTCCGGTGTCATATGCACATCCACCGGCCATGGAATCTTCGCCGTGCGAAGGCAGTTCGATGAGCCGTGCTGCGCGTTTTACGTTGTCTCGGAGACTGCTGATTAGGGCGCCAATTTCGAATTCTCGATCGAGGAACGTTTGATGAGTGTCGGCGAGAGACGACTCCTGCTCGTCGCGCGAGAAAGCCGAGCAGGCTTCAGTCAATCCCCGTTGTAGACATTCGTTGGCAATGATGAGCGCCCTCAAGGCGCTGCGCAGGTCGTCACCGCAGATCGCGAATACCAAATCGTCCGCGGGGATTGTAGTGGTGGCCGGGTCGCTGAAGCTTGCGAGATCGAGCACCTTCAGGCCGGAAAGGATGTGGTTGCCGTCAGTCATCTGATTGTCTCCACTACGCCACCGCTGGTGGCTGCCTCGTTAGCTCGCCAGGAGTCCCCGGATGACACTGGGCAAGAGGCGGCGGGCCCACTCGCTCTGCCATAGTTGCCTGTCTGCCGAATTCCGGCCGCCGCCCAGCACAGCGAACACGGCGATCATCACGGCCCAAAACACGCCGAATTCATAGCCTCCCTCCGGCAGGGCCCACACATAGCCGATCTGAAAATGTCCGCCCAACAGCATCGACATCAGCAAGTACACCGATCCGAGCAAGGCAACCGGGCGCGTGAACAGTCCCAATGTGAGGCCGACAGCAGACACGAGCTCGATCGATCCGGCGAGTGCAACCTGCATGGCCGGCATATAAATCCCCAGGCTCTCGAAATAGAGCGTGTAGATCTTGAATTGAAAGGGCCCGCCGAAGATGTGACTCCCGAAATGCGGCACGAACATTAACCCGACATAGACTCTGATGAACGTCAGAGCCGACTCATTGAGCGATAGTTTTGGCGAATCTGACGATGCTGCGACAGATGCGGCGCGCAGGATAAATTGGACGAACACAAGAGCACCCAGAAACCAACCCAGAATCGCAAAACCCGGTACGCCTGGACCCGTCGCGACCAGCAGGTCGAGATCGTCAGGTTTCAAATCGGCGATGCTGGCTGGAGGGTTCAAACGCAGAATGCTGAACAAGCGCGAAACAACGGCGGTGGCCAGCGCCAAAGCAGTAATGGCCGTGAAGGAGCCACGCAGCTGCCAAATCGCGGATATCAACAATAGCGCCATCCAAACCACGCTCGATGTGGCAAACCACGCGGTGACAGGTTGGGTGAGGATTACAGTCAACCCCCATCCGATCATGGTGATCGCGACGGCCAAAGTCACGCGGCTCAACCAGCGTGCAGAGTTGTCGATACTCATTGTACCTGTTCCGCTGTCGCCCTTCGATTGGTGAGAGCTCACGATTTCGTCCTTTTGCGCAAACAACATCTTGCGATCTCCTGCTTGCCGGTCACTGGTCGACTTTGGCGATGCCGATCTCTTGCAGCAGCGTCAGATTGTCCTCGATGTGCCAATTGTCGGTGATGCGGCCGTTTTCGATCTTGACGAGGTCGGTGGCGATGAAGGGGACCGGCTGGCCTTTGCCCTGCGTCTGCCCGAACTTGCCGGTGAAATGGCCGGCAAAGTTCATATGCACGGTGACGTAATCGCCGGCGACGATCATCTTCTCCACCGTGACCTTGAGGTCGGGCACGGCGGCGCGGAAGCGGCGCGAGGCGAAGGCCGGTCCCTCAGGCCCTTGCGGTCGGCCCGGCGGCAGCGTCTGATCAGTGAAGTTGGACGCGACGGCTTGCTTCAGCAGCTCTTCGTCGCCGGTGTTCCAGAAATCATAGAATGCGCGGACTGCCTTGATGGTCGCCTCGCGTTGCGCGTCGGGGATTGATGCAGCGACGACGAGATTATTGATCTTGACGCTGTCAGCGGCAAAGGCCGGCGTGTACAGCGAAAGCATCAATGCGGTGAGGGCTTCTATCATGCGGGCACGCTTATCTGACATCGGAAGTCTCCTTGTTCAGACTGTCGGCCCGGGCAGGCCGGTGACGCTCGGCGGACCCCGATCGATAACCGGCGTGCTGGCGCGGTTGGCCAGCACGTAGCGGGCGATCTCATCCTTGCGGGCGAACCAGACATCTCCCTTGCTCCTGGCATAGGTCAGGAAGCGGTCGAGCGCGCGTACCCTTCCTGCGTGGCCGGAGATTCGGTCGTGCAGGCTCGCCACCATCATGCGCCGCCGATGCGAGCCCTCTTCGTAGAGTTGGTCGAATTCGTCGCGCAGCGCCTGCTCGTAAGCTGCCGGATTCCAGCCGGCGAAGGGAAAAGACACGATGTCGTTCAAGTGAAAGGTGTAGGGAACGGTGACGAAGTCCCGCCCACGGACCGGGACGATGAATGGTTCGTCGCGGCTCGGTTCGTCGATGTGATATAGAAAGCCGAGATCCTGCAGCGTCTCAAGAATGTAGATGGAGTTGCGCATCCAGTAAGCGTTCCAGCCAACCGGATTCTGACCGGTGATCTTATGGATGGTCTCGACGCTACTGGCGATGAAGCGCTTTTCCTCGTCGCGGGCGAGTTGATACGAATTGTCCCATACCCGGCCGTGAGCGGCCGCCTCGTGACCGCGTCGTACGATCTCCTGAGCGAGATCCGGCGAGGTTTCCACCGCCTTGCCGATCATGAACGAGCTGAGCTTGATCCCATGTTTGTCCATGAGGTCGAGCACGCGGGGAATGCCCTCGTAATGGCCGTAGGCGAAGAAAGCGTTGGTAGGCAGATCCGGGACGCCCTTTTCAATTGGGTCCGGAATCACACCGCCTGCGCCCGAGATCGGCTGGCCGCCGCCTTCGAACATCAGCGAGAGAGACACCGCCAACCGCGCGCCGTTCGGCCAGAAGCGGCCTGCGTTGCGGTCAGAGGCATCGATGGTCGTCGTCGCGGCGCTGGCGGCGCTGGTCAGGCCACCGGCGGCGGTAGCGAGTGCGACGGTGGCGCCGACGGTCTGAAGAGCCTCTCGGCGATTGAGATGCGAGGGCTTCTGTGCAGGATTGATCACAAAATTCATGCTGTGCTCCTTCTCGGGATCGTCGTTTCCGTTCCTTCGCGCTTCGCTCGGCGCGATGGTGTTGCTCCTCTAGTCGGTTCGCGTTGCGAATATGGAAAAACGTGATCCTCGGGAGGCGACAGAGCTAACGTCGATGCGATGTCCGAGCACTTCGATGGCCCGGCGCACGATGAATAGCCCGACACCGAATCCGTCACACCGCGTGGAATCAAGGCGAGTGAACGCCTCAAAGATTTTCGACAGTTGCTCGCCCGCGATGCCGATGCCCGTGTCGCAAACGTCGATGCGCGCGTTTCGGCCCGAACGGCGACAGCCGACGAGAATCCGGCCTTTGGGCTCGGTATATTTTATGGCGTTGCTGACGAGATTTCGGAGGATGCCATTGAGCAGCACCGCGTTGCTCATGACAGACGCACCGGTGGGGCACACACGGATGTCAATCCCCTTCTGCAACGCGCTTTCCGCATTTTCATGGCATGCTTGCCGAAACAGCGGTTCGAGCGCCACGGGCGAGAGCTTCGCCTCCTTGGAATGCTCCGAGAGGCGAACAGCCCCCAGCAGTTGATCGAGCTGCCTATTGAGGCGATCGATTGCGTGCTGACCCCTCTGCAGCAGAGCTTGTTCGGATTTGGTCCGGGTGCCGATGCCGAGAAGATCGTGGGAGCTTTGGATGATTTGCAATGGCTGTCGAAGATCATGGCCGGCCATGGCGAGGAGCACGGCCTGAAAGTCGGTGGTCCGCTGTGGGTCTGCCCTGCCTGCCATTCCCAAGGTTGCTGGCTGCTCAATCGCCCGCATGACGCCGGCTCTCCTGGCGTCGGTGACAATCGCAAGCCGCTTGTTTGTGTCGGTCATGATGTCCTCTCTTCCAGCTAACGGCTCTGGTTGGATGACCTGATTGCTGGGAAGAGAGTTGCGCAGCATTCGCGCTGAGGCGAGTTCAGCGTTGTAAGGAGCTGTAAATTGTCGCATCGCGCGTAAATTTTTGGCTGGACCTCCGGGCAGTGGTTGGACCGCCGGACAGTCGGCGCGGCAATCCAGCCGTCGGATTGCAACAGCCGATGCGGCTCTTCAGATGTCGCTCTGATTGCGAAGAATGATGAGCTGAATGATCCGTTCGCCGTAGGCCGAGAAGTAGAAGGCGAGTACCAGCGGATCGGGCAACCCTCTCTTGTCGTAGTTGCCATCGATGTTTGCCGTGACGATGAAGTGCCCGTAGTGCTCCACTATCTTGACGACACGCATTGTCAGTCTTTCGCCAATGATGTCGCGCGCTGCCCATTCCCTGATGGCCGGCTTTCCCCAGTAGTCGCGCAGCTGATCGTTAACAAGCGCATCGTCTGCGAAAGTGGCCAGCAGCCCGTCGAGATCGAAGCTGTTGGTCGCCTGGACGTAGGCCGCCACGAGCGGCGGAAGCGCGGGCGGCGGGACTTGTGGAAGACGGGAAGGGGACATGACAGGCCGTTGAGGTCGGGGCATGCGGATGGCCGCTTTGCAACGATCATGGCCGACGGACGGCGCCTTGGCGCGTTGTATCTTGTAAAGAGCTGAAAAGCGGGCTGTCCGTGGCGGGTGACCCGCGTCGCGCCTGGTCGGCGGCCAGCCAGCGTTTCCAGACCGCATCTGCGGTAAAATGCTGAACGTTTTCTGGGGGCTAGTCGCATCGCCGCGTCGGACGATGCGATATCGTTAGCCGCGCCGCGTAGCCAGGGAAACGATGAGCTACGCCAAATCGCGGATCAGACACCGCGCGATGCGAAGATCCGCCGTTTCGAATCCTTCCGTGAACCGATCATAGACCGGAGCGAGTGTGTCGCGGGCCTGGTCGCGCTGTCCGTCTTCGGACAGCAGGCGGGCCAACGCCGTCGCCGATCGCAGCTCCCAGGCCAGCGCAGACTGCTCTCCCGCCAAGGCCAGCGACTGCATCAGGCACTCCACGGCTGATGGCCGGTCCGGTTGCGGCATTGTCCCGAGAATTTGTCCCTTGATCCGCAGCAGTTCCGCCATGTCGAACGTCGCCCCGCGACTGGCCGCCTGTGCGAGAGCTCTGTTGATGGTGATCAGCGCCTCGTCGAATTGCCCCGTCTTCCGCAGGCCTTCCGCCAACGCACCGGCGAAAATCGTGACCAGGATGTCATGCCGTTCGGCGTGCAGCGCCTCCAGCGCGCTCCGCAACAAAATGAGACCGGCTCCCGCTTGGTCACGTATGACGGCGAGTTCGCCTTTTAGTGCCGTGCCGACGGCGCGATACGGCGCCAGCGAGTATCGTCCAGCATAGGCGATTAATCGATCGATGGATTCCGCGGCTCGTCCCAAGTCGCCTCTCCAGAGAAAGACCGTTCCCGCATAAATCAGCGAGATGCAGACCGAAACCGGATGATTACGACGCTCTGCTTCGTCGATGGCCTGTTGCGCTATTCCGAGCGCCTGCTCTGAAAAGCCTCGCAGCCACAAGACACGGGCGAGGGTGACCAGCGCGCGGATACGATGATCGTAGCCAAAGCAGTTGACATTGAACTGGCCCAGTTCGACGGCTTTGGCCATACCGCGTTCGCAATGGCGTTGCGCCGCGGCCTGGTCTCCCACCAGATGATGAGAAACACCGAGCATCCAGTCCGTCATGACAAGGCCGGCCGGGTTTTTAACCGCCCCGACGACGGCGACCCCCTGTTCTGCAACGCTCAATGAGCCGCGAAAGTCGCCAATTCGCGTAAAGAAAATGTTCAGACCGGAGAGAAGCCGCAGCTGGCGATCCCTGTCTTCGAAGGTCTCCGCAAGCGCAAGTGCGCGCTCGATTGCGGCGCGAACCTCGTCACTGTTTCCTTTGGTGAACATCGAGGATAGCGCCAGAGCCTCCTGGAGAATCATCTCCCGTCTGGTCCCGCGGCCGGCGTCGTCGATGGCGGCTAGCGCCCGCTCGCACCAGTTCCTGCATTCGTCGAGGAGCGATAACCCCACGAACAGCGGCGCCGCCGAGGCGGCGAGTTCGACACCAACCGTGATGTCGCCATGGTCTGAGAACGCCCATTCGAGTGCCGCTCGCACATTCCCGATATGCGGGGCGTATCCTGAAAGATCATGCTCGCCAAACGTCGATTGGATGACGTCGTCGTGTCCGAGATAGTTGGAATAGTAAACTGCATGGCGCCTGGCGGAGTTGTCGACCTCGCCGCATTCGGCAAGTTTTTCCGCGGCGTAGGCCTGCGTGGTGTCGAGCAGCCGATAGTATGTCGATTCGCCGATGGCGGTCGGCGATATCAGCGATTTCGCGACCAGGCTCGCTACCGCATCGGCGACCTCCGCGTCGTTTGCCTCTGTCCCGGCGACTGTGAGCGCAGCCTTGAGCGTGAAGACGCCAACGAAGGCCGACAACCTGCACAGCACCAGCCTGTCGCGCTCCCGAAGCAGATTGTAGCTCCAGTCGAGCATTGCGTTCAGGGTCTGGTGCCGGGGCAGCGCAGTGCGGCGGCCCTGCCAGAGCAGCTTGAAACGGTTGTCGAGCAGTTCAGCTGTTCCGCGAATGCCATGTGAGCTGACGCGACTGGCCGCAAGTTCGATGGCAAGCGCAATTCCATCGAGCCTCCGGCAAATCCTGCCGACGATCGGCGCATCGGAGTCGTTCAGGTCGAAGCGATTGCCGCCCGCAGCCGCGCGCTCCATGAACAGCTGCACGGCCGGATATGTGAGCGCTTCAGTAGCCGTCAAACCGATATCATCCAGGGGACAATCGAGGGGATACAGCAGGTGAACATGCTCACCTTCGACCCGGAGTGCCTCCCGGCTGGTTGCCAGGATGTGGGCTTGCGGCGCCTCGCTGACAACGGGTTCGGCCAACGCGGCCGCCGCGTCGATCACGTGCTCGCAACTATCGAGCAAAAGCAGCACTCTCCTCTCGCCAAGAAAGGCCAACAAGCTGAGGAAGGGATCCTGAGCTTGCACCATGAAACCGAGCGCCGATGCAACCGCCGTCGGCACGAGAGCGGGATCCGTCAGCGCTCCCAGATCGACGAAGAAAACCGCGCCCTCGAAATCATCGATCAACGTGTGGGCGATCGAGATTGCGACGGTCGTCTTGCCCATGCCTCCCGGCCCGACGATGCTGACGAAGCGGCGCGTCATTAGCTGGGCGGACAGCGCGCGGATGGTGTCCTCTCGGCCGACCATTCGCGTCAACCGAGCCGGCAGTTTATGGAGCCGCTCGGTGCGAACCGGCTGAACTGGGGGGACCGATCGCCGTGATGCCGATCGTGTCACCGGAGCGACGAAGCAATAGCCTCGACCGGGGACATTTGCGACGTAACGGGCGCCATCGTGTCCGTCTCCGAGCGCTTTGCGAAGGCCAGCGACATGGACGCGGAGGTTAGCTTCCTCCACAATCACGTCCGGCCATACTCGTGAAATCAATTCGTTGCGGGATACGACTTCTCCAGCCCGTTCGACCAGAGCGATAAGGATGTCGAGCGCGCGACCGCCAACCGGAAGCGGCTCGTCCGCTTTCTCAAGCAGCCGTTCGGCCGCAACCAGACGAAATGGGCCAAATGAAGCGACATCATTGGCTCGTAAGTTGTCGCTTTCACCCATACGCCCATGTCCACTTACTGACGGTCCGTCTTGGAAGGGTGAACCAAGTGTGACAGCGGAAGTCTTTGCGAGCCCTCGAACGCTTCGCTGGGCCGACCGACCTTGAGCGCATTTTAGCCCTCGCATGTGGCTTCTTCAATGCGGGCGCACCGCAATCCCTTCAAGCAGTTCTGAATAATCCTGAGAAGTTGAGAGACCTTGCCCGGAACTCCAAGGCGGTCGGCGACCTCAACGCTCGACGTAGCGACGGCCGTCGGCCCGCGACGGAACCAGCAAAACCAGTCGTTCAGCGGAACCATATTTCTCGGCATCCACTACCTCCGTTGGTTCCTCGTGCGAAAAGATCCTCTCGACGCTTTCTCCGGATCGCGAACGCACCTCGGAATTTCCTGCTGTACTCGCCCGGTGCGGGGCGGGCAGCGCGGTTAGAGCCGGCTTGCAGAACTCGTGCTCGGACATCGCCGGCGCGACGAGCAACGGTCTCCTTACCGACTTTCTCCAAAGTATAGATCGCCGATGTTCTCAGACTCGTCAGAAACTCCGGGATTTCGTCAGAGACATCGGTAGACTGATAGGTTTTATCAGAGTTCTGGTGAGCGCGCGCGATGAGTGTTCGCGGTTTCGGAAATCGCTATACGGCTTCGCGCACTCGCCATTGCATTGGTGCGAGGCCGGTCTCTCTCCTGAACGCAACACCGAATGAACTCTGGTTAGCATAGCCCAAGATCATCGCGATTTGGGTCAGATCCAGATTGGGATCATGGAGTAGTGTCTTTGCCCGCTCGATCCGCTGACGGCGCAACCACGCATGTGGGGCTAACCCCAACGACTGTTTGAATGCGGTTGAGAAATGGCCTGTCGAGAGCTGTATGCTTGCCGCCACCTCGTGCAGCGAGATGTCCTTTGCTAAGCGGCTCATCATATACTCGCACGCGCGACGGAGAAGCGACGGCGGAAGGCCCCCGCGACGGATCTCCTTGCTAGTGACGGTCGAGAGATTACGGACGACATGCATGGCCAAGAGCGTGGCCGCGGTTTCTGTGTAAAGAGTGCCTTGAGGCGCACGGCTGAGGCACTCGTCATAGATCACACGAGCCAGTTGCCAACTCAGTGGATCCCTGTAGTCCCACGTTTCGATAACTTCGAAGCTCACGGAAGTTTCAAGGCCCGCCGCACCCAGCACAAAGTCCGGCTGCAACTCCATGGACAATTGTCGATATTTAACAGCCTCTTTCAGCCGAAATCCGACCCGGGTACCAGGCGGAAGGACGAAGGCAAACGTGGGCCTGTTTTCGTTGGGGATGATCTTTCCACCCGACTGTGCCTCCCCCTCGATGTAGCCCGTATTCCATATGAAATGGAGTTCGATCGAACTGGCCATCACATCCGATTCTGGGACCATTGATCGGATTTGGAATCCAATGGCGTTACCACCGGTCCAGGCAATCCTTCGAGTTGCGTCGAAAGTTCCATCGTGGCTTGAATGAACCGGCCCTTGGTGACCATATCCGCCGGCTGACCCAGAAAAGAGCCTGACCACTGTCGGTGCGCTTCGAGCGGACATCCGGTCGCGGGTCGTGCTGGTATCCAATAGCCGAGCCCTTGGGTGAGCGAGGCCGGCTCCGGGGTGGATTTTGTGCGCGCGCGTCATAGAGAAATTCCTTGCGCGGTGGGAAACAAACTGGCGTTTGTAGACGAGCCCTATGGCCGATTGGACTGCCGCGCGAACCCAGGCGCGCGGCGGTTTCTATGTGATCCTAACCACTATCGAAGCTCTCTTGCAGGCTAAATTCTGATGAAACGTGAGATATCCTGAACTGGGGGACATGAGTGCGCGCACAAGGCCGACATCTGGTGTATGAGTTGGGCGAGTGGGAGGTCGATCTCGCTCGGCGCGAACTGCGAGCGCGTGGAGTGCCTGTTCCGATCGGGGGGCGCGCGTTCGAAATCATCGAGATTCTGGTTCAATCGGCAGGTGGGCTTGTCACCAAGGACGACCTCTCGGCTCGCGTTTGGCCGGGCGCGATCGTTGAAGAAAATACGCTTCAAGTTCACATATCCGCGATTCGCAAGGCGCTCGGTCCGGATCGTGAAATGCTGAAGACGGCGTCAGGTCGCGGCTATCGCCTGCTCGGTGCGTGGACATCCCGGCAAGCGGACGCATCATCAGTAGACTCGATTGATCTCGAACCGATGCCAAGTCCAGCCGAGTCATTTCAGACCAACTTGCCTGCGGCAACGTCCGAACTGGTCGGCCGAACCAATGCCGAGCAACATTTGCGCGGTCTTCTGTCCGCCTACCGGCTTATCACGCTGACAGGCCCCGGAGGAATCGGGAAGACCAGGCTGGCATTGGAGGTGGCTCGTGGCTTGTTCCCGAGCCTTCAAGGGGACGTTCAGCTCGTCGAGCTGGCGTCGCTGTCGGATCCCGGGCTGGTGCCGACCGCCGTGACCGGGGTCCTCGGCCTGAAGTTGGGTGGCAATGAGATTTCCGCCGAATCCGTCGCTCGGGCCATCGGCGCACAGAAACTTCTGCTTGTTATCGATAATTGCGAACACGTGATCGACGCAGCAGCCAGGTTGGCGGAGACGGTCGTACGCATGTGCCCCCGAACGACCATTCTTGCAACGAGCCGGGAGATCCTGAAGATCGAAGGCGAGCAGGTTTATCGCGTTCCGCCGTTGGATGTGCCCTCGGAGTTTGAAGAACCCGACAGTATACTTTGCCACAGCGCGGTGCAGCTTTTCATCGCCACGACGAGGGCGTTGCACTCGGATTTCTCGCCGCATGGAGAAAACCTTGCAACAATTGCTGCAATCTGCCGGCGCCTCGATGGCATCCCGTTGGCCATCGATCTTGCGGCGACTCGCGTCGCCACCCTTGGGCTTCAGCAGGTCGCCGCGGGCCTGGAGAACCGCTTGGGAATGCTGACCGGCGGCCGCCGAACGGCTCTGCCGCGGCACCAGACACTGCGTGCAACGCTGGACTGGAGCTATGAGTTGCTGCCTGAGCCCGAGCGCCTGGTGCTGCGGCGCCTTGCCGTTTTCGCCGGCGATTTTACGGCAGAGGCTGTGAGTTCGGCAGCCGCGGGTGGTGAGATCGCCGCATCGGAAGCGGTCTGCTCGCTGGCGAACCTCGTCACGAAATCTCTCGTGTCGGTGGAAGTTGGAAGCGTGATCGCGCACTATCGGCTGCACGAGACCACGCGCGCCTACGCCCTCGAGAAGCTCGATGAAAGCGGAGAGTTCGACCAAGTGGCACGACGCCATGCCAATTATTGCCGGGACCTCTTTGACAGCGCCGAAATAGAGTTGGAGACTTTGTCTGCGCCCGCGTGGCTGGCGCGATACGGCCGTCAGATCGGACAGGTGCGCGCTGCCTTGGATTGGGGCTTCTCGCCGACTGGCGCCGTTGAGATCGGCGTAGCGCTGACCGCGGCTGCGGTGCCGCTATGGGTCCACTTGTCGCTGATGGAGGAATGTCGCAGTCGCGTCGAGCGGGCACTTTCCGCTCCCGCCGGGAGCCGAGACGCACGTCGCAATATGCAATTATATGCGGCGCTCGGCGCGGCGCTGTTTCTGACCAAGGGCTCGTGCCCCGAGACGGTCGTGGCCTGGACAAGCGCCTTTGAGATCGCGGATAGCCTCGACGATGCGGATTATCGCCTGCGAGCGCTTTGGGGCATGTTTATCGAGAGCATCACCAGCCGCCGCTATCGGGAGGCGTTGGCGCTGGCCGAAAGATTTTGCACCTATGCGGAGAAATCGGCCGACCCTGCCGACGGACCAGTCGGCGATCGTCTGGTCGGCGTGGCGCTGCTTGCCCTGGGTGACCTGGAAGGTGCACGGCGGCATGTCGAGCGCATGCTGGGTCGTTATGTCGCCAGACGGTCGCACATCATCAGGTTTCAATATGATCAGCGGTTGTTGGCGCGTTCGTATCACTCCCTGATACTCGGATTACAGGGATTTGCCGACCAGGCCATACGTAGCGTCGAATGCAATTTGGTCGACGCTCGCGCCAGCGATCACCCGGTGTCGCTGTCCAGTGCCCTCAGCTGGTCATGCCCTGTCGCGTTTCTCGTCGGAGATCTGACCTTGGCGGAGCGCTACGTCGAGGCGCTCATGGATCGTTCCGCCAGGCACACGCTTGAGCTGTGGAACCTCGTGGGGCGATGTTTCGGAGGCGTGTTGCTCGTCAAGCGCGGCGAGGTTGGCGCCGGGTTGAAGCTTCTGCGTGCCGCGTTCGCCCGCGTCCCTCAGGACTCGCTTAGCCTTCTTTACACTCTATTTCTCGCCGAAATTGCCGACGCCCTCGGTCGTGATGGCAGGGCTGCCGAAGGGCTCTCGATAATCGACGAGACGCTCGCGCGATCCGAGCGCGACGAGGAGCGCTGGTGCGTCGCCGAACTGCTGCGCATCAAGGGCGAGCTGATCCTGCGAGAGAGTGAGCCGCAGGCTGCGAGCTCGGCCGAGCAGCACTTTTTGCAGTCGCTCGATTGGGCGCGCCGGCAGGGCGCCCTGTCATGGGAGCTGCGAACATCAACAAGTCTTGCACGCTTGCAGCATGATCAGGGGCGGATCGCTGAGGCACGCAGCCTTCTGCAGTCGGTGTACGATCGCTTCAGCGAAGGCTTTGACACTGTCGATCTGAAGACCGCGAAGACGTATCTCGACTCTTGGCGGTAATTAACCCTGGTGCCGCCTTGTCCACGTCTTACCTGGATAGCGCAGCGAACTAGCTCGTCTGCGCGCAAGCGCACTTGCCGCTACTGGCTTGGAAATGAAAAGATTGGAGTCAGCTCGCTGACTGATAAGTTTGGCATAAAATGGAGTCAGTCTGCGGACTGATAAGAAAATAGGCGAAAGCTTATCAGTTATTGAATGACCGCTCCTGGCGCGAAAGCGACCACCGGTGTGGATCCGGTGGTCGATGGTTAAAGCTCGATCTGCTCGGCCATATTCAATGCGTCATCTACCTCAATCCCGAGATATCGGACGGTACTTTCTAATCTGGTATGACCGAGGAGCAGTTGCACTGCGCGCAAGTTTCCGGTCTTGCGATAAATCTGGGCAGCCTTCGTGCGCCGCAACGAGTGCGTGCCATAAGACGCGGACTCTAAGCCGATGCTGTTAACCCAGCGATGCACCAACCGAGCATATTGGCGGGTTGATATATGAGGACTTGCACGAAGTCGACTTGGGAAGAGGTATCGGGAACCGGTGGCCCGCAGCGTTGGTAGGCAGGCTTCAACTGAACTCCTCGACTGCTCCGTGATCTCGAACTGGACTGGTCGACCTGTCTTCTTTTGGACGATCGTTGCTCGACGCCGCACATTTGTTCCCGAGCAAATGTCGTCCAGTCGCAGTTTGACCAGGTCACAGGCGCGAAGTTTACTGTCGATTGCTAGGTTAAAAATCGCGAGATCGCGCCTTGAGTGCGCTATTTCCAGGCGAACTCGAATAGACCATACGTGCTTAGGTTCAAGAGGCTTCTTCTGGCCAACGAGCAACCCTCTGTTCCAAGGTCGTTGGCATCGGTCGACAGGACGTGCAGGCATACGGACACTTTCGGCCCGAGCTCTTTTGCGAGCGACCGGGTGAGGCCCAAAATTCCGGCCTTGGCCGCGGCATAGGCATGCTTGCTGACAGCGCTGGTCACGCCGCCCGACAGCGCATTGATCGATGAGATCGAGATGATCCGTCCGCCCGTGTCCTGCTTCAGCATGATCGGCGCGGCCGCATGAATGAAGTTGAAGCAACTCTTCAGATTGATTGCGATCGTGCGGTCGAATTCCGCCTCGGTGATTTCAAGAATCGGCTTTGGGTTCGGCGCGCCCGCATTGTTCAGGAGCACGTCGAGCTGTCCCCATTTCGCGTTGACCCGCTCGACGATCGCATGCGCGTGGGCAAAGTCGCTCACATCGGCCTGGAAGGTGAGCGTTCTCCTGCCGCGCACCTCGATGCCGCGCGCGGTCGCTGCCATCTCCTTCTCCAGGAGATCGACGAGGGCGATGTCGAACCCGGAATCGGAAAGCGCCAGCGCACAGGCGCGGCCGATGCCGCGGGCGCCGCCGGTGACGAGGGCCGTTTTTGTCATGTGTCAGGCCTCAGGCGGCGTGGTCGCGCGCGTAGCGGACCACGTCGGCATGGGTTGCGCACCAGACGTCGCCCTTCGCCTTGGCCAGGCGAATGAGCTCTTCGATGATCCACAGCCGCGAGCGGTAGCCGATCATGTGCGGATGGCAGGTGAGCTGGAAGATGCCACCCTCCTCATAAGCCGCCTCGAACTCGCGCCTGAACACATCGAACACATCCGACGGCGGTGTGTAGGGGCGCAGGCCCTGGAAGCGATGCATCATGAAATAGACCGCGTCGTCGCGGATCCATTCCACCGGAAATTCGA
>Ga0137409_10004057_pt1 | contig 15467 bp, 11 predicted proteins | sample CZODoug1_16funga_FD_122059 | JGI IMG/M metagenome (GOLD analysis project Ga0137409, IMG submission 122059) | Vadose zone soil fungal communities from Angelo Coast Range Reserve, California, USA - CZODoug1_16fungal (Hybrid Assembly) | ecosystem: Environmental > Terrestrial > Soil > Vadose zone... | reverse complement strand
ATCAGCGAACCGGTAGGTGTGCGGACCGCTGGCGTGGCGCGATCGGCTGCGGTAACGCGGCGCGGAATCGATTTTGGCGGGGCCTTACGCACGGTTGATTTCACCGACAGGCAGATTGCCGGCCTGTTTGTGGTGCTCACCGCGATTACGGTTATTCCGGTTATTCTCTATCCGTGGCCGCCGCTTGCCGACTATATCAACCACCTGTCGCGCATGCACATCATCGCGACAATGGGATCCGACCCGGATCTGTCAAAGTTTTATGACGTCAATTGGCAGATCATCCCCAACCTGATGATGGACATCATCGTTCCGCCGCTGCAGCGGCTGATGAGCGTTTATGCCGCCGGGCAGATCTACACCATCGTGAGCTTCCTGCTCATCATCGGGGGCACGCTCGCGCTCAATCGCCAGCTGTTCGGACGCTGGTCCGTCCTGCCGCTGATCGCGTTTCCGTTGCTCTACAACAATGTGTTCCTCGTCGGAACCATGAACTACATTTTCGGGATGGGCCTCGCGCTCTGGGCCATGACCGCCTGGGTCAGGCTGCGCGAGCACAATCCCGTCATCCGGCTCACGGTGTCGCTGCTGTTCGTGCTGGCGCTGTTCTTCTGCCACCTGTTCGCGGTCGGGGTCTATGGGCTGGCGCTCGCCGCCTTCGAGACCAGCCGTCTGATCGAGCAGTACCGAGCTCGTGGGACGCGGGCGAGCGCTGCGAGCGCGAAACGCTGGCTGCTTGCCGATTTCGTTGCCACCGGCCTGCCGTTCCTGCCGGTGCTGCCACTCCTGATGATGAGCCCGACCTGGAGCCTGCGCGGGTCGTTCGTATGGGAGCTCAACGGCAAGCTCGATGGCTTGCTCTATGTGGTCGAGGTCTATTCCCATTCCGCGGCCTTGCTGCTCACCGGGATCGTGGCGTTTGCCGCCGGCTTTGGCCTGCGCCACCGCGCATTGCAATTCCATTCGACCGGCTGGGCTCTGCTGATCATCGGCGCCATCACTTATCTCGCCATGCCGAGGATCATCTTCGAAACCTACATGGCAGACCAGCGCCTGCCGATCTCGCTCGCCTTCATGGTGATCGCCTGCGCGCATCTCAATCTCGGAAATGACTATGTGCGTCGCGGTTTCGCAACCGTCCTGGTGCTGCTGTTGGCGATCAGGGTGTTCGAGGTGCAGAGCGTCTGGGCTGACGCCTCGAAGACGATCGTGGCGTTCCGCGACTCCGTGCGGCTGATCGATCGGGGCTCCAAAATCCTCGTCGCTTATGCCGACCCGGAAGCGGGCGATGACACCAAAGACCTCGTCCTCGTGCACGCGGCCTGCACCGCCATCATCGAACGCTCGGCGCTGGTCACCACCGCCTTCACGGTGAAGGGCAAGCAGATCCTGGAAGTGCGCGAGCCCTACCGCGGCCGTGTTGACCGGGTCGACGGGACGCCGCCTTCGGTGGCGCAGCTCCTGCAGGTCGCCGAGGAGGGACCGCAACAGGACAGGGCCGAGAATTACTGGAACAAGTGGACGACCGACTACGACTACGTCTACGTGCTGTTCACCGACAGCAGCGGCTATGAGAATCCTGATCCGACGCGGTTGACCGCGGTCTATACCGGGGATCGCTTTGCCCTGTTCCGGATCAACCCTGTTGATACTCAGCCAGGGCCGAAAGTCGCCGACGGACGCACGGAGTTGCGGCCGGCCCGCTGAATCCGGGTCTTATGGATCCAGGTCTTATGATTCCAGGTCTTGCCGGGTTCCCTGCCGCTTCGTAAGTAAGCGGTGAGGAACCTGGAGATTCCCTTGGCGGTCGTGCTCGACACCATTGGCCCGCGTCCGCGCCACCCCGAAAAGGCGCATCGGCCGGACACGCCCATGCTGCGCAAGCCGGATTGGATCCGGGTCAAGGCGCCCATTTCGAAGGGCTATCAGGACACACAAGCCATCGTGCGCGCAAACGGCCTGCACACCGTGTGCGAGGAGGCCGGCTGCCCGAATATCGGCGAGTGCTGGGACAAGAAGCACGCCACCTTCATGATCATGGGCGACACCTGCACGCGCGCCTGCGCGTTCTGCAACGTGCGCACCGGTCTGCCAGGTCCGCTCGATCCAGCCGAGCCCGAGCACGTCGCGGAGGCGACCGCCAAGCTCGCGCTCGCCCATGTGGTGATCACCTCGGTCGACCGCGATGACCTTGACGACGGCGGGGCAGGGCACTTCGCGCAAGTCATCAGTGCGATCCGGGCGCGCTGCGCGCACACCACCATCGAGGTGCTCACGCCCGATTTCCTGCGCAAGGAGGGTGCGGACGAGACCGTGGTTGCGGCCAAGCCGGACGTGTTCAACCACAATCTCGAGACCGTGCCGTCGAAGTATCTCACGGTGCGGCCGGGCGCGCGCTACTTCGCCTCGATCAGGCTCCTGCAGCGCGCCAAGGAGATCGATCCCACGATCTTCACCAAGTCCGGGATCATGGTCGGGCTCGGCGAGGAGCGCAACGAGGTGCTGCAGGTGATGGACGACCTGCGCACGGCCGGCGTCGATTTCCTGACCATCGGCCAATATCTGCAGCCGACGCGCAAGCACCACGAGGTCGTCCGCTTCGTGCCGCCGGACGAGTTCAAGGCGCTCGAGACCGTCGCCTATGCCAAGGGATTCCTCATGGTGTCGGCAAGCCCGCTCACGCGCTCGTCGCACCACGCAGGCGAGGATTTCGCGAGATTGAAGGCAGCACGTCACGCAGCGACGGCGCCAGCGCGCTGATATGCCCGAATTCACGACCACACGGCGTTTGCGGCACTCGGCCGCCGACATGTTTGAGCTTGTCGCCGACGTGGAGCGTTATCCGGAATTCGTGCCGCTGTGCTCAAGCCTGAAGGTGCGCCGACGTATCGAGGGATCCGAAGGCGTCCTGATCCTGGTCGCCGACATGGCAGTCGCCTACAAGGTCATCCACGAGAGCTTCGTGAGCCGCGTGACGCTCGATCGGCCAAACCTGCAGATCCTGGTCGAGTATCTCGATGGCCCGTTCAGTCATCTCGAGAACCGCTGGACGTTTCGTCCGACTGGCGAGCGCACCTGCGAGGTGCGTTTTTTCATTTCCTATGAGTTCCGCAGCCGCATGCTGGGCCTGTTGTTGGGCTCGATGTTCGACCTCGCGTTCCGCCGCTTCGCAACAGCGTTCGAGCAGCGGGCGGATAAGGTCTATGGCGTGTAATAGCGGGTATCTCAGCCGTAGGGTGGGCAAAGGCGAGACCACTGCATTTCAACACTTGCAGGACTATCGTACGCCGTGCCCACCATGGACCGCGCGACCCGCGTTAACACCCTGGTGGGCACGGCGCACGCGAGTCTTTACCGTGAAGAAGCGCCGTGCCAACGCCTTTGCCCACCCTACAAAGCTGCTTTATCGGCAACCGCGTCCTTTGACGGCTTCGCCCAGATGCCGCGCTTCTGCATGAGCGCGACCTGCTTGTCGATCACGTCGCGCTTGTAGTCGGCATGTTTGGGCGGAACCTTCTTCAGGTAGCGGTTCTTGGGATAGATCGCCTTCTCGTAGATGATCTGCGCGAGCTCGGCGCGAATGTCCTTCATCCAGTTGGTCACCTGCGCCGACTCGCGATGATGGCGTAACGCCTCGATGTTGATGACGCCGGCCACGAACGTGGAGCCATTGGTGTCGCGCTGCTTGCCGACGAGCTGGCCACGATAGTCGACGATCATCGACTGGCCGCCGCCGGCGTCGATCCCGACGTGGCTGTCGGGGTAGAGGTGATAGCTGCCGATGTTCGGCGCCACGATATACATGTTGTTCTCGAGTGCGCGCGCCCGATTGGAGATTTCGAAGATGTCGTTCTCGGTGAACGGCGCCGGCATGGAGGCGCGGTAGACGACCTCGGCGCCATTCATGGCAAGGCCACGCCCGTTTTCCGGATAGTTGCCCTCCATCGCCATCATGATGCCGAGCCGGCCGATCTTGGTGTCGGCGACCGGCCAGAAGGCATCGAGCGTGCGGCCATGTTTCTCGATCCACCAGTCATAGATGTCATGCGGCGAGACCGAGCGCTCGACCGGGAGCAGCGCCGAGAGCTTGTAGTGCTGCAGGATGATGTTGCCGTCGGGATTGACGATGAAGCCGATGTTGAAAAAGCGATCCTTCCAGTCCTTATGGCGCGCCTTGGCCTGCGCCATGATGAAAACATTCCATTCGCGTGCCAGCTTGCCGATCTCGTCGGTCTCAGGCCCAGGAATGTCGATGCAGCAGGTGCGCGCGTAGTCGGCGTGGTCGACGTCAAGCACCTCGTCGTTGAAGCCCATGAGGGCACCTTCCGGGATAGCCAAAAGCCGCACCGGAATGTCGAGGTTGGACAGCCAGAACGCGGCCTTGGTCAGGCTCTTCAAATGCTCGATGTTGTGCTTGATGTCCTCGCGCTTGCGAATGCCCCAGAACGTCGGAATGAGACCGACGGCGTTGTATGGCTCGATCATGATCGCCCCATGAGTTCTCTCGTGTGTTGCCTCAGGCTGCGACCGCCGGCAGGCCGGCAAGCGCCATGGCCAATTCCTTCTGGTCATAATCCTGATCGACGAGCTTGCCCTCAAAGTAGCTGATATAGGCCCCCATGTCGAAATGACCGTGCCCAGACATGTTGAACAGGATGGTCTCGCTCTTGCCCTCGCGCTTGCAGCGCAACGCCTCGTCGATGGCGCAACGCACTGCATGCGTCGCCTCTGGCGCCGGCACGATGCCTTCGCAGCGCGCAAACTCGACGCCGGCCTCGAAGCAGGCGACCTGATGATAGGAGCGCGCCTCGATCAGCCCGAGCTCGGCGACATGCGAAACGAGCGGCGCCATGCCGTGATAGCGCAAGCCGCCGGCATGGAAGCCCGGCGGGATGAAGGTCGAGCCGAGCGTGTGCATCTTCACCAGCGGCGTGAGATGGGCGGTATCGCCAAAATCATAGGCGTATTTGCCCTTGGTGAGCGTGGGGCAGGCCGCGGGCTCGACCGCAATGACGCGCCGCTTGCGGCCGCCGCGGAGCTGCAGGCCGAGGAACGGAAAGGCAAGGCCTGAGAAGTTCGAGCCGCCGCCGGTGCAGGCGATGATGATGTCGGGATCATCGCCCGCCATCTCGAACTGCTTGATCGCCTCCTGGCCGATGATGGTCTGATGCAGCAGCACGTGGTTGAGCACCGAGCCGAGCGAATATTTCACCGCCGGGTCCTTGGCTGCCACCTCGACCGCCTCCGATATGGCAATGCCAAGCGAGCCGGGATTGTTCGGATCCTTGGCCAGGATGGCGCGGCCGCTTTCGGTCTCGTTTGAAGGCGAGGCGATGCAGCGCGCCCCATAGGTCTCCATCAGCGACCGCCGGTAGGGCTTCTGGTCGAAGGAGACGCGCACCTGAAACACGGTGACGTCGATGCCGAACAGCGATCCCGCGAACGCCAGCGACGAACCCCACTGACCGGCGCCGGTTTCGGTCGAGAGCTTCTTGATGCCGGCCTCTTTGTTGTACCAGGCCTGTGGCACCGCCGTGTTGGGCTTGTGCGAGCCAGCGGGCGAGACACCCTCGTATTTGAAATAAATCTTGGCGGGCGTGCCGAGCTTCTGCTCGAGCCGTCGCGCGCGCATCAAAGGCGAGGGCCGCCACATCCGATAGACGTCGCGCACCGGCTCCGGAATGTCGATGGTGCGCTCGGCCGACACCTCCTGGAGAATGAGCTCCATCGGAAACAGCGGCTCGAGATCGCCAGGGCCGACCGGCTGTTTGGTGCCCGGATGCAGAACCGGCGGCAGCGGCCTGGGCAGATCGGCGATGAGATTGTACCAGCTCTTGGGGATGTGGGTTTCGTCCAAGACGTACTTGATCTGCTCACTCACAACACACTCCATCGGTTCGCGCGAGCTCGCCGTAAGCGAGTGACCGTAAGCTATACGAGCGGGCTTTGGGTGTGAACCTGCCCAGCATCACGGCGTTTGCTCGGCAAGCGCGTGCAACATCGCGAGCGCCTGCAAGACCGAGACTTGGCGCACGTGCGCGCGCCCAATGTCGCCGAACTTGCATTCCTGATGCATGAGCCGCCCGCCGTGCGCAGCCGCGGCGAAATGCACGAGCCCGACCGGCTTGCCGGGCGAGCCGCCGCCTGGGCCCGCGATGCCGGTGATCGAGACCGCGAGATCGGCGGGCGAGTGCGCAAGCGCTCCTTGCGCCATGGCCTCGGCGGTCTCGCGGCTGACGGCGCCGAAACGCTCCAGAATCGACGTCGGCACGCCCAGCATGGCCGCTTTGGCTGCATCGGAGTAGGTGACGAAGCCGCGCTCGAACACGTCGGAGGAGCCGGGGATTTCCGTGAGAGTCGCGGCAACCAACCCGCCGGTGCAGGATTCAGCGGTGGCGATTGTCAGCTTTCGCGCGCGGCAGAGATCGAGCAGCGCGCGAGCCTTATCGAGCTCCGCCATCTCAGTCGCTCCAAGATCTTAATCGTTGCAAGATCTTAATCGTTCCAAGATCCTAATCGTACCATGGCAGGCGTACCGTGGCGTTGGCGAAGGCCGCGATGCCTTCGCGGCGCCCGGTGAAGCCGAGCTTCTCGCTCGTCGTTGCCTTGATCGCCACGCGGCTTTCCGGAATACCCGCGATCTCGGCAATGCGCGCGCGCATGGCGTCGCGATGCGGGCCGATGCGGGGCGCCTCGCACACGATCGTGGCATCGAGATGGGCGATCCGCCCGCCGCGCGCCTGCACGCGCTCGACCGCAAAAGCGAGAAATCGATCCGAGGAGGCGCCGCGCCATTGCGGATCGCTGGGCGGGAAGTGCACGCCGATGTCGCCTTCGCACAGCGCGCCCAGGATTGCATCGACCAGGGCATGCAGCACCACGTCGGCATCGGAATGGCCGGTGACACCGTGATCGTGAGCAATGCGCACGCCGCCGAGCCAGATATGATCGCCATCGATGAACTGATGCACATCGAAGCCGAAGCCGGTGCGAACATCCGCAAGCGCCGCCACCTGCGCAGCCTCCGCGCGCGCGAAATCCTCCGGGGTCGTGAGCTTCACGTTGCTGGCCTCGCCTTCGAAAGTTGTCACGCGATGGCCCGCCCATTCGGCGAGCGCGGCATCGTCGGTAAAGTCATCGCGGCCAGCCGCCGCCGCGCGCCGATGCGCCTCGAGCAGCAGATCGAAGCCGAAGGCCTGCGGCGTCTGCACCACCCGCAGCGATGCCCGATCGATCGTGCCTGTGATGGAACCCGTTGCATCGACCGTCTTCATCGTATCGACGACCGGCAGCACTGGCACTGCAGCCCCGTTCTTCGCTGCCGCAATAGCGCGCGCAATGAGCGCCAGCGAGGCAAACGGCCGCGCCGCATCATGCACCAGCACCAATTCGGGCTTATGGGCGGCAACCGCCTCGAGGCCGGCGCGGACTGACGCTTGCCGGGTGGCGCCACCAAAGACCGGGGGCAGCACCTTGAGCCCCACAGCGGCATCCTCGAAACGCTGCACATCATCCGTATGGATGACGGGTTGAACCACGGCAATTTCAGGATGGCCAGCGAGCGCCACCAGGCTAGGGCGGATCACCGGCTGGCTGGCCAGGACCCTGTAGTGCTTGGGTTTTCCCCCGCCTGCGCGCAGGCCTCGCCCGGCCGCGACCACAATCGCTGCAACCATGCCCACCATGTCGGTATCCAAAAGTGAAATACCGGCATGGCTTTAGCGCGTCTGAACGGCCCCGCAAACCAGTTTTGCCGGGCCTTTGGGGCCCAGCTTCACCCTATGGGGAAATATTGCACTGCAGCACTTGCGGCCGAGGCCAAATTGGCTAAACTCTATGCAGCAACACCTGGCCGCCTAAATGATGTGCAGGCTTCTGAAGTGGCTTCAATGGGAATGAGTTCTCGGCCATCACCGATCTCGATTGGTAGCCTGAGGCTAGCAAACCCCGTTGTGCTGGCGCCGATGTCGGGAGTGACCGACGCGCCGTTTCGGCGCCTTGCCGCCAAGCTTGGCGCCGGGCTTGTCGTTTCCGAGATGACAGCGAGCGCAGCGCTGGTCGAGGGCCGCAATGATGCGCGGCTGCGCAGCGAAGGGCAGGGCGTCGGCCTGCACGTCGTGCAGCTTGCCGGCTGCGAGGCGCGCTGGATGGCGGAGGGTGCTCGCATTGCCGAAGCAACCGGCGCCGCCGTGATCGACATCAATATGGGCTGCCCGGCCCGGCATGTGACCGGCGCGGAGTCGGGCTCGGCGCTGATGCGTGATCTCGACCACGCCTTGACGCTGATCGAAGCGACCATCGCGGCCGTCACGGTTCCGGTCACGCTGAAGATGCGGCTCGGCTGGGACCATCGCAGCATCAATGCGCCCGAGCTTGCGCGTCGCGCTGAAGGGGCCGGCGTGCGCATGATCACGGTGCATGGCCGCACTCGCTGCCAGTTCTACAAAGGCAGTGCCGACTGGACTGCAGTGCGTGCGGTCAAGGATGCGGTCACGATCCCGCTCGTCGTGAATGGCGATATCTCGTCCTATGCGGACGCGGTTGCGGCGCTTGCTGCCTCCGGCGCCGACGCGATCATGATCGGACGCGCAGCGCAGGGACGGCCGTGGCTGCCTGGACAGGTTGCTGGCTATCTCGCCAGCGGCCACCGCGGCGAGGAGCCGACGCTTGCCATTGAACAGGCGCTGATCACGACGCTCTACGACGAGATGCTGGCGCATCATGGTGTCTCGATCGGCCGCCGCCATGCCCGCAAGCATCTCGGCTGGGGCCTTGATGCCGCCGCCGCGACGGCGCATGCGCCGCAATCCTTGCTGAAAGCCCATCGCCAGCGCGTGCTGACCGCCGAGCCGCCGGCGTTGGTGCATCGTCATCTTGCCGAGGCCTTCGACGCCTTCGGCTCTGTGCAGCGGGCCGCAGCATGAACACCTTGGAGCGCATGAAGATTCCATCAGGTACCGCGGACGCCGTTCTCGACGCGCTGCCGCATCCCGTGTTCATGATCAATGCCGACGACAGGATCGCCAACGCCAATGCGGCGGCGGAATCCTTCTTCGAGGCCTCGCTCCCGCTGCTGCGCCGGCATCGCTTGTCTGACGTCGTGCCGTTCGGAAGCCCGCTGTTGTCGCTGATCGACCAGGTGCGTGCGCGCGGGGCCGCAGTGAACGAATACAAGGTCGATCTCTCGACCCCGCGCAATCCGGGCGAGCGGCTGGTGGATCTGCATGTGGCGCCGCTGCCCGAGCGGCCCGATCACGTCGTGGTGATGCTGCAGGAGCGCACCATCGCCGACAAGATGGATCGCCAGCTCACCCATCGCGGTGCGGCGCGCTCGGTGACCGCGCTCGCCGCCATGCTGGCGCACGAGATCAAGAACCCGTTGTCGGGCATCCGCGGTGCCGCACAGCTGCTCGAGCAATCCGCCGCCGATGACGACCGGCCGCTCACGCGGCTGATCTGCGATGAGGCCGATCGCATCGTCAAGCTCGTCGACCGCATGGAAGTGTTCACCGACGAGCGGCCGATCGAGCGCGAGCCGGTCAACATTCACCGCGTGTTCGAGCACGTGAAGCGGCTTGCCCAGTCCGGCTTCGCGCGCCACATCAAGTTCATCGAGGAATACGATCCCTCGCTGCCGCCCGTGCTCGCCAACCGCGACCAGCTCATTCAGGTCTTTCTCAATCTGGTGAAGAACGCCGCCGAGTCGATCGGCGAGGGCGCGACCGACGGCGAGATTCACCTTACGACCGCGTTCCGCCCCGGCGTGCGGCTGTCGCTGCCGGGCAGCAAGGCGCGTGTGTCGCTGCCATTGGAGTTCTGCATCAAGGACAGCGGGCCGGGCGTCCCGGATGATCTCTTGCCGCACCTGTTCGAGCCGTTCGTCACCACCAAGCCCGCCGGGTCCGGCCTAGGCCTTGCGCTGGTCGCCAAGATCATCGGCGATCACGGCGGCATCATCGAATGCGAGTCACAACCACGTCACACGATCTTTCGCGTTCTCATGCCCATGTACCTGGGTATTAACGCCGGGCCGGACGGCACTGCCTGAAGAGGATGACAATGCCTGCGGGAAGCATACTGATAGCCGATGACGACGCGGCCATCCGCACGGTCCTCAATCAAGCTCTGTCGCGAGCGGGCTATGAAGTGCGCTCGACCAGCAACGCGGCCACGCTGTGGCGCTGGGTCAGCCAGGGCGACGGGGACCTCGTCATCACCGACGTCGTGATGCCGGACGAAAACGCCTTCGATCTCTTGCCGCGGATCAAGAAAGTGCGGCCGGAGCTGCCGGTGATCATCATGAGCGCGCAGAACACGTTCATGACCGCAATCCGGGCGTCCGAGAAAGGCGCCTACGAATATCTGCCCAAGCCGTTCGATCTCAAGGAGCTGATCACGATCGTGGGGCGGGCGCTGTCGGAGCCGAAGGAGCGGGCCAAGCCTGCGGTCAAACCGGACGACTTCGACCAGATCCCGCTGGTGGGCCGCTCACCGGCGATGCAGGAAATCTATCGCGTGCTGGCGCGCCTGATGCAGACCGATCTCACGGTCATGATCTCGGGTGAATCGGGCACCGGCAAGGAGCTGGTGGCGCGCGCGCTGCACGATTACGGCAAGCGCCGCGGCGGGCCGTTCGTTGCCATCAACATGGCGGCGATCCCGCGCGACCTCATCGAATCCGAGCTGTTCGGTCACGAGAAAGGGGCCTTCACCGGCGCCAACACTCGCAGTTCCGGGCGCTTCGAGCAGGCCGAGGGTGGCACGCTCTTCCTCGACGAAATCGGCGACATGCCGATGGAGGCGCAGACGAGGCTACTGCGGGTGCTGCAGCAGGGCGAATACACCACCGTCGGCGGCCGCACTCCCATCAAGACCGATGTGCGCATCGTTGCCGCCACCAACAAGGACCTGCGCATTCTGATCCAGCAGGGCTTGTTCCGGGAGGACCTGTTCTTCCGGCTCAACGTGGTCCCGCTGCGGCTGCCGCCGCTGCGCGAGCGCATCGAGGACGTGCCCGACCTGATCCGGCATTTTTTTACCCAGGCTGAGCGCGAGGGCCTGCCGCCGAAGCAGCTCGACCAGGCCGCGCTCGAGCGGGTCAAGCGCTACCGATGGCCCGGCAACGTCCGCGAGCTTGAGAACCTCGCCCGTCGGCTGGCCGCGCTCTATCCGCAGGAGATCATCTCGGCCGCTGTGGTGGAGGCGGAGCTCTCGCAGCCCGCCCCGATGCCGGCGACCGACGAGCCGGCCGCCGAGGAGGGGCTTTCGGCCGCCGTCGAGCGCCATCTGGCCACCTATTTTGCCGCCTTCCGGGAGGGACTGCCGCCCCCTGGGCTCTACCACCGCATCTTGCGGGAGATCGAGCATCCGCTCCTGACCGTGACCCTGGCGGCGACCAGGGGCAATCAGATCCGCGCTGCCGACCTGTTGGGGGTCAACCGCAACACTTTGCGCAAGAAGATCCGCGATCTGGAGATTCAGGTGTTCCGATCCGGCGGATAAGCCCTGACTGATATCCTGTTACGCCCAGGATTTGTCTCAATTCGGCAACATTGTTGTAGAAAAGCCTCACTTTGCCCATGGCGCATGGCGGCGAACGCTGGCATGTGTCCAAAGTGCCACAACGCACGTAGTCCTTCATCATGGCGGATATCACGCAAGCTTCTCCAACAGAATTTCCCTCCGCAGCGCCACCAGCAGGTTGGCTGGCGCGGGCAGCCGGGCTTGTGGCTGTCGGGCTGGCGCTCCTCTCGGCCATGGTCACCTTCCTGGTGCTGGCCAACCTGACGCCAATCCTGCCGACGGACGGGGTCGTGCGGGCGCTCCTGTGGGCCAACGCCGGCACGATCCTTTTCCTGATCGCCGTCATCGCCGGGGAGTTCTGGCGGGTGTTCCAGGCCCGCCGCCGTGGCCGCGCTGGATCGCGACTGCACATCCGGATCGTCGCCCTGTTCTCGGTGATCGCCGCGGTGCCCGCGATCCTGATGGCGGTCGTTGCCAGCATCACGGTCGATCGCGGCTTTGACCGCCTGTTCTCACGGCAAACGCAATCCCTGATCGAGAACGCACGCTCCGTGGCGGAGGCCTATTTGGGCGAGCACCTTCAGAACGTGCGCACCGATACCATCGCGACGGCCATCGAGCTCGCCCGCGCCAAGCCGCTTTATGACCAGAACCACGATCAGTTCAAGCAGTTCATCACCGCCCAAGCCGACATCCGCGGGCTGCCGGTGATCACGATGTTGGACAAGAACCTCAATGTCATCGATCAGGCCGACGTCCCGCTCAATCAGGCGCTCGTGAACAAACTCTTCGAGCCGCCGCCGCTGACTAATGTTGGCGAGACGGAGCCGGAGATCGGCGTCTTTCTCGACTCCAACTACGTTGCCGCCGTCATCAAATTGCGCGCGTTCTCCGATACCTACCTCTATGTCGCGCGCTTGCTCGAGCCGCGCGTCGTTGCGCAGGTGCAAGAGTCGCGCCTAGGCGCCGCGCAGTTCGCCGAGTTGCAGGAGCGACGGCCCGGTATGCAGCTGGCCTTTGCGGCGATGTATACGGTGATCGCGCTCAGCGTGTTGTTGTCGGCGGTCTGGCTTGGGCTCACCTTCGCCAATTATCTTGCGGCACCGATCCGGCGCCTGATCGGTGCTGCCCAGCTGGTGTCGACCGGCAACCTGCAAATCCAGGTGCCGACCCGCCGCTCGGAAGGCGATCTCGCCCAGCTCGGCGAGACCTTCAACAAGATGACACGCGACTTGCGGACGCAGCGCGACGACATCGTGCGCGCGCGCGACCTCATCGACAGCCGCCGCCGCTTCACCGAAGCCGTGCTCGCCGGCGCCAGCGCCGGCGTCATCGGCGTGGATGCGAAGGGGCGGATCAGCATCCTCAATCGCTCGGCCGAACAGTTGATCGGCCACACCGAAGCGGAGGTGCTTGGTCACCCGCTCGGTGAGGTGATGCCGGAGCTGGTCGATCTGTTCACGGCCGCACGCTTCGGCAGTCAGCGGCTGACGCAGGGACAAGTGACCATCAACCGGGCCGGTCGCGATCGCAATCTCAACGTGCGTGTCACGCGTGAGCTCTCCGGCGAAGCCGATCAAAGCCATCACGTCATCACACTTGATGACATCACCGAGCTGGTCACGGCGCAGCGCACGTCCGCCTGGGCTGACGTCGCGCGGCGCATAGCACATGAGATCAAGAACCCGTTGACGCCGATCCAGTTATCGGCTGAAAGGCTGCGCCGACGCTACGGCCCGCTCATCAAGGATGAGAGCGGTGTGTTCCAGCAGTGCACCGACACGATCGTTCGTCAGGTAGACGACATCAAACGAATGGTCGATGAGTTCTCCCAGTTTGCGCGCATGCCGAAGCCAGTGATCGGGGCCGAGGATGTTGCCGACGTGGTCCGGCAGGCGGTGTTCCTGCAGCGCGTGGGCAATGCGGATATCGACATCGATGTCGAGTTCGCCGAGGATCCGATGCCGGCGCGCTTCGATCGCCGCCTGATCTCGCAGGCCGTGACCAACATCATCAAGAATGCCACCGAGGCGATTGCCGCGGTGCCGGCGGGTCAGATCGCGAAGGGGCGCATCCAGGTCGCCGCATCGCGCGACGGCGGCGACATCTTCGTCGATGTCATCGACAACGGGATCGGGCTGCCGAAGGAGAACCGCAGCCGGCTGCTCGAGCCCTACGTGACCACACGCGAGAAGGGGACCGGGCTCGGGCTTGCGATCGTGGGCCGCATCCTTGAGGAGCACGGGGGCAAAATCGAGCTGCGCGACGCGGCCGAGCGCATTCCAGGTCAGCGGGGCGCCTGGATGCGGCTGCAATTTGCGGCTGCGCCTATCGCGACCGAACCGGAACGAAAAATAGCCGCGGCTGGGCATTGAGTGGCGAGGCACTAAGTCATGGCATTCGATATTCTGATCGTCGACGACGAGGCCGACATCCGCGAATTGGTCGCCGGAATCCTGCAGGACGAGGGCTTTGTCACACGCACCGCGCGCGAAAGCGACGATGCGCTGACGCAGATCGGGGCGCGGCGACCCAATCTCGTGTTTCTCGACATCTGGCTGCAAGGCAGCCGGCTCGACGGCCTCCAGCTCCTCGATTCCATCAAGCAGGAGCATGCCGAGCTGCCGGTGGTGATGATCTCCGGCCACGGCAATATCGAGACCGCAGTCGCGGCCATCAAGCAGGGTGCCTACGACTTCATCGAGAAGCCGTTCAAGGCCGATCGCCTCGTGCTGGTGGCGCAGCGCGCGCTTGAGAACTCGCGCCTCAAGCGCGAGGTCAAAGTGCTCAAGCAGCTTTCGCCTTCGACACTGGTGGGACATTCGCCCTCGATCAATCTGCTGCGCCAGACCGTCGAGAAGGTCGCGCCCACCAACAGCCGCATCCTGATCGTCGGCCCCTCCGGCGCCGGCAAGGAGCTCGCGGCGCGCGCCGTGCATGCGGCCTCGACCCGCACCGAGGGTCCCTTTGTGGTGATCAACGCGGCGGCGATGACACCGGAGCTGATGGAGATCGAGCTGTTCGGCGCGGAGGCGCAGAACGGCACGCAGGAACGCAAGATCGGCGCGCTCGAGGAAGCCGACGGCGGCTCGCTGTTCATCGACGAGATCGCCGACATGCCGCGCGAGACGCAGAACAAGATCCTGCGTGTGCTCGTGGACCAGACTTTCCAGCGTGTCGGCGGCACCAACAAGCTGTCGGTGGACGTGCGCATCATCTCCTCGACCAGCCGCAATATCGAGGCGGAGATCACGTCGGGCAAATTCCGCGAGGACCTCTATCATCGCCTCTCGGTGGTGCCGGTGCGGGTGCCGCCGCTCGCAGAGCGGCGCGAGGATATCCCCGATCTCGTGCGCTACTTCATGGAGCAGATTTCATTGGCGACCGGTCTGCCGCGGCGGCTGATCGGCGAGGACGCCATGGCGGTGCTGCAGTCGCACGACTGGCCCGGCAACGTGCGTCAGCTGCGCAACAACGTCGAGCGCCTGATGATCCTTGCCGGCGGCGATCCGGAGGCAGTGATTACCGCCTCGATGCTGCCGCAGGATGTCGGCTCCATGGTGCCCTCGATGCCCAACGGCAATGGTGGGGAGCAGCTCATGGGGCTGCCGCTGCGCGAGGCGCGTGAGGTGTTCGAGCGCGAATATCTGGTTGCCCAGATCAGTCGTTTCGGCGGTAACATTTCGCGGACCGCCGAGTTCGTCGGGATGGAGCGCTCGGCCCTGCACCGCAAGCTCAAGGCGCTCGGAATTGACTGACGTGACGTAGTGATTGCGCTAGTGCCGCCGATTTGAAGTTCCTTCACCACCTGCAGCAAACTCTGGTAGGAACTTCAAATCGAAAGCGGCACTAGAATCATAGAGTGGCTGGCCCCCCTTTGTTTCCGAAGCTCGTGTCAGAGAGAGCTGCGATGTATGACGAGCTTCGGCAACGGGGCACGAGTT
>Ga0137409_10004056_pt1 | contig 15467 bp, 12 predicted proteins | sample CZODoug1_16funga_FD_122059 | JGI IMG/M metagenome (GOLD analysis project Ga0137409, IMG submission 122059) | Vadose zone soil fungal communities from Angelo Coast Range Reserve, California, USA - CZODoug1_16fungal (Hybrid Assembly) | ecosystem: Environmental > Terrestrial > Soil > Vadose zone... | reverse complement strand
GCCCCCCTGCGTACAGGCCAAAATCGGAGCGGACGTGCGGCAGCGTGCTGGTGTTGCCGCCGACGGCGTCGCTGATGTTCTCGTACAGGGTCAGGTTCAACCCCGAATTGAAAAAGAGGCTCTGGCTGATTTCGCGGTCGTAGGTGCCGAGCACGCCGATGTTGTACTGGAAGACGTTCGGCCCGTTCAAATACGTGCTCAGGGTCGGCTTGATCTGAAACAGGGTGAGGCCCGCATCCCGGCTCTTGAAGCTGATGAAGTTGCCGTCGTCCCCGTACAGGACGTTGGCGTCGCTCGGCATCTGCAGCGCGGCCAGCAGATCGTCCTTGTCCTTCTGGGGGTACGAGGACGGCTCGGCGTAGCGGATGGCGATCGTCTCGGCGAGAGCTTTTCGCGTCAGCAGCCCGTTGAAATAGCGGTTGAGCTTGCGCAGATCCGAGAACTCGTAGGTCGCCACCGGCAGACCGTTGCTGGTGTAGGTGATGCGGATTTCCTCGGTCTCGAGGGGGCCGAGCAGCAGCGCGGTTCTCGCGGCCCGTCCCACCGCGCGGCTCATCTCGGAGATGCGGATGTTGGTGAGGACCAGCGTAAGGCGCGCGTTCGGCTCGAAGCGGATGCGGATGTCCTTGAAGTCCTGCCGGAAAAGCGCGTCGTACATGCGTTTGCGGTGGAGAGGGTCCTGCTGCCACTGCGCCAGCGTCGGCCGCGGCAGCACCTTGACGTAGGGTTCGGGCTCCTTCGTCTTGGGAATCCATTCTTTCTGCTCGAGCGGGATCGAAAGATAGGCGGCGACCCCGGGGACGCCGCGCTGATCGGAAACGGCCAGGCTCATCCAACCCAGCCGATATTCAATGGCGGCCGATATGCCCCGAGTACGTTGGTCGACCTGCGTCTGCTCCGCAAACGGAAAATTCTTGTAGTCGCTGGCATCGTACTCGGCGACCAGCGACCAGTTGCCGCCGAGCCAGGAGGGCGAATAGCGGATCCCTCCGAAGGCGCCGTCGATCAGCTGGCGGCCGTAGCCGAGGGTGAACTGCGCATCGTCCACGGTCTTGGTCGCCACGACATACTGCCGCGGGAAAAGGCCCGTGCCGAAGGTATCCTGCATCCCGGCCGCCAGCGACGGCCACCACCCGTGTTCGGCGATCAGCCGAACCTTGAACCCGGAGTTCTTGTCCTTGTAGCTACCGTAGGCCGCGCCAAACCCGTTCTGTTCGGTTGAAAATCCCGGAACGCCACTGATCTGAGTCACCGCAAGGTTGGTCTCGAGCCACGGGAGCAGAGTGGCATTCGCCGAAATATCAAAGTACGGCCGCGCGTAGGTCAGTCCGAAGCGCAGCGTCCCGTCCGGGTTGAAGCGGGCATCGGGCATGTTGATCAGGCCCGTCGGTTGGGCCGTGGCAATGCCGGAAACGCCCCATGCGACGAGGCACAAGAAACGCGAGGAAAATCTCAGGATATGCGAAACGGAAGGCACCTGCGTCGAAGCAGGCTACAAGCCGGCTGCTGGGCAACAGGGTCGGACTGCAGAATTCCGCCGCACTTTCTCAGCCTCAAAAACAACAAAACCCTGCCAGGCATCCCTGGCAGGGTTTTGGAAATGCTCGGTCTGAAACCTTAGTGGCTGTTGGTGACGCTGGAGTTCGCAGACGCTGCGGCAATCCCCGCAACGCCAGCGGCCACGACGGCAACCGTGCCGGCTGTAGCCCCAGCAGCAGCGCCCGCGCCGCCACTTACTCCACCAGCCGCTCCGCCTGCTTGCGCCATCGCGTTGCCGGCGAGTGCGGCAAAGAAAACCATCGCTACTAGCTTTTTCATGAAACCCCCCAAAAAAAGGAACCACAAGTTTGATGGTAGCGGGACATTAGCACACTCCTTCAAGCGCTTGCAACACCGAGTCGGGTCAAAGGCCAACTTCCGTTAACAGCGCGAGTTCTTCTCTATTCCACCATCCGACGCCCAGCGGCTCGGCTCGAAGAGAGCCACGGTTGTGTGCACTGCACGATGACATTTTCTCATTACATTTTAATGACTTGAGGCGTGGCCCTGCCGTGCGAGTGCCAGCATCAGCGAGCGCTAATGCAAAGCCAGGGCGGTGACGCGAAGAAACAGAGCGGGTACGGCCGGATTGATATCATGCCCTTCCGGTTCATTTCACGTCGCAAATCGGCCGACCAAGGTGTCCGTCCTGAGCAAGAAGGCATCCACCCCCATCGCAGTGGCGGCGGTGTTCATCGCGATCGTAGGCGCAACTTATCTGGTTCGCGGCCGCGTCTACTACCCGCATATCGTCGTGGACGCCCAGCAGCAAGTCAGGTTCGAATTCCTGCAGCAGGGCCTGCTCAAGGATGAGGATTGCCAGGCTACCGTGGCAACCGTCGCGCAGGCCATTCGCGTCAGCTGTCCCACCTGCAGGATCGCGCTGCAGGAGTGCTCGGTGGGGCCTGTTCCCGACTACGAAGCGCTGCTCTCAGAGATGCCGATCGCGATGCCCAGCTCGCGCTTGCCTCGGGGAGTGGTGACGTACCTCTCGGACGATGGCGCACTGGCCCTTGCGGCGTGCCGGGAAGCCGAGCGGCTGAGCAGCTCGAACCCAAAGTCGAGCACGGTCTGCTATCCCCCAAACGCACAGCGCACCATGCTTGGCTCAACGGCCTCGCGCATCGACGCACACCAAGCCCTCCTGGGTTTCCTCATCCTGTTGTTCACCGGCGCTGTATCGGCCTTCATCAGCTATCTCATCGTGCGCTACGAGAGGATGCACGCCCGCTGGAGCCACGATCCGGCCGGCACCGGCCCTCAGAAATTCCATGCCACGCCGACACCGCGCATCGGCGGCCTGGGCGTCATGGCGAGCCTCTTCGTCTGCGGGGCCGTACTGCTCGCGACGGAGCAAAGTGCGCCCGGCGAGCAGTTCGGCTATCTGCTCCTTGCAAGCCTGCCGGCGTTTCTCGGGGGGATCACCGAGGACGTGACGAAAGCCGTCAGCGTCGCAGCCCGGCTCATGCTCACCATGGCGGCCGCCGCAATCGGCGTGATGCTCCTCGGCGCCGTGATCCCGCGGCTCGACGTTCCCGGTTTCGACGCCCTGCTGCGCCTGTCCCCGTTCGCGATCGCGTTTACCGCCTTCGCCGTCGGCGGGGTCGCCAACTCGATCAATATCATCGACGGCTACAACGGATTGGCGGCGGGCCACGCGGTGATCGTCCTGGCGGCGATGGCCTGGCTCTCGGCCCTGCTAGGAGACCAGTTCCTCCTCATTTCCGCGCTGGCCATGATCGGAGCCTTGCTCGGTTTCCTCGCCTTGAACTACCCAAAGGGAAGGATCTTCCTCGGGGACGGCGGAGCCTATCTGCTCGGCTTCTGGCTGGGCGAACTTTCCGTCCTTATCGTCATGAGGCACCCGGAAGTCTCGCCGTGGTTTCCGATGCTGCTGCTCGTGTACCCGATATTCGAAACGATCTTTTCGATGTTCCGCCGGAAGTTCATACACCGGCAATCGACGGGGCAACCGGATCGGCGCCACCTACACCAGTTGATCTACGCGCAACTCGCGAGAACCCACCCCGGCGTCTCCGACCGCGCTGCATTGACCCGAATGAACAGTAGGGTCGCGCCTTTCGGCTGGCTGATGACCTTGGGCTGCGCCGTGCCCGCCTTGCTGTTCTGGCAGGAGACGCAGTGGTTGGTCACGGTGTCGCTGCTATATTGCCTCGTCTACGCAGTGCTCTATCTCAGGTTGTCGCTGTCAGGCTCCCACGCTGTCTGAGCCTAGTGTCGCCGTGTCGATGGGGCGACGCGCAGCGGCGGGGCTCCCGGTACAGTCCGCGAGCATTGCCCGTCATATGTCGCGATGATTTCGGAGATCACGTCGATGATCGGCGCCACTTCATGTAGCGGAAAGCGCCGCTACAATTTGCCTAACTGCTGCCCCTGTAGAAAATATGCTCCTAGCTAGAGCACGTCCTCGCGACGACATTAGTTCACGTCCCGCCTTGTCGTCAACAAGCTCTTCGGCCAGAGCTTGCAAGGGGCTAAGCTCATCACCAATGTACGCGCGCCCAACACTTTCTTTTTCAATCAGGTCAGCCAAGTCATTACCCGGGTTCAGCCGTGCGAGCACAGGAAGGCCGGCCTGGATGTAGGTAAGAAATTTTCCTGGTACGTTATGCGTCTTGTGGCGGGGATCCAGCGCTACAAGTCCGATCTGACACTGCGCCAACAAACCTGGTATCTCGCGCGGGTCCACTTCGTCGTGAAATACGACATTGTCCAACGCACGCTGCTCGACGGTCCTCCGCAGGCGAGGCACCTCGCTTCCTCTTCCGACGAACATGAAGCCTATGTCTTGACGATTTTTTACGCGTTCCGCGAGATTCAAAAAGACGTCCATTCCTTGCGCTACGCCCATGTTCCCGGCATAGACAAAGATCGTCCGCCCCAGCAAAGGGGTCGCGGCGACGGAGACACTAGAACCGACATTGGGTGCCGGGGCAAGCCAGTTCCGCAATACCTCCAGACGCCGCCCAGGTTTCGTTGCCCATTCCGCCAGGTAACCAAGATTTGATGGCGATTGCACACCAATAGTATTGGCGACGGAATACTGATAGCGCTCGACCAGTTTGAACGCGTGATAGACCGTCCCCCTCCGCAGAAGCCCCATATTCACGGCCCATTCCGGAAAGATGTCACGCAAGATAAGGTAACCGCGACAGTTGGAGGACCGCTTGAGCGCGCTGATCAGTGGCCCGAAAAAAATTGATGGCGAGTACCACACTACCCCGTCCCATTTCATGTCCCTGAAAGGACTCTTGCGAATACCACGCAACATTGCGAAGGGTAACCACATTTCGCTGAATGTTCGCCGCAAGTAGCCGATATCTTTTGTTCGCGGGGCGGAAATTCGCAGCACTTGCACGCCGGCTATCACTTCGATCGCCCACGGTTCATCAAGCCCGGCAGACGAAACCATGACGACAAGCTCATGGCCCTGCAGGACAAACTCCTGCGCCAAATCCCGCAACTGCACGGCGCCGGAAGATCGCAATGGCGGATACGCGTCAGCGATCAATGCAATCCGCACGATCAGCTCGATTGGACCAGGCAATACAAATTCACCAAATCCACATCATCCGGATTGTTCTCAGAAGAAATTGGTGATCTGGCTGCGAATGGTATTGATGACGACTGTCGAGGGTGAGTAGTCCTCTCCGAAATCGTAGCGAGCGCACCAGGGCTGCCCAACGGCCGTGGCGACAGATTCAATGATATTGTCCAAATCCATCCCCGAAATGATATTCCCGCCACTCTCGACGGTCTCCGGGCGCTCAGTGGCCATGCGGAGGCTGACACTGGGCACCCTGTAAAAAAGCCCTTCCTCAGCAGCAGTTCCGGAGTCCGAAAGGACGCAGTAGGACTCCTTCAACAGGCGGTTGAAGTCGTAGAATCCGAGTGGCAGCATGATCTTCACGCCCTTGGGGATATCTATCGACTGCAGTTTGCTCTTCGTGCGAGGGTGCATGGGGTAGACGACATCGAGTTTGAATCGTTTCACAAGCCTCCCCAACGCCTGGAAAATCCCTTTTAGGTATTCGGGATTGTCAACGTTCTCGCTGCGATGGGCAGTAACCAGTATGTACCCCTTAGGTTCCAGGCCGAGCCTTGCAAGAATCTTGCTTTCGTTGATCTGCGGCAAGAATGCGCGCATCACTTCGAATGTGGTGTTGCCCGTCACGAAAATCTTCGACGGGTGGATATTTTCCCGTATCAGGTTTTCCCTGTGATATTGATTGTAGGGCAGCAGAATGCTGCTCATATGGTCAATTAAAATGCGATTGCGTTGTTCCGGCATGCGCCTGTCCCAAGCTCTCAAACCTGCTTCCATGTGGAATATCTTGATCCCCCGGTTCGCCGCCGGCATGACCGAGAGCCCGCTGTAAGTGTCCCCGAGGACCAGGAGCGCGTCTGGCTTGACGTTCTCCATCAACTCATCGGATTTCAATATGACGTCCGCCACCTCTCGCCCGTAGCTAGACGTATCGATCCCCAGCTCGAAATCCGGCTTGCGAAGCTGCAGGTCGTGAAAGAAGAATTCCTTCAGTTCACGAGTGAAATTCTGACCTGTGTGAACCATGACATGCTCAAAATTGAGCTCGTCAAGCTTCTTTAGCGTTCCCCACATTTTGATCATTTCCGGCCTGGTACCGAAAATCGACATGACTTTCATCAGCTTTACCTAATAAGAAAATGTAAGACGTTACTGGTGGAAGTCAATCACCCGGCCGGATGCATGACAATTTCCACATTGGGCAGAGGCACAATCATGCGACCGCCACTACCAAGATAATCCCCGCATTTTTTCGCTATTTCGTTAACAAAACTCCACGCAAATATCAGCAGGTAGTCCGGCGGCGGGGACAGTTGAAGGACGGATCCTGGCTGAATCAAAAAATGCGAACCCGGTGTATAGAATCCAGATTTTGCTGGGGCATCGTCAATCATATAATCCAGATGGCGATGATCGATGCCGCAATACTGGATCATGGTATTTGCCCGGCCGGAAGCCCCATAACCCGCGATGCTGTGCCCCTTGGCCTTGAGGCGGGTGAGCAAGTCCATCAGCTTTCCCTTGCGGTCGGCAACATCGACAGCAAACCGCGCATAAGTTTCCGCCCGGTGATATCCGTTGGCGAGTTCTTCCTCCCTCAATGCCGCCACTTGTGGTGACACCGTGGAGCTGTGACGGCTTCCTTTCTTGCACACGTAATACCGCATCGACCCGGCATGTATTGGAATTGACTTAACGTCAAAAACCATCATTTCATACCGGTCAAAATGCTTTGTCAGCGCAAGCAGAGAGTAATAGTAAAGGTGCTCATGGTAAATCATGTCGTACTGCAATCCGTTGATTACCTTGCCAAGGTAATGTACTTCAAAAATAAACACGCCATCATCCTTGAGAACCTTCCTTATCGCGCGCGTAACGCCCTGTATGTCCGAGATATGGGCATAAACATTGTTTGCAACAACCATGTCGGTCTTGCCGTAATCAGCGATGATTTTCTCAGTAACGTCCTCGTTGAAGAAATCGTTAATGACGATTATCCGGGGATCATTGATCATTTTTACAATATTGGTTGCCGGATCAACGCCAATCACAGTCCGAATCCGTTGGTCGGCAAGCGGCCTCAGGAGAACACCGTCGTTACAACCAAACTCGATAACGGTTGAAGTTTCCGGCTTGAGGAAGCGAGAAGTTACCTCAGCAGCGTAGGCCAGAAAGTGCTCACGCAACGTCCCGATAGCCGACGAGAAATAGAAATAATTCCCGAAAAGAACCTCGGCGTTGACCTTGTCGATTACCTGTACTGAAAAACAATCGTTGCAAAAATATAAACGCAGGGGATAGACCGCTTCGCCGACGAACTGCTCGGGTTTCAGAAAGGCCCCAGCCAAAGCCACTTGACCGAAATTAATAATTTCGGTCATTGCTTTGCTGTTACAAAACGAGCAATGGGCCAACTGAACCTGTCCAGCCACTTGCACCTCTGTTCCTCGCTGCGGCCTCAATTTGGTGGCGACCACTTACTCGACGACGCTACCATCAACCCGTAAGCTGGACCATATCGCCTCAAGTGACCATACGAGGCAAATTCAGGTGCGAAGCTCCTCCTGAATGAAATCCAATTTCAGCAAGAGCGCCTTCACCTGCTGAACGTTCAGCCGCTCGGTATTGTGTGATGTGTAGTCATCAAGATCAGCAATTCTTCTCTCCCCGGCACTAAAGTACTCGCTGTAATTCAAGTCCCGGTTGTCCGCCGGTATGCGGTAATAGAATGGCATATCTTCGACCCTTGCCATTTCCTCGCGAGAAACGAGCGATTCAAATAGCTTCTCGCCGTGACGGGTGCCAATGATTTGAACGGGATTGTCCTTGTTGAAGATTTCCTTAAGCGCTTGCACCAAGTCCGCCAACGTCGCCGCTGGGGCTTTCTGCACAAAGATGTCGCCTTGCCTGCCCTGCTCGAAGGCATGCAGCACGAGATCCACGGAATCATCCAGCGACATGAGGAAGCGCGTCATATTGGGATCGGTAACGGTGAGCGGCTTGCCCGCTTTCAGTTGCGCCACGAATAGAGGAATCACCGATCCACGAGAGGCCATGACGTTCCCGTAGCGGGTCGCGCAAAGCACAGTCTCTCCCTCGTTCTGCATCCGGGCTTTGGCAATCATGAATTTCTCCATCAGTGCCTTGGATAAACCCATTGCATTGATTGGATACACTGCCTTGTCGGTACTGAGAGCCACCACGCGCTGAACAGCATTTGCAATCGCCGCCGACATCACATTCTCGGCGCCTAGCACGTTCGTTCGGACGGCTTCTATCGGAAAGAATTCACATGAAGGAACCTGCTTGAGAGCCGCCGCATGAAATACGTAGTCCACACCCTTCATCGCCTGATAAATACTGTCGTAGCTACGAACGTCGCCAATGTAAAACTTCAGCTTGTCCCTATTCAAGGCGATACGCATTTCCTCCTGCTTCTTCTCATCGCGGCTGAAAATGCGAATCTCTCGCACGTCTGTGGACAAGAAGCGCTTGAGCACGGTATTCCCGAAAGATCCGGTTCCGCCAGTGATCATCAATACCTTATCTTTGAACAAATCGTGCGCTCCCATGGCTAGCCGACGATCAGAACACCTTTCTCAGAACTACAAACACGGAATTCGAGCAGTCATCTTGGCTTCTTGTCCCAATCGGTTCGCATGAGACTGATCAACTCAGGCCAATCCGGAGCAACATATCCCGTTGCTGAAGCAAAGCGTTGGGCATTCAGAGAACGATCGATAACCACCGAATCATCCCGGATAATATCAATTGTCTTGCCGTACACCTCGGCAACCAACCGCAGCAGATCGTACTTCGAGATCGGCCGTGCAGCGACATGGTATAGGCCAAACAAGTCGGGCCGTGGCACCACGACATCCCGAACGATCTGGGCCAACGCTACCGTCGGTAATCCTGAAAAAATCGCCCTGCCGAAGCACGTGCACCGTTCCTGCTGCGATAAAAACCAGCCAAGCAGGCCGTTGGCGGTCTGCAACTCATGGCCGATCATCGAGGTGCGCAGCGTAATCGTGTGCGGGTAATACACTTCCCCGAGAAACTTTGAAGTGCCGTAAAGATCCCTGGCGTCCGCAGGATCATCTTCCGTGTATCCTCCTTTCATCCCGGAAAAGACGCCATCCGTGCTCATATGTACCAAGCGCGCGCCGGTGACACCGCAGAGCTTCGCCAAGCGATGAGGCAGCAGTGCATAAATCGGGATCAGCAACAGCGGGTCGCCTGAATTCAGCAATTGTTTGGCCAGGGAAATACAATTGATAACGACTTCCGGCCGGACCTGAGCGAAGAGCTTGACCAAGGCATCGTCATTTTCGACGTCGCACCCCACCACCAGCTTCGCGCCGATCCTCGAAGCGAAGAACTTTTTTACTACCCCTGAGCGGACTGTCCCAAAAACTTCCCAATCTTCCTTTTCACTAAGGACCCGGATCATCGCGCTTCCGAGCATGCCGCTCGCACCGAGCACAAGAACCCTCATCGGAAACTCTCTGCAGATAAAGACACATGCCGATGCTTTGCAAAGAAGCCAAATTTCATGTCGCTTCCTTTGCAAAAAACCGGCGGTTTTTTTTGAATGTCATGCCCGACCTTGAGCCTGGCATTCTCGCAGCGCAAACCGCTCAAGCTCCGCTTGCGCAGCCTTCATTTGGCCCTGCCATCGCACACCTCAGGTTTGACGTTACCCCAGAATATCGGCACAGGTCAAAACACAGGCCAAAACACAGGTCAAAACTAGAGTAAGGTCGCCTCTGAAGCTCCTTAGAAGAGAATAAGGAGAAGCGATGAAGAAGTCGAGGTTCACGGATGAGCAGATCATCACAGACCTCACAGCTCACTCGGCCACCTGACCCCGATTGAGTTCGCCATGCAAGGTCGGGAAACAACCTCAGAAATGACCAAGCTCCAGTCATGAAGTGTCGAAAAACCGGACAAACCTCGGTCTTGACCTAACCGACATTGCTCTCGACCAAGTGCAGGCGCAACATGCTGTCGTCGCAATGCCCGGTCATCGGCCAGATGCGCGAAAAAACAGGATTGGATTTTCCTATCGTTTGCCAAGGTCCTGGCAGGCGGAAGGTCTGCCTGAACTTGCCATTGCAGGTGATACTTCATGAACAGAATATATTTCCCCGGCCTGAACGGGATCCGCTTCCTTGCGGCATTTGGCGTGATCGTGCACCACATCGAGCAAATAAAATCCCTGCATGGAATGCCGAACCTGTGGATGGAACCCAACGTTCAGCGCCTGGGCAGCCTGTGTGTTTCCCTGTTTTTCGTTCTGAGTGGGTTCCTGATAACGTATTTGCTCATCGAGGAGAAGGATCGTTGCGGAAACATTGACATCAAAAAATTCTACATTCGCCGCGCGCTTAGAATCTGGCCACTCTATTTCGTCATTACGATACTGGGTTTTTTCGTTCTTCCCAACCTGCCCACATACGACGTTCCGACCTTCCCGCTCACGCGCGACGTTTTTTTCTGGAATAAGCTGAGTCTGTATCTCGTGTTCTCGCCGCATGTGGAGGCTGCCTTGTATCCCAGCGTCTCTTATGCGGGCGTCCTCTGGTCGGTAGGCGTCGAAGAGTGGTTCTATTCTTACTGGCCCTGGCTGGTGAAGTACGCTCGTCGTATCCTGGTTCTCGTCTTGGTCGTCATTATCGTCATGTTGCTGTGGTCCCGTGTCGCCCTGTTTGTCGGCAGGCTTGCGTACATCGCCAACGTACTGAGGTTCGATTGCATGGCAGTCGGCGGTCTTTTCGCTTTGCTCTTGCGCTCCAGCGCGCATCGCCAGTTGTCGCGCGCGGCCGTGAATTTCCTGTTCCGCCGTGACGTGCAGCTGGTGACCTACGCCCTGCTGGCATTCGCTTTGGTCGACGCATGGACGTTTGGAAAGCTGGAGCTGCCCGCATATTCAATTCTGTTTGCGACCGCCATCCTGAATATCGGATCCAATCCAAACAGCTTTTTCCACCTGGAACACCCGTTGTTGCGCTGGCTGGGGGAAATCTCGTATGGCCTTTATTGCTATAACTGGATTGCCGTGGTGAGTGCGGTATTGCTCGTGAAGGTCTTGATTGCCGATATTTCCGGCATTTACGCGAACCTTGCCGTATATCTTCTCGGCTTCGCCCTGACCGTATTGTTCTCGGCATTGTCCTACTACGCTATCGAACGGCCGTTCCTGAACCTTAAAAGGCAGTTATTTACCCGCGTGGTTACATTGACGGCGCCGGGCGGCGTAAGGCAGGCAGGCGCTTAATGGGCCTGCGGGCGCAGTGGGCTGGCGCTGCTATGTGGCAGCGGTTAAAGAGGCACAGCATCGTGGGTTTCGGCGCATGCGGCGACACCAAGCACCTCAAGCAACGTGAGTGTCCAACCAGTTGTTGCAACAGACACGCGCAACGGGCGCGCAACAGAACGGTGACGTTGAGGCTTTAATAAAACCGCATGTTGCGCTTGGCGCTAATAACCGCTTCGGGTCGATAGCAGGCGAACTTAGTCGGAAGGGACCCATTCATCTATATGGCAACGGGGTCCACGTGCCATTCAACCCGCCTCCGGTACCAAATCAGCGCGACAAACGGAATCACCATCACCATTACGGCGAGGTAGCCTATCGCCACCCCCTCAGCGGAGTAGTATCTTCCTAGAACCACGACGGCGATCATAGTAAGAATACCGCTGATTACCGACAGCGCCAGCAATGGCTCCTGTTTATGGGCACGCAGATAGGTAGCCATAGGCAGCGAGGCAGATACCAATATCGTTGCGAGAAGGAAGTATCCCGTCGCCGCGGGGGAAAGCAGGCGGATGGCAAGAGGGTGATGTAACTGCCCTAGGCTGTAAACCAGCGTCCAGATACCAAGCGCGCCCAATGCGGTCACGGCTACCACTACTGCGGTGATCCGCCAGAACACCCTATCCAACTCAACATACTTTTTCTGCGCAATCAGTATTCCGAAATACGGTGCTTTCGGCGTAATCCAGGAATATGCCAAGGCGGTCAATGCGGCCACAAAAGCCCAAGTCATGCCCATCTGGCCAGCAACCACGGATCCCTGATAGTGGAATAGCACCGGGGTGAATAATGAGAAGCTGAAGTATCCGCTGATCCAGCTCAGCGCGATACGCCACTGCATCGGCAATATATCCGCCCGCCAGTTTAGCCGCGGGCCTTTTGGATGCCCCAGCAGAATAGTCCTCACAAACCCACCATAGCGACGACCGACCGTGATCGTCATCGCCAGCAAACCTGTCACACCGAGAATGCAAGCAACCCACAATCCTGCACCGAGATAGATACCGACCCAGGCCGCGATGCTGGATGCAGCATATTGAATCACTCTGTAGGCATAGACGTTGGAAACTTGGTTACATCCTTCCAATAACGCCCATATGGGCGCTATGCATATATTGAGGCCGGTAACCGCGCACAGCACGATCCACGGTGCCCTCCAAGAAATAGCTTGATCTCCATTCGCCCCAAAAAACATCAGTCCGCCGCTCGCAAGAACCAACGTCACGGCAACCCCGGCGACCACGTACCACCTGAGCGCGAATCTCCCAAGGCTGACCAGCCTTGACAACGCATCTGCATCTCCGGTCACTCGGCCGTGCGAATCCAGCGCCAGTTGCGCCCACTCATGACTGGCGTAATAAGTCAGAACGCCGCCTAGACCCAATTCCGCGAATACCTGAAATGCAAGCAATGAGTTGAAAGTGTAATAAAAGCCTTGCAGTTCCGGAGAAAAAAAGAATGCTATTAGCAGCGTCGTGATCAGTCCGGCGCTCACACTCCAGATTTTTCCAATAATCGCGAAAAATACAGCACGATCGATTGCCAAGGATTGCAGAACCTTAATTCGTAGGGTATTCAACGTAACCATGTTATACGGAGAGCTTCCAAGACAACGCTCCGGGGCGGCCACGCGAGCTCGCAGAAGCGGTCGGCTCAGAACTGAGGGGATTCCGAAGGATTTCCTCGACTCTGGCCCGGTTGTTGTTGATGATTGCTTCGTGGATATCTATATGTCGACCTAGGAAGATGTCAAGCTTCCTCCCTTTGAAAGATTCGCCCATTGTGAAACGCAATATATTTGTAAAGTTAGAGTGGTTGTAAAAGGAAGATCTTGAATACCACTCCAACACACCTGAGGTTGGTCCGGTCTTTCGACACTTCATGACTAGTGCAGCCTACTGTCAGGAGTGCCCGGCATTAAACAGCGATTTCACTATGTTGCTTTGCGAAATATCTTGAAAATTCTCGCGGTTCTTGTTTTATACAACACTGACATTTGCGATTGTCCCGCAATAGGCATATTTACGGGTAGCGGCAGTTTTTCTACGCGTTCCACATTCTCGCTCCTAGTCTATGACAATAGCGCCACGGCGCAACTAGCAGGCGTTGATGAAGGGTGCGGGTATCGATACGTACACGATCCCTCAAACGGGGGAGTCGCAGCCGCATATAATTGTGCACTGGGGTTGGCCCTAGATGAAGGAGCGGATTGGATCCTGCTCCTTGATCAAGATACAGATTTACCGGTTAGTTTCCTGCCGCAGCTGGCTGAGGCCGGGCGGACGCTCCTCAATGAAGAACTCATCGCAGCAGTTGTCCCCAAAATCCGCTCGCGCGGCAAACTGGTCTCGCCCACAAGGCCTTCGGCACTGCGGCGGCAGAAGCCACTAGATCCGGAATGTTCGGGTTTGGTGATGGGGCCGCTCACAGCTATCAATTCCGGGACTATGGTGCGTGTCTCGTTCATCGGGTTACTGGGGGGGTTTGAACGCGTGTTTTGGCTCGATTTCCTCGATCACTGGTTGTTCAATAGAATTTGTAATGCCGGTAAATGCGTTTATGTGCTCAATGCCGTACTCGATCACCATCTGTCGATCGAGAACTACACGAGCGATGTATCAGAAACGCGATACCGCAATATTCTCGCTTCAGAGACAATATTCATCCGAACGTACGCAGGGCGCTGGGATCGGATTTGCTATCCGGTTGTGCTGCTGGCCCGGGCCCTGAAGCACCTGATCTGGCGAAAGAACCCCCGCTTTTTTTTAATCACACTAAAACACATGGCGCTTCAACTGCTCGCGAGTTCAAACCGGGCTTTGTCGCACCGTAGATGGACGTCTGCCGAAAGCAAGTAGAAATGCTATTCAAGCGCCTACTCCGTCTGTGTCTTGTCCTGCTGTTCATGGTCGCGATATTCGATCCCGCCAACAAGATCACCGGTCTGAAGTTACCGTTGTTTGTCACCGTTTGGGGTCTGTTTATCCTGTATGCCGCAGTCTCCGAGCGCATTAAAGTTTCGAAAATGTTGCTCATCCTTACTTTGGCGTTTTCGTTCTTGTTGCCCCTGAGTTCCATAGCCCTCTACATGGCCTCGGGCGGCGATCCTGTCAACTTCGATGGGTTTCGTTATCTGCAGAGTTATCTGTTTTTCACGATAGTTATCGTTTTGAGTGCGATCGACTGTGATTTGGTCCCCGTACTCGCCCGCGCTCTTACGGTCATGTCGGTACTGATCATCGGTGTTGCAGCCGCCGTCTTTCTCGTGCCCGCTTCATCCTTGACTTTGTCTGCATTAGGGAGCGATTACGGAATCCTGGCGCTCGGCGAACGTACCTATGGCGATGTCACCTTTCCTACCAATTACTATGTAATTTACTATGTAACTTCGCCGTTGCTGGCGCTAAGCACTGGATTTTATTCGTACCGGGTGACTGCGACGCGTGGACTCACTCGCAACCGCAACTTGGTCTGCCTGGGCCTTAACATGGCGGGCATGTTCCTGGGCGGCACCCGAAACAACATCTTATTCAGCTTGTCAATACCGCTACTGGTATTTGTCTGGAGTGCGCGAAGGAAAACGCTTGCCGCAGGGGTAGCGGCTACGTTGCTGTTTGGCTTGGCTGTATTGAACGCCGATATTGTTGCCGATATGCTCAGCCGTGATGACGAGTCCAATTTCGCAAAATTATTGCATGTCAACGACTACTTGGACTTGCTATCCGATCCGAGCAGATTGTTGTTCGGGTATGGGTTGGGATCTTATTTTTTTTCAACAGCTTGGCAGCAGTATGTATCGATCACGGAGCTTACGTACTTAGAAGTCATAAGGTACTTCGGCCTCATTGTTGCAATCCCCTACTACGCATTCTTACTAGCCCCCATTTATGTTTTGCGACTGCGCGACGCGAAGGAACATCACTATCTATACATTTCGTACGCCTGCTATCTCGTGATGTGCGCCACCAATCCGCTCCTTGTGTCTTCCAGCGGAATGCTGCTTCTTTCCATTGTGTGGTATAGGACCACTAAAATCCTAAG
>Ga0137409_10004055_pt1 | contig 15471 bp, 12 predicted proteins | sample CZODoug1_16funga_FD_122059 | JGI IMG/M metagenome (GOLD analysis project Ga0137409, IMG submission 122059) | Vadose zone soil fungal communities from Angelo Coast Range Reserve, California, USA - CZODoug1_16fungal (Hybrid Assembly) | ecosystem: Environmental > Terrestrial > Soil > Vadose zone... | reverse complement strand
GGTCGGGCGGCTATAGTAACGACCGTTCCCGGCACGCTGTCCAAAGGCATTCACGTCGGAGAAGAAGGGCGACGCACCGGCTTCATTGAAACGGTTAAAGAGATTGAAGCCTTCGGCGATGATGTCAAGGCGATACCTTTCGCCGAAGCGGATGGCCCGCGATACGCGCAAATCAAGCGACGCATAACCATGCGTAATGCCCGCATTGCGTCCCAGAGTTCCATTAGTGAAAGGTGTCGAAGTGGGCGCGAAAAGAACCCCTGTCGAAGTAACACTGGGGCGATCATTCGAGCTTTGCAAGTCACCGTTGGTCTCAGTACCTGTGATTATGTTGAAGGGACGGCCTGAGGAAATTTCCAGGATTGGAGCAACGGTAAAGCCAGACAAGAACCGCCGCGCCCCGTTGGATGAACGCCAGGCTCCGGGCGATGACCAAACTCCGCTAAACACAAACCGGTGACGCTGATCAAATAGCGAGTCAGCGCGTTCCGCGCGGAAGTTGCGATTATCTTGCGGCTTCAGAAGCGTCTGCAAGTCGGAAGAATCATCGATCGAGTGGGACCAGGTGTAAGACGCCATAAACTGGAAGTTGTTGGCGAAGCGCCGCTTCAATTCGAGGTTGAGAGCATTGTAACTGGAGTTGCCGTCTGAAAGTTGAGCGCTTACATCTGCGAACGGCGAAAGCAGACCAGGCGTGCGCAAGCTGTTTGCGGCGGCCAGACCTGCGTCAAACGCGGCCTTGTTCACTAAGCCGCCTGTAGCTGAGGCGATAAAGAAATAGTTTGGACCATTGGGGCGGAAAAAATTGGCGGCAATCGGACTGACTGCTTTGCGCGGGCTGGGTCCGGGAAATATCCCTCGATTGCAAAATATCAGCATGGATGGCCGTGTGCTGGCTTTCACTTCCGCCGTCGTGCTGCTCACCAGCACCCCGTTGTTGAAAACGTCGGTGCGCGCCGTTTGGATGTCCTCTTGTCTGATCGCGTGCTGGTTCGGCTGGCAGCCGCAAGTCACCGTGCCGCCAGGGTTGCCAATACCGAAGACCACGTTGTTGTTGCCCTGGCAGATTTTCTGTTCCGAGTTCGACGAGATGGGAGTGACGGTGGTCGACGAGGAGCCCGATCCGTCGAGCGTCACGGTCTGAGCGCGGTCGACCAGGGTCGAGCCAAGGAGACTCGAGGGCGACGCGTCGAGATTACCGATGGTCCTTGCTGCCGGCGTTTGCGGTAGATAGGACGCAAGTTGGTTCCAGTAGCCGTCCGTCGTCAGCAGGGTGAAGTTGCGCTGGCAGGCCGCCTGGATCGGATCATCGGCCGTCGGAATGCCGGTGGTGAGGCCGGTATTGAGCTTGCCGGCGTAGATCCATCCGGCGCGCGCGAGCGCTTGCTGCAGCGGGGTAAAGCTGCCCGCGGTCTGCGTGTAGAACTTGGTGTAGAAATTCGACGCCTGAGTGGTGTTGAAGTCGCTGATCTTGAGATATTTCGCCGGCACGACGCTGCCGGAGTCCTGCGCGTGCATGGTGATCAGCCCGATGCGCAGGGAGTTCGGTTTCGGCGGCGTGCCGGTCGGGTTGCCGATGAAGGAGAGGAACGACGTGCCGACCGAGCTCTTCATCATCTGCAGGCGCGTGCGGTAGTAGGTGTACCAGCGCGCGTAGTTGTTGATCTCCTCGGCGTACGTGCAGGTGGGCGCGCTGAGGCAGTCGGCGCGACTCGGCCGGTTGCTGTAGCTGCCGACCGTGGCCTTGATGATGTCGCGCTTGAACCAGCCGAGACGCGCATAGAGGTACTGCGTGATGCCGGCCGTTTCGTTGTATTTGGAGCGGCAGCGGGGGGTGCCGGATGAGTCGCTCACCGCGCCGGGCGCAAGCGCCTGGGCCTGTGTCTGGCAGAAGCGCACGTAGGCCGGGAAGGTGAAGCCGGCAGGCGGCGTGTTCCCGGGAAGCACATAGGCGCAGTTCGTCAGGTTGGCGTCCGAGCAATACTCGACCGAAATGACGGCATAGGCGTTTGCCGTGCCGGTGACGGAGCTGGCGGCGTTGTACAGCCCGGTGCGTACCCAGAATCCGGCCGTCGCGCCAAGCGCACCGCTGGTACCGGTCGTATAGGTGAAAGTAGTCGCAGTTACCGCTGTCACGTTGGCGCCGGTGACGTTCATCGCGTTGCCGCTCGCGATGAAGGTGGTAATGATGTCGTTTACGGCCAGTCCATGGCCGGTCTCGGTTACTGTGACGGTACTGAGGGCGCGAACGAAGCTGCCGGCATCGCACTTGCGGTACGAGCCGCTCGTGGCTGCGACCGCTGTCGATCCGGCCGTTGAATAGGTAAACGTGTTGCCGGTGACGCCGGTGACCGCAACGCAGGTGACGCCGACGCTGGCCGGGCTTGCAACGTAGACCTTGTCTGCAGTAGTGAGCCCGTGGGCTTCCACCGTCGTTGCGGTGACTGTAGTACTACCGCTGATGCGGGTAAAGCTCGCGATCGGCATCATCTCCGGCAGGCCGAAGATCGCCGTACTGGCGTTGGCCGGATTGGTGCGGTAAGGGAATTGCCCCGCGGGCATGGTGTTGCCCGAGCTGCTGCTCGATGAGTCGAACGCCGTGCCGGACACCAGGTTCGTGCCGGCGCTGTCGGCGCCGTTGCGCATGCAGACGGTGTTGCTGTTGCAGTACTTCAATTCCGGGATCTGCGTCGCCATGTCGACGTTGGTCACGCTCGCGCCGAAGGGGGCGTGAAAGTAAACGTCGTCGGCGACGAGGGTGGTCGTCACCGGGTTGCCGAGCGGCATGCCGGAGGGAGGATTGATCAGCGGCTGGCCGTTGGAGCCAAGGCCGGGGCGATAATAGAAATTGGGATCGTAGGCGACGCCGTTGAGGGCGTTCGCGCCCCCCGCCTGGTAGGGCGGACCGCCGGCGGCGGTGCACACAAAGCCGCTGCCGCCGAACGTGCAGCCGCTGGAGCAAGACGTCTGGCCGCTGCTGTCGGCCATGCAAGGCTTGGACTGGCTCAGCGCCGAGGCAAGCGTATTGGGGCTGACGTAATCGGGCATGAAATCCCACTGCATGCTGCCGGAGTCGTCGAGGTCGAACAGCAGGTTCGGCAGGATGTTCGAGCCGCCGCTCGTCGCGAGCGGGATGCTGGAGATGTCGGTGACGGCGGCGAGCGCCGTCTGGCTCACCATGCAGCCGAGCACGCCGTAAAGAACCAGGCGTTTTGCGAGCGATTTCTTGGTGCTCATGGAATTCTCCCTAGGCGCTGTCATTGGGCGCGCAGCATTGTTTGGACGTAGGCGATCGAGGCGCGCGGGCCGGTCGAGCGCACCGTGACGCGGTAATGCGTGGCGGGCGGCGTGGTGAAGAAGTTCGGCGCGCTCTGCTCGACGCCCTCGCCGCTGACCGCGGTGCTCGACAGCGTCTGGCCGCAGACGTTGGTGACGCCGAAGCAGGTCGCGTTCGGCGCGCAATTGGCGACCGGGCACATGCGGTGAATGACGTAGGACACTCTATTTCCTGCGCAGTCCGCAGTTGCCACGCCTGTCGCAGGACAGGTAAGCGGCACGTTAAAGGCGTTTACCCAGCTGGCAGAGTTGGTGTACCAGTCCGGCGCCTCGCCTGCGGTGACGCTCGAAAAATAGCCTTTCGCCGCGTCGTCGCTGGTGATTGCCGCGGTGGTAACGGTCGTACCGAGCCAGGCAAAGGCAGTCTGGATGCCCTGGTCGGCGGCGTTGACCGCGGATTGCCGGAAGCCGATGTTGCCGGCGACCACGGTCGCGGTATCGACGGAGCGCATCATGGCCACGGCGGCCATGGTCATGGCGACCAGCACGATCAGCGCGATGAACAGCGTCACGCCGCGCTGGCGGCGGCGCCTCGGCAGGCTGCTTTGGGCGTAGCGTTTCATGTCAGCTCGACTTCCAGATCCAGTTGCGCAGCGGCACGGTCGTTTCGAACACGCGGTAGCGGTAGCACTGCCAGGTCACGCCAGCCGGCAAAGGAACGGCTGACAGGTCGAACGACCGGGCGCCCCCGGTATTGCCCGACCATGTCGGAGCCGCAGTCGTCGTGTCGCAGGGCGCTCCGAGGCCGGCAGCCGGTTTTTCCGGCTGCGCGCTGCGCGCCACCACGGCGACCCGCACCGCGATGACCTGCGACCAGTTCGGCGCCGTGGAGATGTAGCGATCGACGACGCCGTCGTTTGGGGCGTAGACCGTGTTATAGGTGACAGAGCCGTCGTTGACGCCGTCGTCGACGCCGTAGTCGGCGCGCATGTGCACGATGTTGTCGGCGACCGAGATCGCGGCCGGCACGCCGCCCGAGACGACGAACGCGTTCGATACGGTGAGCGTATTGTTCGCTATGGAATACAGGTTGTAGACCGGCAGCGTTACGTTCTGCGACGCGGGGAAGGTGACGTCGTCGTGCAGGTTGCCGAGATTGAACACGCGAGTGACATTGGCCGTATTCGCGCCGCCATAGGTGACGCCCATTCCCGCCGCAGGATTGAACCGGGCGGCGAACGAAGCGCCGTAGGCGCCGGGATCGTGATTCACCTGGTTGCTCGGTGTCGCGGGAAGCGAGGTCACTTCCATGAACACGCAGTTCTTCCCGCTCCCCGGCTCGAGCAGCAGCAGAAGATCGCCGGGGCGGAAAGCGAAGCGTGACTGCACGGTCAGCGGCGAGGTGGGCAGGATCATGTTGGCCACCAGGGTGGTGGAATTCCCGATCTGGATCTGCGAGCCGTAGAAAACGGCGAGCTGGTCGGGCGTCTGGGCGTCCACGCCGGCCGTGATGAATGCCGGCGCCAGGATCATGGGGTTGCCGAGCGGCGGGAAATTGGGCGGCGTGCGGGAGGAGTCGGAGCCGATCATGTTGCAGCCCGCATAGATGGTGTCGTTGATGCCCATGCCGGCATTGCGCAGGTCGCGTTCCATGAAATAGAGCGCGACCGCGCCGTTCTGCTGCGCGTCGCCGCCGCTGGTCGCGGTGCGCCGCACCCCTTCGGAGGTCTCGAACACCTGGAAGATGATGATCACGCCGATCAGGCTGATCACCATGGCGACCATCAGCTCGACCATGCTGAAGCCGCGGGACAGATGTCGGGCGCGGAGGGTGCGCATGGTCAGCTTGTATAGACCGAGGTGACGACGGTGTAGTTGTGCGGCGGCAGCCCTTGCGACTGCTCCTCCGGAAGCTGCCAGCGCACCTGGATGGTCACCGTGGCGCCTGCCGCGCTCGCGCCGGTGATGGTCACGATCGGCGGCACGGCGGCCGCGGCAGGCAGGAGGGTATTTACCTGGCCCACCCAACCCGTCAGCCGGGTCGGAACGCCCCCGCTTCCCGGGTAGGCATACGACGCGATATTGCCCGCGTCGGTCCACATCTGCGACAGCAGCTTGTTGGCGAGGAACGCGGCCTCGGTGCGATGCTTCGCGTCGGTGACGTTCTTGATGCTGACCGCCTGCAGCCCGACGACGGCCAGGATGCCGATCGAGAAAATGAGGATCGCGATCAGCGCCTCGAGCAGCATGACGCCGCCCTCGCGCTTCGGTGCTTGAGAGTGAGTTCGCATGGCGCTTGGTGTCCTCAGCATGCCCGCGGGTCGGTTACGCCGACGATCGGGTCGCACATTCGCAGGCTGCCGCCGCCGGAGATCGTCACCCGCAGGCAGCGCATCGGCCCGGCCGGCTGGCAGCTGCCGCCGGCGGGGTTTTTGACGTCGAACTGCGTCACGGTAGGGGTGGCATCTATGTTTGCGACCACGTTCCCCAGCGGCGCGAACGTCACGGTGGTCGCGACGGCCGGTGTTACCGTGAGCACTGCATTGGGCGAGCCTTCGTCCGGCGACCGGCTCTGGACCGGGTTGGCGGTTGCCGCTTCCGTCACGCTCCAGCCCGTGCCGGGGCCGGACTGGAACTGCACCAGCAGGTTGCGTTGGATCGCCGCCGCCCGCGCGACCTGCAGGCCGTTGAGGGTCGCCTCGCTGGCGGCGCGCAATTGCTGGTTCTGCAGCCAGGTGCCGAAGCTCGGCAGGGCGACCATCAGCAGGATGCCGAGCACGGTAAGCGAGATCATGATCTCGATCAAGGTGAAGCCGCGCTGCGGTCTGCGGCGATTCAGCATATGCCGCCCTTTCTCGTGACCCAGCAGTTAGTGGCGGGAGCGGTCCAGCCGGGGGGCACATTCGTGGTCTGCCGGGTGTTTGCCTGATCTATCGTGAAGGTGAACAAGGCCATATCGGTGCCGGCGACGCCGGTCGCCGTGACGAGATACTGCGTATTGTTCAGCGTCGGGCAATCGATGGTGAAGTACTTGAGTCCCGCGGGCTTCGGCGCCACGGTGCCGGGCGCGCACGCGCCGGAGAAGGTGCGCTGGTCCTGGTAGAACTGCTCGAGCTTGGTCCGCATTGAGAGCAAGCTGCTGGTTGCCTCCTGGATCTTGCTGCGCGTGATGTAATCGGTGTACGAAGGGATCGCGACGGCGGCGAGAATCGCGATGATCGCGACCGTGATCATCACCTCGATGAGAGTGAAGCCCGTTGCGCGGCGCATGACGCCTCCTTGTCATTGTTTGTAATGTGCATACTACGGAGCCGCCGACGCCGGCGGCAAGAGCGCGCGACCAGCGGCGGTAATCGCGGACCAGGCGGCACGACGTGGCGCAACATTGAGTGAAAACATTGAGTGAAATACTTCACGCCCGAGGGCGTCACTGATACTACGGCCCCTGCGCAGGAAGGTGGATCGAAAGATAAAGGCGGTGAAGCGCGCAACGGTAAGATCGATTAAGGAAGCAAGGCAGAACGCTGCGCAAAAAAATACTGTGTTGACGCAAAATCCAGAAATACAGCAGGCGATTCTTCGCTACGTTGATGTCGCATCGCCGTAATCAGTAGGTCGCCCGTTTGAGTCGGGCCACCAGCACCATCTGACATGGTGCTGCGCAGCCCGCCGGACCTGATCGGCCGCTCGAGGGCATTACCGAGCAGTGGCGTTCAGTCTGCCGAGGGGTTTGGCTCCTCGTACGGATTGAACGTCACCTCGATCAGCTTCTGGCTGTTGACCGCCTGGCCGCCGATCTGCGCGGGCTGGTAGCGCACCTGGCGCAACGCCTCGAGCGCTGCCTGCTCGAATACGCCGCCGCGCGGCTGCACCTTCACGATCTCGACCGTGTCGACGCTTCCCGTTGCGCTGATATAGACGCGCGCGGTCACCTTTCCGGCGAGCCGCGACACGTACGCATCCTCCGGATATACCAGCGGCGCGCGGTGCAAGGGCACGGCGGCTACATCGACCTCGCTACGGCGAAAGTAGCGCTGGCCTAGCGGTATCGTCGCACGGGCCTGCGGCGCGGAAGCACTGCGGCCTTCTTTCGCAGTCGCAACCGCTTTCGGCGCGGCCTCCGCCTCTTTCAGCACCACGCGCAAGGCCGGCTGAAAGCCGTAGTGCCAACTGCCCGGAGAGACATCGAGCGTCAGCATCAGGATCAGATGCAGGCCGGCGGAAAGGACGAGCGCGAGCGAAAGATTTTTCCGTTGCTCGCGCACCACGGAGTCCATGCTAGGACGCTGGAGGCCTTGCGGCCCCAGCGGTCAGTCGAGTTCCTTGTACCAGTACGAGCGCGTACGTCTTTCCAGCGTCAAGCCCGGGGGGGTCAGGCACGACGTGCCGGAACACACGCCCTGTTGCTTCGTGCCGTTGATATCGACGACCAGCGGCACCGGCGAAGGCAGGTAACCGCCGCCGGCGTGAATCATGGAGCGGTCGGCCAAAGTGATACCTCCCGTGCCGTTCAGGTCAATGGTGGCTGAGGCATCGGCGAATCCGATCAGGTACTGCCGCGCAATGCCAAGGTTGGAGCCGCATGACCCGCCGCCCGCCGAGGAGCTGGGCTGGTTGGTATTGAAGAACGTCGTGCCCGAAACGGTCGTTGCGCTCGACACCACCTTTTCGCCTGAGGCAAGGCTGACTTTCCAGCCGTTCAATCCCAGCGGGTCGGTGCCGTCGACGATGACGTTGGTGGCGTCAAACACGCTCGAGTCGGAATACGGGCTGCCGGAGGGCGCCGGCGAGAAGCCGGAGATCTTCACCGACGTGCTGTTGAAGGCGCCGGTCTCGGGGCTGCCCGGATCGCTCGAGTTGCGGTCCTTGAACATGTAGAAGCGGTTTGCCACCGTCGTATCGAACGGATGCTCGCGGTCGCCGCTGCCGACGAGCACTGCCGTATAGTTGCCGCTCGCATCGGTGCCGAACACCAGGTCAGGCGGGAACAGGAACTTGCGCTTGTTCGCGATATCCGTGTTGGTGCTGGAAGAAATCGCGGCGATTTTGGTAACCGACCATTCGTCTATGTTGGCAGAGGTAATGTCCGCGCGCCAAACCTGGCCGCAGGTGTCGCCCACATAGATTCGGTCCGCGAAACCGTCACGGTTCTTGTCCAGGACCGTCACGTCGGACGGGATGGCGCAGCTCATGTCGGGCACGCTGAGCTTTCTCGGCGCAAGGGTCGGGTTCGAAGTCGATGCAGCCGAACTCGTGACGGCCGCGCTCGCCTGCCAGACGACGTTCCCATTGAAGGCATCGACGACGAGGATGCCGCGTCCCCTGGTGCGCGAGACGGTGGTGGTGCCGCCCGTCGCGCCGCTGATGGTGCACGTGCCGGCGGACGTGTAAGTCACCGTGCCAGAGCCGATGGGCTTGACTTGCACGTTGGTCAGAGTCGATTGATTCAGCAGGCAGCGGTTGATGTCCTCCAGCGCATCGTCATAGCCGGCGCCGAAAATCAGCACCACATTTTCGGGGTTGCCTGCATTGCCTAGGTCCACCTGGACTTTGGCGATCTTCGGCTCCGACCAGGTCATGCCGAGCTGCTCCCAGCCAGTGTCGCCGAATCCCTTGCGCCAGAGCAACTTGGGGTTGCCCGGGTCGGTGACATCGAGCGCATACATGAAATCCCCGCCACGGTGCATCGACATGTATAGATAGACCTTGTCGGCGCTGTTGTCGCCGATGACCCCAGAGACGGTGCCGGCGCCCGGGGACGCAACATTGCCCGTGCCCGGCACGTCCTTGAGGTAAATGCCGATCGAGCCGTCAGCGAAGTAGTCCTTTTGATTGGCGTTGCTGATCGTCGGGCTCTGCTCGCGCAGGCGCTTCAACCTGTCGAGAAACTCTCGCGCGATGAAGCCCCAGCGCTCGGATCCGGGATTGATGCCAGTGTCCGGCCCGGTGGTATGGTTGGCGATGCCGGCCTTCAGCGCGCGGAATATGCCGTCATTGGCTCCATAGAAGGCATAGATGTCGTTGTCGTCGCCGTAGCGGTTATAGTTCACTACGCCAGGCCGCGAGTGCAGCACGTCGCCGTGCACCGAGGGCCGGATGTCGCTTCCGGCCGGCGTCGTGACCGGGTCTTCGTCATCGCGGTTGTCAGCGCCGCGCACCCAGGCAATGATCTGGTCGCGGATCGTGTTGTTGCCGTCGATCGCGCGGCCGGCGGTGATTGCGCCGCTCGCGTTGGTCAATGCGGTAATGCTCGAGACGGTCACCGACTTCGCGGCAGTAATCGTGCCGGTCGCCGTAACGACCGGATTGATCGTCGTGATCAGCTTGCCGGCAACGACAGTCCCGCCGGGGGCGCCGTTGGAGCCAGTATTGAACGTTGCGTTGGTGATTCTGAACGTCGTGGTGCTCGGAACGTCGGCCACCGAGGCGATCGACCAGGAGCCGTTGTACACGGCGAACCCGCCGGTCGCGCCGGTGACCGTGATGCTGTACGGAAACGGTCCGCTGATGTTATGCGAGGCTTCGGTGGTCACCGTGAGAACGTTGCGGCTGGCGGAGGAGCCCGTCGTCGGGTGATTGAAGTTCGTCACCAGGAGGCCGACGGTGCCGCCCGCGCCGCTGAGCAGTTCGGTCGACGGGAAGGTAAACGTATTGGCGTCGAGCACCGTGACAACGAACTGGCCGTTGTATGTCGCGACCGAGTCGCCCGTGATGCGGATCGTCTGGTTGGTGCTCACGTTGTGGCCTGCCGCGGTCACCTTCGCGGTGTTGCTCGCGCCGGTAATCACATCCGGCGAAGTCGAATAGGTGAACGAGTTTGCGTCCACGACCGTGATGCTCGCCGTCTTGTCGAAGGCGGTCTCGTTGGCCCCGGCAATGGTGATGCTGTTGCCGGTTGAATAACCGTGCCCGGCGACGACTGCGGTAGCCAGGTTGCCCGAGCCGGAAACCGACGTGACGCTCTTCTTGCCGGTCGCCGAGATGCCGCCGCTCACCGATCCTGTTCCCACCACCGAGTAGCGGAAGGTGTTGGCGTCTATACGCGTTACACTGGCATCGGTGGCGTTGAAAGAGCCGGCGCCCGTGATCGTGACCAGATCCCCGGTCTGCAATCCGTGGTTGGTGGCCGCCGCCTGCGCCGCCGAGGAATCCGGCGCCGAGGGAAGCGTATAGGTATAAGTCGCGGTGCCGTTGTTCGCCGAGGCGAGCGAGTACGTGCCGTTGTAAACGTTAGGCGTAGCGCCTTCGACCTTGATCTGATCCCCGGCTGCCCACACCGGGTTCGGCGCGGCAGCGAGAACCAACGTCGCCGTGGTGGTGGAGCTGGTGAGGGAGCTGACGTTGTAGGTGGTGAATGCGCCAAGATCCGCTGCAGTGACATTGGTGTTGTTGAACGGCGTGCTCGACAGCGAAGCGTTGCCAGCGCACAGGCCGTCATGGGTCGAATTTACGCACGTGTAAAGCTTGCGCGTCGACTGGTCGCTGGGATAAGCAATCCGCACGCGCTGCGCCGTTCCGCCTTTTTCCACCAGGTCGCCGTCCGGGGAATCCGAGGAGCCGCCGATGCCGTTCTGCGTCGGGTCGCGGAACCCCCAGTAGGTCGAAGAACTTGTCCAGTAGCTCACCGCGCTTCCGGTAATGAAGCCCGTGCTCGAGTTCTCGGCCGCGTTTCCGTTAGCGTCCGCGAGGAACAGCGTGTTGTTCGCGGTGTTGAGGCCGAGCCTGTACAGCTTGAGGTTGCCCAGCCAGCGCGGGCTCTTGTTGGTATCCGGCCTGAATACGCCGATGTAGACCTGGTTGAGGTTGGTCCCGCGAACGTTCACGCTGACCGGCAGCGTCGTCGAGGCGAACACGCTGTTCACGGCCTGCACTTCCTGGAAGATCGCGTTGAGCGCCATCGTGAACTGCGTCGTGTTGGAAGTATCGGTGATGGCGAAGTATTTGCCCTTGCCGCTGGAGGCCATCGACTGGAGCTGCGCCGTGTGGGAGGGTCCCTGGCCGGTGCTGCTGGGCAACACGTCGAGGGTGTACGTGTAGACGTTCTGCACGCCGTCGAAATTGGCGTTGCAGTCAGAATTCGACATGAATTTCGCGTACTCGTCCGACCAGAGGCCTTGCTCGCCGTTGGGGCTGATGGTGAGCGTGTCGGGCGGGTTCTTGCCGACCAGGGTCGCTAGGTGCGCCTGCGCCGCGCTCAGCGAGCTCGAGTTGTCGCCCGCCGGGCCGTTGGAGATGAAGATGATGAAGTTCCGCTGGCAGCCGTTGACGATCGGGCTGACGTAGGTGGTGCTCGCGGCCGAGGTGAACGGGTTTCCGGGAAGGCCCGCCGCCGGCGGGTTGTTGGCAGTATTGCCGGCGTAGTCCCGCTTGACCTTGCCGTAACCCGAAACCGAAGCGACGCCGGCGAAATACCGGTACATCTCGCCCATCGCCAGCGAATAGGTGGCGTTATTTCCCTTGTCGCCGAGCTTGTCGAGCGCGTTCACCATGCCCGACAGCGCGGCGTTGTTAGTCGCGGTCATCTGGCGCACGCCGAAGCGGACATAGGCGCCGTCGACGTTGTCGTTGCCGCCGCCCGTCTCCACGAACATGGCGATGCCGACGTTATAGGCGTCGGTCAGGCCGCTGAACACCGAGATCAAGCCCGCTTTCTCGGTGTCGAAGGCCTGGTTCCAGTTCGCCGTGTTGTCGATGAAGATCATTACGTTGGGCCGCTGGGCGGAAAACGCCGGGTTGGCGAGGAAGATGTCGGTGTCGTCGTTGACCGGGTCGAACACCGACCAGCCGATCTGCGGCACGAGCAGCAGCGCCGCGGTGGCGATGGCACGCAGGAAGGTCGAAGTAGTCATGGCATCTCCCTTTTTCTTTCTTTCAGCATCTGACGTCAACTGCAGGCCCCGGCGAGCTGCCGGATCTTGACGCCCTGCACCATCGTCGTCCTGGCGCCGGTAAACGAGTCGGTCACGCTGACGCTGAATTCCCAGTTGTTGTCTTCGGGTGCAATCGCGGAAACCGCGCTGGTCCCTTGCGCAGGCGCAGAAAACGTGCATGTCCGGTTGCTGACCGTAACCGCGAGACCGGCGGGCACCGTGACGGCGACCGCCGACGTCGGCGCGTTGAAAGGCGCGATACTGTTCATGACTTGCTCGATCGCCTGGAGGCCGTAGTTCTCGACCAGCTTGCGCGACTGCATGTTGCCGACCACCAGCAGGTTGGAGCCGCTGATGCGGATGCTCGCGATACCGAGCAGCGTGATCACGACCAGCATCACCAGGACCACCAGGAGCGTCATGCCGTGTTGACGTTTCATCATTCCCTCCGCGAGCTCGGGTTGACGACGCGGATTACCGCGTTATAGACATGGCGCTTGTACGCGCCGCCGGGGCTCAGCGTGCCGGCCACGCCCAGGTCATAGACTTTCGTGTCGGTGAACCCCCCCGTCGTCTCCAGATTGCGCGCCAGCACATTGACCCGCACGGCGACCACATTCGCCCAGTCGGTAACTGTGGCTGGCGCCGTGACATAGGTACCGTTTGGCACGCCGTCGCTGTCGGTATCAATGCCGTAATCGACCTGGAAGTTCTCGATGCCTTCCACCAGAGGCACCACGGTCATCGTGTTGCTCGCCGTCAGTTCGAGCCGCTTGAGAGTCGGGATCGGCGAGCCGCCGTCGTCGCTCGCGCCGGTGCATACGCTGCCGCCTCCGTTCGGCACGCTGCACGGGGCGACGAAATAGATGTGCACTTCGTATTGGCGCACCGGCGCGAGCGTGGCGCCGTCCCTGTTCTTCAGGACGAAGACCGAATTTGGCGTCCCGCCGGCCACCGCCACGATCGGATTGGTGCTGCTCGTCGGATCGGAATTCGCCTGCATGTAGATATTGGTCGCCACCAGCGTGCCGCCTGGTATCGAAGCCACCGGGGGGTTGCTGGCGGCGATCGTCGAACTCGCGCGCCGCACCACGAGGATGTCGGTGCCGTCGACATGGTTGGCCGCCGGCAGGCAGCTCGCGATCGGAGAGCCGGCGGGGGCATCGTAGCCTTGCACGGCGAACGCAGCCGCGTCCCTGAGTGCGGCCATGTTGGCTTTTTCGCACGGATCGGGCAGCACTCCAGGAACCGTCAGCTGCAGCGAATACCTGCCGTAGAAGCCGGCGAGCGAAATGTCGTCGGTCAGCAGCTGCACGGCGAAACGTCCATTCTCGATCTGCTGCGACGCGCGGCTCAGCTCCATGTACGCGCGGTTGGAAGTGGCGAAAACGGAGACCAAGCCGATGAGCAGGAACAAGCCGATTGCGATGGCGACCATCAGCTCGATCATGGAAAGTCCCGCCTGACGCCGCACGCTGGCTCTCATGGCATTGGCGCTCGTCGTTGTCATGTCAGTATCGCGATGCGCACGATGATGCTCACCTCGCGTCGCTGCGCGTCCGGGCCGTACAGGTTCTTGCCGCAGGTCGCGGCGGTGTCTCCGGCGGTCGGCGCGACGGTGCTCGCCATGCCCTGCCAGGCGACCGCTACGCGATAGCTGTTGGTCGGCAGGTCGTAGCTGACACAGCCGCGGGCGCCGACGACGCCGCCGATCTTGTCGGTACCCGCCGTTTCGGCGGCGCCTTTGAGCGCATTGTTCCACGCCTGGAGGTCGGCATCCGCTATGGCGCGGGTGGCGGCGGTGCCGACGGCCGCGGTGCATGTCGCCGCGCCGCTGTAACCGGTGCCGAGAGACGGCGCGCCGCTCGTGGTATCGGTCGTGACCTGGTAGCAGCCTGCCGCGCCGCGATTGGTCGCGATGCGGTCGGCCATGTCCTGCACCAGGATGAGCGCTTGCCCACGCTGGTACGACTCGAATGTGGCGATCTGGGCCCGCGTTTGCAGGCCGACGAGGCCGAGCAGGCCGAACACGAGGATCACCAGCGACACCAGCACCTCGAGCAAGGTGAAGCCGCCCTGCCGTTGATTGGACGTATGGATTCTCATCCCTAGCACCCGTCTGACGGATCGCCGTTGCCGTCCTGGCTGACTTTCGGACGCCCGCTCGGATCGAGCAGGACGCAGCGTGCCGGACTGGTCGGCGACTGAGGCGAAGTAAAGACGAACGCGATACCGGCGCCGCCGCTGCCAGTTTCCCGGCCGCTACCGGAGAAGATGACGCTCGGCACGGAGGTGGCGACGTAAGCGGCATTGCGGGTGCTCACGGCGATTTGCGGGTACGGGTCCTGGCGCGTCAGCACCGTGCCGCCCGCCTGGACCTGGACAGACCAGCCCTTCGACCAGTCGGTGGCATCAACCGGAACGATCGTGACGCCGGCGTTGCGCTTGACTGCCTCGCTGCGCGCGTAGAACAGGCTCGTGTGCAGGTCGCCCGCCGCCGTCTTCAGCCGCACGCGTGCGATCATTTCGCGCAGATTCGGCGCGGCGAGCGTGGCAAGGATCGCGACGACGACCATCACCGCCATCAGCTCGATGATGGTAAAGCCTTGGAGGTGTCTGGTGGTCACGGTCGCTTACCAGCCCAGGTCCGCGCCGGACGTGCAGCTGGTGCCGGAGCGGCGCATTTTTGCGCCGGTGCTGTCGACCGTCAGCGTGCCGTCGCCCGCCTGCGAGCTGGTGGACTTCGGAATGGCGCAGATGCCATAGCTCGGCGGCGTCGCAGTGTTGTCGACCGCGGGATTGAAGCTGATGGTGTAGTAAGCGTTCTGGCAGTCGGTCGCCGTGCACGTCCAGCCCGAGCTCGCGAGGTTGAGCGCGTTAGGCGCGCTCGCATACGCGCGCTGCTCGATGAGGATCTGCTTCTGGCGGTTATCCATCTGCATGATGAATTGCTCGGTATCCGCGCGATGCGCCCGCGCCATGTAGCGTTGATAGGAGGGGTAGGCGATCGCCGACAGGATGCCGATGATGGCCACCACGATCATCAATTCGATCAGCGTGAATCCCCTAGCGTTGTGCATGGTCCTTCCTTTTTTTGCAGCTGCGATCATAGGGACACTGGCGCGGCTGCTGCAAAGCTGGGTGACCGGCGGCGGGAACGAGCGCCCGAGCGGCACGACCTGTCAGAAACTGTGTCGCGGAGTGTCAGAAAGTGTGTCGTATAATGCGCCGCTCCCGAGCCGCAGACCGCTGGTGTAGCTCAGTTGGTAGAGCAACTGATTCGTAATCAGTAGGTCGCCCGTTCGAGTCGGGCCACCAGCACCAC